>CAAGKR010291080.1_pt1 | contig 38633 bp, 35 predicted proteins | sample 2556971 | NCBI WGS metagenome assembly CAAGKR01 (sample SAMEA5207829, study PRJEB30636) | soil metagenome | biome: forest; feature: boreal; material: soil | place: USA | collected 2011-09 | depth 1 m | reverse complement strand
CGCCATGCATGGGCAGGCGCGCGAACCCCGCCAGGGCCGGAAGGCAGCAACGGTACCGACGTCCTACCAGTGCCGTGGAGTGCCTGGCCACTTCCTTCTTACCTTAGAATCCCACCTTGTCCGAAAAAGGCTATCAGGTCATCGCGCGCAAATGGCGCCCGCAGACGTTTGTGGACGTCGTCGGCCAGGACCACGTGGTGCGGACGCTCAGGAATTCGATCACGCGCGGGCGGATAGCGCACGCCTACCTGCTTGTGGGCCCGAGGGGCACCGGAAAGACCTCGATCGCGAGGATCTTCGCCAAGGCGCTCAACTGCACCGGCGGCCCTAAGGCCGACTTCGACCCCAAGGACCCGGCGGTCATGGCAATCGCCGATGGGAGCCACCTCGACGTGATCGAGATCGACGGCGCGTCCAACAACGGCGTCGACCAGGTCCGGGACCTTCGCGACACGACGAGCTACGCCCCCGCGCAGGGACGGTACAAGGTCTACATCATTGACGAGGTTCACATGCTCTCGGCCGCGGCGTTCAACGCGCTGTTGAAGACGCTCGAGGAGCCGCCCCCCCATGTGATTTTCGTGTTTGCAACCACAGAGGTGCAGAAGGTCCTTCCCACGATCCTCTCGCGCTGCCAGCGCTTCGACCTCAAGCCGATTACCGACGACCTGATTGTCGGGCGGCTGAAGGCGATCGCCGACGCCGAGAAGATCAAGATAGACGCCGCGGCGCTCGCCTGCATTGCGAGGCTTGCCGATGGCGGCATGCGCGACGCCCAGTCGATCCTGGACCAGATGATCTCATTCTGCGGGAGCGAGATCGCCGAGGCCGATGTGCTCGACGTCTACGGGCTCGTGGCCGGGGCGAAGGTCGCCGAACTTGCCGGTGCCCTCGCTGCGGGCGACCACAGGCGGATCGTCGCGATCGTGGACGAGTGCGACTCGGCTGGCCGAGACCTCGTGCGCCTGCTGACGGATCTGCAGGCCCTTGTTCGGACGGTGCTTCTCGAGTCGATCGCGGCGGGAGGAGGCAGCGCAAAGCTCGGCTCCCCGATGACGACCGAACAGTTGACGCGACTCCTTGACGGGCTCCGCGAGGGCGAGGGGAGCGTCAAGCAGGGCCTCGCCGAGAAGATCAATTTCGAGGTCACGCTCCTGAAGGCCCTTGAGGCAAGCCGGGCGCGCGCCATCGACAGCCTCATCAAGGAGCTTGCTTCCATGGCCGGTGATGCCGGGGCCGCGCCTGAGGGCGGCGAAAAAAAAAAGGACTGATTGAGCGGCTGGAGGAGCGCCTTGCGGCGCTTGAGGCCGGAGTGCCCGCCGAGGCCGGCGATGCCGAGGTCGAATGGCCGGACGACGCCGAGGAGTCCGCTTTCCTGTCGGAGTCGGCGGCCCGCGGCGAGGCGCCGGCCCTTTTAACGCTCCCTTCCGGCATCCAGGTCACAGGGGGAAAGCTTCCTCCTCTCGAGGAGCTTGTCGCAAAGGTGCCGACGGACGTGGCTGCGCTCCTGGACGACCTCTTCCGCGCGAAGTTCACGGGAGTCCGGAAATACGCGGACACAGGTGGGCCGCGCACCGAGCCCAAATAGCCAACTACTCGGTCCAGGTGTCGCCAAGGTCCCGGCGCCCGTCGACGGCTTGCAAGTAGATATAGGCCTCGACCGTCCGCTCGCCGAAGGGTGCGAGAAGCGGAACCGCCTCGCGCCTGTAAAGTCCCTCCGACGTTCCCTCGAGCTCGTCGAGGCGCCCGAGGCAGTCGTCGTCGATGGACCACACCTCGCCAGTGACGCCCACCGGATGATCTTCCCGCGCCACCATCCCCGGATATCCGGCAAGCTCGTAAAGGGTGAAGCCGGCAGCCGTCTGCGCTTCGCCGACAAAGGACTGCCCCGCGAGGAACCCATGGTTGCTGCAGCCGCGCTTCAGGGTGCCGTAGACAAAGACGAGCGTCACGGTGCGGCTTCCCCGCGCGCGCTGGACGGGGCGGCGGCCATGGGAATCTCGATGATCAGCGCGGTCGTGTTGTCGCGACCCGAGTTCTGGACAGATTCATCGACTAGAATTGTTGCGGCAGAGGGGCCGCCCAGCGCCGGGGTGCGGATGATCTCCTCGATCCGGCGGTCCCAGAGCCCCTCGATCAGTCCGTCTGAGCATATGAGGAACCGGTCGCCGGGGCGGTGGGCAACGGCGCCGACTTGCGGCTCGACATACTGGTTGCCAGCGCCGAGCGCCTGCTGGAGGGCGTTGCGGCGCGGGTGCGTGCGCGCCTCCCGCTCATTGAGCTCGCCCTTTCGCCTCAGCCAACCCACGTGGGTGTGGTCCTGGGTGACCTGGGTGAGCCCTCCGTCCCTCGGCAGGTAGTATATGCGGCTGTCGCCGACGTGGCCGAAGTACATCCAGTGCGGCCTGAACCAGCACAGGCTGAGCGTGGCCCCCATGCCCGCGCATTCCGCGTAGGATCGGCCGAGGCTCAGCAGGTCCGCGTGGATGGCCGAGAAAAGCTCGAGGAGGACGTCGGAGAAGCCGCTTGCCATGCCGGCAGCAGATAGCCGGAAGCTGCGCGGGAGCAGGCGTGTGATCCGATCGATCGTGATCTTGCTCGCGAATTCCCCGGAATGGGCGCCTCCCATTCCGTCGCTGACGGCGAACACGAAATCGGCGCCCGAGAGGGAGGCCTGTCCTTCCTTGCCGAGGTAGTTTACGTCGTGCCCGTCGAACTTGAGCGCGAGAAAGGTGTCCTCGTTGTTGAGCCGGACGCGGCCGGTGTCGGTGAGCCCCGACCATTTGAGGTCGGGCGCAACAGCGGGATCCTGTGGAACCTGGGGCTCGGAGGGGCTCATTGGGCGGCCGTCGGCTTCAGCGACGAGCCGTCGGCCCCTTCTCCGATGATGGTCGCAAACTCGAAGTCGATGATGCAGAAGCGCCCGTCGGAGGCACGGTAGGTGATGTTGCGCAGCTCGCGGTCCTCATGGCGCACGCCGTACTGCTCGAGTTCGGCGAAGAGCTCCCTTTGCCTTTCGGGGTTCACCTGGTCGACGCGCGTGCCGCAGTTCGTGGTCACGATCTTCAGCTGTTCGGGAAACGACTCGAGCAGGCGCGGCACGAATGGGCAGCCCCGCTTCTCCAGGTATTTAAGCGTTCGCACCTCCTGATCGAAACGCTCCTTGGCGAGGTGCCCGCGGAAGGTCTTGTGCACGCGACCGTCAAAGCTGATCCGCACAAGCGCGCGCGGTGTATCTTTCATTTCATGCATGGAAAGGGGGTTGTGACAGTCGGACTAGCGGGGCGTTCTGGCAAGTGCGGGCGCCCCGGGGCCTTTGGCCGCGACCGTGCATGGAGTGCTGACGCTTCGTAATTGGAAACCTATCGCCGGGGTTTCCATTGGATTTGAGGGTGAGGACTTGAGCAGTATTCGCTCCGACCGCAAAGCGAGCCCATGATAGAGCCCGCTTGCGTCGAAATAGTCTACGAGCCACGGCTATTCGCGCACAAGCCGCCACGAAAACAGAAAGCCAAAAAGAGGGAGTCGATTACCTCCAGAAAACCATCAACGTCGTCCCAGAAATCATTGGCTTCACTTGTGCCCACCATCCAACGAACGCGCAGGCCCCGACACGAACGACGGAGAGGCATTTTGGAAGCCTTGACTGTTCCCGTCTGAAAATGGCGTCTCGTCCGATATCCCATGTATATAGTTGGGAGTCGTGGGGCCCTCGCCCCTTGAAGCCAATACGGATCCGTCCAAGCGTTTTACAGGTTGGTGGGCGTTTCGATCCTGGATCCAAAGCTTATTTCCATCGGCTGCCGCTTGATTGGGGCATTAAGAAAGTATTAAGAAGCCTCCGGTGTCTGGCATGCAAGATGCTGAAATGGGCCCAGAGATTTTCGTTAATGGTCATTCAGGGCTTTCATAATCCTTGCGCATCCAGCACGGAAACCTCAATTCATCCCCGCTCTAAATCGCTTAACCATGCCCAAATACAAACTAGAATACATCTGGCTAGACGGCTACACGCCCATGGCCAGCCTCCGCAGCAAGACGCAGATCAAGGAATTCTCCAGCCTGCCGACGCTCGACCAATTGCCCTTGTGGGGCTTTGACGGGAGCTCGACGCAGCAGGCGGAGGGGAAAAACTCGGACTGTATACTAAAACCGGTCGCGGTTTATCCTGACATCACGAAAAAGGACGGTGTGATGGTGATGTGCGAGGTCCTGATGCCCGACTCAAAGACGCCGCATCCGTCAAATTCGCGTGCGACGATCCCCGATGACCCGGGCACATGGTTCGGGTTCGAGCAGGAGTACTTCTTCTTCAAGGACGGCCATCCCCTCGGATTCCCGACCGGCGGATTCCCCTCACCGCAGGGACCCTATTACACGGGCGTCGGATACAAGAACGTGGGCTGCATCGCCCGCAAGATGGTCGAGGAGCATATCGACATCTGTCTCGCCGCCGGAATCAACCTGGAGGGTATCAATGCCGAGGTCGGCAAGGGCCAGTGGGAGTTCCAGATCTTCGGCAAGGGCTCGAAAAACGCCGCCGACCAGATGTGGGTCGCCAGGTACATCCTCGAACGCCTCGGCGAGGGCTACGGCGTCGACATCGAGTGGCGCTGCAAGCCCATCCTCGGGCCTTTCAATCAGGCGCTCGACTGGAACGGCTCCGGCATGCACGCGAACTTCTCGACCACCTACATGCGCGAAGTGGGTGGCAAGCCTTACTTCGAAAAACTCATGGAAGCCTTCAACAAGCACCGCGACGAGCACATAGCCGTATACGGAGCGGAAAACCACCTCCGCCTCACCGGGCTGCACGAGACGCAGTCGATCGACAAGTTCAGTTACGGGCTGGCGGACCGCGGCGCCTCGGTGCGCATCCCGCACAGCTTCGTCAACAGTGGCTACAAGGGCTACCTCGAGGACCGTCGTCCGAACTCGGCCGCCGACCCGTACCTGGTGGCTGGCCGGATCATCAAGACGATCCAGACCGTGCCGACGACATAGTCGATAGGCTGTTCAAGACTTGAGCGGCGCCGTCCCTCGGGATGGCGCCGCTTTTTTGTTCGCGGTGGGCGAGTGCGACTGGGCAATCTGCCTCGGCGGCGGCAACGCCGCCGATCCATGTCCGCCAACTTGACACCTGCCCGCGCCCCGGCCCTGCAATGGGCGCGAACGGCTCTGATTTCGGCGAACATCCTGTGGACGACGCTCTGCCTTGGCGGCTTTCTTCCGGGCACGAGGATCGTGATGACAGCGCTCACCGCGGCGCTGATTGCCGTCCACCTGGGCGATACCACGCGCATTCGGCGCGCACACCCTGCCGGATGGCTCTTCGTGCCTTTCCTTGTGTTTGCGGCGGCCAACGTCGCGTGGGTGACGCCTGTCCGCTGGCTCGGCTGGTTCGACTGGCTGAACTGGGCGCAGGCCGCGGCGGTGTTCTGGATCGTTCTCAACGGTGTCGAGGCTCCCGCCTGCAGGCGATTCCTCTGCGCATTCCTTGTCGCCCTCGGTGTCGCCGCCGCCATCCTCGCGGCGTACCAGCATTTCGTGAAGCCGGACTGGCTCATGCTCGGGCGCACCCAGGCGGAGCAATTCGTCGGACGCTCGAGCGGACCCTTCGGGATCCCCAACAGCCTCGGGGTGCTCATGGCGCTCCTGATACCCCCGGTGGCGTGGCTGGTATTCGGTCCGCGCCAACCGCCGGAGGTGCGCGCGCTGTGCGGGGTTGCGCTCGTGCTCCTCGTTGCGGCGTTTGTGCTCGCGGTGAGCCGCGGCGCGTGGCTTGCGCTCGGCGCCGCGTTCGCACTCAAGCCGCTCGTCTCGCCCGGCCGTTGCCTCGGCCGCCGCGTGGGCGTCGCGGCGGCGGCGGGGAGTTCCGTGCTTCTTGCGGGGGCCCTCCTGTACGTTTCGTTCCCGCTCATGCACGAGCGCGTCGGGCAGCTCTTGAAGGACGCCGGCGAGCGCACGCGGCCGATCCTCTGGCGAGGTGCCTGGAGGATATTCGAGTCGCACCCCGTCCTCGGCGCGGGCGCGGGCAGCTTTGACGCGCTTTTTGAGGCGTATCGACCTGAGGGATACCGCGACCAGCCCTACTACGCCCACTGCGATTACGTGAACACGCTTGCCGACTACGGCGTCACGGGGTTCATCCTACTGTTTGGTGCCGTGGCGATCCTGGCATGGCGATGCGCCCGCGCCCGCGGCCTAGCTGGCGCGGCATTTACCGGGCTTCTCGCGTTCGGGCTCCACCTGCTTGTCGACTTTCACCTGAAGATACCTGCGCTGGCCATGATTGTTGCTACGGTCGCGGCGCTTGTGACCGCCGAGGCATGGCCGGCCGCGGCGGTGCTGCCCGGGGGCGGCGTGGCCGGCAGTGGCCTGGGGCGGTGGACAAGGGTGTTCGCCGCCGCGGCCGTGCTTGCGCTGGCGTTCTTTTGGGTCATCCCAAAATACCGGGCAGAGGAAGCCAGACGGATCGCTCGCAGCGGGATCGACTCGATGGCTGCGAGAGGCGCCGATGTTTCTCGCGAGCGGGAGCCTGTCACCGACATCCGTGCCCGGCTGGCCGGGGCCGTCGCGACCGATCCGCTGAACGCCCAGGCCTGGTCTGACCTGGCTTACGCCGATTCTCTTTGGGCGCTCGTGAATCCAAATGAAACCGGGGATCTCGGCTTCAAGGTCGAGGAAGAGGCCAAGAGGGCCGTGGAACTGTGCCCGGTTGTCGCTGAGTTCTGGATCCGCCGGGGCACGGGCTTCGACATGCAGCGCCGCCACCTCGATGCCGGAGAATGCTTCGTCCGGGCCCTTCAGCTTGCTCCGGTCCGGGCAGACGTTTGGTACTATCAGGCCTACCATCTGAGCCTCGTCCCAAATGAGGCAGGACCAGCGGGGGCGGCAGCCGAGTTCTGCTTACGTCTTGACCCTGGCTTCCGTCTTGCACAAGCTTTGCGTCAGCGATTGGAGGCTAAGCATTAGCAGGTGTCCATTCGCTTTCTCATGCTAAACAAAATCCTTTTTGTCATGGCTTTAGGGTTTTTCGTTGGGCTCTCTCCTGCTGACGCAGACACGACTTCTGCTCCGGGCGCACGGGTCAAGGGAAGGATCGTCGCCGCCCGCGTTCAGGGCCACGTGGAGGCGATCTCCAAGGCGGACGGTCAGAAGCGCGTCCTCCATGACGGCGACTCGGTTACCGAGCAGACCGAAATTGTCACGTCGGTGGGTGCGAACATAATCCTCGTCTTCTCAAACGGCGCCACGGTTAACGTCGCTGCCGACTCGACACTCGACATCGAGCAGTTCGACCAGGATCCCTTTTCGACCCAGCTGAAGGTTTCGACCATGACTCAGGAGCCGGGAACGTCGACGACGAGGCTCAATCTGACGAAAGGTGAATTGATTGGGAAAGTCGTTCATCTGAACGTCGATCGGGGTTCCAAATTCACAGTGCAAACCCCGGTGGGAGCCGCCGGCATCCGCGGCACCACGTTTAGGGTCGTCTTTAGGCCGGGGCCCAATGGAACCGCGTTCTTTTCGGTCACCACCGCTGTTGGAAGGGTGGTCTTCACTGGAACCACGGCTGCGCCCGTCCCTATTCCTTCGGGCAAGCAGGCCGCCGCCATGTTTGACGTCAAATCGGGCGCGCCCAAGGCTCCGGTCGTGCTGACCGACGTGTCTCCGGCCGATGCAGCAGCGATAGAGGCGGCCGCGGAGGCGATAGAGGCGGCGGTAATCGATCTGCTTTTTGGACCTTCGGGGAACAACGGCCCAAATGGAAATGGGAGCGGCAACGGCACTCCGCCGAGCACGCCCGACAATGCGCCACCGCTGCCTGCGATACCCGCTCCCGCGACCACCCCGGGCGCTGGCGGACCCTGACCGGAAATCTGCTTTCATTGGGGGAGTGCGCTGCGTAGCGTAGCCGCCTGTGGCTTCCCCGAAAAAGTCCGCGCTCTTGCGGATGCGCTGGCTGCTTCTTGCTCCCATCCCCCTAGTGTGGTGTCTGCTGGCCCACTACGGGAAACTGGACTTCCTAGAGGACAAGGTTCTCGACTGGCGGTTCCGCTACCGCGGGCCGATTTCGGCGCCCGTCAAGGTCGTCTACGTCGACGTTGATTCATTTTCATTGGGTCAAACGGAAATCGGCGGATGGCCTTGGAGCCGGAGTTATTTTTCGCAGGTCGCCAAGACACTTCTGGAGAAGGGCGGAGCCAGGGCCGTAGGAATGGATTTTGTTTTCTCAGACCTCGGCGAGGCGGAATCGATTGACAAGTCCAAGCTAATTGAAGGAAACCGCGCCCTTGGGTCGTTTCTGCTCAAGACGGACTCTGTGGTAGTCGGTGCTTCCTACTCGGCCGCAGAATTTCGCGATTTCGACAGAAAAGCGGTCCGCAATTTGCCCCTGGTTGCGCGGGGACTGCCGCCTTTGGACAAGCTTTATCCCCCAGAGCTGCCATCTTTCAACATTGGGCGCAGTGCACCGTTCAGTCCTCCGGGCGTGGCTTTGATTGACACGCTCGATGGTGGAACTCGGTGGGTTCCGCTTTATGCGCCGAGCTTTGTTCGAACTTACTACAATATGGCCGTCGAGCTGGCTCGGATCTATTACGGCATCGACAGGGACGGCCTAAAACTGAACGGCGACTATCTGGACATGGTTCGTGCGGACGGATCGTTTGCGGCGCGAATCCCTCTCACCTCGAAGCAGCTCGTCGAGATCAACTGGTTTTCAAAATGGATCGACGCGAAGCACAACCCCCGCGCGAGTTTCAGCGTTATATATGCCTATTGTGAGATGCTCAACTCGCAGAAGGCCGATGAGCAGAAAAGCGCGGAGGCATTCTTCGCTCAAGGCGAGTTCAAGGATGCCGTGGTGCTCATCGGACCGGTTGATCCTCTCCTCCAGGATGTGGCGCCAACCTCGATGGAAGAGAATCCGGTTCCGCGGGTTGGCGTGCATGGTAATTTGCTGAAAACGATCATCTCGGGTCTCTACATCCGCCGAATTCCCGAATCTGGCGCTTGGGCGATCGTCATGGGGTTCGCGATGCTGGAGGCGGGTCTGTGCCTTGTAGGCGGCCGAAAGGCCGTGCCTGCAAAAGTGGCTGCAGGGCTGGGGGTCGTGGGCTACGCCGCCCTGGCATTCCAAATTTTTAGCACGAGCGAAATCGTGCTCCCAATGGTCGCTCCGCTGGGAGCCGCATTCACGGCAAGTTTCGCGGCTATCGCCTGGCAGGTGGCGGAGGAGCAAAAACAGAAGGGCAGGATCAAGGGCATGTTCGGGGCCTATGTCTCGCCTGCGCTCGTTGCCCGCATGGTGGATTCCGGCGAGGAGCCCAAGCTCGGGGGAATCGAGGAGAACATCACGGCCTATTTCAGCGACATTCAGTCATTCTCGAACTTCTCGGAGAAGCTATCCCCTCAGCGCCTTGTCGAACTGATGAACGAGTACCTGACCGCCTGCACGGACATCGTGCAGGCTGAGGGGGGCACGCTCGACAAATACATCGGGGATGCCGTCGTGGCGATTTACGGGGCTCCGCTTGCCCTGCCGGACCACCCGCACCGCGCCTGCGTCGCTGCGCTTCGCGTCCATAGACGCGTGGTCGAGCTTCGGGAAAAATGGAAGCATGAGGGCGAACGGTGGCCAGAGATTGTCCATAACCTCCAGACACGGATCGGCCTCAACACCGGGCCGGCCGTTGTCGGCAACATGGGAAGCCACACCCGTTTCAACTACACGATGATGGGGGACAACGTGAACATCGCAGCCCGCATGGAGAGCGGCGCCAAGAGCTGGGGTGTTTACTCGATGTGCACCGAGACCACCCGCCTGGAGTGCGAGAGGTTTGACGCATCCCGGATTCTCTTCCGCGCCCTTGGAAAAATTATCGTGAAGGGCCGCACTCAACCGCTGCCAATCCATGAGCTCATGGCGCTGGACCAGGATGCGACCGACTCGATGCGGGAATGTAAAGCGTTGTTTGAGCAGGCGCTCGTTAAGTACTACGCGCGCGACTGGCACGGCGCGATCTCGCTCTTCCGTCGTTCGGAGGCCCTCGAGCCAAACGGCCCCGGACGGGCGGCAGGGACGAGCAACAACCCCTCACTTGTCTACATCGGTATTGCCGAAGGTTACCGCGAGGATCCACCGCCTCCGGACTGGGTAGGTGTCGTCGAAATGAAGGACAAGTGACCGGCGGCACGGGTACGTTCAGCCTCTGAGCTAGGAGACACTCTTTCCCGCGATCTTGACCCGTTCACCCTGGAGCTCGCACCACAGCTCACCTCCGCGCTTTGAGATCTGTCTCGCGTGAAAGGTCGTCTTGCCAAGGCGAGTCGCTCAATAGGGAGCGAGCGTGCAATGGCCGAGCCCGTTACGGGATCCTCAGGGATTCCCACCCCCGGGGCGAAGAAGCGAGAGACGAAATCACAGTCTTTTCCGGGACCGGTCACTATGATCCTCTCAGGGTCGACCAAGGCGAGGGAGCCAAAATCCGGCGCGAGCGCCCTCACTTCATCCTCGGACGCATAGACGCAGAGCAACATGCTGCTGGAGCGACGAACCTCCTTCGGCCTCAGGGCCAGCCCGCGAATCAGCTCGTCGGACGGCTCTGCCGGGGCGGCTGGACGCGCCGGGAAATCGAGCTCGATCATGGCCCGTCGACGCGCGACGGATAGGGGGCCTGACCTGCTGTCGAACACGAATGGCGACTCGACCTGGCCGAGATCGTTGAAAAGCACGTGTGCGGCGGCGAGCGTCGCATGCCCGCAGAGGTCGACCTCGACGGACGGTGTGAACCAGCGAATGTGGGCGCGGGCCTTTCCGGTGCATATGAATTAGGCCGTCTCGGAAAGCCCGTTCTCGATTGCGATTTTCTGAAGCAGCGCGTCCTCGAGCCAGGAATCGAGTTGTATTACCGCGGCGGGATTGCCGCCGAACACACGCTCCGTGAACGCATCCACCCAGTATATGGGAAGATTCATGTCACTTCGGGGGCTGCTGGTTGTTGGAATTCGAAGCCGGAGCCGACGCTGGTGCTGGCGCAGAAGCCCGCTCGGGTGCTGAATGGGGCGCTGCCGGCTCGCTGCTGCGCGAGGGCATTGGGGAGTATGTTCGCGGCGGAGGCGGGGGAAGGGAGCGGGATTGGATTGCGACTGGAAGTCGGGGTTCCGCTGTCCCGGCCATGGGACCGGCGCCATTGGAGCGCGTTTGTGCCAACGGGGGCGCAGCTGTCTTCGGTTGCGAAAGGCGCGAGGGGGGCTCGGGCGCCTGGCCCGGCTGGACGGCCTGCCTTCTAAAACGGTCCGGGGGCGCGCTCGGGGTGCCAGGCATCGGCCGCGGATGCAGGGAAGCGGTGCCGTGAGCGGAATCTGTCGGGTGGAAATTTCTCGGCCCATTAGCGGTAGGGTGCCAGGGATGCGCGCCGGGCGGCGCTCCATTCCCACCGGTGCGCGGGGGCCTCCAGCCATCGTGATCGCGCCAAACGTTCTGGTCGCCCGCCCACACCCTGTGGCGCCCCCAGTCGAAGTAGAAGGATAGCCAGGGGCCCGCGGGGCATGGCTCCCCGAAATTTATGAATGGGCCGCCGTATCCGTAGTAAGCATCTTCCGTGTAGACGACGTTGTCATCGTATACCGGGATATAGACCGAATCCGGCTGCGCCGGGTAGATCTCGATCTGGCCCCCTTCCGAATAAACCTGCTGCTGGGGCGTCGACGCGAGCGCACCCGACGCGAGAGCTTGCGCCCGCAGTCTCTGCACCGCGTCCATCACGTCGCTCGGCGAGGAAAGGAACGCTAAACCGAGGGCTTCGGTCCAGGCGATGTTTTGCGCCATCCATGTGATGATTGTGGGGTAATGCGCAAGCGCGCGAACGCTCGGGTCCCAGGGCTGGCTATCGATTCGCGTCGGGTCGCCGTACTGGATCATATACGACGACGCAGCGGTGACATCAGAGGGAACAGTGGAGGCCGGCAGGATCAGGGCGATCAGCGGGTCGGGATAGAGCGCGATCGGCGCGACGAGCGCATCGTCCGGCTCCGGGGCCTGCCGCGGTGAGGGCGGCGTGCTCGGGGCCTCGGCATATTGCGGAGGATTTGACGGCGGCTGGGGAGGTGGATTGAACGCCGAGGCCGGGTAGTATTCCACACAAGCCTGCATCAGCAGCCCGGCAGCCGCGCATATCAGGGGGATCGAAGCCTGGCGGAAGTTCATGGAGGGAAGGTGGGCCGGTCCCTGTCTTCGCGCAAGGCGCGTGAGCCCGGTGGTCCGTCAGGAGCTAATAACTCGATGAACGGCCGATGCGGCAGACCTCCGCTATCGCCGCCGCATACCCGTCGGCCCCTCGCTCCAGCCAAAGCTCACCCTTGGCGACCGTGGCTGCGGTGGCGTCGCCCATGATTCCCGATTTCGAGACATCCTTGGACGCCCAGGCAACAAGCGCGGGCGCGGCGACTGGGCGAACCTCGCCGGGATCCCCGATATGAGCTGGATATTCGCACGCCGCCTTCGAAATCTCAACGTGCTGCGGCGCAGCCGCCATGATCCATGAGGTCTCAACCTCGCCCGCATGGATCCCGAACGTAGCTTCCTGCGCCGATAGCTCCGAGACGGGCTTTGACTGGAGGATGCCGGCCCTCATTCCGAAGAGGCTGCGGATTTCCCTGAGAGTCGGCACGAGGACCGGGACGTTTCCGCCGTGGGTGTTGATGACCGCAAGCGAGCGGAACCCCCATGAATGAGCCTGTTTCGCGACCGCGAGTATCTGCGACCGAAGCGTGTCCCTCGATATCATCAGCGTGCCCGGGAAGCCCGTGTGCTCGTTGCTCTTTCCGATCGTGATGGGAGGCGCGACGTAGCAGGAGGCCCCGGCGGGCAGGCGCGAAAGGGCGAGGGAAAGCCACACTTGCCCCATCAGCGCATCGACCGCCACGGGAAGATGAGGACCATGCTGCTCGATCGCCCCGGTCGCAAGGATGACGGGGGCCCACGTCTTGTCGGGAAGGGCGGCAATCCTCCTGTGCGTCATGGCCGGAAGGTACCTTTCGCGGTATGAGGGAAAATTCATACAGGGGTAATCCTGGCGCTCAGCGGCGGCCGGTCGTGGATGTCTGAGATGAGCTTTGCGAGGCGTCCCGCCGCGGACGAGAGGGTCGCGGCACCATCGATGCGCGCCGCGTCGAGATTCACTGCCGGACCAGGCAGGGAAGGCACGGACTCGTCTCCCCACGCAGCTGCCTTGGCGGGCGCGTCCGAATCCAATCGTTCCGGCGCGCTTCCGTAGAGAGACGTCAGCAATGTCTGGAGCCTGCGGCGGCTTCGACTGCGGACCGGATGAAAATCCAGGTCGATCGCGCTCAGGTGAACCTGGAACATGTGGAGCCCGCGCGATACGCGCAGGTCGCGTGCGGCCGCACTGCAGAGCTCCTCGCTCCACGGGCTGGAATTGACGATGAGGATCTTCTGAAAGCCCGCGGCGGCAACGGACGCTGCAACCCCCTCTATCAACGCGTGTGCCGTCGGTTGGTCGACAGGAAACGCGCACGAGAGGTCGGCGCCGAACGTGAACCTGAGGGGAGGGACAACGAGGGGTTTTCGATCGCTCGCCACGAGCTTGCACGCATCGCGCAAAACGTGCATGAGCACCGTCTCCTCCGCATCAAGAGGATGACCGAGGCCCCAGTCTGCGAGTCCTGCAAGGGGAAGGATGACCACGGTGCGCCCGGGGTTAGGCCAGGAGGTAATCCGAGGCGACGAAAGCCAGGGCCAAAACGTCGCGTCGTCGGCTATGCAGAGCGACGGGCTCTGAGTCGCGGGTGGTAAAGGCGAAATAGGGCTCATTTCACGGCCACGACCTCGATTTCAACGCAGCAACCCTCGCGCGCCAGACCCTTTACCTCGAGCAGGGTGCTGACGGGCATCGTATTGGCGAAGATGCGGTTCCGGATTGGGCCGAACGCCTCGAAGTCGGGCATGTGCGTCAGGAAGGTCTGCACTTTGACGACGTCTTTGAAACTCATGCCGGCCGCCTCGAGGATCGATCCAATCAGCTTGAACACATACTCGGTCTGTGCCGTAGCGTCGTACGGGGACACAACCTCCCCGTCGGGATCAACCGCGAGTTGCCCCGTGACATACAGCGTGCTGGAGCCGCCATGCTCGACCAGCAGGCCGGGGCTGTAGGTCCCGCGAGAGGCCGGATGGCCGGATGGTGAAATGAGTGTCTTCTTCATTCTCGGGCCGAGGATTCAATTTTCGGGCGTACGGGTCAACCCGCCGCTCGTCCATCCGGCAGCCGAACAGGGCTGGGCATCTGCTCGATCCGTCCAAGCAGAAATATGAACGCGAGGATTCCGACCACGAGTATTGCGGCGGCTGCAAGGAACGCGCCCACAAATGAATGCGTGGCCTTGACGATGAGTCCCGTCGCGATGGGAGCCGCAATTCCCATGAGATTCACCGCAAAATTCATGATCCCACCGACCGTCCCCACGCCACCTTTTGGAGCGATCAACGAAGGAAGGGACCACCCGACAGGCGCCGCCGCAGCCAGCCCTCCAAGGGAAATGGAAATCCAGAAAATCGCCCAAACCGGATTGGCCGTCCTCGTCGCTCCGATTACCGCAAGGCCCAGTAGCATCCCGCCAATCAGAACGACCTTCCGCACCCTTGTTTCGTCCCGTCCGCGAGCGATCAGGGCATCAATGAGCCAACCGCCGACGACAAGGTCGGTAACGGTCGCGACGGCCCACGGCGTCATCGTATACGTGGCGGACCTTAACACGCTCATTCCGCTGGTGCTAACGAGATAGGATGGGAGCCATGTCAGAAATAGATAGAAGGAGTAGCCGTAGGCCCCGAAGCCGATCGCAAGGCCCCAGATTTTCGGCTGCTTAAGCAGGTAACCCAGCATGCCAAGGGGTCGATCGCCGGACACGCCTTCCGGCACTGCCCCTCCATCAAGTATATACCGGTGTTCGCCCGGGGTGAGTTTCTTGTCCGCGCTGGGGTCTCTATAGATAAGGACGAACGCAAAGAAGTATACCAGGCTTATTGCCGATGAGATCACGAAACCCCATCGCCACCCAAACCGCACCACGGCGAACGCGATCACCGGGATTCCCAGGACATTCGAAAATTTTGCGGCGGCGTCGAAAATCGCCGTAGCCCGAGCGCGCTCATTCCTGGGGAACCAATGGCCGGTGGCCTTTGAAACCACCGGAAAAGACGGGGCCTCGGCGATGCCGAGGAGGAATCGCGCGGCGACAATTCCCCAAAACCCTGTCGCTGCGGCAGTGATCGCCGACGCGAATGTCCACAAAAGGGATCCCCAACGTCCCACGCGGGTCACGCCGAGCCGATCGACAAGAAGACCCACGGGTATCTGCAGAACCGTGTAGGTCCATCCATACGCGCTTAGGAGATAACCTAGACCGTCAGGACCTATGTTGAGGGCCTTTTGCAGCTGCGGTCCCGCTATCGAAAGATTAATTCTGTCCAAGAAGCTGACGAGGATTCCGGAGCCTAGGAGCACTCCCATACCCCACCGCCTGCGGGGTATTCTTGTGTGGGGCGGGGGCGGCACGCGACTCCAAGCTCAGCGGCTGGCATCCCGTTTTGCAAAGTTTGTATTTGTCCGCTGACAACTCCGGGCTCGCTTGGCGCCCGCCCCGCATGCAACCTCAATGGGGATGTCGCTGATGTTTCTAGGTTTGGCCATCGCCGGGCTTTGGATCAATCTTCTGGGAGCCGGACTGGCCGCGCGGCGGTTCATCGGCGACTACGCGATTGCGAAGGCGGCGGCGGTCCTGACGACCTGCCTTGTCTGTTTTTGCCTGGAGCATTTCTGGGGCTGGGGGCCCCATCTTCCTCTGCTGCCGCTCACTACGGCCTTTTCCATTTGGATGATCTGGCGCAACAGGTCGGTGGTGCGGGAAAACTGGGGAATGGAGGCTCTTTTCGGCGCGGGGTTCTTCTATTGCCTCGCCTGGCGTTACACGTTTCCCGACATCGATTACAGCGAGGACAAGATGCCGAACTTCGGCCTGATCGAGTCCTATATGCGCGGCACCCGCCTTCCGCCCCCGGATCTTTGGCTGTCGCCCTTTCGGGCGAACTGCTACTACAGCTTCCAGCACTACGGCGCGGCGCTCATGGGCCGGCTCCTCGGCGTCGGGCCCGGAGTAAGCTACCACCTGGCCTTCTGCACGCTGGTCGGATTCCTCACGCTTCTCATGGGGAGCTGTATTGCTAAGTTCTGCGCGTGGCCGGTTGGCCGATGGGCCGGCATGCTGACGCTCATACTTGGAGGAAGCGGCATCGCGACCTTCGTGCATCTTCTCGTAAGGGAGCCCTATTCAATCGACATCGTGAGATTCCTGGGGGGATCGATCGTCCACAACGGCCTCACGCCCCTCGGACGAAGCGTCTCCCAGATGATGACGACGCCGGGCCTGGATCCTCGCGACCTTCCAATGGAGCCGTTGAGTTACTTCCTCACAAAGGGCGACTACCACCCGCCGCTGGCGGGATTCCTGCTCCTTGCGTTTGCCGCCGCGCTCATAGCAGCCTTGGAATCGGGAAAGAATTCGTCTGATCGCGGCGTGCTTCAGGCTCTCCTGGCTGCGACGGTGCCGATATCCCTGATCTCGAATGCGTGGATCCTGCCGCTCCAGTGCCTGCTCGTGGGGGGATGGTTTGTCTATTGCTTCACCCGCGGAGAGCGCAGGTGCGTATTCGCGGGCGTGGCCGGCGCCGCCGTTGCGACCGCGCTCGAATACCCTTTTCTTCTGCAGTTCACGCAGCAGGCCATCGGCAGCAACGCCTCGGTGGGATTCACCTCGTCCATTGATCACACGCCCCTGTTGGGATGGCTGCTGACGTTTTGGCCGGTGCTTGGCATTTTGGTCCTAGGGGCGTTTAACCGCGAACGCAGGTCGCTCGCGGTATTCTTCATTGTCATTTGGTGTATCGCGCTCATCGCGACGGAGTTCCTTTACAACCATGACATTTACGGCGGTCCCTATGCCCGGTTCAACTCAACGCTCAAATGGTGGCAGTGGGTGTACGCAGGTATAATCGTCACGCTCGGCGCGGTTAATCTGGGATCTACATCCAGGCTTTGCCGCTACGGCACGCTCATTTTTATGCTTCCGACCCTGGTGTTCGCCTACGACCTGGAGAAGCAGTTTTCCAACGCCCGCAGGGAGTCGGTAGCAAAGAAAGGAGACTCAGCGATCGGACATCTCTCCGGGGCAATGTGGATCGAGCGCGATCCCGTTATAAGGGACATGATCGTCGAGCTTTCGAACCGGCCTGACGGAATAACTCTAGAAAGCGGCCTGAGGATGGAGAACACCGAGTCGCCCGCCGTTACTCTGTTCTCCGGAAAGCAAAGCTTCCTTGGCTGGCCCTGGCTTGAGGAGGCGTGGCGCGGTCCGTTTCTCGAGGTCAACCAGCGATTCCTCCAGATCAACTCATTCTATGACGGCACTATGGCGAACCCCCTCGAATGGCTACTTCACAACAACGTGACGTATATACTCTGGCTTCCGAGCGACAATGGGGACCTGAATGCGCGTTTCCTTCCTCTGTATGAGAAGATAAAGTCGCGCTATTACTGGCACCACATGTACGGAAACGACAAGGATTTCGCGATTGGGTTTTGGGAGCGCATCGACGGCCCACCGGCGCATTGAAAGCGAGCGGTGCGATCAAGGGGGCCATTGTGATTCTTCGGTTCTAGTGCGAGTGTGGCGCGGGTATCCCCGGATCAATGGCTGTTAAATTCAAAGACTACTACCAGACTCTCGGCGTCGAACGCGCAGCGACCCCGGAGGACATCAAGCAGGCTTTTCGAAAGCTGGCTCGGATCCATCACCCCGATGTGGCGAAGAACAAGGTCGCGGGCGAGGAGAAGTTCAAGGAGATCAACGAGGCCTACGAGGTCCTCGGCGACCCGGAAAAGCGCAAGCGCTACGACGAACTGGGCGCAAACTGGCAGGACGGCGGGAGCGAGGAGCCCGTCGGTGGCCGCGGCGGCGCCCGTTCCCGCCCTGGATCCGACTTCGAATTTGGCGGGACGGGATTCAGCGATTTCTTCGAGTCGTTCTTCGGCGGCAGCCGGGATGGCTACGGCTCGTTCGCGGGGTCCGACGGGCCGCTTGGCGAGGACGGCCAGGGTTTCGTCCACCCGGGTCGCGATGTGGAGGCTGACATCATGGTCACGCTTGAGGAGGCGCTCAGGGGTTCGAGGCGAAATGTCACGCTGCGGCGGCCGGGCCACAACGGCGGTGAAGACCGAACCGACACGTATCAGGTGCGCATTCCCGCGGGCGTTCGCGAGGGTCAACGGATTCGGCTTGCGGGCCAGGGCGGCGAGGGATTCGGAGGTGGGCGCGCCGGTGACCTTTATCTCCGTGTGAGGCTCGCTCGTCATCCGGATTTCAGCGTGAAGGGACCCGATATTTACTTTGACCTCGACCTTGCGCCGTGGGAGGGCGTCCTCGGCGCGCAGGCCAAGGTTCCCGCACTTGACGGGATGACATCCTTGAAAGTGCCTCCCGGGACGGCGGCCGGAAGCCAGCTTCGCCTGCGCGGGCTCGGCTTACCGCGCGAGGATGGAACTCGCGGCGATCTATACGCTGTCGCAAGGATCCAGGTTCCACCCTCGGTGTCAGGTGCCGAGCGAGCCATCTGGGAAAAATTGGCCAAGGAATCGACCTTCAAACCGAGGAAATACTCATGAGTAACTTTGTCATCATCGAGAATCATTCCATCGTGCTGACCCGCTCGGCGCCGGCCGCGCGGTCGACATATTCGATAGAGGATGCGGCGAAGGTTGCGGACGTTCATCCCGAGTTGGTCAGGTATTACTGCCGCATCGGCCTTTTCGGGCCGTCGCGCGCCGAGTCGGATTCCGATCCGGTATTCGATGATGATGCCATATACGAACTTCGCAGGATCGAGCACTACCGCCGGCATTACGGGGTAAATCGAAACGCGCTGCCGCTGATTTCCAGCCTTCTTCGCGAAGTCGCGCGCCTTGAGGCAGAGGTCCGCTTCCGGGGCTCCCCTTGACTGCCTCGATTATGCGATTGGAAAACGGCACGTTTGGCGCAACAACCCAGCCTGGAATGTGTCCGTTTTTGGGCGCTGCTCCGTCCAAGCCGGAATTCCATAACACCATAACCTGCCTTGAAAACCACCACCATTGAATCCGCCATCCAGGCACTTCTGGCCCCCGGAAAGGGAATCCTCGCCGCTGACGAAAGCTTCCCGACAATCGAGAAGCGTTTCAAAGAACTGGGAATCGCCTCGACCGAGCCAAATCGGCGCGACTATCGGGAGATGCTTTTCACGGCGCCCGGCATCAGCAAATCGATCGCCGGCGTGATCCTGTTTGACGAGACGATCCGCCAAAAGACCGCGTCTGGTGTTCCCATGCCGGAGCTGCTGGGGAAACTCGGAATCGTGCCTGGCATCAAGGTCGACGGCGGCACGGAGGCGATGCCCGCCTTCAAGGGGGAAAAGTTCACCCAGGGACTGGACGGGTTGCGCGAACGCCTTGCAGACTACGCGAGGCTCGGTGCTCGCTTCACAAAATGGCGGGCCGTCACTGCCATCGGTAAGGGCATTCCCACCGCGGCATGCATTCGTTTGAACGCGCGGACACACGCTCTCTTTGCAGCCCTCAGCCAGGAGGCGGGGCTCGTGCCGATCGTAGAGCCGGAGATCCTGATGGATGGCAAACACACCATCGAGCAATGTGAGGAGGTCGCGACGGTGGTTCTCATGCACACCTTTGAGGAATTGTCCGCGCAACGCGTTATGCTCGAGAAAATGCTCCTCAAGACGGGAATGATCCTTTCGGGGTCGGAATGCCCCAGGCAGGCCGACATTTCGAGGGTAACGGAGGCCACGATCCGCTGCTTCCGCCGTTCAGTTCCGGCAGCGGTCCCGGGTATCGTTTTCCTTTCCGGCGGCCAGGAGGACATACCCGCAACCCAGAGACTGAACGCGATCGCACAGGTGCGAGGCCTGCCGTGGAAGATCACATTTTCCTACGGACGTGCGCTTCAGGATGCGCCCATGAAGGCATGGGGCGGCGTCCCGGGAAATGTCGCAGTCGCACAGAAGGCGTTGGCCCATCGGGCGCGGTGCAACGGCCTTGCGGCAAAGGGTTCCTATTCGAAGAAGGTTGAGAAATCCGGCGCCTAGGGCTGTCCGCACCCATGACAAATACCAATCAGGGATCCGCTGAAAACAATATGCGAGGCAGCGCAACGAAAGTGATCGGAGTTGCGGCCGACCACGGTGGATTTGGGTTGAAGGAATTTCTTGTGGGAAAGTTGCGCGAATCCGGCCTCCATGTGACCGATTTTGGGGACACCAAGCATCAGCCGGATGACGACTTCCCCGACTACGTCGTGCCATTGGCGCGTGCTGTTGCCGCCGGGGACATCGTGCGCGGCATCGCAGTTTGTGGGAGCGGGGTGGGGGCCTCGATCGCCGCCAACAAGATTCCGGGCGTCAGGGCCTGCCTCATCAATGAAACGTTTTCCGCGCGGCAGGGTGTGGAGGACGATGACATGAATGTCATCTGCCTCGGCGGCCTTGTGGTGGGCAATACTTTTGCGTGGGAGCTGGTTCAAACCTTCCTCGCCGCGAACTTCACCGGCGCCGCGCGCTTCAAACGCCGCCTAGACAAGGTGGCTGCACTGGAGACGGACCTCATTTCTCGTAAATGAATATAAGTCCCCTCGCAGGAAAGCCGGCTGAAACAGGAGCGCTCGTGGACGTGTCACGCCTCGTGACCGCCTATTACAGCAACGTGCCCGACCCGTCAGTGCCCGCACAGCGCGTCTCTTTCGGCACGTCGGGGCACCGCGGATCGGCGTTAAGCGGGTCGTTCAACGAGGGCCACATCCTCGCCATCACTCAGGCAATCTGCCTTTACCGAAAGAACGAGGGTACCGGCGGCCCGTTGTTCCTGGGGATCGACACCCACGCTCTTTCTGTGCCCGCCTGTGCCACTGCGCTCGAGGTTCTCGCGGCAAATGGCGTCGAGGTCATGGTCGCCGAGAGCGACGAATACACGCCGACTCCCGTCATTTCCCACGCCATTCTGACCTACAACCGCGATCGTAAGAAGGGCCTGGCGGACGGGATTGTCATCACGCCGTCGCACAACCCGCCTCCGGACGGCGGATTCAAGTACAATCCGTCCAACGGAGGACCAGCTGACACTGGCATCACGGGTTGGATCGAGAAAAAGGCCAACGAGCTCCTCGAGGCGAATCTTGCGGGCGTGAAGCGAACGCCTCTCGAACAGGCCCTAAAGGCCTCGACGACGCACCGGCACGATTACGTGACCCCTTATGTCGCGGACCTTGCCAATGTGATTGAGATGGAGGTCATCAGGGGTGCGAGGCTGAGGGTGGGGGTCGATCCCTTGGGAGGCGCGGGCGTCCATTATTGGGGGCGGATCGCTGAGGCCCACAGGCTCGATCTCACCGTTGTCAGCGAGGTAGTCGATCCGACATTCCGGTTCATGACGCGCGATTGGGACGGGCAGATTCGAATGGATCCGTCTTCGTCCTACGCAATGCAGCGTCTGATAGGCATGAAGGACCGCTTTGATCTCTCGTTCGCTTGTGACACGGACCACGACAGGCATGGCATCGTGACAAAAAGTGCGGGCCTGCTGCCGCCCAACCACTACCTCTCGGTTGCGATTTCTTATCTCTACCAGAACAGGCCGAATTGGCCGAAAGGGGCGGCAATCGGAAAGACAGTGGTTAGCAGCCAGCTGATCGACAAGGTCGCGACGAAGCTGGGCCGGCGCCTTCTGGAGGTTCCCGTTGGCTTCAAATGGTTCGTGGGCGGCCTTCTCGACTCGTCTATATGCTTCGGCGGCGAGGAAAGCGCAGGTGCGTCCTTTTCCCGGCTCAACGGACGGGTATGGACCACGGACAAGGACGGATTCATACCCTGCCTCCTTGCGTCCGAGATCACGTCGAGGAATGGACGTGATCCGGGTGAAATCTACCGCGACCTGACAAGGGACTTAGGGGAACCGGTCTATGACCGCGTCGAAGCGCCTGCCACCCGGGCAGAGAAGGCCATGTTGGAGCGGCTTTCTCCGGGGCAGGTGACCGACAAGGAACTTGCCGGAGAAAAGATCCTGGGTCTGCTGACGCGCGCCCCGGGGAATGGTGCCCCCATCGGTGGACTCAAAGTCACCGCCGAGAATGGCTGGTTCGCGGCGCGTCCCTCGGGCACGGAGGACATTTATAAAATCTACGCAGAGAGTTTTCGTGGGCGGGAGCATTTGGATCGGATACTCCAGGAGGCGCAGGCATTGGTGGGAAGGGCGATTGGAGGGACGGGCGAACGACCCGGCGATCCCGTCGAACGACGTGCGGTCGAGGCATGGGAAAACGAGGGCGATCCCAATTGAATTCCAGGCCAACCGGAATGAAAATCGTTGCCGACAAATTCCGTGTGCCTCCGGGCAAAAAGCTCAGGCTCAAGCAATGGGCAACGGACATTAAGCCGCTCTACAAGTCGGAGAAACAGTACAGGGAGTTCCTGATAGACGATGTCCATGAACTCAGCGAGCTGCAGCGCAGACTGTACGCGTCGAACACCTATGCCCTGCTTCTCATATTCCAAGCGATGGACGCGGCAGGAAAGGACGGCGCGATCAGCCACGTACTGACCGGGATCAACCCCCAGGGCTGCGAGGTTTACTCGTTCAAGCAGCCGAGCGCCGAGGAATCCGCGCACGATTTTCTGTGGCGGACGACCTGCCGCCTGCCAGCACGCGGCAGGATAGGGGTATTCAATCGGTCGTATTACGAGGAAGTCCTGGTAGTCAAAGTGCATCCCGAAATCCTCGGGAGCGAGGGGTTGCCTCCAGAACTGACCGACAAGGAACGGATATGGAAGGGACGGTACCGATCCATAGTGGAATTCGAGAGGCATCTGCACCGCAACGGCACGCGAGTCCTAAAGTTCTACCTGCACCTTTCCAAGGAGGAGCAGCGCAAGCGTTTCCTGCAGCGCATTGACGAGCCGTCGAAGAATTGGAAATTCAGCCTGAGCGACATCAACGAGCGAAAGCTCTGGAGACGTTACATGGAGGCTTATGAGGATTGCCTTTCATCGACCAGCATAAAGGGAGCCCCTTGGCATGTGGTGCCCGCTGACGACAAGCTCAACGCCCGCCTAATCGTCTCGCGGATTGTCATCGAGTCGTTGAAGAGCCTCGATATTGCATATCCGAAGGTTACAGCGAGAAAGCGAAAGGAGCTCCGGGCCATTCGCAAACAGCTGGCCAGGTAGATTAACGTTAAGATCTGGGAACAACGGGCTGTCGGAATTGGCTATAGGGCACGGATGAATGTAGATGCTCAGATGACAAGATCGGCTGGCCGTGCGCCCAATCTACTGGCATTAAATGGGGGGTCGTCGAGCATCCGGTTTGCAGTCTATTCCGCATCCACTCCCATGCGCAGGATCCTTGACGGCAAAGTGGATCGAATAGGCCTTCCGGGAACCAGGCTCTCCTTCAACGACCGGGTCGGGAACAAGGTGGGGAGCCTCGGGATTGCGAGGGGCGCCCATGGAAGGGCCGTCGGGTTCCTGATAGACTGGCTCGGGCGTCAGCCCGCTTTCGCCTCTGTCGCGGCCGTGGGACACCGGATTGTCCATGGGATGGCCCGAACGGAGCCGACGCGTGTCACCGCTGGGCTGATTCGGGAGCTGCGCCTGACCGCGCCCTTTGACCCGGATCATCTGCCCGGCGAGATCGACCTTATGAGAGCTTTCCAAGAGAAACATCCCAAGCTCCCGCAAGTGGCGTGCTTTGACACCGCGTTTCATCGGTCCATGCCGAGGGTGGCCAAGATATTGCCGATTCCCCGGCGTTTCGAGGCGATGGGCGTAGTGCGGTACGGATTTCATGGCCTTTCCTATGAGTTCATCATGGAGGAGCTGCAGCGAATCGCCGGCGCCCGCGCGGCCCGGGGACGCGTGATCCTTGCACATCTGGGAAACGGGGCGAGCCTTGCTGCCGTGAAGGACGCCAGGAGCCAGGACACGAGCATGGGCTTCACGCCGGCCGCGGGCCTTGTCATGAGCTCTCGGACAGGAGACCTGGATCCCGGGATCGCCTGCTTCCTCTCTCGCAGGGAGCGGATGAGCGCCGCGAAATACCAGGAAATGGTAAACCACAGATCCGGACTGCTGGGCGTCTCTGGCACAAGCTCCGACATGCGCGATCTGCTTGCGCGCGAATCCAGCGACGTGCGGGCTGCTGAGGCCGTGGAGTTGTTCTGCTACCAGGCGAGGAAATGGATAGGCGCCTACGCGGCAGCGCTCGGTGGCCTCGACACGCTGGTGTTTGCCGGCGGCATCGGCGAGAATGCGCCTGTAATTCGAGCGCGGATCTGTGAAGGACTCGAATTCCTTGGTGTCAGGCTGGATGGCAGGCGCAACTCGGCTGCGTCGCCCCTCATTTCAAGGGGCCGAGTCGCCGTGCGGGTCATCCGCACAGACGAGGAGCTGATGATAGCCAGATCAGTGATGCGGGTACTCGCCTCGCGCCCCCGCAGACGAATCAAAAAATGAAAACAAAAACACTCACAGCGGACACACTCCAGAAAATCGACGCATATTGGCGCGCCGCAAACTACCTTTCGGTCGGGCAGATTTATCTGCGGGACAACCCTCTGCTCAAGGAGCCCCTGAGGCTTGAGCATGTGAAGCACATGCTCCTCGGACACTGGGGCACGACGCCCGGGCAGAACTTCATCTATGCGCATCTCAACAGGGCCATCAAGAAGTACGACCTCGACATGATCTATATCTCCGGCCCCGGACATGGCGGACCGGCCGTCGTTGGCAACACCTACCTTGAAGGGACCTACAGTGAGGTTTATCCCGACGTCAGTTGCGACGAGGCCGGGCTCAGGAGGCTGTTCACGCAGTTCTCGTTTCCGGGCGGTATTCCGAGCCACGCCTCGGCTGAATGCCCTGGATCGATCCACGAGGGCGGCGAGCTGGGATATTCGCTCAGCCACGCGTTCGGCGCGGTGTTCGACAACCCGACGCTTGTCGTCGGGTGCGTGATTGGCGATGGGGAGGCGGAGACCGGCCCGCTGGCCACGGCCTGGCATTCCAATAAATTCCTGAACCCGGTGACTGACGGCGCTGTATTGCCCATACTTCACCTGAACGGATTCAAGATTGCCAACCCGACCGTGCTCGCGCGCATCAGCCGCGACGAGCTCGAAGAACTGCTTCGCGGATATGGCTGGACGCCCTATTTTGTCGAGGGCCACGTCCCAGAGCTCATGCACGAGGCCATGGCCACGGCGCTCGACCTGGTGGTCGAGGAAATAAGGCACATTCAGCTGGAAGCTCGCCAAAGCGGGAAAGCGGTCCGCCCGAAATGGCCGATGATCGTTCTCAACTCGCCCAAAGGTTGGACCGGCCCAAAGACAATCGATGGGAAAAAGATCGAGGGAACGTTTCGGTCCCATCAGGTGCCCCTTTCTGTTTCGGCATCGGCGCCTCCGGAGCACCTTGCCATGCTCGAGGCGTGGTTGAAGAGCTACAGGCCCGCGGAACTTTTCGACGCGAGCGGACGATTAAAGCCCGAACTTGCCGAGCTTGCTCCGACCGGAGACAGGAGGATGGGGGCGAATCCGCATGCGAACGGCGGGATCCTTCTTCGCGACCTGAGGATGCCGGATTTTCGGGAATACGCCCTTGATGTATCGGATCCAGGATCAGAGGGGCCGGGAGACACTCACGTTCTCGGTCGATTCCTCCGCGACGTGATCAAATTGAACAGTAAAGCCAGGAACTTCCGGATTTTTGGTCCCGATGAGACACTGTCCAACGGCTTGGAGGCCGTCTTTGAGGCAACGGATCGCCAATGGGAAGCCTCCACAGTGAAAGACGATGAATTCCTGGCGGCGGATGGTCGGGTGATGGAAATGCTCAGCGAGCACCAGTGCGAGGGCTGGCTTGAGGGCTACCTCCTGACGGGCCGGCACGGAGTCTTCAACTGCTACGAAGCGTTTATCCACATCATTGATTCAATGTTCAACCAGCATGCAAAATGGCTCAAGGTTACGAATCAGCTGCCGTGGCGAAGGAAGATCTCGTCGTTGAACTACCTCCTCGCGTCTCACGTCTGGCGGCAAGACCACAACGGATTTACGCACCAGGATCCGGGTTTCATTGACCATGTTGTCAACAAAAAGGCGGAGGTTGTACGCGTCTACCTTCCACCGGATGCGAACTGTCTCCTGTCGGTGATGGACCACTGCCTGCGCAGCCGCCACTACGTGAACGTTGTGATCGCGGGCAAACACCCGGCGCCCCAGTGGCTTTCGATGGAGTGCGCGGTCCGGCACTGCTCAGAGGGCATCGGGATCTGGCGATGGGCAAGCAACGATGAAAATGGAGAGACCGACGCGGTGATGGCTTGCGCCGGGGATGTTCCAACACTGGAGACGCTCGCCGCGGTCTCAATCATGCGCGAACATCTGCCCAAGCTCAGAATCCGTGTGGTCAACGTTGTCGACCTGATGAAGCTCCAGCCGGCCACTGAGCATCCTCACGGCCTCTCGGACGCCGACTTCGACTCCATTTTCACCAAAGATAAGCCGGTTATATTCGCATTCCACGCGTACCCGTGGCTGATCCACCGGCTGACGTACCGCCGCACGAACCACGACAATATCCACGTGCGGGGCTACAAGGAGGAGGGAACGATCACGACGCCCTTTGACATGACGGTCCTGAACGACATGGACCGCTTTCACCTTGTAATTGACACGATAGACCGCCTGCCCCAGACGGGCGGCGAGGGGGCGAACCTCAAGCAGATCCTCGCTGACAAGCTGGTTGAGCACAGACAATACATCAACGCGAATGGCCAGGATATGCCGGAAATCCGCAACTGGAGATGGACCGCGCCCATCCCCGTCTCCTAATCTGGGCTGATGGTCTCAGGAATCTATGTCATCCGTCACGGAGAAACCGCGTGGTCCAAGGGTGGAAGACACACGGGCCGAACGGAAATTCCCCTCTCGGAGGAGGGAGAACTAAGGGCCAGTCTCCTCAGGGGTCGCCTGGCCCAGGTGCCTTTTTCCAATGTCCTGACGAGCCCTAGGCAAAGAGCACGTCGGACCTGCGATTTGGCCGGGCTCGGCTCTGGCGCGCGTATAGACCCGGACCTGTCAGAGTGGGATTACGGCGATTACGAGGGCATGCTCTCAGCCGAAATTTTGGCGGCTCGCCCCGATTGGAAACTGTTCCGCGACGGGTGCCCCAATGGAGAGTCGCCCGCCCAGGTCTCGGCGCGGGCCGACCGGGTGCTCGCCAGGGTCCGCTCAATGCCCGGGCATGTTGCGCTCTTTTCGCATGGACATTTCGGACGCGTTCTTGGCGTGCGCTGGGTCCGATTGCCAGTCGGTGACGGGGAATTCCTCCTGCTGGACACGGCCTCTGTTGGCGTCCTTGCGTTTGAGCACGGTGACACGGCGGCCCCCGTTATCGGCCACTGGAACATCCCGCCGTCGGACTCGGTCGCCTAGGCCGTCAGGGACCGGCTGAAACGCGGCCGCCATCCTTGATCGGCGTGGCAAACTTATACTCGATATCCCAAGGGAAAAAGATCCACTTGTTCTGTTTGAATTCCTTTACGCACGTGTCCACATAGGGCCGTCCCGCGGGTTTGGCATAAAGAGTGGCGAAATGTGCCTTGGGAAGGAGCTTGCGAACCACCTGAGCGGTGCGCCCGGAATCGACGAGGTCGTCGATAAGAAGGTAGCCGTCGCCTTCACCCTCTACGCCCTTCAGGACCGTCACGTCGGACCTGACTTGGTCCGCCTCGCCTACGGCCCCTTTCGAATAGCTCGTCACGCAGATGGTATCCACAAGGCGGATGTCGAGCTCCCGGGCAACGAGCGCGGCGGGCACCAGTCCGCCGCGCGTTACGGCGACGATTCCCTTCCACGAGCCTTTTGCGTGGAGCTGCTCCGAGAGGAAGCGCGCGTCGCGGTGCAGTTCAATCCAGGAGACGATGATCTCGTCCTCATAGTTAGAGCGGGGCATGCGTGAGGCTGTGATGCCGCCGGCCGACGATCAACATCGAACGGCAGGTCACCCTGCTCCGGCCATGTTTTTGCACAGGGGGATTGCGGCCCCTGGGACGGCACGCTAGTTTCCGGGGCGTCCAGCACCCGGAACTTAACTCCCAAGCAAGCCACTATCCGTGTTCAACGTATTCAAGAAAAGGGCTAACCCTGAAGGCGAAGGCGAGCGGCCCACAGTCGACGTCGGCTGCGATGTGAGAGATTTCTTCCTCTTCCGCGATGTTCTCTTTGTGCGGGGATCCATCCAGAGGGCCGCTGGGGCCGATCCAAGTATCTCAGTCAGACTCCCGGACGGCTCCATCCATTCCGTTCAATATGTCGGCGATGATTTCAATCCCTCGACGCAGGAAAATTGCAAATTCTGCTTCAGCTTTCCGCTGCCGGTGCGACTGACCGACGACGAGATAATGAAGATCTCCCTCGTTTTCGATTTTCCAAGCGGTCGCCTCGTCAAGGGTGACTTTAACAAGGAGGCGGTGGCCCACGACGCATTCCTCAACAGCGAGGCGGGATACTGGGATCATGTCAGGGCCCACCCCGTTGGCAATGTGCTCGAGATCGGCTCCAGGGCCCGGTCCGGCATAAGCCGCAGGAATCTTTTCCCGACGACGTGCAACTACACAGGATTCGACATAGTTGCCGGGGAGAACGTCGACTGCGTTGGTGACGCGCACGCGCTTTCGCGCATCCTACCATCCAATCATTTTGATACCGTGTTCTCGGTTTCAGTCTGGGAGCACCTCTGTATGCCATGGGTGGCGTCGCTCGAGCTGAACAAGGTCATGAAGATTGGGGCACTGGCGATGATCAATACTCACCAGTCGTGGCCCTCCCACGAGGAGCCCTGGGACTACTTTCGGTTCTCGAACTATTCCTGGGACGCTCTTTTCAATGCCGACACTGGCTTCGAAATCGTCGCTCGGGGAACCGGCATACCGTGCGTAATGGCCGCGTCGCAGTTCCACCCTTCCATTCACGCGAGCCGCGTCGACTGGCACTACGGATATTTTGCTACCAGATGCGTGGCGAAAAAAATTGGCGAAACGAGCCTGAGCTGGCCTGTTGATCCCAAAATGATCCTCAAGGGCAATTATCCGCATTAGGCAGGATCACTGGGACGAAGAAGGCAGAAATAGATTGAGATCCCGGGTCTCGAGAAAGGTAAGCCGCTCGCCCAGCGGCGCGGGATAGATCGAGAAATTCGATAGCTGGTTGGCCCTCGCTTCGTCGTGGGTGCTCAGGTACGCGGCCTTCCAGGACCTGCGCCCTTCGGCAAACCAATTTGCGCCGTAGATTTCATCAGCGCGCCGTACCGACGTCCCGGGTATAAGAAGCACTGAATACGCCATCGCCAGCCACGCGAGGCTTCGACGGATCCGCAGAACCGAAAGCTGCAGGAATATCGCCAGCCCCCCGGGAATCAGGAGCGACGCGTATCTCGGTGCGAGCGGTGCAATCGCACCGGTGAACACCCGGCCTATCGCGCAGTTCGCACAGAAGAGAAGCACGAACGTCGAGAGGCAGAACAGGACGACGCTTTGGGGATCGTTGGCAACGCCCCTCACTAAGCAACGGATCCCATTCCAGATGCTGATCGCAATAAGTGTGGCGGCCGCAGAGAGGCCCACGATGAGCTGCCATTCTGACAGCACCGCAGTCCCATAGAAATTGCCCAACATCCTTCCTATGAAAACCGCGTACTCAAGGGGGTGTTCATAAGGGAATCGAAATCCCGACACGGCTGGTTGAAACGTGTAGCCCTTAGCAAAAAGTGCCCAACCCGCGCATGCTATGGTCAGTGAGACCAACGCCAGAAAAGCCCGGGCCTTTTCCCGCGAGCGCCACGCCTGGACGGCCTCAATGATCGCCAGAGGTGGCGTGAGAATCCCTACGAACAGCCCAAAGCCGGTAAAAATCAGCAGGAACGAGAGCGCGCCGATTGCCAAATGGCGCCAGAGGTCGCGCTGCAGGAACCAAGACAGGCAATACGCCATGAAGAGGAGCATCGGCATCGACCCGTATGACAGATTCACGGCGCCGACAAAGATCTCATACTGGTGAACGTTGAGAAAAAGAAGTGGTACAGCCGCGAGAAGGATCGAGTTGCGGGCAATCCCAAAGCGCGATGCGAGTCTCAGGCCGAGCCCGGCGGCCGCGATCATCAGGATGCTGGCTGCAAAGGCGTCCCATCTTGAATCCCATCCACTGACGAAAGCCAGCGCGCGAGTGACGATGAGTCCGGCGCCTTCGCGATGGGGCCCATGCTGCAGGGCAAAAGTGTCCCACCATCCCTGGTTTAGGAACATGGGTTGGTAAATATCGAACTGATCCCCATACATCAAATTGACCGCGTGACTGTTGACCAGCTCAAGCTGCCTCAATGCGAGCGCAATAAATATGCCGACCACGGCCCACTTCGGCGCATCGCGAAGCCGAGTCCAACCGGATTCCCGCACGCTCGGGTCGGCATGGGTGGTTTCGCAAACGTCGTTCATCGATTCGGATTGAGGGATAGCTTAGGTAACGAGGCCGAAGTTTTGTACGTCAATTCCCTTGCGGCGATGGCAAACGGGGCGATTCGGCTTGGACGCCGCCCTAGGGGGCTCATGCTGTTTCACTCTTCCAGCGCATGCAAACCCTCCGGGCGTTCATCTTTAGATTGTTGTTGGCGACCGTGCTCTTGTGCGGAGTCGGTCGTGCGGCCGATTCGACCATGCCCGCAGCGTGGAAGTTAAAGCACGACCAGCTTGTTTTGCGGCTGAGGAATCTCGTCGAAAGGGAAAACGCATTCGGCGCCACCTACCAGCCGCTCTATCACGCTGCGATTCCGTGGTATGAGCTGTGGGGCGGCCGCGACCAAAGTCTGGTCGACGAGGACATGGTTTCGCCTGAGATTTATGCCGATGAGCTGGCGGGAGCCCTGGAAAAAGGTCGAAATTACTTCGCCGACAATCCAGACGCTCTTTACCCCCTCGTTTTCAGCAAGACCCTTCCCAGCGGCAGGTCTGTCGGCGCCAACTACTGGCTGAGGCTTCCGGCGGGATTTCCCGCCGCCGGCCACACTTTTCCGTTGGTGGTAGACCTTCACGGCTCGGGATGGCTGGGCCACAAGATTTCGTTCAAACGCCTTGGGAGGTCCTCCGGTCCGACGTTTTCCGTAACACCGATCAATATGGCAGGCCCATGGCAGATCGATTTCCTGAACGCCTACCTTGATGAGCTGATTGCCATTCTGCCCATCGATCAGGATCGGGTGTATGTCCAGGGCCACAGCCTAGGCGCGATGGCCACCTGGGAGTGGGCGTTGGACAATCCAGAACGATTCGCGGCGATTTCACCCCGAGCTGGAATAGGGGAGCCTTATCGTGCCCAGCGTTTGAAATATGTTCCTTCATGGGTGATACACGGCGAGAACGACAACGTGATCCCGAGCGGATACGCGGACCAGATGGTCACCGCCCTTGAGTCGCAGGGAGCCGCCGTCCGGCTATCAATCATCAAGGGCGGAGAGCACAATATGCCCGGAGATCTCGACCAGGATCAGGTTCTGGAATGGTACCTAAAGCAGACCCGGAGCCATCTTCCTTCGCCCGAGGATCCGCGCAATGAACTGCGTCTGAATGCATCCGGCTTCTCGCCTTGGGAATTGATCACGGTGCCCAAAACACCTTCGTGGAGATCTCAACCTTCGGATCTATCGAGCTTGGACGCCCTTCGCGCGGCCTCGGCAGTGTTGTTTCAGAAGGTGCATGCTCGCGGGGAACTTGTCGATGCGCCGATAAGGCGCGAAGTGGGCAAAGACACTAAGCAATCTTCTCTATGGCTGGCGGTTCCGAAAACTCTTCACGAAGCGGGAGCGCCCGATGCCTCTGTCGTCGATTTTCCTTCGTCAAGAGTCCTGCGGTTCTATTTCCGGGGGGGTTCCCAGAAAGCTTTGGATCATCTCCAGGTGGTTAGGCCTGAATCGGAAGCAGCGGGATATTCGCTGACAGGCGAGGTCTGGATAACCTCTCTCTCCCTTGCATGGCAGGATAGTCCTGCCGTTATCGCCGAATACTGGTTAGGAGTCAAATGACGCGCTTTAGATCGCGGCCGCCCATTTCGATATTTTTGCGCGGTATTTGCCCTGGAGAAACACTACCATACGACAAATCCCCACCATGACTAACTCATTTACGTCTATCCGTCCGTTCGCTGTCTGGACAGCCATGGCGGCCCTTGGCTCTGCCTTTGCCCTCGCGCTTGTCCAGATCCCGTCAGTGAAAGCCGCCGATGTGGCAACATTTAAGGTCATGGACGACAAGGCGCCGTCACTTCCTGTGACTGCAACCTTTGCGAAGGCCGACGGTGAGGACGGGCCATATGTCCTGAGCGTGAAAAATTCCTCCTACAATTCGATCAAGGTGAGCGGCAAGGTTCTCCTTGGTGTCTTTTTTCACGCGGATTCAAAATCCCGGATTATTCCTGAGCATGAGATCGACGCGGGACAAGTTTGGACCATCCCTGGACTCGCCGCGAACGACAAGGTAACCCTGAACGCACCGGGATTTGCCGCGCTGGAGCTGACTGTTCCCTAATTGGAAAGATTGGGCGCGTCGCGACCGAACGGGTTTGACGCAGGGCAGCCTTCGTAACCCCAGATCGTCCACAGTATTGACCGGGGCGGGCGAAAATCGCCTCGTGCCCGGGCGCTCGCGGGCACACGATCCGGAAATGGTTGATCCAAATTCAGGTGTTCAAGGGAAGGAAGCATCCGATCGCTGCCCATGCGGCAGCGGCAATACTTTCTCAGACTGCTGCGGACCGATCCTTTCGGGTGAGCGATCGGCGGCGACGGCCGAGGACCTCATGAGGGCGCGCTTCACAGCCCACGCCATCCGTGATTTTGCGTTTGTCCACCGCACCTATCGTCCAACGTCCCGGCAGCCATTCATACCCGCCTCCGATGGGCCGACGACGGAGTGGACGCGCCTCGAGGTTCACAGCCACCAGCCAGGAAAGGCGCCTGATGTCGCGACGGTCGAGTTCTCCGCTTATGGGAAGGAGGGAGGCGTCGAACAGGTTCTCCATGAAAAGGCTGAATTCGTGCGCGAGTCAGGCGAGTGGGTCTACACCCGCCCCCTGCGCGAGGGGCCCGCACCGTTCCGCGAAACGGCGAAGAAGCCGGGTAGGAACGATCCCTGCCCCTGCGGCAGCGGGAAGAAGTACAAGCACTGCTGCCTGGCAAAGGCATAGTCCCTCGACGGCCGAAGGCTCCCGGGAATGTGCCTCGCCTTTTTGCAAAATGGGGGATCGCACCTATGATGGGGCCGTATGAAGACAAAAATTTCCGAAAAGTCGCTGGCCGCTCAGAGCGGCGTTTTCAAGATAGGGGGCGATCTTCCCGTCCATCGCCTCGGGTTTGGCGCCATGCGCATCACGGGCCCTGGAGTCTGGGGCGAGCCGAAGGACGCGGCCGCGATGCACAAGGTCTTGAGAAAGGCCGTGGATCTGGGGGTGAACTTGATCGACACCGCCGACTCATACGGCCCAGAAGTGAGCGAGCGATTGATCGCCGAGGCCCTCCATCCCTATCCGAAAGGGCTCGTCATCGCAACCAAGGGTGGATTAACCCGATCGGGTCCGAACCAATGGGCCCCGGTTGGGCGTCCGGAATATCTCCAGCAATGCGTCGAAATGAGCCTGCGTCGGCTCAAGGTCGAGTGCATCGACCTTTACCAACTGCACCGGATCGACCCTAAGGTTCCGGCTGCCGAGACGCTTGGCGCTCTGAAGAAATTGCAGAAGGACGGCAAGATTCGTCACATCGGCCTCTCCGAAGTAACCGTCGCGGAAATTGTCCATGCTCGGAAGACGGTCGAGATCGTGAGCATCCAGAATCTCTACAACCTTTCCAACCGGAAGTCCGCGAAGGTCGTTGATTACTGCATGGAGCATGGCCTCGGATTCATCCCTTGGTTTCCGCTTGCGGCCGGGGATATCGCGAGGCCGGGTGGCCACCTCGAAAAGCTAGCGAAGCGGCATGGCGCAACCGTCTCTCAACTCGCGCTTGCGTGGCTGCTTCAGAGTTCGCCAGTGATATTGCCGATCCCGGGCACATCAAGCATTGAACACCTTGAGGAGAATGTGGGCGCGGCGTCGGTAAAACTCACCGAAACCGAGTGGGCTGAAATCAGTCGGTCACAATAAGCCTGTTCGGCATTCGAATTTGGGGTGGCGGACATGTTTGACCCCGCGGCGTCGGGTTTGGACAATGCCCGTGATGCCTCGGGAATAACGAATTGATCAGTGCAACCGGGGGGTGGTGTCTGTTGTGCAGGGTATCTATTCGTATGAGATTGCCGTCAGTCGCATGCGTCGCCTTAAAAAGGATCCCGAATTCGATTCCTCCTTCGCCCTGCTGAGCCTGGTAAGCTCCCTATGAGGAAATAACGACGCCTTTTCCGACAGAGGAAAGGGCGGCTTCTACCATCGAGACATGGAGGACGTGATCTCGATCGTCGACGGACGAACGTCTCTTAACAGCGAATGGGCGGCCTGCTCGCCGGAGCTGCGAGCCTATGTCACCGCGGAAATCGGCCGGAACATAGCCAATCCTCAATTTATAGATCAATTACCCGGCCACCTTCCAAGCGATCCTGGCAGTCAAGGGAGGCTCCCCCCACTTATGGAAAGGCTGAGGGCGATTTCGAAACTGGCGTAACTGGAGATAACAAAAAGGCCCTTGGAGCATGTCCAAAGGCCTGAAATTGGGTGCAGGGGCTGGATTTGAACCAGCGACCTTCAGTTTATGAGGATGAAGAAATCTCCGCAAAATACTTTCGAAAGAGTCCGCAGGCGACCTCAAGGGGTCGCCTAAGGTTTTGAACCGCAAATAGGTTGGAAATTTGGGCTCTCAATCGGGCCTATGCTCCCCAAAGTGACTTTACCTGGAATCAAGGCCCATGTATTTCTTAGTGCAAATGGCTGACGAGATCAGAGATCTGCCCGAAAGTATGCCCGCGCCAGTGGAATTGATTGAGTATGCGGTGAAGATGGTTCCTCGCTACAATCGGTTGGAAAGCGGAGACATTCGTGAGATTCCTCCGTCGACCAAGACCGATATTTTGATGAACCTGCCGGAATATATAAGCGACGACTTTAGGGAGGTTAGGCAGCAACTCTGCAATCTCATCCTAGATCGCAATTCCGAATGCAAAGTATCGAACAGTCAGCTAAAGCCAATTCCGGGCATCATTTTGGAGCAGACGACTGGGACCAGCGGAATCCCGGGGCGATTCCCGAAGACCATCTCCGAGCGCACGAGATTGGCGCTTGGAATTTGGAAGCACAGGCGGCAAATCGATTCGATGGCCTCTACACGGAGTTTTCTCCCGTTTGTACATTTGCCCTTTGGCAGAATGGAAGATCACCGGATAGAACACGATCCGGACGTGGCCCGAATCCGTTCAGTATATACGGATGCCCAGCGATCAAATATCAGGTGGCTGCATGCGCAACCGCGCTTGGTCTGTCGGCACATTAAGCTCTTCAATGAATCAGGGCTTGATAGAATGCCGGGGCTATTTCAAGTCTGTGAGACAACGGGCGAATGGCTAAGCGATCTCGAGCGACAATCGATCTCCGAGTATTTCGACTGTAAGGTTATAAATCAATACGGGTGCATAGAAACCTGGGCGATCGGTTACGACGATTTTGGGACCGGAGACATCGATATCCTAACCGACAATGTGTATATCGAGCTCCTGCACCCCAATACACTGACTCCCATCAGCCAACCTGGAGAGATAGGCTACGTCGCACTCACGTCATTGCATTTACGCCTTATGCCGATCATCAGGTATCTAAACGGCGATAGGGCCGAATGGACACTAGTAAACGGGCGGATGAAGCTTCGTCTTCACGAGGATCGCCAATGTAATATGCTTCTCCTAAATAGAAATCGTGTTCCCGGCGCCAATGCAATGCGCGTTCTATTGAATATAGCGTTTGCGGCTTTCGGCTATCTAAACCTGGAGTACATCCAATTCATACAAACGACCGAGTTTGGAATCACGGTAAAAATGGGTGCCTGTCCCAAAGGCAGAGAATTTTTCAGTGAGCTCAAGCGTGTTGCATCCCGGGGTGCATTTTCAAAAACCCCAATTGAACTAACATATCAGGAACTCTCGCCTGAAGGGCTGGCGGTGGAAATGAGGTCAAAGAAAGCCCTTTTCATCTCGCGTCTGTCTGCGCCCTCGTCCTAGTGCAAGGCAACGGACACGTCGCAGCTTGCGGTTGATTTTCATGCAACTTAATCGAGGATCGACTGAGAATGTAGCGCAAGAATGCTTCGACGTCGCAACGCCATTCAGTGAAAAAAACCTTCCTTCGCCGGGCATTTAACCGGGTGCTTCATCTTGCGGGGCGTGTTAGCCCAGGGGCCAAGACTCTGCGTCCTTTTTTTCACCGTTTGCGGGGAGTGAAAATCGGAAAAAATGTTTTTATCGGTGATGACGTTTACTTGGAAAATGAGTATCCGGAGCTGGTAGAGTTGCATGACAATACGATCTTATCGACACGTTGCATGATAATTGCCCACACGCGCGGCGGGGGCAGAATTACAATCGGGCCCGATGTGCTAATAGGATCCGGCGCAATGATAGTTTGCCCTGTGGGGAAGGCACTGAAAATTGGAGCAGGGAGCGTGATCAGCACAGGATCAGTCATAAGCTCCAGCGTTGGCCCTGAAGTGCTGGTAACACCGCCGCGATCGGTCGCCGTCGCTAAGGTGACCGTTCCGTGGACTCAAATTGGATCTTTCGAGCAGTTTGTTGCAGGCATCCGGCCACTGCCTCGCAAGGAGAAGAAGATTGAGGGGACGGGGCCACCTTTTGATCCTTCTTTCAAATCATGAAGACATCAGTAAGCTCCGATTGTCGTTTGCCATCGCTGGTCGGTGCCCTTCGCGTGCCTGCGCGCTGGGCCCATCGATGATCGAATGAGCGGAGAATCCGGTCTTTATACATCATCACCGTTCTTCATTTCTTTGTAATTTACTATGCAAACTTTGGATTATGTTCTAACGGTAGTAAGGTCTGTCGCGAAGGAAAGACATCAGGTAACGGTCGATGAAAATACAGATCTTATGTTACATGCAGATCTCGATTCGCTGGTGATGTTAGAAATAATGGAAACTTTAGAGGGTCACTACAAACTGGCCCTATTCGATAAGATCGACCTTATGGAGATTCGCACGCCAAGAAAGATTTCGGAATTTATTGATCGAACGCTTGGGCGAGGTTCCGCATGATCATGATTGCGGTGGAAAAACGATCCTTAAGGTCGCGCGGCGAGTGGTGGCTATGGAATTTTGAAGAGGAAATGTTGACGGCTATGGTTCGGCTATTTCTTCCAATGGGTGACGCCCACATTCTGGGCCTTGGTTGAATGCACTTGCTCGGCGACGATGCCATTTAAACGGCATCGGGCAGGTACCCATGCCCAAAGCGCTTCACTTCGCACGGCGCACGGGGCGTAGCTTCGATGACGCGACCACGGCGGTCGAACTCGAACCTACAGCATTCATCGAGCATCTTGCGCAACATTGCTCGGACTCGTCGAACCCGACTCTTTGTCGCTGTCAGGGAGATACCGAGGTCCTGGGAGACTTCCGCTAATCCCAAGCCTCGAGACTCATGTCGCTCCAAAGGCTCACGATACGTAGGTGGAAGCAACTGAAAATGGCCATATAATGGAAAACTAATGGCATCTAGAGGAACCTTTTAGGGCCTATAGCGCCCGAATCCGTCAGGTGTCACCCTAATCCGACTGTGCTTCAATTACTACTTCGACCGAACCCGAATAGCTCCGAAATGTCGCGGCGCTCTTTTTTTGTGGGTCGGCCCATGCCCCGTTGACGGGCAAGCCTGTGCTCAATACCGGCCTGTTTCGCCCGCTCGTATTCGGCTGCGGGGGGGTGATCCGTCATGTACTCCGGCAACTGTTTGGCGCTGACGCGTGAACGCGGTATCGCGACGACCTTGATCGTGCGAGTCATCACGCCGACGCGCACGATGAGAACTTCGCCGATATGGACATCGCGGCCCGGTTTGGCTTCGAGTTCGCCGATAAGCACATGACCGGCGCGACAGGCCGCCGTGGCGAAGGGGCGCGTCTTGAACACCCGCAGACTCCAGAGCAATTTGTCGAGTCGGGGGTCGCCCATGGAAATAGATTCAAGCTAGAAAAATACGGAACTCAAGAAAGCGAAGGCATGCCCTGCCGTAACTGCTAGCGGAGGACTAAGAGTATTTCGAAACTGAACGCTTGCAAAAGGGGTGGGGCAGCAATCGAGGCCGCACCGGTTAATCCGGATGGGGCAAGTGCAACAAATGACGCGAAACGCGGCACCCGCGAGGGCGGATGAGTTTGATCCTTCAACCTTCAAGCCCCAAGGGAAACGCATGTCCCAAGAT
>CAAGKR010449835.1_pt1 | contig 38651 bp, 28 predicted proteins | sample 2556971 | NCBI WGS metagenome assembly CAAGKR01 (sample SAMEA5207829, study PRJEB30636) | soil metagenome | biome: forest; feature: boreal; material: soil | place: USA | collected 2011-09 | depth 1 m | reverse complement strand
GCTTGTGACACTGCCAATGGCAAGATCGCGCCCGGTGAAGGCGTAATGGGGATGTCCTGGGCCTTCTTCGTGGCCGGCTGCCGCTCGATGCTGGTAAGCCAGTGGAAAGTTAACTCGTCCAGTACGTCGCAGTTGATGGCGAACTTCTACCAGCAGTCAGATCTTGCTCGGAACCGATCCGGCGATGCAAATGCACGAGCACTTCGAGCCGCAGCTCTTGAACTTATGAAAGACGACCGTTATCGTCACCCTTTTTTCTGGGCCGGCTTTATTCTAGTTGGCGTGAATCATTCCCAATGAGTTGGTGCGGTAAGGGACCATCTGCGCAGGACATCTGGTCGGTTCAAAGCGTGGTATCCGGCTTCGTATGACTGAGATTCTTTGCCACCGGGAGGAATCAGTAAGTCGCCGATTGCGTGTCCAACGTGGAATGGGATAGATACATCGTCAGCGTCTTTTACACCACGCCCATAGGCCTCTTTGCTTTTTTCCTCCTTCGACTTAAAGGCCTCATCCATCAATCCCACAACTCATCTCCTGTTGATTAACTAAATCGTCGGCTTGGATAAGCGGGAAGAAATTTGGCTCAGCGTTGTCTTAAACCTATTGCAAATTAGAGTTCATTTGCGCACACCGAGCATCTGCTTCCTCGCAGGGAATATCATCCTCGACTGTCTGCACCACTTCCTTTCTACCTTGAACCCATCGTACTGCGACAATCCTGCATCTATCTCCCTTCTTACCTACACCAACTCCGTCGATTGACTGAACCTCATACCTAATACTGGGTAGTTTTGACATGTGGATAACCTCTATTGACGGTTTATACCAGCTTGTTATGCTTTAGGTAAAGGTCGGTGGCTTTTTGATATCATTGCCGGATGGCGCGAGACCATTATGTCCCTCAGTTTTATCTGAGAAATTTCCAGATACCCAATAAGACTGGGTGGGTGTATTCCTATCGGCGCAGGCGTCGTGCGGAACCAATTGCAATTAGAACAGCTGCACAAGAAGAAGACTATTACGACTTAAAGAGACATGACCCTACGGTGGATAAGGACGGGGTAGATAAGTTGCTGTGGTTGTCAGAAAACAATTCATCCAAGGCTATTGCTGAATTACTAACAGGGTCTTTAGATAGTTTGAATGGCGCTGATGTTGGGTATCTCTCTTGGTTCATAGGATTGCTTGCCGCTCGGACTCCCTTTGCGAGAGAAGCACTTCGAAGCCATCAAGAGGCTTTTATGAACCGGGACCTCAAAAGAATGTTGAGGGATAACGGAGAGTTTCAGAAGCTCTTAGAAGCACATAACGATAAGGACCCTCAAGAGTTGGAGACTGCGCGAAAAGCATTTCTGGATGGTGATATGACTCTGGAGTTTGGGCGTGGAGGTGAAACCGAAGATTTTCTGATGGCCGGGCAACTTCAATTTGCCGATATGATTGTTGATATTCTTCAGCGAAAGTTTTGGACCTTAGTCGAGACAAATAATGCAAGACCATTCATAACCTCTGACAATCCGGTTATCGTGATGCCGACGATTCATCACACACCCCAAATGCCACTCGGATATGCCGACGGTGACCTCTTGGTACCGTTATCGCCTAAGCGGGCTCTCATATTCAAACACCGACCCTGGGGTGGCGGGAAAATTGTGTCCCTGCATGAAAGAAAGATGGCCGAATGTCAGTTTTATACTATTACGCAGTGTCAAAAATCTGTCTTCGCTCATGTTGAAGACGGCGAATTTCAGGCTACCCTCGATTCCACAGAGGAAGGAAAAATTCATGAAGTGCACCTACCGCCTGAGACACTATCTTGAGCTTCCCTATCGGTTCGCGAATGGGACCGAAACTGATAAGTTCTCAAGCGCGACAACTATTAAGCGTGAAGAAACGTGAGACGTGACGGCTCACGCCGGCGAAGCGTCAAGGATTGTTCGCAAGGAATCCTTGGTATTTCAAGAGAATAAACTGGCTGAAAGTCAGTGCCAAATGTCTCATTAATCTGGCCTCGTCTCTTTCGGCAATGTTGGGGTGTGCGCCAGTGTTACTAATGAGCCCGTATATTTTCCAGATGGCTTCCTGCTCTCGTCTGTCTATTAATCGCTGCGCTTCTAAATACTCTCTAACCTTAACCGGGAAATCAAAAATGCTGTTGGGGATAGCTTGACCCTTAGTTTTTAAATGGTGTGCTGCTGCTACCTGCTGCAAAAGTGCTTCAAAGAAATTCCTGGCGTCAGAAACGCTGTGCCCCCATCGGCCATCAGCATACGCAACTTCTGAATCCCTTATATGGTGTCTGATAACTGCTTGGTCTTGAAGTGGTGTTAAGTCCACCAATTGTTCTAGATACGTTCGCTCTTCAACGGTGTCGATTACTGCGCTTTCAACTGGGTATAAATGCCCATCTCGATAGAGATAGCTGTCTATTTCTAATCGTACTTTTAAGTTGTGAATTAAGTCTGCTGCAGGACGGTTGTATGCCGCTGCCGCTCGAAGAATGTTGAGTTCTTCTTGGTTTGTTACCCTGTTGCCGTCGGTGGAATATACAGGTAGGGTTTCGTAAAGATTCAAAATATCCTCAGCAAGTTTTACCAAGAATGTCTGACCAAGGGTTTGACGCTCTGAATCAGACGAACCGCGAGTTGCACCGGCAATTGTCTCGCCGGTATGAAGTCCCATAATTGCTTGTGCTAGCTGTTTGTGACTGTCCGATAAAGCCGTGTCTCTCATGATTTTCAAGAACGCATAATCATATTCTTGTTCATACAGGAACGTGTTTATTTCTTCTTGTTTGAGTGTATAGATGCCGTTTCGTGACAAGGCCGTTTTGAAATGTGCTGCATAGGCATCGGCAATCAGTTTTGCGGTCTTACGTGAAATCATTGGGCCAAGTGTAGCAAAAGAAAAACCCGCCCCATAACTTTCGTTACGAAGCGGTTCGGCCAACTTAAGTATTTTGAGAGACCCAGCCGTCTTCGGAATATTCTACATTTTCAGAGGTAAGCTATTTTTGCGGCTGATGAGGTCTGCCGGCGTAGGTATTCATTGGTGCCGCAGGAGAGACTCGAACTCTCATGAGGAGTGAACCTCGCCAGATCTCGAGTCTAGCGGCTAGTACCGCGTATTAACGCCACGCTTCGAAGCAATTTCTTAGCTACGTTGTCATCAGGATTGAGACGCTCCAGTTCTTGAAACTCGCGTTCGGCTTCCGCTAGCAGACCAACCTTCGCGTAGAAGACACCCAGGACAAGATGTGAGCGAGTTCGTTTCAGTCGATCCAGTTTCTGAAGATCATTCGCCGACAGAACTTGGAATTTCATCGCGGGCGCCGCAGCGCCAGGAGAGACGATCTCTTTGCCATCGACGACGGCGATAACGACCCACGAGTAGATGTTGCCCCGATCGAGACGGGTGCTAGGGTTCCATTCGGTGATTGATGAGGGCAAGTCTTCGCTCTTTGCGACTTGGCGCCCTCGCGAATCAAGCACATAAACTCGGTATGCACTTGCGCCAGACAGTTGTTCCCAGTTGAAGACCGGGCTGTTTTGGATAATGACGGTCCTTTCGGGGGACACGAGTGTAAACGGCGCGCCTTTATTCCCATTGCCTCGTAGAGTAGTGCTCTCAGGTGTGAGGCTGTTTAGAACAGCCGGGCGCTCGATTTTCTCGGCAACCAACGCTGCGGCTATATCGCGCTTGGTTTCAGGCGACACGTCGCCAAGCCCCGTGACGTTACCGTCCTTGTTTAAGGTGATTGTGCTACGACCGTCATTGAGAGCAACAACTGCTGAGTTTCCAATCTGTGGCGCAGGATTTTCGACCGCCTTTGGACTTGGCTCTATTGTTGGCTTCGGACTAGTCGATGCCGACTCATTGCTTGGCGGAGTCGTCGTGGGTGATGCGGCCGTTACCACTTCGCCGCCACTCGGCGTTGGCTTCGGAGATGTTTGCGGCGTGGGACTCTTCCATGCTTCGAATACGCTGGTTCCATGCCTGAAAACCATCAAGGCAATCGCAAGGGCAACAGCGATCAATATCACCGCCGCGAATGCGTACACTGGTCTCCCCCCGAGACCTTGCCACAAATTCCAGTGTCGTGCTTGGCCGTGTAACGCGTTCTGCGTACGGGGTTGGTTTTGAACGCGCAATTCCGTCTCAATCTTCTGGCGAAATGCGATGAAACTGCGCACGTCCTCCTTGCATGATCCACAGACCGTAAGATGCACATCGATCATTTCCCGCTCGGTAGCGTCCAGGGTGTTATCCGCGAGTCCGACGAGTTGTTCATAATCGACGTGCTCGTGTCTAAACCAGAACTCGGGGGCCAGAGAAAACTTGAGCGGTGCTGACCCGCGCCGGCTTCGAAGCGTCTCGGTAAACTGTTTCTGACATGTTGTACACCCAGACACGTGCTCGGCAATGACGGTCAATTCGCCCACAGGCAAAGCTCGAAGGCAAAAGCGTTTCATTCGTGATGTTGATACGTGCTCGGTCATTTGTCGCGTTGTCGCTTGTTTTCCTTCTCTATCTATATAAGACGGGAGTTTCTGTCGAAAATTCCCTTGTCCAGGCATCTATTTCTGCGTCAAGAAAGGATGCAATTCCTTCTCCAAACGCCGGAGGGCGTCGAAGCGCCATTTCCTTATCTGCGAGCGGGTTCCGCCCAATTCTTCGGCGATGGCCGCGTCATCCATAGGCATTTCTGACCACACCCGCACTACTTCTTCCAAAGGACGTTTCAGTTGTTTTGCGAGCTGCGACGGAGTAAAAATGTCGGCTTCAAAGAGAAGCGTGAACAAGTCCTCTCCGTGGTCGTCCTCGAACGATAAGCAAAAGGTATCTCGCTGCTTGTCAGGTAATGATGTCACTGCTTGCCATAATCCGAGCAAAACTTTCTCGGAGTCGTAAAGGGGATCGCTCATCAACGTTGTGTCTGCTACGCCAGCTTCCAGATAGCGTTTTGCTTCATCGTCAAGCGATTCGACTGGATGATCACTTACGTCAAGCAAGACTGCTGTTATCGTGACAAGCGCCTCAAGGTCCATTGGGCCTCGCGCCCACTGGAGGAATTCTGCTACGACTTTCGCGAGAGGCACTTGTCTAATGTCTTCCCGCCCGAATCGAGTTGTCCGAAATATCTCTAATTCGTCCTCGATCTCAGCGAGTCGTCGCGATGAGATGGGCTCCGATTCGTTTCCCCAGGCAGCAAGGCCGCAAAGAAACCCGTCGTTGGATTTCCACAATGCGAATTCTGATCGACGAGTCAAGAGTTCGCGAAGACTGTATTTCAAGCGCGTACGCTCGGGAGACTTCGCACGTACATAGTCGTGGCAGGCATTAGTAGCTACGCGCGCCGCATACTGCTTGAAGTTTTCGATTCGAGTCTTCGCGGTTGCGGGCGCGGTGCGCAGGAACTCAACTATCTTGACGATGATTTCCTGGTAGAGGTCTTCTGCATCTTGATTGTAGGGATTCGCGCCAAGTTGATTGACGCGGAAACCGAGTTTCAGTCTGAGGATGTGGCGGACGACTGGCGTCGCATACACGACCAGAAGTTCGTCCAGGTGCCGCTCCCTTTCCGATTCATCGCTTGCCTGAAGATATGGCAGCAGAAGTTGGTCCATACAGGCCTAACCGGTCGGGAAGACTCGTGCTCTTGAATTTCACAATTCCAAAGGATCATCGCTGGGTTTATCGATACCCACGAAGCACACTTAGAAATGTTTCAGCCTTTCGGACGGGACCTAGGCTTAAGGCTTTTGTAATTCACTGGGCCGGGCATCTTCGCAGGCAGTTCTAGGCGATCATCAACAATCTCTTCCAAGTGAACGCCGGCCACGCGAGCGTATTCAAGAAGCACCATCAAAGTAGGCTCGTTCTTGTCCAATTCGTAATCCGATATCCGTGTGTATGGGATTTCGCCTTCAACTCTCAACTGCCTGTGCAACTCAGATTGAGAAAGGCCGAGCGCATTCCGAATCTGTCGCAGTTTGATTGCCAGTCGTCGGGGTCTTGAACGTGCAGCACCCATCAGAAGAGACCTCCTGATGGGCCAAAAACCTCGTCTCGGGATTTATTGGTATCCGTTGCTGCGGATAGGAAGTGGCTGCGTTTGCGGGTCGCCGTGAGCATGAACCTTCCATGCTCGACGGCGATGCTCATCTCTCAACTACCTCAGAGGGCGAGCTACGCATGTGGTCTGATTCTCAAAGACTAAAACCTTGCCTACAATACCAGAGCGGGCGCTGAAAGATCATCCTTGGGTAGTAAGGGCACCAACCCAAATTAAGACTCATCGCCCTCTGGTTCATTGTTGAGCTGTTGATCGCCAAATTCACAAAGACAGCCGAAGACTCTATAATTACTCCTTAGTTGGATTGTACCTATATCCCGATCCTCACACTGATGAGGCGACTTAATGACGGGAATAATGGCGGGACATTGGTCGCCATTCGATACTGCGACAGCCCCAAGATGATTACCGCCTATCACGCCAAGTACTTCGCCTATGAGCTAACCAAGCGGTGCCCGTCCGATAGTCTTGAAAAGCTTGCAGGTGCAGTAGCGAGTGCGCAAGTCGACCTGAACCCGCATCAGGTGGACGCCGCTCTCTTTGCCTTTCATTCGCCATTGTCGAAAGGGGCTCTGTTAGCCGATGAAGTCGGACTGGGAAAAACGATTGAAGCGGGGCTGGTCATTTCGCAGCGGTGGGCAGAGCGCAAGAGACGGATTCTGATCATCACGCCATCAAATCTGCGCAAGCAATGGCATCAGGAATTAAGTGAGAAGTTTTTCTTACCATGCACGATTCTCGAGGCCCGCTTCTACAATGCAGCGATCAAGAAAGGGCAGTTTCGTCCCTTCGAGGTTCAGGATGAGATCATCATCTGCTCTTATCAATTCGCGCGTAACAAAGCTTCCGACGTTGCGAACACGCCGTGGGATCTCGTGGTCATCGACGAAGCGCACCGCCTCCGAAACGTCTATAAGCCTTCAAACGTTATCGCCAACACACTGAAAGGCGCCTTAGGGCATTGCCATAAGCTGCTGCTGACCGCGACGCCGCTTCAGAATTCCCTGCTCGAATTATTCGGTCTGATTAGCTTCATTGACGAACACACCTTTGGCGATCTCAAAAGCTTTCGCGAACAGTTCGTGAACCTGAGTCAGGATCAAGTGTTCGACACCTTAAAGGCACGCCTCAAACCGATCTGTCATCGCACGCTAAGGCGGCAAGTCACGGCATATATTCCGTTCACGAGCCGCTTTGCTCTGGTCGAAGACTTCGTTCCCGAAGAAAACGAAGATCGGCTTTACAACCTGGTGTCTGAATATCTTCAGCGTCCCAACCTTCAGGCCTTGCCGTCCAGTCAACGTGCGTTGATGACCCTAGTGCTGCGGAAGCTCTTGGCTTCCTCGACTTTCGCTATCGCTGGAGCCCTCACCTCGATTTCAACTAGGCTCAAAAAGAGGCTTCAAAAAGTGCAGCCAGTGGAAACGTTGGTAGAAGAGCTCGACCAAGATTACGAAGCGCTGGACGAAACCGCCGAAGAATTGTCGGATGAACTGCCAGTCGAAGAACCGCTGTCCGATGCTGATCGCGCTGCGCTCGAAGCGGAGATAGCCGACCTCGACTCCTTCGCGCAACTAGCCACCAGCATTGATCACAACGCCAAAGGCAAAGCCCTGCTTAAAGCGCTCGGCGTGGGCTTTGCCAAGGCAAGAGAACTCGGCGCGGCGGAAAAAGCCATTATCTTTACGGAATCGCGCAAGACACAGAGTTACTTGCTGCGAGTGCTCGCGGACAGTCCATTTGCCGAAGGTATTGTTCTCTTCAACGGCTCAAACACTGACGACCGCTCGAAAGAGATCTACGCGGCGTGGAAAGAAAAGCATCAGGGAACCGATCGCGTTACTGGTTCACGAACGGCCGACATGCGCTCGGCCATCGTTGATTACTTCCGCGACGAAGGCCGCATCATGATCGCGACTGAGGCCGGCGCGGAAGGCATCAACCTCCAATTCTGTTCGTTGGTGGTGAATTACGATCTCCCGTGGAACCCACAACGGATCGAACAGCGCATCGGCCGCTGTCATCGATACGGCCAGGAACACGACGTGGTGGTCGTCAACTTCCTTAACAAGAAGAATGAAGCCGACAAGCGCGTCTATGAACTGTTAGCTGAGAAGTTTCAGCTGTTCGAGGGCGTCTTCGGCGCAAGCGATGAGGTGCTGGGTGCGATAGGCTCCGGTGTCGATTTCGAAATGCGCATCGCTGCCATCTATCAGTCTTGTCGCAAGCCGGTGGAGATCAAAGCAGCTTTTGATCAGCTACAACTCGAACTCAACTTTGAGATTGATGAAGCAATGACGCGCACACGTCGGAGGTTAATTGAGAACTTTGACGACGAGGTGCGCGAAAAGCTCAAAGTGAGTGACGAGAGTTCGAAAGCATACCTCAATAAATATGAACGGATGTTAATGCAAGTGACTCAACATGAGTTGAGCGGCAAGGCCGAATTCCTGGGTGACTCTTCCTTCCGTCTAATGGCGTGTCCGTTCCCGGAGAAGGCTACCGATATCCCCCTTGGCCTCTATGAGCTTCCGCGAAGAAGTGGCGAGGCACATCTGTACCGGCTAAACCATCCTCTTGCGGATGCTGTTCTGACTCAAGCCAAGAATCGGCCCATGCCGATGGCCGAGATTCAGTTTGACTACGGCGCGCATGAGGGCAAGGTCACAATCTTAGAGCCGTTGGTTAGGCAATCCGGCTGGCTGGCGCTTTCCATCTTAACGGTCGAAGCACTCGATCAGGCAGAAGACTACCTTCTGTTTTCTGGCATGACAGATTCAGGAACGCCGCTCGATGCAGAGCAGGCGCGCCGCCTCTTGTTATTGCCGGGAAGCGTTAGCAAGCAAACGCCGCTTCATGGCGCACCGGCATCGATTGCGGAACAGCTCCAGCGCGCGCAGGAAACAGTTCTCAACAACGTATCCACACGCAACGCCCAATTTTTCGAAGCTGAGTTGAAGAAGCTGGACGGTTGGGCCGATGACCAAATTGCCAGCACAGAGAAAGCACTCAAAGATGTGAAGAAGCGCGTTCGCGAACTTCGCAACGAAGCCAGCAAGATCACAGAATTAGCGGAGCAAGCTCGTCTGCAAGATCAAATCAGCGAGTTAGAGCGCAGTAAACGCAAGCTCCGCCAGGAAATCTTTGCCAACGAGGATCGTATACTCGCGCAACGCGATGGACTTGTGAGTATAATCCGCGGGAAGTTGGCGCAAAAAACTAATACTGAACCGTTGTTCTCTTTGCGCTGGTCGCTGTCTTGAGGAAAACGTCTGAATGAGCGAATCCAATCTCTCGAAGTTTAAGAAACTATTGGCCGAACTGTTCATGTTCGATCAGGCCGATCTGGATTTCGGCATCTATCGAATCATGAACGCTAAGCGGGGCGAGATCACGCGCTTTCTGGATAACGATCTATTGCCTCAAGTCAGACAGAGTCTTGCTGAACTTGAGAGCGGCGACCGCGCACAAATCGAAGGCGAATTAGTAAAGGCTGTCGAGCAAGCTAGAGAACTTGGCGTTGATGCTGAGAGTACGGAAAAGGTCAAACGACTACGCGAACAAATCGCTGCAACCACTGATATCGAAGCTATTGAGTCCGAGGTCTTCTCACATTTGTACGAGTTCTTCCGCCGCTATTACAGTGACGGCGATTTTCTCTCGCTGCGGAGGTACAAGGCCGGCGTCTACGCGATTCCTTACGAAGGCGAAGAGGTAAAGCTGCACTGGGCCAACGCTGATCAGTACTACATCAAGACCAGCGAGAATTTTCGCGACTATGCTTTCAAGCTCGCTGATGGCAGACGTGTCCATTTCAAACTCACCGACGCCGACACCGAAACAAATAACAACAAATCCGCGAATGGAAACGAACGCCGTTTTATTCTCAAGCAGGATACGCCGCTCGTGGAACAGGATGGCGAGTTGATTATTGGTTTCGAATATCGCCCAGATGCAGAAAAGCGAAAGCAGGCGCAACTAAATACCGAGGGGGTGTCCTTGGTCCTATCTGCGGAAGGTTTTATGAACTGGACGGCGTCACTCGGAGCGAAGGCGCCAACGGAAAAAAACAAAGACCGCACGGTGCTCGAAAAGCACCTGACCGACTATACCGCCAAGAACACTTTCGACTATTTCATTCATAAAGATCTCGGCGGGTTCCTGCGGCGCGAGTTGGATTTCTACATCAAGAACGAGGTGATGTATCTCGACGACATCGAATCAGACAGCGCGCCTCGCGTTGAGCAGTATCTCGCAAAGATCAAAGCGATGCGCCGTATCGCTCATAAGATTATTGACTTTCTGGCGCAGCTGGAAGACTTTCAGAAGAAGCTTTGGCTCAAGAGGAAATTCGTCATCGATGCTCGCTATTGCATGACGCTCGACCGCGTGCCTACGGCGCTGTATGAGGAGGTCTCTAACAACCGCGATCAGCTCCAGGAATGGCGCGATCTGTACTCAATCGCGGAAGAAGAGTTAGCCCAGATGCGGGCACAACTCAAAACCGGCACCCTCGAAAGGAATGCGCGTTTTCTGACAGTTGACACGCGACATTTCACTCGGGATTTCACGTGGAGGTTGCTGGCTTCAGTCGGAGATCTCGATCAAGAACTTAACGGCGTCTGCTTTCACTCTGACAACTTCCAGGCATTGCGGTTAATGTCCGCGCGCTACGAAAATCAGGTCAAATGTATTTACATCGACCCTCCGTACAATACTAGCGCGAGCTCAATTCCGTACAAGAACGACTATAAACATTCATCATGGGCAACATTGATGCGGGATCGCTTAGACCTGTTGAGACGAATCCTAAAGGACGACGGTGCGATTTTTGTTAGCATCGATAAACATGAACGAACGATTCTTGAGTATGCGATGGATTCTATTTTTGGCCGAGACAACAAGATCGAAGAGCTTATCTGGACTCAAAACACGAATGACGGAAGGTCCCCCACCTATTCTACGAACCACGAGTACGTGGAGGTTTATGCAAAGCGTAGAGAAGCGGTCGAGAATGACTTGCAAATGTTTCGGGAGCCAAAACCAGGATATTCCGAAGTAATGGCACTGATTGCCGAGTTGAAACCCGGATATCCGCCCGTCTCCGACGTTCAGGAAGCTATTGCCAATCTTTACGAGCAGCACAAGCGAGAGTACAAGGAGGCCGTGGAAGCTGAGGACTTGGACTATGAAGAAGAGCGAAGAAATGATCCGTGGAAGGGTTTGTTCAACTACAAATTCGCCGAATATCGAGATGAAGATGGGAAACTAGTGCCTGAGAACGAAGCTAGGCAGCGCAACGCGAATCTGTGGGTGTATAGGGAGAGTGATTGGACGATAATGTCGTCCGAGAGAAAACAATCAGACACTATTCGCGATCCTGATCATCCCAATTACCGGTACTACAAACCCATTCATCCTGTCACGCATAGGCCTTGCAACCTTTCGCAACGAGGATGGAAGGGTACTCAGTTTATCGACCCCGAGCACCCGGAGCGCAATAGTCTTGAATCATTGATGAAAGATGAGCGAATCGCATTTGGTCCGGATGAAAAGAAGGTTCCTCAGCAAAAGCGAATGCTTCACGAAGTACAATCAAATGTGAGCAAGAGCGTGTTCGTTGATTACTCGGATGGCGAAAAGGAAACCACCGCGCTCTTTGGTCAGGCTGGATTGTTCCTGGCGCCTAAACACACGAGATATGTGTCTCGATTTATCGCGCAGGCTTCCCAAAAGGACAGCACGATCTTAGATTGTTTCGGAGGTTCCGGAAGCACCTCTCATGCGGTTATCAACTTGAATCGTGAGGATAAGGGGTCTCGCAAATACGTAACAGCGGAAGTGGCCGAATACTTTGAAAAACTCATAGTTCGCCGACTTAAGAAAGCCGTCTATTCTGCAAACTGGAGACAAGGAAAACCTGAGAATCCTGACACTGGTTTATCCCATGCCTTCAAGATCGTCCAACTGGAGAGCTACGAGGACGCGCTCAATAACCTCGACATCGCGCGTAGCTCCGGTCAATCAAACTTGCTTGAACAGCATGGTGAGCTGCGCGAGGACTACATGCTCCGTTACATGTTGGACGTGGAAACACGCGGGAGTGCTTCTCTACTCAACGTCGAACAGTTTGCCGATCCCTTCAAGTACAAGTTGAACGTATCCAATGGCGGCAGCGCCGGCGAAACGCGTCCGGTAGACGTTGACCTAGTGGAGACGTTTAACTACCTAATCGGCCTACGGGTGAAACACATCGATTCAATTAGCGGCTTTCGCGTTATCGAAGGTACGAATCCCAACGGCGAGAAGGTTCTGATTATCTGGCGCAATACTACTGAGAAATCGAATACGGACCTCGATCAGTTTTTTCAGAAGCAAGCCTACAAGACTGGAGATAACGAGTTCGATTTGATCTACGTCAATGGAGATAACAACCTGGAGAATCTCCGCCGGGCCGATGAGACGTGGAAAGTGCGCTTGATCGAGCGAGAGTTTCACCGGCTAATGTTCGACGTTCGGGATGTCTGAAGCTCACATCTATGGCAACGCGTCGCAGAAAAAATACGGCGAACCTGTTTGAGCGACCCCTCAGGTTCAATGAAAAGCTGGTCCTGAACCAGTGGATACTGAGTCTGTTTGAAGTTGAGAGCTTTGCCAAACTATCTGAAGACCTAAAGAGTCTGGAATTAGAAGGGTACGACGAGAACAACGTATCTCGCTTTCATCATCAACTCACACAACGGTTATTTGAACGCGGTCAATTGAGCGACCAGATACTTCTCTCCTACGACCAGAACATCTTCAAGCACACGCACGAATTGAACCAACGCCGCCGTGAGCGAATAAGCTGGAAGTACTTCCAGTACCTGATCCTGCTGTTCACAGAGATTTATCTTGATCGGTTTTTTACCGATGCGGAGCAGCTCTTGGCGGACCTGAATCAGTGGGTCACCAACTTTAACCAAGACAAAGCGGCTGCGGATCAGGTCTCGTCGTATGAACTCGACGATCTCAGAAAGATTGCGGTCTTTAGTGCTACCGGCAGCGGTAAGACCCTGCTCATGCACGTGAACATCCTCCAATACCGCTTCTATCTGGAAAAGCGCGGACGCGTTCGGGATATGAATCGGATTATTTTGTTGACTCCGAACGAGGGACTATCCCGCCAACATCTTGATGAGTTTCAAAAGGTTGGCATGGCTGCTGAGCTTTTCAATCCCGAGAGCGGGAGCCTTTTTGCTGGACAAACCATAGAGATCATAGACATCCACAAGCTAGGTGAAGAAAAGGGTGAAAAGCGCGTGGCGGTCGAGAGCTTTGAAGGTAATAATCTGGTTCTTGTGGACGAGGGGCACCGTGGGGCTAGTGGCGAAGTGTGGAAGGAACGCCGGAACAAGCTTTGCGAAAATGGCTTTTCGTTTGAATACTCAGCCACGTTTAGTCAGGCAGTGGCAGCAGCCACGGGTGATTCAAAGAAGAAGCTAACCAACGAATACGCTAAAGCGATAATTTTTGATTACTCATACCGGCACTTCTATCACGACGGTTACGGCAAGGACTATCGCATCCTGAACCTGGCCGAGGATCGTGGCGGCGAAGCGCGGTCGACTTACCTGGCGGCTTGCCTCCTCGCATTCTATCAACAGCTATGTCTGTTCGATACGAAGCGCGAAGAGTTAGTCCGCTTCTTGATTGAAAAGCCATTGTGGATTTTCGTTGGTGGCAGCGTCACGAAAGAGATCTCGACGCGCGACGTTTCGGACGTTATTAGCATCCTGCAATTCCTGAAGGACTTCCTGACCAACTCCGCAGCGTACATCAAGCGAATTGATTCGCTGACGCGAGGCACTCATGAACTGCTCGACAGGCAGAATCACCGTCTGTTTCAGAACACGTTCACATTCTTAGCTGAATCCGGATTGGATGCCCAGGTGATTTACGCAGACATCCTGAAACGGATTTTCAATGCTTCGGTGAATGGGGCATTGCACGTTGAGCAGCTAAAAGGCGCTACAGGTGAGGTGGCGTTGCACGTCGGGTCCGCCGACCCTTTTGGGGTCATTAACGTCGGGGATGCCGCCAAGCTCTGCAAGAAGTGCGAGGACGCGGGATTCAATGTCTCGCAGAAGGAATTCACCGGTTCTCTGTTTGGGCAGATTAATGAGGCGGATTCGACTATTCAAGTCCTGATTGGATCGAAGAAATTCAGCGAGGGTTGGAGTAGTTGGCGCGTCAGCACGATGGGGTTGATGCACGTGGGTCAAGGCGAGGGATCGCAGATCATCCAACTCTTCGGCCGTGGAGTACGCTTGAAAGGCTACGAATTTGGATTGAAGCGCAGCAGTCGTCTGGATGAAGCCGTTGAGAAGCCGAAGCACATACGCGAGGTTGAAACCCTAAACGTTTTCGGCATCGAGGCGAACTACATGGAGGAGTTCAAAAGGTTTCTCGAAGAGGAAGGCCTGCCATCCGGTGACGAACGTGACGAGTTCATCCTGCCGACGTTTCAGACCCTGCCACAGACCAAGCTGAAAGTTCTGAAGCTACCTGATGGTCTGGACTTCAAGCGCGACGCGCCGAAGCCGGCGCTTCAGTCTCCAAGCAACACCATTCCAGGGCGACGAGTTGTGCTCGATTGGTATCCGAAAATACAGGCGCGCATTGCGCCGGGCATTGGAGCGCCGACTGACACGACTCAACGCGCTTCCGGCGTCCTGACCAAAGAGCATCTGGCATTTCTGGATTGGGACCGACTCTTTTTCGAGTTGGTGGAATTCAAGAATCAGAGGTTCTGGTTCAACCTCGATTTGTCGCGAGAGACTTTGAGCAAGTTGTTGGTGGATGGCTCTTGGTACGATCTGAAGATTCCACCGGAGCAACTCAAGATCGGAGACTTCGCGCGGGTGAGACTTTGGCAGGAAATCGCGTGCGCGCTCTTGAAGCAGTACGCCGATGCGTTCTACAAAGCGAAGAAAGCCGAGTGGGAAGCGCCCAAGCTGATTTACGAGGAACTTGATCCGGCTGGCGGAAACTTCTTTGACGAATATCGCTTCATGATCGAGCAGTCGGAAGTCGCAATTCGGACTCAGCTAAACGAACTGAAGCAGGCCGTCGAACAGAAGCGCCTCAAGAATCTGACCTTTGGAAAACTCGAAGGGATCTTCTTTGAGCAGCATCTCTACCAACCACTGATCTATCTCAAGAGCTCGCTAGTTAAGGTTTCGCCCGTGCACTTGAACGAGGGCGAGCGAAACTTCGTTACCGATCTTCAGAGCTTCTACAATACCAGCCCAACCTTTTTTGAGGGCAAGGAGCTTTACCTGTTACGCAATAGGAGCAAGAGCGGTATTGGCTTCTTCGAAGCCGGCAACTTTTACCCTGACTTCATTCTTTGGTTGGTAGTCGGCGAGAAGCAGTTCGTTTCTTTTGTCGATCCGAAGGGTCTTCGTAATCTGACGGGCGGGATCATTAATCCGAAGATTCAGTTCTATAAGACGATTAAGAACATCGAGAAACCCGAACTCGATCCCAACATTATCCTGAACGCTTTCATAGTGACTCCCACGCGGTTTTCAGAGCCCGGGTGGTGGACAGGAAACCTTACAAAAGCTCAGTTCGAATCGCAGCACGTCTTCTTTCAGGTGGATGACAAGGGCACGTATCTTGCAACATTATTTGAAGCGATTCATTGAAGTCCATTCGAGATGCAGAATCGAATACCTGTCTGATCGTTCCATCGTCGAACCATCCCGAGACAATACGACCAATTAAGTGTTTGGGTCGGCTTCCTATCGAAAATACGATCTGAGCGCACACCGTGTTGTGAAATACATACGCTGAAGTATTTCACAACAGGTTACCTCCATTTGAGTCCGGTTTCTCTTGTTAGGCTGAGGTATCAATGCCTTCGTTCTTGAGCTTTGCTCTGAAACTCAGATCATCGAGGGACGGGGCTCAAGATGAATCAGCTCGATCTAACGATGGCACGGGTTTTGAAGAACAACCTTCCGCGCGAAGAAATTTTATTGCGGAGCAAGAGAGTATGAGCTTAATTCAAGCAAAGCGAGCATCTGAAGTCTTGAGCGTTTCGCTGGCTCGGCTTTACGAGTTGGCGCGGTTAGGCGTTATTCCAGTCGTTCGGCTCGGCCCTCGGCAGATTCGGTTCGACGAAGACGCCCTCACAGAGTGGGCTAGGCGCGGGGGATTAGCCGCAGGAAACGGCACCGTGCGGGCAAGCCAGATGGCGGGTGCTGGAAACGGTTCGCTTCAGTGACGGAGATCTCTTTTTCAATCGAGCACGACGACGGAATGGCGTGCTTTGAGACCCGACAAGAACTAAGTCGTTCGCTTCTTCTTGGAGTGGCGAGTGCCAGTATTGTTCTTGGCGGAAGCGTTGTTGGGCTTTGGCGGACGTCCGGCTTTTCGATCTTCGACCAGCTTTAGATCCTTTTCCCGAATGAGATTGTCCCGCCCTAGCTTTATGGATGGAAGGCGACCGTCAATGATGAATTGGCGCACACGACTCGCACTGACGCCCAGCTTCTCAGCAGCTTGCTCCGTAGTTAAGAGTTCTTGCATCACATCTCTATTATCACAAACTCTAACGCACCTGCAACAGTATACTTGACTTCACTATAACGTGTGCGTTAGAGTTTAGAGAATTAGACACCAAGTAGCGGAGGGTCTTGCGAATGGCGGGACAAATAATCAAAAGAAGCGACAATGTTTGGATTGTTCGTATCTTTCAAGGCCGGGATGAGACCGGCAAGCGCCGCTATCTCAACAAGACAATTCGTGGCACGAAGAAGGATGCGGGCAAGTATCTGACGGCGAAGTTGCGCGACAAGGATCTCGGACTGAACATCGAGCCCGCCTCCGAGTCTCTGAACAAGTACCTGGACAAATGGCTCGAAGGCACTGTCAAGTCGCGTGTTCGTGGACGGACCTTTGAGGACTATAAGGCGCTGCTTAAGAGGTATATCCGAGAGCCCTTGGGCGCGGTGAAGCTAGGTAATCTGCGGCCAGTAGACATTCAAACCGTTTACAAGTCAATGCAGGAACGAGGCCTTTCACCGCGAGTCGTTCGGTACACTCACGCTGTCTTATCTTCTGCTCTCAAGCAAGCGGTCAAGTGGGAGATGTTGCTCAGAAATCCCGCGAGCGTTGTGGACCTTCCTCGACTCGAACGGAAGGAAATGAAGGCGATGACATCGGATGAAGTCGGTCGCTTTCTTTCAGCGGTCGAAGGAACCCGAGTTTCAGCGATCTTCGCATTTGCCTTGGCAACCGGAATGAGACCGCAGGAGTATCTTGGTCTGAAATGGGCAGATATCGACATGAAGAAGGGAACCGCGACCGTTTGTCGCGCGTTGGTGTGGCGGCAGGAAAAAGGTGGCGGATGGTACTTCTCGGAGCCGAAGACTTCAAGGTCACGGCGTACCATGCCTCTACCTGCGTCGATGGTTCGGGCATTGGCAGAGCATAAGCGGAAGCAGGGCGCTAAAAGGCTGCGGCTCGGTTCAAAGTGGCAGGATCATGGTCTGGTGTTTCCAACGACCATAGGTACGCCATTCAATATCTCTTCTCTAACAAATAAGTATTTCAAGCCTGCGCTGGTTACAGCCGAACTGGCTCCATATCGACTCTACGATCTAAGACACACTCACGCGACGATGTTGCTCTCAGAGGGAGTCAATCCAAAAGTAGTGGCTGAGCGATTGGGTCACTCGACCATCGTACTCACTTTAGACACCTATTCACACGTCCTACCAGACATGCAAAAGCAAGCCGCAGATTGCATAGAATCCCTTCTGTTCCGCAGAGTTGGCACACTATAGGCACACTCGGCCAAAAAAAGGGCAGTTAGCGGTTCAACGCTGACTGCCTGTAAGTTCTTGAAAAGATTGTGGTGCCGAGGGTGGGAGTCGAACCCACACGACCTTACGGTCAACGGATTTTAAGTCCGTAGCGTCTGCCATTCCGCCACCCCGGCATAGAGGAGTTAAGTCTCACGTTATCAAACACTTTCAAGCTTTTCTCACCTTACATCAAACCGGTAAAGATGATGTAATGATGTAAGATGATGTAATTATTCTTAACCCGCCGCCCGAAATTCAACAACTCTCGCGGGAGTCCCTCTCAATCGATTGACCGCTCCACGCATCGCTTCTGGCGTGCCATGCGCATAGTTCGCAGTGACTGAAAGGGTCTTGTGGCCCATGAGTTCTTTGATGTCGAACGGATGAACGCCTTGCTCCCGCAGGCGAGTTGCAAACGTATGTCGAAGCCCGTGCCAAGTCAGACCACCGACACGAGTCAATCCATAGGTTATCTCCGCGCGAGTACAGGCGATCTCAAAACCACGTTTGATCGTGGCAGTGCTAACACCATTGCCTGAGAACGTAAAGACAGAGTCACCCGCCGGTGCGTCTGCAACCACCGCCTTTAGAGCCTCATGCACTTCTTGATTCATCGGCATCACCCGCGTTTCCTTGTTCTTACTCTTCGCAACCAACAGACAACCGGGACGGATTGTTAGATCCCGGCCATTGACTCGATAGAAGATAGGCAGTTGTCCAAAGTTAATCTCGCCAACCTTCAGCGAAAGCAACTCTGACTTCCTGAGTCCAGTACCTAAAGAGACAACCACTGGCACGCGCAGAAATTCCAGATCGCCAGTAAGCACCTCCATAAGTCTGCCTTCTTCCTCATAGGTCAAGAATCGTTCGCGCTGGCCTCCTTCCTCAAACTTGCGGACGTGGCTAAATGGATTGGTGTTAATCAGACCATTTATCCTGGCCAGAGAAAGAATTCTTGAGCCCAGTGCCAGATAGCGGTTGATCGTTGATTCTGATCGAGGCGTACCCCGAACTGTCTTTACACCGATTAGCGAAGACTTAAACTTCTCGATGCGATACGGGGCAATGTTCCGCAGCCGTTCGTTACCGAAAAAGTTCTTTAGCAGTTTTACTCGTCTTCGATCATCAGCATGAGACTTCTTATTAGCTTCTGCCCAGGGCAAGTATTCATTATCGACAAACTCTGAGAATAAGGCTGGCGTTGAACAGTAAAATCCGCCGTCTATCTGACTTTGGATCTTGCGCTGCTCTTCTTCAGCCTCCGTTTTGTTCCGCGCGTGCGGAACTGCTCTGAGTATTCGATTACCCTTAAGCATGAACTCGACTACCCACTTTCCCTTGTTCCATTCCTTGTCGCGCGGCCTAAGCCGGCGACCTTTGTAGCGTTTGTAAACCATCAGCTGCTCTCCTTTCAGATCGCAGCCGTCAAAGTAGCTGCAATTCTAGTTCTTGATCTGATCGGTGTCACGCTATTTTTAAGCGCCGCCTTTCGTTTTGAACTCTTCGCCGTTCAGCTTCTTCTCTGGCCCACTGATTCACTTCATCGCGATGGAACCGTAAAAGGTCGCCCATGTAGGCATGTGGAAGCGGAAACTGATTCTGCGGCCTCTTGGCCCATTTGATAATTCCGGCGACCGTTGGCTCTCCCTTGTCGTTGTGCAAATGCCAGTACTCCGCAAGTTGAGTTGCGCTCATCCACTCCACGCTCGCCATTGCGATCGGCATGCGTGGTGGTTGTGAGGCAATCAATGACTCCAACTCCTGACGCGCACGTTCACAGATGCGCGCTATTTGTTCTTCAAGTCTTTCGCTCATTTCTTTATTGCTATACCGCTAGTTCTTGTTGCGAACCCGTCAAAGAAATATCGTTGTCGGGTCACCACCTCGTAACTGCGTTTTAGCCCTCCCTTCAAATTAAATGCTCGTGTTAAATGCTCGTGCTCTCAGAGACTCATTGAGAATTCCATTTCCTCCGTCTCAATCGCTTCGGCTGCGCGATTGTTTGATCGATCATTCATGTCCTGTTCGTAGCCCTGGTCTATTTCTAACGATTCTTGCTTGTTACCTTCATACGGGTTCTGTTCGTCTTTCAAATCATGTTTGTGCTGGTCCGATTGATGCACAGCTTCAACGGCCATTTCCTTATCAACTCGCCGGTCCATCGCGCCTCTGAGTTCTTCAATTGAATTCGTGTAAATGATCGCGTCTTCTCGGGCCCGCGATACCGCGACGTAAGCCATGCGGTCGTTCAGCAAGACTCGCGATTCGCTCGTATCGGCGTTGATGAGAACGCGGTCAACCGTCGTTCCCTGCGATGAGTGGCTAGTCACGGCGTAGCCGTGGTCCAGGTGGCGAAACTTCTCAGGCTCGAAACTCACCTCGCGTCCGCTGTCGAGCTTTACGGTTAGGTCTTCGTCGCCGATCTTCGCGATGGTTGCTAATTCACCGTTCGTTACTCGCTTTTCAGTAAACGGCGAGCGGAATTGAATGCGGTCACCTTCAGCAAATTCGCGCTCGGCTTCGCGATAGACGCTCACGCCAGACAGTCGCTGCGGGTTGTAAGTGAGTTCACGTCCGTTTTCGAAGTGAACGGTGATTTCGTTATCGGCGTGATTCTTCGCGTTCACAAGCGCGTAGTCCCCGACCTCAACGCCATGGACCTTGCTCGCGTGGTTGTATCTGATGATGTCTTCACCGGGCACGTACGCATTTGCAAAGGTGCGTTCCGTGCCGGTCATGTCCTGACGATTCACATAGACGGTCATCTGGTGATCGTCTCGGCTGACTCTGCCGTCGCGCTGTAGTTGTCGATGAATGAGCGAGTTGAGTTCTACTCGTTCTCGATTGCGCGGCGAAACTACGAGCGTGTTGTCCGGGCTCTCGCAAAATGCGCTGGCGATGGCTTTCAATCTCTGCTTTGTATCGACGATCTCTATGATCCGTCCTTGTCGTTCAAGACTATCGATCGCTGCGCACATTTCCCTGGCCGAGAGTTTCTCAACGATTCGCTTTAGCTCCGGTTTGCGCTGACGAACGATCTCACTGAGTTTGACGGTCGCCATTCCGTGTTTTTGAAACTGCTCGAATGGTGTCCCTGCTTCAACGGCCTGATGCTGTCGGCTATCTCCAACAAGTAACACCTTGTCTGAAGGTCCAAGCCGGGCGAAGAACTTGTGAAGGTTCCTGGTGCTGGCTAGCGAACTCTCATCCAGCACGAAAAGGCGATTGTGATTGTTGGGCGCTTCCTGCCGCCGGCGGATGAATTTCTGCAAAGTCTCCGATTGAATTCCACTCTCTGCGAGCTGTTTGGTCGCACGGGTGGTCGGCGCAAAGCCGCGCACCTCGTACCCTTCTTTCTCCGCAGCTTCCCGTAACACTGATAAGGCTGTGGTCTTGCCTGTACCCGCCCCGCCCTGCAAACCGATAATCTGATCTCGGCTGGTGAGGATCTGTTCAACTGCTGCACGTTGGTTGTCATTCAATCTGAGCTGTTGTCTCTCGGCGATAGCGTCAACTGTTTGCCGCGCGTCATTGCTGACGATCGGAGCATGTCGTCCTTGGCTTTCCAGCATCGTTTGAATGTTGGACTTCTCCATTTCCAACATCCTTTGTGTTGTTGCTTCTCGTGGTTTACGCTCGCGGATAATCTCAACGAACTCGCCGCGCTCGATGCGTTGACGAAGCTCGCCCGCAACAGCTCCGTAAGTAGTCAATCCCATATTGCGCCTCAGGGCATCAGCCATAACTTTGCGCATGTCAGTAACCGCTTCGCGCTCGGTAGCATTGTCACGAGCAAATGTGACGGCTTCTTGCGCCCGTTTCGTGATCTCATCCTGAGAGAATTCAATTGGATCGCGCTTTCTCGCCTCCTCAACCGAACGCCGCGCCTGATTGCCATAACGCGCGTCCATTTCCAGCGCTCGTTGCCTCATCTGTGCATGGTCATAGTGTTTGCTTGCCCGGTCTGCACGGGCCGCTGCCTGGTTCAATCCCGCACCTTCTTTGACCGTGATGCCTTGCTGCTCAAGCCGCTCCTTCATTTCCTGAGCTTGTTTGCGGACTTCCTCTCGGCGTGGACTGGCTTCTTGCAGATAGTCTTTGCTGAATCCTTTGATCTCCGGTGCTCCGGTCCGCGAATCAACCTCGATCTCATAACCGAGCTTCTGAAGTCGCTCGGCCAGATTGACTCGATACAATGCCGTCGCGAATTGCTGGCTCCGATACAACTCAAGCGGCTGTAGAGGCTTCGTCCTTCCCTCCTCAGTCTTTGTGACATTGAAGACGACGACGTGCGTATGAAGCTGGGGCGCGGCGTAGCCGGTTTCGTGATCTGGCCGCGCCGCTGTGTGCTCGAACTGCGCGGCAACCATCTTGCCGGTAGTGACTGCGGGCTTGTTGCCGCCCATACGCGCCTGCGTGAATTCCTCGAATACCTTAAGTGCTTCATTGACGGCTTCTCGATGCGCGACTCTGATTCGTTCGTCGTTTCCAACGAGCGCCGCAAGCGATACGGACTTCGGCGCGCTGAATGTCGCGTCCCAACCGGCTCGATGTTCACTGGTAGTGATTTCCTCGCCGTATTTGTTGACCTCTTCTCTCGACTTAACCGTGCGCACCAACTGCTCGCCAGTGTGCGGGTCTTGTCCTGCGACTAGCCTTTCGTATTGTTCGCTTCCGACTTCTCCTTTCAAACCCCACTCCTCGGCCAATCGGCCATACCACTGTCCACGGACTTCACCCGATTCGCTGTAGTAGTTCTCCTTCGCGCTGGTGAACTCCTGCCGGTAGTAGTCCTTGGCTTGTCCAGCGGAGAGTGCTTTACTCATCGTCATCATTGGCTAAACCTCGTCCCAATCAAGCTCCTCGGTTGTCTCGGGTGTGATCTCCTCAGACGAAATTACTAATGCGGTTTGTTCGTGCGTCGGCGGTTGTGCCGCTAATGGCACTTGTGGTGGTTCTATTGGCTGCTCAACGACAGACCGAACACTCCTTCTTACGAAAGCGTGAGCAACCTGCTCGCGCTCTACTGGCTGGATGCGAAAGGGCACAACCGCATCGGAGTACTTCCAATAGCCATGAAGGTTTCGCAGCGCCATGATCTGTTCCTTGCTTACAACCGAACGACGTTCCGTATAAGTCGAGTAATTGATTGAATCTCTCCCGTTGGCTTGCACGGTCGCCGTCGTTCCTATTCTTGGTCGTTCCTTTTCTTCTTCTCCGATCATTTCGGAAACCCAACGCGCAGACTCCGGCTCGTTGCAACGGAAGAGAATTTTCAGGTGAGGCGCGGATAACATGGTCGCCGCATTGCGCCCGTAGTGTTCTTCGAACTGCGCCTTGTTTTGTGTTCCCACAACGAGCTTCAGTCCATACTTCCGTCCTTCGACCAAAACGGCTGATAACGCAGGCAATCGCTTCAGCGAATGAACCTCGTCGACGACGATCCAGCATGGCCACTCTCTGGAGGCGGCTGGCGGCGTGGCCATGAGCCTTTTCATCAAGATATTGATCCAAGCCGCCTGAAGTGTTCGGAGGGCGTCGCGCGTGTCTTGAGTTGAAGTGATGAAGATCCAGCCGCGTCGTTGTCGGGTCCAACGCGTCAAGCTTAGTTCTCTTGAACAATCCTCTAGTGTTGGCAAGAGCTTCAGTGACTCTCCTATCTCCGAAAGCGTGGCAAGAACTCCGCCTCTCTGTCCTTTTGCATCTTTGTCGATCAGGTGTGCATGCTCTGTTCCTGCGACGATTTCGTCGATCAGCTTTTCATCCGTGAGCATCTCGACGATGCGCTCCGCCTCAGGTTTGAACTCCAACATCCGCGCAAAGATGCTGCGTGCTGACTTGATGAAGAACTGAGTATTGGGCGCGCTATTATCTCGATCAGGAAAGAAACTTTCGGCGATGAATTGTCGATCGGTCGCTCCGGCATTCGTGTTCTCGTAATCAACTTCCAGCGTCGGGGACCAATAAGGACACCGCGCATCAAGCGGATTCAAAACGATGTCTTGTCCCGGCGTGAAATAGTTTGTGATGAACTCGCCTGCCGGGTCATAACAAACAACTGCTTCCGGTGGATGGCGTTCGGCGATCTGAGCCAAGAACTGTTGGATGACCTGGGTCTTACCGGTGCCCGGATCGCCTAACAGAAGAAACCCTTCAGCTTCTTCCTCGCGCGGCACTCTTAGCGGATAAGAACGCGCGTCCATTCCGATCAATTGTCTGAGTGCATCGATCATGTTTCACTCCCTTGGTTGTAGCTCTTAAGTGCTACGCCCATTTCTCTCCGAGATTCGCGGGCGTACTTCTTTGGCGATAGCTCCCTGGTTCCTCTGATTGGTTCACCCTTTAGGTAAAATCGCTGCGCAACCATATCGAGTGCCGTCAAGGCAATGGTGCCGACGATGAAAATCACAATTGCGCCCAACCATGCGGGACGCCAGAGGTCGAAGATGCTTTGGTCGTCGTAGATGTTCGCGCGAAACCAGTTGTACGAGGTGATATCGGGCACGGTGATTTCCGACCAGTAAAAGTTCTTGTGTTCAACGCCGCCCTTGAGGAAAAGAATCGGGTAGTGTCGTTTGTCGTATTGGAGACGATTCGCGTCGTCGAGGGCGGGAACCACGTCGTTCTCCAGAACTGACAACCGCTTTTCTTTCTTTGTTTGCGGATCGATGGCAGTTCTTTCCAGAACGGTGTAGTGCGATTTCGAATTAAAGAGTGAACTGCGCCAACTGCTTTTCATGTACTGTTTGAAGTAGATTCGTTGGAGCAATGTGAGATTGCCGCTGACCCAGTAACGGTGAATTCCGTAACCGCCAGCTCCGGCAATCAAAAGCATCACTATGGCATAAGCGCAGAATCTGCGGAACGCATTCTTTGATCGTGTTCGTCCCTCTTCAGTAAGAAATCCCAGTCTCGTTTTCATGGCGCACTTCTCCCTTGACCCACGAAGGGCCTTTTCAAGGTTTCATTGGCGACGGAGGGGGAAAGAGAACCCAGACCCAGCACCTTATGTGCTAGAGCCTGGGTGACGCACGGTACTCCGTGGCCTTGTCGTTAGTTACAGACGGCGGACCAGTCGCAAGATCCCAACTGGGCCGACTTTGTTTTCAAAGACATTCTTCGTTCACTTGGTATAGACGCGAGATTTCTCCCGAAATTCCAGTAGCCTTCAAAATTCTTGAAAATATCTTCGAGTTTAATCTGGCCTGCCGCGCGGTCAATGATTGATAGCTCCGAATCGCGATAAACTTGCTTTCTCTAAATGTACTAGACGGGAGTTTGTGCCGGATCTTCCACTTGGCCACATCTTTATTTTGTCTAACTCCCGATCAGCCTCTCGCCTAGTCCCCAGCGACGGCCTGAGCACGAGCCGTGCCAAACAGACTGCCTTCACCTGATAGATCACATCCCTACTGTTAATAGACGGAAGTTTGATCGCGAAATTCCACCTTGGGCTCAAAATCTCTTTCGCAACGTTTGTCATTCCTTCGCACTTCTCCCCGTTCATTACAGTTCTCTACAGTTTTTTGCGGCACGGCGCATGCTCGGTGATATACGTTCGCAATTTCTATTTCATCGTCCTCATCCATTTCTACCGTTCATTCCAACGACCGCGAGCGCGTTCAGGTGTTGTGAATAACGACAAAGTATGTGAAACACAACACCTTCCCGTTTGCGTGCTTGGTGCAAACGGAAATACGTCTTTAGCTGGCGGGCCACTCGACCAGCTTGCACAATAAATCAATTTTGGGAATCTGTCTGTGTCGTACAACACAATGACTTTCGCGTGTTTGTTAGGAATTTCGCACTTCGGTCTGTGTTCTAGAACACAGTCTTGTGAAGCTGCGCGTGATAGAGGCCTCCCGCTGTGAAACTCGACTCCAGATATCTAGCAATCGTGATGTGGAACGAGTAACATCTCGGACGCAAGCGTAGACCCTCTTGCTAAGAAGATGATCTCCAAGCAACAACTCGCCACGCTCACCGAAGTCTTAGCGACGACTTCCGTCGTAGGCGTCGGGTGGGCGCTTGGCGGAACCGTTGGTGCTGCGGTTATGGCCGGAATCGGCATTAACCTCGGCAGCGACATCATTAAGAACGGAAGCACATACCTAAAAGAGAAATGGCTGTCAGCCGAATATGGCGTACTGAATCACGATATTCAGCGAGCCTTAGCGCGTGCCTTTGTCCAAGCTCTTGTCAGTCTTGAAACTCGCTATTTTGAACTGCCAGAAGCTATCTCTGAGCCGCGTGAAAAGAAGGAAGCGATTCGAGGATTGTTCCAAGAACTTAGAGATGTCGCGCCCACCGTGTTTGCTGATTCGGTCAAAAAGATCGCCACTGAACAAGAGGTAAAAGGATATCTGTATGGGGAGCCGCAAGCCGCGAGCGACAAACTCTGGGAGCGGGTTGAAGGAACGAAACTTCTCATAACCTACTATGGCGAACACTTCAAGTCGTTCCTGCGAGATAACATCAACGATGAGCTCGTCCGTTGGTTTCACGAAGAACTAAAGACCGACAACCGTGAGAGCAACAAGGCATGGCGCGCCTTTCAGTGGATGTTGTTGGAAGGTATCCAAGCAGATGTGAAAGCGGTGCACACTAATCAAGAAACGATTCTCGAAAACCTTCAGGTACTAGACGGAATCAGAGCCCAACTCGACGAACTTAAAGACACGATCGACGGGCGCGTCGTAGGCGAGCCTTTCCTGCAAGGACTGGAAAAATCTCTCCAAAGCATCGAGGCTCTTCTTGAGAATGTTGCCGGGACTACACAGCGCACGGAGACGAAGGTTGACGTTCTTGTTGCGACATCGGAGCGGAGCGAAACGAAGATTGACATCGTCGTTGCCGCGTTAAGCGCCGAGCCTGGAGCGAAAACGAAAAAGCCCAGCGAGGCTCACAGTAAGCGCAAACTAGCACAGGAATTAATGCGCGGCGGAAAGCACTCTGAGGGAATCAAGGAAATGACCGAGGCGCTCGCCATAGCGCAGGCCGAGGGAGATGAGGAAAAGGAGGTCGAGATTCTGGCGGGGCTGGCGTTAAGTTCTGGAGGGCGACGGGGACGCGGAGATCGACAGCACTATTTCCAACTAGCGGAAAAGAAGGTTGCGAAGATCAAATCCAGCGTGACGAAGGTTCTCTATCTCCGAGCTAGCGCGGCGGTGTTTGAGGAGAAGCGGGACTCTGCGGGCGCTGAAGAAGCTTACAGAGCCGCGTTGCACTGCTGCGACACAGAACCTGAAGACGAGAAAGGCAATCTCGCCAGACAAGGTTGCATCATACGTTCCTCTTTCGTCCATTTGCTGTGCAATGAGAAGCGACTTGATGAAGCGCGGGTGGTTTTAGCGCAGTGCGAAGAACATGCACGACACAACAAAGATGACGAGGAGGGAGAGCTTTTTCAAGCAGCGATCGAGGCGGGAATTCATTTCTCGCTAGAGACCGCCGATGAAGAAGGCGTTATTCTGCGAATCATCGAACTAGAGCAACTTGCAACAACCTCTCGACTCGCCCACCGGATTGGGGGCGATCTAGTGAACGTAGCGAACAACCTATCCCATGGCAAAGCCCACCGAGCGGCGCTCTGTGCGGCCGAAGCTGCCATTCGTCTCGGGCAGCGATGCGACGATCGTTCATTGCCCAGCTTTCTCAGCGGTGCGCTGTACACTGAGGCAATGGTTCTTCTACAGGCAGGCGAGGACGAAAAGGCGTTAAGCAAGGCCGAAGCGATTCTGGACCTCCCCCACGGTCCAGAAGGTGCAATGATCAAACAAGTGACCCAACAGCTTATCTCTGAAATTCGGCGCAATGCTGGCGATTCTCAAACAGCTGTTGACCTCGCCCGCCTTGCTCTGGGCGGAGCTACAGGAATGCCTGAAGAGATAGCCTTCTTCAAGCTGGCACTTGGAAAAGCGCTGAATGATAACGGTGAAACCGAGGAGGCATTGAAGCAGGCGAAGGAAGCTTGGGTTCTTGCGCAACCGTTGGCATTACCGGCGCGAGGAGTAATCGAATTCCTTTCCGACATCACCAACTACGGTTCACAGCTTGGCACTGAGGCAGAGGTTGCCGAAGCGATTACCGTATTGGATCAACTGACTGATGAGAGTGAGAACGTGAAAACGGGTAGGGCACATGCTATCGCCCGCGCCTCCGCAAATCACGAGCTTCGCCAACGATTTGTAGAAGTTCTACACGAAAGAGAACCAGCCAAAAGCGCTGGAACGGAGCAAAGTATTTCGTTGTCAGAGGCCAATGCCATCGTTGTGCGGCCCTTGTTGCGCCTGTGGGAGGACATACCGGAACGTTTGGCCGCATCCTATGATTTCTGGGGGCGTGGAAACTTCGAGCGAATGCTTCTAAACACCCGCTGTTTTTCGAACAGCTTCAACGTAACGCTCGAAGTCCGCAGTCTTGATGACGTGAAAAGGGCTATTCGCTTGTGGGGCCTTTACGCGGACTTTCTGATACTTCTCTGGAAAGGTCCTACGCAGAACGGCGTTGCAACGACTTTTTTGCCCGAGGATTACGGAGATCCCGGCGGATGGGGCTACATGGTGGCTGCTGGAACCGTCCTGAAGAAGGAGGGCTCCGACAAGAAATGGTATCCAGCCATAGCCCATATTTCTTCGATTCCAGACGAGGTAGCTGCTTTCCTGGCAACTGAAGCACGCCCTTTCATTCAGTCGGGTCGGCTAATTGTCGTCCCAGCCGTGGGAGCGGCTTGCATCAATCCTGGTCATGGGCCATTCGAGCAGTTGTTGGCCGAAGCCGCCAATGCAATCCCAAGTATCCGATGGAGAGGGTTTGAAGGTACGCCCATAGGATTCATTCCGCATTCGCCTGATGCTCCATTCGAACTTCTTGCAGAATTGGCGGAGACCGAATCAGATCGACTTCGGAAACTGCGGCTGCTGCTCCTAAAGCGGACTAGGGAATTGAAGCCGGATGGCAACGTAGGCTTGGAGGCCAAGACCCTGTCGCTGGAAATCGATGACGCGCTCCGTGATCTTGAAGACCGGAATAACTCACTCGCTCGCAAGAAGGGACTTCAGAAGGCCAGGGAGCCGTTGGCGGGAGGAACAGCCCGCTTCAGATCGAGTGGGGGTAGACTTGCTCTCGCGAGACAAGATTCGCCGTTTGCTACTCTCCTTCTCCTGCAAAGTCTCGGCTATGGGTGGCGAGTCGACAGTTCTCAAGTTCCGAAGCCGCCTTCACGTTTCGAGCCTCAACGAGACGATGTTATCGGAGCTTGGCTGGCGCCGCCATCGCCTGGCTGGTTGATTCCGACTATCAGTGCTGACGAGGCTGTCGAAGACAGAGAAGGCGAATCCCGATCATGATCTGATTCTCTGCACCCCAATGCGCTTTGGGTAGTAGCCATCACCGTGTCGATGACAACCAACGCCGCCAATCAATGGAAAAATGGCGGGCCAACCAATCAGGCAAAAATAATCCTGACGACGATATACCTACGCATTGGCTCATTTTGACAGATAGTTTTTTAGTAGTGTTCCCAAGGAGTCGCTTATTCCGTATCTAGTTTTGCGCTTGATCGAGACTGTTGTCTTACCGTCTTTTTCCTCTATTGTGATCGCCTCGTCTTCGCCTGACTTGCCTTTAGTTATCAACACATGCAAGGCAACGAGGCCAATAGTGGCAAGCGCTACTATTTCAGCACCTCCTAGTATGAATTGCTTCCTGCCTGCGCCTTCGATTGCTGCCTTAACAGCATCCTCGTAGCCGTCAACATTGGCAGCTGTCAACAGCAATAGACGGGACAGTTGTTCTATCTCCTCGATGTTGGCATAGGGGTGCTGGGTAAATGGCCGCAACAGCTCTTCTTCGCGGGCTCCCGGTGCTTGGCCTTGAGAAATTTTCGTTGCAAGATGCTGAGCAGCTTCTAGCGCCTCCTCCCTGGTCAGCTTCTCAATCTGTTTCGGCAGATCGTTCATTTTCACCTCCGTTGAAAGACAATGAACCGTTAAAAGCAAAAGCGCCCCAAAAGAAAGGATGGTTAAATTCCTCTTTTAGAGCCAAACACGTTTGTGTATAGATGTTCTCGTAGTTGTGAGCTGGGTGTATCCTTTCGAGCTGACAGAATTTCTTCACCCATTTTAGAGCGGCCTTCTGATCGATATCCCAAAGCGGACTGATTAACGCACGCGTGCCCTTCCCGAACAGTGTCTGCTCAAGACCATAACGCGTTCCGCCGGCAACAACCTCAGTAACGCCACTTGAACATGCGATATTTACGAAGAGCGTCGGGCAGTTTTCAATCTCTTCAAAGTCATCCCATGTCAATATGAATCTTTCCAACTCAGGAACCTCATTGATCGGAAACAGACTGGGCGGGAGTTGGTGCTCATCCGCCACACATATTCCAAAGCCTCGACCACTTCCCGCGAATGCCCCATGGCAGATGAAGAAGGCCTGGTCCACCCTTTGAATCAGGTCAATGACGCTCTTCTGGGTTGCCTGGAGTTCAGATAGTTCCGAGACTTCATGCGATTCACCCAACGTCTTGGAGAGTTCGCGGCTTGCGTCGAGCGCTTGGCTTCGAAATCTGTCAGAATCATGGCGCTTCGTAACTGTTACTATTGCTGCTGTTTCGGATTTTGATTTTGACTCTTTCTTTCCGGCCAATAACGTGGCGAAATTCGGGGCGAATGTCACAGTCGTTCTTTCCACTAACTTCTTGCCATCGGGCATCGTTAACAAGTGAAGAGGCAATCCGGTCAAATCTCGGCCTGGCAAAAAGCATACGTGGCTGTTCTTGCTCACCCGCTGCTCCAAAAAGCGCCCTATCTGACTTCCTAACTCGTCCCAACGCCGAAGCTCATTGTCTAGAACAGTGAGATCAGCAGGATTTGCTCGCTTGAGGGCGAGATATGTCTGTTCTCTAATTGTTCGAACCTCATTCTTGTCCCAACGAGCTTCACTGATCTCAATCCCTTTGTCGCCTTCGGAAGAGAGACGGCAGATTCGAATCGTGTCGTCTGCGCTAATTGGGAAGAATACGTCTACTGGCCGGTTTACTCTTCGCGAGTAACTACGAATGAGTTTGAAAATCTCTTCAGTCGACAGACGAGCTTTGAATCTTGAGGCTATTTCACGCCCATTCGCGAACTCATATAGCCTTACCAACTCTGTCGTTGGCAGAGCGCCTTGATCAATAAGTTGAGCTGCAACGCGTGTGATAGTTTGCTGAAACTTTTCCTTGTCATGCATCCATGACGGGGCGAAAGCTACGCTCTCACCTCGAGGAACTTTTCGTTCAAGCATTTCCAACGCAGTCTCAAACCTCGGCCAACAAACATCTAGCTTGCCTAGTTCAGAATCTAACCAACCGCGGATGAAATGATATTGCCAAGGCTTGTTTCCTTCGAGACTTTCCAGCCAGTCCAACTCAGTCCAAACCGATCGGGGCAGTTCTTGCGCTCTTGCTTGTTCCAAATATCTTTCTGCGATTGACGTAGCCATCGTCACAATGAGGGAAGGGTTTGATCGTTGGCGCATACTTTCCAGTTCTTCGATTAAGACCTGCAAACACTTTCCAACGAACTGACGAGCTTCATCATCTTGGGAGTGAAATCTCATCGCCGCTGAAGCAATTCGAAAAACCCTAATTGAAGACTTTGCGGCTGCCAATTCATAAGCGCCAATAAGATCCTCAAGCCCATTCGCCTCGTTTCCTATGGCTCTCTTTATGATTCCCCTGGTAAGCAAATACTCTGATCTTTCGGATGTATCCATCGTTCCATCCGTCAACTCGATGGCTCGATCGAGGTATGAGAGTGCTTCGTCAAACCTATTTGTCTGAAACTCGATGTTGACCAGACTATAAATCAGCGAATGATCATTAGGACGTTGCTCTAGTTCAGAATCTAGAATCTCTTTGGCTTTTCGGAACCTTCCCATCTGTCTGAAAATAATTGCTCGATTGCGTGATAGCACGGACAGATTCCCAGGATCACGCTCGTCATCGGGGACGAGAGAGTTGGCTTCTTCAGCCAAGTCGTAAGCCTGCAATGCCTCTTCGTACTGGTGGTGGTATCGAAAGACATTGCCCACTTCATTAAAGAAGTTGCACATTAGGGACGGACGACTTGCTCCCAATTTCTCGTGGATTGAGTTGTTCTGTATCAGGCGCATGAGTTGGACAGTGAATTCCCCAGCGACGTTGTATTCTTCGGCTTCATTCATAGCCTTGACGACGCGAACTCCAATTGCGGCTGCCGCAAAATAATCTTTTGCCTCAAGAGCGCGCCGCAGCATATCTTCGGCCAAGAACACTGCTGCCGTCCGTTGCGCGTTCGCGATGAGGGAATCGACGGTTCCGCCGACCATCTCGCCGATTTCGACGCTCTTATCAATACTTTCGTTAAATGTGTACTGCTCGAAAAGTGTCTTCACGAATGCCTTGCTGAATAGTTCTGCTGGTAATTCCTTTCCGGGAGCAACAGTTACCTTGATTGGGGATGTCTTGAACATCCCTTCTAGCTCCTTTTCATAGCCGAACTGTTTGAACATTTCAGAGACTGCAGATAGGGCGTTCTTGAACTCATTAATGTCTGTGGGGCTTACGCCGCCTATGGTGATATCCCATAAATCTCGAAAACGGACTGTGCTGCGAATAGTGTCGCTTGAGAGAGTGAACTGGCTATCCAAAGCGACATTTTCATTGCGACCCAAAAGCCAGACATTGATTAAATAGGCTGCCCAAATTTTCGCTCGCGGATTGGATACCTTTGAGTGTGAGTGAAGCGTTGCATTGACGTATTCGCGAAGGAATCCTCGCCTGAAACTTGTCGGATCTTTCAGAGGATCTGCTAACTCAATACAGTCTTTAATAATTTCTGATAAGACTTCGGATGTCAGACAAATTGGGGGAACTCGCTCATGCAGGGTTAAATCGAGTTTAGGAATTTCTCTTTCTTTTACCGCAGAATCCAATAGTTGTCGTATGAGATGCGACACTACCAAGGTGTGAATTTTCTCCAAGTACTCGTTTTGTTTGGCTTCACTCGTTTGAGATTCAAACTTGATAACCTTTTCAATCAGTCTGCCATCTAGCTGACTCTTAACGATGCGCAACACTAGGGGGGACAACGCCGAGATTTGCTCGGTTTGAGGCTTGTCGAACAGGTTGCCCGAGATTGTGTCACTGATAGCCGGCGCGACCAGCGAGTTAATCCAAGGGGCCATGGCGAAGTAAAGTTCAGAATAGTTCTCGCAGTATGTAAGCGCCCAGTCCTTTGCTAACTTCTTAATTTGCTTTTCAGTTTCGTGTCGAGCAACCTCAGGCACGACAACAATCATGGATCGGACATCTTTATTTGCTGCGGCGAGCGGGAAGAGTAAATTGACTTTCCGCGTACAGGAGGGACAGTTGATAGCGTTGAGCGTGCCCTCAAGGAGTTGCATTATCGGCTCAACGTCTTCGGGAAAGCGGACAAATTGAAGATACCATTGGACTGGAATCGGGTGATCACAGGTCGGGCAGTTTATGTAAGATTCTTGTTTCATGTAAGGAATGCGGCGCTCTGCGTGGCATCGGAGCGAGAAGCGATGTTTTAGGCGAGCCTATGATTCAGTCCCAAAGACTCACGCGCATTGTAAATCTCTAAGGAACGTTCAAAATTACCACAAAGACGCCTGCGAGCCCGCGCTAACCGATAGCTTCGGCAAAACTGAAATGATACGTTCAGCCGAAACGTTACCAAGTTCCTTTGGCTCCATTTTGTAGAGTTCGCCGCCGTACACTCGACCCTCGCCTCTTAGCGTTTCGGGCGTAATTGATTTGAACATCTCCCACAATAACCTGATCAGCTCCGGCCTTGCTTTGATTACTTCTGCAAGCGGTTTTTTTGGGTAAAGCAGCAAATAGACATTCGCCGCGATCGCTTTTGAGTGATTGAGGATGAAACGAAATGTTTCGCCGTTTGTCTTGCTCTTTCGGTTAATGTAAGTGCAAAGGAATAGGGGCGGCTGGCGCTCTTCTTGTGAGTACCATGGTGTGCGGTGTTGCGAGAGATATTTGTCCTCAACTCCTTCGCTCTTGCCGCTTTCGAAGTATTCCCAAAGCGATGGATACTTCGCTTTCACTTCTGACTCTGGCAATTTGCATGACAACAAATATTGCTTTTGGTCCACCTTAGGATCGCCATGCTGATCAGCCAATACCTCATCTGATGAGAGATATCTCGGGCTCGGCAGAATCGGGATTAGAAACTGCTTTGGAAGTTTCAACTCGGCGATCTGTTCGGGCGTTAGAATGAAGAACTTATTTGCGCCCGTCGCAATTCCTCTCTTGATAGTGAACAAGTCCGAAAGTTTAACTCCTTCTTGAGCTTCTCTTCCGTGACTACCATTCTGCGGAAATTGAGTCCACTTCGCAGCCTGCCGTAGAACGTGAGCAGAAACATTTGCAGACATCGACGGCTTCAAGAGGCTTCCGCCGAAGGTAAACTCCACTTGATGCTGCGAACCTGGCTTGGATTTCTTAAACCATACTACTGCTGACGAGACCAGAGCATCGTCAAACTGAACGTCAGAAGGATCGAATCGGTGAATGCGCAGAAGCGTAACTTGGTTGAGCAAGTATTCTTTGATCGCGCGTCCATAATTCACGTCCATGAACTCGCTCGGAATCAGCCAAGCGGCCAGACCGTCTTCTGCCATCCACGAATGCGCGATGCACATGAAGTAACAATACAGTCCTGAAAGCCCGCTCAGATTGATTCCGAGCGATTGACGAACTGCGACGTTCAGTCGAGTCTTGTCACCATTAATAAGGTGATGATGACGAACATATGGTGGATTACAGATCAGCAGGTTGGCTTTTTGCGTTTCGGACGTTGGAGGGCTCTGCTTGGTAAAGTCGGCATGCTTCAATTGCAGCAATTCATCACCCCACAGTTCAGCCGCGCTGTCTGAAACGCGTTCGTCGATCTCAAATCCGAATGCTGACTCAATGCGGGCGCGAGGAAAGGTCTTAAGCAGAGCGGAGTAGAACGAGCCGGTTCCGAAAGCAGGATCAAGAAATCGAACCTTCATTTTCGACGGAAGGGTCTGTCGGGCATACTCGAGGATCTCCGTCGCAAGAGCGCCGGGGGTTGCGAATTGGCCCAGCTTGTTTCGCTCCGCTTGCGTCTTGGATGAGTCGAGATGCCTTTGCACCTTCAAGCGTGAAGCTTCGATGTGTTCGACGCGTTGCATTGCTTACAATCCTAGTTTCTTGAGATCGTCGATGCGGTGTTCCCAAACCCAGTCTATTCCTTCAGCCGCTTCGTAGCCAAGATATCCACTGTCAAAATATCCGCACAGGAAAAGAATAAACTGCACTTGCGGGCCGTACGTTCTTCGCAACTGAGAGATCTTGACCGCTTCCTCTTTGCGCCGTTTGTTGGTGTTCGTGAAATCCCCGGCAGACTTGGCTTCAATCATTATCGGAAAAGTTCCGGCCTTCGACTTTTTGGGCATCACAACTGCGTCGATCGGGATGTTGATCTGTTTGATTCCATCTTCGAGCTTAATCGGTGCATTCATCCGAAACGAGAACGTCGCCGGCGCGAGTTGATCGAAGGTTAAGCCAGCTCCGGCGTACTTGTAACCACGGGACTCTAGCCACTTCTTAATCGCCGCGAGCTGCCGTCGCTCCTGTGCGTTTCGGATTATTGGATCGCTAACTGAGCCACAAAGACGATCCGCCACGATCGTTGCAGCCCGATGAATCTCAGTTCGTTTTGGTTTCCGGCTGCTATCGAGCCACGGGAATATGTCTCGGTCGCAGAGTTTGAGAATCGTGGCACTGATCTTTTTGAGATTTAATTCGAGGTCGGTTGCTCTCCTTGGAATGCGCTTATTGATCTCCATGCTGAACACGAGCCCAGCCGGTATGCCAGACAAACCGATAAGTCTATCGCGAGCGATAGGCGGTGCAGTCGACATCCGAAGCATCGGAAGCACCGAAGGATTCACCTTGAGTATTGCTGGGCTGAGGTCTGTCAGATTCTTGGTCAGCTTCAATGCACTTTCGACCGCTACAGTCGCGTCCGCGCGGGCGCTTCGATAAGCCTGGGGAGCGAACTTAATGAACCAATCATTGTAGAGATCGACTGAGCGAGCGATGTCTTTCTTCCAGAGTTGGGGCTTGTCGGAGTTTACGGGCATGGTTTCTATATTTCTGGCGCGAAGGCGAAGAATAGCACATGAGCCCGCGCCTACATCAGTCTTGGCGGGTGGCTCTCTAGTCGAAGCTCACTTGCGACGAGACAAGAGTCCGGCAACGATCTCATCGCCTTTTTCCTCCACCTGAGTTGTGATCTTTTTCCAAGCCGCAGCGGTTGGATGGTCGCCGCCGAGCATCAGCTTGAACCCATGCCCCACAAGGTAACGTAGCCTAGCAATTTCACCGTAAAGCAGCCGCTCATTCCGTGCCAGGCCAGAGCCTTCCTGCAAGGCGGCAACTAAGACTTTGCGACACCATGTATTCGGGTCCAGTCCAGCTTCGGTGGCTAATTGTTCGACTTGTTCGTACTCCTCACTAGTCACGCGAAACGCAACGTTTCGGGTTCTCACAGTCTTCTTCTCAGCCATCAGATTCCCTCCTCCCGCACCTGAAAAATCATCAATGTTTTTCGTTAGCAACCCTGCTCACGTTTGTGATCAAGTCCTAACGATTGTAACCGACGAACCGCTAAGTGCGGCAGACGCGCGTGTTAACAAAACGAGGCGGTTGCTCACAAACGTGAGCAACGCAGCCCGCTAAGAGCGGGGTGACGTGTCCCATTTTTCAGGTGCGTAGCACCTTCTGGGCTCTTAAATTAGCTCTACGTGACTAATGGACGCGGCATCATGCCGGCAAGGATTTGAGGTAACACGGCGCAGAAATCCCGCATCATTCACTATAATGGCGGCTCGAAGTGCATTTAGCTGGGACGCGATCGTTGCGGCACCACTTTTTGATACCTGACAGGCTATGATTGTTCCATGAGAGAACCGCACGAATGGATTGAGGGGGACATCCTTGACTTGGTTAAGGAGCGTGCCCAGGAAAGTCTGACGTTAGAGTTCAAAGCTTGTGACTCCCTTCGCAACAAGAAGTGGCGAGAAGAACTGGCCAAAGATGTCTCGGCATTCGCAAACTCAGCCGGTGGAGCGATCGTTTATGGAATCAAGGAAAATAGAGTTACCCACGAGGCTGAGGCAATTGACGAGGGATACGACCCAAGTCAAATCAATAAAGAAACTCTACAGCGGGTGATTGACTCTCGCATTCACCGTCGCATAGACGGCATCCGATACAACTTAGTCGAACTCACTACGACAAGACCGGGAAAGATTCTGTTCGTTCTCCAGATCCCAGAGAGTAATCTCGCGCCCCACATGACGGATTACAAATTTTTCAAGCGTTTCGAATACGAGTCGAAGCCTATGGAAGAGTACGAAATTCGCGAACGTTACCGAAGAGAGACATTTCCCGGAAAAGACGTTGTGGAAGCGTGGCGCGACGATGCGATCAACCCGCTACTGAGCTCTCTAGAAGCGGAGAAGGAGCTTTTGACAACTGAACAATGGAGTTGGAGCCGATATTCTGAGGCCTTCAAAGGCTTTTCGCATTTTGCTGCCGAACGCATTACTTCCGCAAACAAAGAAGACTTTATGAGTAGGCATCCCAAGGTCGGTGATCTTCTGAAAGAACATGACGCGGCGGTCGCAGTTCTCAATGAAAAAGGCAAGCGGCTGTACGACGGCTTTGCGAACAGCCCGCTAATCAGGGAGATTTTTGGACGAGCGACTTCAGACGAATCGTTGATGAGTCTTGTACGCGACAACCCGAACCGCTTCAAAGGCTCGACGCCAACGGAAGTCTTTGCCGAATTGTTTGGAACAAATTGGGAGGAGAAGGAACGCCTCGATAGTATTACGGAATGGATTATTAACTCTAAAGCCGAGACTAACATGGACCCGCTCCTTGTCTTTTGGGGGGCGCATCGCGACCGCTTTCGCAAGTGGCTTGTCGCGAGCGATTACTATCCTGGAGTGACGCATGCGCGTGAAGGGTTGTTGGGAGTAATTGAATCTTCCGTACAATTATTGAAGGATATCAGGAAAGATTTGAGCGAACGCCACAACATTCCACCTGAGGCACGACAACAAATCGCGGGTTTCTACCACGATCCTTTTCGAATTTAAGAATCCCTTCGGCAATGGTTGTCCTTCTCTTGAAGATTGGGAAGGCGATCATAACGGCGAGCGCTAGCCGCTCGCGCCGCCGGAGGCTTTGTTATTCTTGGCCTAATATTCATCAGGCAAGAGAATCGTCGTCGCTCCACGATCCGCCTCGGTTATGATCCAAAGCTTCTGGCCTTTGGCTGTGCGATACGCGCTCAATAGACGAAAATCTTCCTTTAATGAAAGCTCGTTCTCTTGTGCATCGTCATCGGTTAGCTCTGACCAGTCGCAACTCATGTGACGGCGCAAGAACTCAATCGCGGTTTGTCCGGCGATCATTAGCGCTTCTTCTGCTCCGGGCGTGATGAAAGTCTGACCAAGCGCAAAGCGCCTGATCGTGTTGGGTTGGCTTATGCTAGAGTCTCGTTGCATCAATCTTTCTCCGTGCGCCGGGATAAACCGGCAGGTTGTGTTGAATGAAAGTTTCAAACGTTAAAGGTCTAGCCAACCGTAACGACCCCGAGTCATGC
>CAAGKR010234179.1_pt1 | contig 38744 bp, 37 predicted proteins | sample 2556971 | NCBI WGS metagenome assembly CAAGKR01 (sample SAMEA5207829, study PRJEB30636) | soil metagenome | biome: forest; feature: boreal; material: soil | place: USA | collected 2011-09 | depth 1 m | reverse complement strand
GGGGGAGCCGCTTCTGGTCGGCGGGCGTGGGATACGCCGACGTGAAGCCCACCACCGACCAGAAGACCATCGCGACGAACACCGCTCCCCACAGGAGCGCGCTCCGCGCGGCGCGGCGCGCTCCGAACCCCATGACGACCCGATCAGCCCTCGGGGGGCGCATTGCGTCAGGCTGCCTGCGCGCCGTAGTGCGCGAGGAACAACTCCTCGAGCGACGCCTCGTGACTCAACAGCTTGACGACGCCCACCGCGCGCAGCGCGTCGAGCAACGGCTCCATGTCTCCGTACACGCGGCAGCGAAGGCGGTTCCCGACGATCTCGATCGCGTCGATTCGCGGGACGTTCGAGAGATCAGGCGGCCCGCGCGCAGGATCGCGACACGATCGCATACCGCTTCGGCTTCGCTGAGGATGTGCGACGACAACAACACGGTCTGCCCCTGCGCGCGCGCGTCGATCACGTGGCGACGGAAGATCTGTTCCATCAGCGGATCGAGACCGCTCGTGGGTTCGTCGAGCATCAGGAGGTCGGCGCGCGTCATCATCGCCGCGATCAGCGCGATCTTCTGGCGGTTGCCCTTCGAGTACGCGCGCACTTTCTTCGAAGGATCGAGCGCGAACTCTTCGATCAGTTGGTCCCGGTACGCGTCGTCGACGCGACCGTGAAGCCGCCCGAGCAGGTGAAACGTCTCCGCGCCCGTCAGCGACGGCCAGAGCGCGACGTCACCGGGACGTACGCGATGCGGCGATGCGCGGCGACCGCGTCGTGAGTGGCGTCGAGCCCGAAGATCTCGGCGCGCCCGGCCGTCGGCTTCGCCAGGTTGAGGAGGAGCCGGATCGTCGTGGTCTTTCCCGCGCCGTTCGGCCCGAGATACCCGAGCACCTCGCCGCGGCAGACCTCGAGATCGAGGGAGGCGAGCGCTTCGACGTCCCCGTACCGCTTGGTGAGCCCGACCGTTCGGATCGCCGTGTCGACCATGCTCGATCGCCCCCCTCACAAGAGTTACTCTCGTTTGAGAGAGACTATCAGTATCTAGTCAGGATTGCCAAGCGAGGACGGTCAAGCGACGATCGTCGGATAGACGAGGGCCTTGAGCTGGCTGCGGAAGTCGAACGTGCCCGACGGCGTGAGTTGGACCATGAAGATCACGAAGAGGTCCTGGCACGGATCGACCCAGAAGATCGTGCTCGCAGCACCGCCCCAATAGAAGTCGCCTGCCGAGCCGATCACGCCCGCGACCACCGGGTCGAGGGTGGTGGCGAAACCGAGACCGAAGCCGATTCCCTCGTAGCCGACGTCGCCGAGCGTGCCGACCGCGATGTCGGACATGGCCGCTCCACCGGGGAGATGGTTCCGCGTCATGAAGCGGAGCGTCTCCGCGCCGAGGACCCGCTGGCCGTCGAGCTCACCGCCGCGCCAGAGCATCTCGCAAAAGCGCGCGTAGTCGCCCATCGTCGACACCAGCCCGCCACCACCCGACAAGAACGTGCGCTGCTGGCGGTAGATGCTGTCGTACGGATCGTCGGTGACGACGAGTGATTTGTCGGGCTGTCGCGCGTGATTGGCGGTCAAGCGATCGACCGAGCTGTCGGGCACCGTGAAGCCGGTGTCGACCATTCCGAGCGGATCGAAAATGTGTTCCTGCAGGAACGCGTCGAACGGCCGGTCGCCGAGGACCTCTACGAGTCGCCCGCACACGTCGGTCGCGAGCGAGTAGTGCCACGCGGTGCCGGGGTGGAACTTGAGCGGCAAGTCGCCGAGCAACTTGGCCAGGCCTTCGAGGTCGACGTTCTCGCCGCGAATGCCGGTTTCTCCGTAGAGCTTGTCGACGGGATGGCTCGGATCCCAGCCATACGACAGGCCGGCTGTGTGCGTGAGCACATCGCGCATCTGCACCGGCCGGTCGGGCTCGACGAGCTGGAGGCTGCCGTCGTCGTTGACCATGCCGACGCGCTGGTCGCGCCATTCGGGGAGGAAGCGGTAGACGGGATCGGTGAGCTTGAACAAGCCGCGCTCGTACAGGCTCATGAGCGCGACCGACGTGATCGGCTTCGTCATCGAGTAGATCCGCCAGATGCTGTCGTCGGTGACCGGCCGGTCGTCGCCCGCCACCAGCGTGCCGAAGTTGCGCTGGTACGCGACGTGCCCGTGCCGTGACACGAGCACCTGGCAACCGGCGAGCTTGCCCGGTTCCATGTAGGAGCGCGTGAAGTGCTCCGTGATGCGTTCCAGCCGAGCCTCGTCCATTCCGGCTGCGGTGGCGTCGACGTTCATGCTGTTGGTCCTTCTCTTCAGGCCGGCTCGAAGAGTGGGAGGTTGCGGCCGTCGGACAGCTCCTCCCACGTGACCTGCACCCGCATACCCACCGAGACCGAATCCGGCGGGCAGCCCACCACGTTGGTCAGGAGGCGCGGGCCTTCGGCGAGCTCCACGATCGCGACGACGTACGGCGCGTCGCCGAACGGTGTTGGCATCGTCGGCCGGTGTTCCACCGTGCACGCGTAGACCTCACCGCGCCCCGACGCGGGCCTCCACTCGAGCGTGTCGCCACGACAGCCGGGACATACCTCGCGGGGGAACCACACCGGCTCGTCACACGTGGTGCACCACTGCAGCAGCAGTCGCTGCTCGCGCGTCGCGTCCCAGAACGGTTGGGACGTCTCCGTGACCGGCGGCTCGACGAAACGCTTCTTCTCGATCCCCCCGGCCGTCACCGCGTTGCCTCCGTACCGAGCACCGCGGTGGACATGCACGACAGCAGCATCCCCGACCCGTGCGCGACCGCGACTTCAGTACCGCTCACCTGGCGCTCGCCGGCTTCGCCGCGGAGCTGCTTGACCGCCTCGGTGATGAGGAACATCCCATACATGCCCGGGTGGGTGTACGAGAGGCCACCCCCGTTGGTGTTCATCGGCAACGAGCCGCCCGGAGCCGTGGCCCCGGTTTCCACGAACGCGCCGCCCTCACCCTTGGCGCAGAACCCGAGGTCTTCGAGGTGGAGCAGCGCCGTGATCGTGAAACTGTCGTAGCCCATCAACAAGTCGACGTCGTCAGGCTTGATCCCGGCCATGCGGAACGCGTTCCCACCCGAGATCACACCTGGTGTGGTGGCGAGGTCGGGCATCTGGCTGATCATCATTGCGTGGTCATGGGCGGTTCCGGCGCCGAGCACGTAGACCGGCGGCTTGGCGAGGTCACGCGCGCGATCCGCGCTCGTCATCACGAACGCGCCCGCTCCATCAGTGACGAGACAGCAGTCGAGCCGGTGCAACGGCGAGCACTCGATCGGTGACGCCAGCACGTCGTCGACGGTGATCGGCTCGCGATAGCGCGCCTGTGGGTTCATCGCCGCCCACTGACGCGTGCTCACCGCGATCCGCGCGAGCTGCTCGGCGGTGGTGCCATACACGGCCATGTGCCGGCTCGCCGCCAGCGCGTACGGGCCCATCGGCTGACGCAGCGCGTAGGGCGTCTCCCACTCGAGCGTCGGGTACGGACCCATCATCTGCGGACGCATCCGGTTCACCGCGCGCTTCCGATCGCTGCGCGGCGTGCTCGCGTAGACGTCGATCACCACGTCGCACAGGCCGGCATTGATCGCGGCGGCGGCGTGCTCGAGGTGGACTTCGTAGCTCGAACCACCGGTGTTCGTGCTCTCGGTGTAGCGCGGGTGGATGCCGAGGTACTCGGCGAACATGAGCGACGACGTGGCGTGGCACACGCCGTCGACGTCGTCGAGTGTGAGGCCCGCGTCGGCGAGCGCGGCTTCGACCATCGCGACCTCGAGCGCGCGGCCGTGAAGATCGAGCTCTCCGGTCGGCGAAGCAACGTCGGCGACGCCGACAATGGCGGCAGCACCGCGCATGCTCATGCCTGCTGCCGTTCAGGTACGGGGCCAGGTGCCTCTGCACGATCAGCAGCGACCTCGTCATAGCTCGTGTAGTCGGTGCCGGTGTCGTCGGCGAATTCGAACTCCATCAAGCCGGCCTCACCCCACGCCTTGCGCAGATACCCGTCGTTGGCATCGAGCAGCCCGAGCTTGCGCACGTTCGGTACGAGCTTGGCAAAGAACGCGCTCTGGAATCCCATGTACGCGCCGCGGTCGAGCTTCGCCGCGGCCTCGAACAGGAACGGGCGAACCTCGTCGACGTCGACGCCCATCCGCTCCCACACCTCAGGAGTGGTCGAGCGGGCGCGCGACCGCAGCGTGTTCTCCACGAGGAACTCTTGCCGGTCCTTGAGCTCGGCTTCGGTCAGGCTCTGGTAGAGCTCCTGAAGGCTGAGCACGCCGAACGCGACGTGACGTGCTTCGTCGGACATCACGTAGCGCAGCAACTTGCGGAGCAGCGGCTCCTGGATCCGGCGCAGCATGTCGCCGAACGCGGCGAGCGCCAGGCTCTCGATCACGATCTGCATCCCGAGGTACGCGATGTCCCAGCGGCTGTCTTGGAGCAACGCGTCGATCTGCTGCTCGAGGAACGGGCTCATCGGGTAGGCGTCACCGAGCTTCAGGTCGAGATACTTGGCGAACACCTCGGTATGGCGAGCCTCATCCATCGTCTGCGTCGCCGCGTAGTACTTCGCGTCGATCCAGGGCACCGCTTCCACGAGCTTGGCCGCGGTGAGCATCGCTCCTTGCTCGCCGTGCATGAACTGACTCAACGACGCCTTGAACATCTCGATGCTGAGCTCAGTGAACTCCTTCTCGCCCCACTTGGCGAGCGGCGACCCCTTCAGTTCGGCGGCGGTGCGCACAAGACTGTCGGTGGGCGACTCCTGCTGACGCACGAGCTCCTCCGGGTCGACGTCGGTGGACCAGTCGAGATCGGTCACGCTGCTCCACTGCGACGAAACGCCCTTGTTGTAGAGCGTGACGAGCTGGTCACGCTCGCGCTCGTAGTTCCACGCGTAGATCGTGTCCGCCTCGTTTTGGACGCGCTTGATCGTCGCCTCGACCTCGTCGCGGTCGGGCAGCGGTGGCTTCGTCTCGGTGGTCATCGGTTGGTCTCCTGTTGTCCCGTGTACCTACGTCACTGCTGAAGAGGTTGTGGCTGCTGCTCGCGCACCTTCACCGAGCATCCGGCGGACGACGGCGCGCGCTTCGTCGGGCTTGCCCGCGGCGATCGAGTCGGCGAGTGCGCGCTGCGGGAGCCGGACACCCCGGTTGGCGAGCTCGATCAGCGCGTTGCCAACGCCGCCCGTCTTGTCGCCCGAGCGCGCCGCGGCCGAATCGACAACTCGGTAGAAGCTCCCCACGAGCAGCTCGAGTGCGATCGAGTGCGTTGTGCGCGCGATGCCCTGGTGAAAGGACCGGTTCGCATGCTCGACCGCGACCACGTCACCCGCGGCCGCGGCCGTCTCGATATCGCGCGCGAGGTCGTCGAGCTGCGCGATCTCGGTGGCGGTGATTCGCTCGAACGCAAGGTCGAGCGCGCCCTCGTAGATGATCCGCAGCACCTCGTTGGTCGACTCGAGTGCCGACGGTTCGCTGCTGGAACGCCGGTTGCGCGACAGCCGGACGAGATCGGGCAGCAGCTCGATCGATCCCGTGCGGCGGTAGTCGAGCACGCGGCAACGCGCGCCCTGGCGTCGCTCGATCAAACCAAGGTGTTCGAGCTGCGCGAGTCCTTCGCGAATGGTGGTGCGGTTCGCACCGAACTGCGCTGAGAGCTCGCGCTCCGACGGCAGCGTGTCGCCGGGCGGGTACTCACCCGCGAGGATGGCGTCCCGAATCTGGTCGGCAATTCCGTCCGCAAGCTCGGACCGGACCACCGAGGCGTTGGTCATGTGACCCTGACTGGTCGACTGGTCCAACCAGTTTGGGCGAGAATCGCCCAGAGGTCAAGGCAGTCACCGCTGGCACGGCGCGCGACCACGCGTGAGACTCCAGACATGGCCGAAAGCGACCCTCCCGGCACCGAGCCGGCCACCCGTTCGGGCACGGAGCCGGCGAGCCTGGTCGGCGCCGTCCTCGACGAAGAGTCGCGACGTCAGGCCGACGCGGCCGCGTCCGACTCGAAGGTCGCGGTCGACGTCGCAACCCTCCCCGGTGTCGGTGGCGACGAAGTACCGCTCCGCCGCGCGCTCGATCGCAACGGGCGCAGATTGCTCGTCACCGTCGGCTCGATGTGGGGCCTCGGCCTTGCGATCTTCGCGATGACGGCGATCCTTGCGAGCAAGATCGCGCACGACTACGGCTGGAGCTTCCGGTTCCTCGCACAGGTCGCGATCCTGCCAGGCTTCACGATCGTACTGGTGTCGCAACCGCTCGGGAACTTCGTCGACCGCGTCACCACGAACCGGCCGCGCGTCATGCGCTGGATGCTCGTTCTCTCGGTGATCGGCTTGCTGCTGGCGGGCGCGGCGTTCTACCGGTGGGAGTTCCTCGGCGTGCTCGCGTTCACCGGCGTCGGGCTGCTCGCGACGGTTCCGGTGCAGACCTCGTTGCTCGCCGACGCGTTCGCCGTGCGCGCACGGCCCACCGTGTTCGCGGCGTACATGGCAATGGGTGTCACCGGGTTCGTGGTCGGGCCACTCCTCGTCGCGCTCGGGGTGGGTCTCTTCGACGGGAGGACCGAGTGGCGGACGCCCTTCTTCGTGATCGCCGCCCTCACCGCGGTGCTCGCGTTCGCGGCCGGCCGCCTGCCCGACAGCCGTCGTGGCCGCGCCGAGGTGGAGGAGATCTTCCACGACGACGGCAACATCCGCGCCGAGCGGCTCTCCACGTTGCACGCGCTGACGCGGTTCCGGCAGATCGCGACGTTGCGGTACGTAACCGTCGGGATCCTCGCGATGGGCTTCGGCTTCATCGGATGGGGGCTCTGGTTCAACCTGTGGTTGCAGGGACACTTCCAGCTCCGCGCCACCGACCGCGCGCTGCTGATCGCGGCGATGGCGCTGCCGGCGCTGTTCCTGACCCCGCTGGTCGGACGCCTCACCGGACGCGCGTTCCGGAAGGCTCCGCACCGCGCCGTCCGGCTGTCCGCCGTCCTGCTCCTCGGCTTCAACCTCGCGCTGGTCGGGTGGTGGACCCACTCGGTGGCCACCACCGCGGTGCTCGGTGCACTCGGGTTCGCGTCCGTCGTCGGCGCGGTTGCGGCGATCCTCCCGGTCGCGCAGGCCGTGATTCCACCGCAGACACGCGCGCAGGGCTTCGGCGCGTTCGTCAACTCGCTGTTCATCGGCGCGGTCATCGCCGGCGCACCGCTGGTCGACTTCTGGCCCGAGCTCGAACGTCAGCACACTGCTCTGTCGATCGTCGTGCCGTTCCTCACAGTGCTCGGCGCGGGTCTCATGCTCTACGGATCGCGCAACGCCTCGCGCGACATGCGTCGCATGGTCGAAGAGCTCGAGGAGGAACGCGCTCGCGCCGAAGAGGAACGCGGCGGCACGGAGCAGCCGCTGCTCCAGGTGCGCAACCTCGACTTCAGCTACGGCCCGGTGCAGGTCCTGTTCGACATCAACCTCGACGTTCACCGCGGTGAAACGCTCGCCGTCCTCGGCACGAATGGCGCGGGTAAGTCCACGTTGTTGCGTGTGATCAGCGGGCTCGGTCTTCCCGATCGGGGTGTCGTGCGTCTCCTCGACGAGACGATCACCTACCTCCCCGCCGAGGCGCGCTCCCGGAAGGGTGTCGTGCAGGTGCGCGGCGCGGACGTGTTCCCCGGCTTGTCGGTGCGCGACAACCTGCGGGCCGCACTCGCCGCGCACCCCGCCGAGCGGCGCGACACCGAGCGGCGCATTGCGAACGTCTTCGATGTGTTTCCTGCGTTGGGCCCGCGTGGCAATCAAGACGCCGCGTCGCTCTCGGGCGGCGAGCAACAGATGCTCGCACTCGGCTGCGCGTTGCTGTTCGAGCCGAAGCTGCTGCTCATCGACGAGCTCTCGCTCGGCCTCGCGCCGCTCGTCGTGCACTCGTTGCTCGCGGTCGTCGAACAACTCAAGGCCGAGGGCTACACGATGGTGATCGTGGAGCAGTCACTCAACATCGCGGCGGCCATCTCGGACCGCGTCGTGTTCATGGAGAAGGGCCGTATCCGCTTCGACGGTCCCACCAGCGAGCTCGCCGCCCGCGACGACCTCGCCCGCGCCGTGTTCCTAGGAGGCGAGGGTGGCTAGCTCTTGTCGACGAAGAAGGCGCCGGCGATCGCCTTGCCGCCCTTGTCGTAGCCGGCCTGCGGGATAAGGCAGATTCGGTAGTTCGCCTCGTCGGGCGGGAGCGTCGGGTGGGCGCAGGGGTACTCGGCCTTGTTCAGGACTTGCGTGTACTGCACCTTCGTCGGCGGGTGGTTGATGATCTGCGTGGGGCGCGGCGCCGGTGAACCCTTGGCCGCGACGCTGTCGAGGTACGGCAGCGCCTCGAACGCCTTGATCGCCGACTTCTGCGTGAGGTTCGCGCCCGCGTTGTAGAGCCCGCGTGCCATGGTCCGGTACATCGCGCAGATGAGGCCGACGGTGCCGTACGGGTCACGAGCGAACGCGGGCGGTGCCGGCTGCGGCAAGTCATCCTTGTTGAGTGTCGTGTTCGCGTCGTACTGCTTGTTGCACTGCGTGACGAGATCGCCTTCCGTCGCGCCGATGCGCCAGTCCTGCTGACCCGCGGCCGAATACGAGTAGATGTTCATGTCGTTGATGAGCTTGGCTCCGTCGACGCCACCGACTTGACGGCTGAGGTCGATGACGGCGTCGTACTGCGCGTCGAGGCTGTAGAGCGTGACGGCCTTGTCGAGGCCCTGATTCCGGAGTTCCTTGGTGAGCGCCGAGAACCGGAACGTGTTGCCACCGGCGCTCCCGGTGATGATCGTGTCGACGCCGTTCGACTTCAACCGGCCGACGACGAGCGGGTACTGCGACGAGATGTCACCGGCCGGGTCGGGCGTGAGCGCCTCGGCCTGGACGACGTTCACACCCTTCGACTTCAGCAAGTCGACCACATTCGCCTTGATCAGATCGACGCCAGTCGTGAAGGTCGGATAGAGCACCGCGACCTTCTTGCCCTTGAGCTTCCCGCTCTTGACGAGGTCGAGCATCGGTGCCTGGTACTGCGCGACCTCGTTGGTCTGTCCGAACAGGATATTGCGGCCCTGGGCGGTCTTCAGGTTCTCGGCGGTGGTGGTGAGGCCGCTGAGCAGGAGCGTCTTGTGGTCGTCGGTGATGCAGGGCGACGCGGCAAATGCGGCCCACGCGACGACGATGAATGCCTTGTAGTCCTCGGTGGCCTTGATGCAGTCGGCCTGTGCGTTCGCCATGGTGGTTGCCGCGTCACCGGCGCCCTGCGCCTGGATCACGTTGAGGTCGATGAGGCGGCCGTTGATGCCACCGCACTGGTTGATCATCTCGGCGAACGTCTTGAGCATGTCGACCTCGTCACCGAGGTTGAACCGGAAGCCTTGGGGCGATTGACCCGGCTGCAAGGCCGGTTCGATCGCAACCACCGAGATCTTGTCGGCGGTGACACCAGGGGCGCTGGCTCTCAGTCCCGGGTGCTTCGCGGTGTCCTTGGCGCAGAACGCCGTCGTGGACGTGAAGGGCGAAGTCGACGGATCGGGGGCAACACCTGGCGCCGCTGCGCCTGCGCTGCTCGCGCCAACCCCAGCGGTGATCCCGAGACTGAGCGCTGCAACGAGCGCGCCAATCGTGCCGCGTACAAATGCCGGACGCCGTGCCTTGCTCATGGTCCCCCCATGCATCGAACCGCTACATCGAACCGCTGGCCGTTCAGGGAGTGTCACACGACTCGGCCAATCCGACAAGAGCGCCCCAGACGTAGAGTTCGCAAGCGGCCTCGGCCGAACAACGCATCGGGGGGATCGGCGGTCGATGATCCACGTCCACGGCTGGGACATCTCCCAGCAGATCGTGATGACCGGCGCGGTCGTCGGCCTGTCGTACAGCGCGATCGCCGCCGGCCTCGTCCTCGTCTACCGGGCGAACGGGATCATCAACTTCGCGGTGGTCGCATTCGGGGCCGTGGCCCTCGGCGCGTTCGGCGTGCTCACCGAGCACGGCTGGGGCCTGTGGCCGTGCTTGCTGGTGGCAGTGCCCGTCGCCGCGCTCGCGGCGATGGTCCTCGAAGTCGTCGTCATCCGTCGCCTGGCCGCCGCTCCACGCCTCGTGCTGCTCATGGCGACCATCGGGATGGCGCAACTCCTCGGCTTCGCGGTGCTCGTGTTCGCGGAACTGCTCCCCGACGTCCCGCCCGGCGGCGACTTCCCCACACTGGTACCGAAGGACTGGACCTGGCAGGTCACGAAGGATTTGCTCATCGGCGCCCGCGAGATCAGCGTGCTGATCGCGGTACCGATCCTGGTCGTCCTGCTCGCGCTGTTCATGACCCGCACCCGTCTCGGCCTCATGGTGCGCGCCGCGGCGTCGAACTCCGAGAAGTCGCGTTTGATGGGCATCCCCGTAGCCCGCACGTCCACCGTGGTGTGGGGCATCGCCGCCGCGTTCACCGCGGTCACGATCATCGTGCTCGCGGCGGTGCAGTTCGTCACACCGCTGGGTGCCGCGAACGGAACTGCGCAGCTCACGCTCGGCTACCCGGTGCTGGTCAAGGCGCTGCTGATCGCGATGGTCGCCCGCATGCGCATTCTCTGGCTCACGATCCCCGTGGGCATGGCGCTCGGGATCATCGAAGTGATCTTCCAGCAGAACGTGCAGGGGATCGACGCGAATGTGTTCGCGCTCTGGCTGTTCGTGGCGACCCTCGTGGTGGTGCTGACGCTCCCCCGCTCGATGCGCGTGGCCACCGAAACAGGCAGCGCGTGGAAGCTGTCCGGGCGGGTCAAACCGCTCCCCGAACGGCTCCGCAGCATCTGGGTGATGCGCCAACTTCCACGTCTCGGGGTGCTCGTCGCCCTGCTCGTCTTCGCGGTGATCCCCGCGTTCGCGCAACAGGCGTCGCAGTCGTTCCTCTGGACTCGCGTCGTGATCTTCGCGATCGCAGGTTGCTCGCTCACGATCCTGAGCGGATGGGCCGGTCAACTCTCGCTCGGGCAGTTCGGGTTCTCGGCCATCGGCGGTCTCGTCACCGTGAAGATGGTGACCTCGGGCTGGTTCGGCGTGCACAACGTCCCCTGGGGCATCGCGGTCGCGCTCGGCGTGCTCGTGGGCGCGGGGGTCGCCGTGCTGATCGGCATCCCGGCGCTCCGCATCCCCGGTCTGTACCTTGCGGTCACGACGCTCGCGTTCGCGGTGTTCGTGGAGAACTGGCTCGTGACGCGCCGCTGGCTCGGCGTCGACCAGTTCAGCGGATCGATCCCGGTGCTCAAGAAGCCCGACACCGGGATCGTCAACTTCTCGTCACGGCACTCCTACTACTACCTCTGCCTGTTCTTCCTCGCGGTGTGTCTCGCCGTCCTCGCGCAGGTCCGACGATCGGGGATCGGGCGCTCGATCATCGCGGTGCGCGACAACGAGCGTTCGGCCGAGGCGATGACGCTCTCGACGACTCGGGCGAAGCTGATCGCGTTCGCGGTGTCCGGCGGGATCGCCGCGCTCGCCGGCGCGCTCTATGTGACATCACTTCCCACGAGTACGCCGAGCACGACCTTCGCGACGTCGGAGTCGGTGACGCTCGTCGCGATCGGCGTCATCGGCGGTCTCGGATCGATCGTCGGACCGCTGCTCGGCGCGGCGTGGGTCATCGGGCTGCCCACGCTCTTTCCCGACTTCGCGGCCGCACCGCTGCTCGTCTCGTCGGTCGGTTTGCTCGCGCTCCTGCTGTTCTTCCCCGGCGGGTTCGTGGAGGTCGCCTACCGGGTGCGCGATGCGATCGTCGAACGCATGGCGCGACGACTCCCGCCCGCGCCGGCGCGCCAGCGTGCCGACGACGCGGCCGTTCCGGTGCCCACGGTGCTCGCGACGCGCGACCGTGCCGTCGCCGGGCTCACCGACTGGCTCGCGACCGAAGAGGTGACCGTGCGCTTCGGCGGTCGGGTCGCCGTCGACCGCGTGAGCATCCACATCGGGGCCGGGGAGATCGTCGGCCTGATCGGCACCAACGGCGCGGGCAAGTCGACCCTCATGAACGCCATCAGCGGGTTTGTGCCTGCCCGCGGTCGCATCGTGGTGCTCGGTCGCGACGTGAGCGGGCTCGCTCCCTACCGACGCCACCGGTTGGGGCTGGGCCGCGGCTTCCAGGCGGCGCGTCTCTACGACGACCTCACGGTTCGCGAGACGGTGCTGGTGGCGTTGGAGGCTCGCGGCCGAACGCGCTTGTTGCCGTCGATGTTCGCGCTGCCACCGGCGCTGTCGGCCGAGCGGAAGAAACGCTCGGAAGCCGACGAGATCATGCGCTACGTGGGGCTCGACCGCTTCTCCGATGAGTTCGTCTCGAACCTTTCCACCGGGACGCGCCGCGTCACCGAACTCGCGTGCCAACTTGCACTGGGCGCGCGTGTGCTCTTGCTCGACGAACCGACCGCCGGCCTCGCGCAGCGCGAGACCGAGGCGTTCGCACCCCTCATCCGCCAGATTCGCGACGAGCTCGACGCCGCGGTGCTCCTGATCGAGCACGACATGCCCCTCGTGATGCAGGTGAGCGACCGCGTGTACTGCCTCGAAGCCGGCAACGTCATCGCCGAAGGCTCGCCGGACGCGGTGGGTCACGACCCGCTCGTCGTCGCGAGCTACCTCGGCACCGACGTGCGGAGCATCCAACGGTCGGGCGCGACCAGTTGATCCGCGCCTGCATCTTCGACGTGTTCGGCACCGTCGTCGACTGGCACACGAGCGTCAGCCGCGACCTCGCCGAGTTCGCGGCGGCGCGCGACGTCACCGGCGTCGACTGGGTGGAGTTCGCGGAGGAGTGGCGCAAGCTCTACAACCCAGCGATGGAAGCGGTGCGCAGCGGTCGCCGCGACTGGACGGTCCTCGACGTGCTGCACCGTGAGGGACTCGTGACACTGCTCGACCGCTACGACCTCGACCGATTCGACGAGGGCGAGATCGACACCATGAACCGAGCGTGGCACCGGCTCGACCCGTGGCCCGACGCCGTGCCCGGCCTGCTCCGGCTGAAGACGAGGTACGTGATCGCGCCCTGTTCGAACGGGAACATCGCACTCATCGTGAACATGGCGAAGCGCGCCGGGCTGCCGTGGGACGTGGTGCTCGGAGCCGAACCAGCGCGGGCCTACAAGCCGGACCCTGAGGCATACCTGGCGTCGTGCCGGATGCTCGACCTCGCGCCGGCGGACGTGTTGATGGTGGCGGCGCACAACGCCGACCTTGCGGCGGCGCACGCATGCGGCCTGCAGACCGCCTTCGTGCCGCGCCCCACAGAACGCGACGTCGTCGCCGATCCGGATGCGGACCTCTCCGCCGACGACTTCGAGGACCTTGCGTCGAAGCTCGATTGCTGACGCCGCTTTGTCAGAGGCGCCGGAGGCGGACGTGCTGTGCGGGGGAAACGCGGGCAGCGAGCTCCGCGGCAGAGATCAGTTCGAGGTGAAGAGCGCGCAGACCGACGTCCCTCCGATCAGCGGTAGGGCAATCTCGGCGCGTTCTTCGATCCGCGGCGGCTCGTAGTTCTCGGCTTCGACACGGTCGTCGGACATGGTGACTCCTCGGAGTGTGGAGGGGGAACGAGAGGGGTTACAGAGGCCGGAACGCTGCGGACAGGCCCAGCGAGGTGACGCCGATCAGCGGGAGGCTGATCGGAGCGCGCTCCTCGATCGTCGGTGGCTCGTAGAGCTCGGCTTCGACACGGTCGTCGGACATGGTGGCTCCTCGGTAGTGATGTGGCAGGCGCCCTGGACGACCTAATTTAGGTCGGCGTCGACGCCGCCGTCAGGATCAACGGATGGCTGATCTCGGCGCGCTCCTCGATCGCCGGCGGCTCGTAGAGCGGCGCTTCGACACGGTCAACGGACATGGATGCTCCTGAGGACAGACATTACAGAGGTCGGAACGCAGCCGAGGTCGGTGGTAGGGACTCCAAGCCGATCAGGGGAAGGCTGATCGGAGTGCGCTCCTCGATCGTCGGCGGCTCGTAAGCCTTCGGTGTTTCCGGTGTATTCGCCATGACTGCTCTTATCCGGCGGGCGGGGAACCGAACGCGACCAGTGGAGCGTCTACGGCGGTGCGCTCAACGATTCGCGGTGGCACGTATTCCTCGCCCGATTCGGGCCGGAACGCCGCGGAGTTGGTGGAGCTTTCTGACCCGATCAACGGGAGCGCGATCGGGCGCGCTCGTCGATCGCCGGCTGGTCGTATGGGATCGGGGGCGCGCGCTCGGACATCGATGACTCCTCGTTCGGAACGCTCAGGGCCGGAAGGCGGCCGAGAACGTCAGCGACGTAGCGGGGCCCCCGATCAGCGGGATGCCGATCGGATCGCGCGCCTCGATGGAAGGCGGCTCGTACGGCTGACCCGGTGTCGTGTCATCGTTCATCGTGACCCTCCTGGCCAGTGGCGACGGTACCACGGGTGCGTCGTTTGACCATCCGATCACGGATCCGGGCCGCCTGGACGCTGGCAGTGGCGAGGCGGGCCTTCACCTTCTCTTTCGTGCTCCCGGGCCCACTCGGCCGAGGGCGCAACCCGCGGCGGCGGAGTCTCACGTCGAGATCGTGGACTCGGCTGCTCCGCACCGTGGACGGCGTGCTGAACCCGACCGAGAGCCCCAGCGCAGGACCGTCGAGCACGGTGGTCCAGTGGAACGCGTACGGCGGGATGTACACGCCGTCTCCCGGCCCGAGGATGAAACAACGCGCGGGCGGCAAGACCGGCGCGCCGTTTTGGGGGCTGCGGAGGTAGTCGACCACGCGCAGGTGATGCGCGCGCTGGTCAGGATCATCCTCGACCCACACCTCTTTCCTGCCCGACACGGCCAGCAGCAGGTTGTGGTGACGGTCGGGGTGCGCGGGTGTGACCGCGTCCGGTGAGGCGACGAATGCGCCCAGGTTGACGGCAACGACACCGCCCTCGGCATTGCCGACCAGTGCGCGCACCGGCGCGTCGAGTGCGGCGTGGAGATCGCGGAATTCGGAAGTGTGCTCGAGGTTGTACGCGCGGATCGACGCCGGCGACGTGGGGAGCGCGCGAACGGCGGCCTCGAGGTCGGCATCGGCAGGGAGCGGCTCGACGCCCCGCGGCTCGTGCGGTGAGTACTGCGCGTGGTCGGCACGGATCCAGGACGCGGGCAACGCGGCAACGAGCGGCGCGAGGACGTCGGGAGCGAACTGCGGATCGTCGGCGAACGCGTGGCGCAGGGCGACCGGGTGCTCGCCGAGCACTGTTTGGAGTGTCGCGGTCGAGAAGCCGGGGAACAGGTCGACCTGCGCGGAGGAATTTGGGGGTGAACCGGGGGGTTCGGTGATCACGCACAGCGAGGCTACCCTCCGCGGCTCGTGCCATCCCGTGTCGTCGACATCGCAGGTGTGCCCGTCGCGTTGCGGGCGTCGGACGACGAGCGCGACCCGAGCCTCCACGCGGGCCTCGAGGGCTTCGAGCCGACGCGCGAGGAGGCGGTGGCCACGATCTCGGTCGACGCAACGCCCGCGGTACCGCCAACTCGCCCGGCGCGTTCGGAGCTGCTCGGGATCAGGTTCTGGGACGAACCGGATGGGATCGTCGTCTCCGCGCCGCCCGGGCTCGTCATCACCGTGGAGGGACCCCGGGCACACGTGCATCTTCCCGACCTTGCTGCGCTTCCCTTCTTCGAAGGTTGCGTGTACCTGCCGCTCACGTGGTTGCTCGCGCGCAATGACCGCTTTGTCCTCCATGGCGCCGCGATCGTGCGCGACGGGCGCGCGCTGCTCCTCCTGGGGCATAGCGGCGCGGGGAAGTCGACGCTCGCGATCTCTGCGCTCGAAGCAGGTTGGCAGGCACTCGCCGACGACGTCGTGATCGTGCATCCCGACCGCGACGGCTTGTGCATCCACGGCATCCACCGCGTCCCGGCAGTTCCGACCGAGATCGGTGGGCCGCTCGCCGAATCCGCACGGCGACTCGACGACCCGCGCGACCGCGCCGAGCTCCCACGCGCCGTGCTGACTGGCGGTGGGCATCGCCTCGCCGGCGTCGTGCTCATCACGCACGCCGACGCGGCCGACGGCTCGATGCGACCAGCGAGCGGGCACCAGGTGCTCCCCCTGCTCCTCCAGTCGTTCGCCGGAAGCATCGACCGTCGCCTGCGCGCGGCGTTCTTCGAAACCGCGCGTGCGCTGAGCCGGCTCCCGGTCTGGGAACTCGGGCACGCGGCCGATCCGACGATTCGTCGCGAGCGCGCCGCACACCATCTCGAGCGATGCGCCGCGGAACTGGGCTAGCGGCGACGAATCTTCTTCTTCACCGTCGTGCCCGCGTCGAAGACCCTCTCCTTCGCACGGTCCACCCGAGCATTGCGGCCGGGCGGCGCGGGGCGAAGCCCGAGCTTGCGCGAACGCAGGTTGAACTCGTGGACCGCGGAAGCGCGGGCCGTCGTGGCAGTGCCCACCACGCACGTCATCGCGACCGACACCTCGTCACGACCTTGCACCCAGTGGAACGTGAACGCCGGGATCACCAGCGCCTCGCCCGCATGCAAGACGTGCTCCTCGCTGCGATCGGGCATCACGTCCGCATTGAATCGATACGGCTGCATGCCCCGTTCGATCTGTCGTTGCAAGGTGACGGGATCGGAGAACGTGCCGGTTCCGACGACTTTCGAGCCTCGCACCTGGACGAGGAGGTGATGGTTCCGATCGAAATGGACGGGCACGGTTGCACCCGGCGCGCCGATGAACGCGATGAGGTCGTGCTCAACGAGCGACTCTCCGCGCGCGCGAAGTGCGAGCTCGTACCGCGCGCTGATGCGACGCAACAGTGACTCGTACTCGGGCAGGACACCGAGCGCACGGAGCATGACCCAACAGCCGTTGGTCGCGACGTTGCGCACCGCGTCCCCGGGAGTCTGATCGAGCCTGACGCTCTCTCCGCCGGGCAAGATCACCGGTAGGTTGCCGACGTGATGCTCGACCTGCTTCTCGGGAAGCCGGTCGGCAGCATCCGCGAGAGCGTCCAGCGTGACGAGCGACTCGTCGAGCAGCGAGTGCTCGAAGACGTTCGCGGTAGCGACGTCGATCGACGTCATTCCGAGACGACCAGCGCCGCTTCCTCGAGTTCGGTGAGGAACGACTGCACGTCGGCTTCCAGGACGTCGAGCGCAACGTCGGGGCGTGTCTCGTGGAGGCGCGACGCGATGGCCGCCGGATCGCCGAGATCTCCCAACGCGTCCCAAACCGCCGTGCCGGTGGGGTTGAGCGTGATGAGTTCAGTGCCGTCGGCTGCGACGAGCATCGCCCGACCCTCGAGGATCTCGCTCAGGACACCGTCCGCGCGTCGGTAGGCCACCGGCGAATCCTACCGATCAACGATCTCGCCCGGGCGAGTGGCCACGGATTCGTGCGCTCAGCGGCTTGATCCATACGTTGTCGGTCGATGGCCGACGCCGTGCAGCTCGTGAAGGTGCTCCACGTCAACGCGCTCGTCGACGGCTACCAGGGAACGATCGACCACTTCCGCGACCTGTTCGGTGCAGAGCTCCATCTCGAGCAGCCCGCGATCGACGAAGTCGAGACCATCCTGATGACGATCGGCGGCACGCTCTTCGAATGGTTCGCGCCGGTAGCCGTGTCGAAGCGGGGCCAAGGACGATTGCTCGGCATGTACGGCGACCACTATCTCGGGATGGAGTACCAGGTTCCCGACGTGCCCGAAGCGCGGGAGATCGTCGTGGCGAAGGATGTCCGCATCCTGCGCGAGACCGCCGGCTACTTCTTCACCCATCCTGCGGACTGCTTCGGCATCTCGTGGGAGATCTTCGACGGCGACTTCTTCGACGCTCGCGACGACCACGCTCCGACGTTGACGAAGGCCCTCACCGACGAATACTGGAGCACCGAGCACCCGTTAGGGATCACGGGGCTCGCGCGCTGGAGCGCGGCCGTGCACGACCTCGACGCCGCGACGGCGTGGTACGAGGATTTCCTGGGCGTGCCGGTGCTGTACCGCGAAGCGCGGCCGAACGCGGTGGCGCAGGCGGCGGGTCTGCCGGCGGGCGACACCGTGATGGAGCTCATCAGCCCGACGGGCGCCGGCCCGGTGCAGCGCTACCTCGACCGCTACAAGCAGCACATGAGGGCGACGACGTTTACGGTGCAAAAGATGGACCGCGTCGAGGACTACTTCACCGAGCGCGGCATCGCACTCGTCGACGGCGACGCGCCCGGAACCCGGGCGGTCCCGCCCCAACAGAATCACGGCCTCCTGCTCGAATTCACGGAGTGACCCTGCGCGCGCCAGGATGGGACCGATGAACGACCTCGTCTGGGAGCGTGAGCCCGAAGTTCGCCAACGCGTGCTGGTCGCCGCGTTCGCGGGGTACTTCGATGCGGCGTCAGCCTCAACCGGCGCGCTCGACTGGCTCGTCGAGCACTCGGGCGCGACGCGGCTCGCCCACATCGAGGCCGACGAGTTCTTCGACTTCCAACAGCTCCGGCCACAGGTGGTGCTCGAGGACGGTGTGACCCGACAGATCGTCTGGCCGGAGAACATCGTGCACGTCACTGACCATCTCGGGCCCGAGCGCGACCTCGTCATGCTCTCCGGCATCGAACCGCACATCCATTGGCGGCAGTTCTGCGCCGTGCTGTTGGAAGTCGCCGATCGAGCCAACTGCGAGATGGTCGTGACGCTCGGCGCGACACCGGCGCAGATACCGCACACTCGGATGCCTCCCGTGTTCGGTTCGTCGACGAACACCGCGCTCGCGGCGCAGCTCGGCCTCAGCCGCCCGCAGTACGAGGGCATCACCGGACTCGCGGGCGTGCTGCATGTGGAGCTCGACCGCGCCGGCCTCCCGGCAATCGCGATGCGGGTAGGGGTTCCGCACTACGCGACGGGCGCGCACAACCCGAAGGCCGCGATGGCACTGCTTCGCAACCTCGAACACGTGACCGGCGTGCCGACCGGCCACGCCACACTCGGCGACGTTGTCACCGAGTGGGAACGCCAGCTCGACGAGGCCGTCGCGGAAGACGCCGACGCGCGCTCGTACATCCCTCGGCTCGAGGCGCACTACGACCGCCAGGCGGAAGACCAGATCCCGACGCCCGACGATCTCGCCGAAGAGTTCGAGCGCTTCCTGCAGGACCCGCCCGACGACGAGCAGCCGTAGCCGCAGCGGTCCGGGTCTAGCGACCGCGCGGCTGGCTGCGCGATTCAGTGGCGCGATTTTCTCGCTGAGCGGAACTCACGCGCCACTGAATCCGCGACGCGGTCGCAAGCTGCGCTGGCGATCCGCCATCGTTGCACACCGCGCGGTTCAGGTGGCCGTCTCGACCGCGACGACCAGGCTGTCGGCCACCTCGTCTGCCAGCGTCTCGGTTCCGACGTCGGCAGCACGAGGCGGCAGGAATCGAGCCGCAACGAGCGCGGCAAACAACACGACCACGGCCGCAACGCCGAACGTGATACGCATCGAGGAGACGAACGCGTGCTGCGCGGCCTCTGTGAGGTGCGCGCCGGCGGAACCACCGAGTTTCTGCGCCTCGTCGAGCGACCTGCCGATCGAGTCGCGCGCGTGGTGCAACACAGCCGCGGACACTCCGGTCGTCGTGTCGATCACGCGGTGGTACTGGAAGGCGAAGATGCTGCCAAGCACGGCAACGCCGAGCGCACCACCGGTCTGACGCGTGGTGTCGTTGATCGCCGAGCCAACGCCGGCGCGGGCACGCGGCAGCGATCCCATGATCGACTCGGTCACCGGCGCCATCGTGATACCCATACCGAGCCCGTAGACGAGTCGGATGCCGAAGCCGATCGCGAACGACGACATCAGGGCGTCCGACGTGTACAGGGCGGTCGCCGCCGAGACCGCGCACAGACCGAACACGACCACGCGGGTCGTGCCGAAACGATGCACGAGCTTCGGCGCATTCGGCGAGCCCACCATCAGGCCGATCGCGACCGGCATGAGCATGATCCCGGACTTCAACGGGCTGTAGCCGAGACGGAACTGGAAGTACTGCGTGAGCAGAAAGGTCGACCCGAACATCGCGAACTGCGTGAGGGTGATGGTGGCCGACGCCGCGGAGAACCGGGGGTTCTTGAAGATGCGGACATCGAGCATCGGCCGCGGGGTGTGGCGTTCCCACCAAATGAACGATGCGAGGAAGACCGCGCCGGTCGCGAACGCCCCGACGACAACGGGCGAAGTCCAGCCGTGATCGGGCGCCTCGATGATGGCGAAGAGGATGCTCACCAGCGCGAAGACCGACAGAACGGCGCCCAATGGATCGAGGGGGCTCTCGTCGCGCGCGCTCGAGTTGGGCACGAACCAGTGAGCGAGGAGCACCGCGATCGTGCACACCGGCACGTTGATGAGGAACACGGCCGGCCAGCCGAAGTTCTCCACGAGCAGCCCGCCGAGCAACGGGCCGAGTGCGATGCCGACACCGGCGACGCCCGCCCACACCCCAATGGCGCGTGCGCGCTCGCTCGGAACATGGAAGGTGTTCGTGATGATCGAGAGCGTCGTGGGATAGATGAACGCGGCGCCGAGCCCCATGAGTCCCCGCGTCACGATCAGCATTCCGGGGGACGACGCCAGCGACGCGAACGCGGAGAACGTCCCGAACCAGATCAGCCCGAACCGCAGCGCGTACTTGCGCCCGTAGCGGTCACCGAGCGACCCCGCGGTGAGCAGCAGGCATGCGAACACGATCGTGTACGCATCCACGATCCATTGGAGGTCGGAGCCCGTCGCTCCGAGGTCGCGCACAATCGTCGGTAGCGCGACGTTGAGCACCGTGTTGTCGATGCCGATCACGACGACGCACAGCGACAGCACACACAACGTCCACCAACGACGTGACGAGACCGGATCGTCCATCGAAACTTCCACAGGCAGCTACCCGAAAGTAATCAACTATCTAGTTGAAACAGGAGTATAATACGCGACCTCGAGGGAGCGGACACGGGAGGCACGATGCCCAAATCAGGTGCCCCGGCGACGCGGACGCGGGATCCGGAGGGAACCCGCCGCAAGATCCTGGCCGCCGCGCTCCAAGAGTTCGTGGCGTTGGGGATCGACGGCGCGAGGGTGGACGCGATCGCCGCCCGGGCCCGAGTCAACAAGCAGCTCCTCTACTACTACTTCGGCTCGAAGGACGGGCTGTTCCGCGCAGTGCTGCGCGAGCGCCTCGCGGAGCGTGCGCCGGAAGCCGCACTGGCGGACCGAACGGGTCCTGACCGGCTCGCCGAGCTGCAGGACCGGCTCGCCGGGGCGCGCGACTGGATCCGGCTCCTGATGTGGGAGGCGCTCGAACGCTCCGGCCGAGGGCCGGTCGAACAGGTTGCCCGCCGTGCGACGCTCGAGCAGTGGGTTGCCGCGGTGGAGGAAGCCCAGGCCGAGGGTGCTCTACCCGCCAACCTCGACGCGCGCCAGCTCGTGCTCGCCGAGCTGGGCACCGTGCTGTTCCCGCTCGCGTTCCCGCAGTTGACCCGGCTGATCACCGGCCAGGCTCCGACGTCACCCGAGTTCCTGTCCGATCGGCGCGCGTTCCTGGTGGACTTAGGGTCTCTCCTCTCGTCCTGAGGCGTCTACGCTCCCGCCTCTGAGCGGGCCAACCGGTCCGCATTGGGCAAGGAAGAGGCAGCGGCTTCGTGCTCGATCGCTTCAACCGTCGGCTCGTCATCGCCACGGCGCTGAGCCTCCTGGTGCTCCTCTTCGCGCCCCTCTTCTTCTGGGCCGTCGAGCACGGGCGTAGCAACGATGTGCATTCGGTGGGCGATGCTTACGGCTGGCTCGCGCGCACGCTGTTCGAGAACACGTCGCCCTACAAGCTCAAGAGCCCGTTCGGGTTCGTGTCGTACTGGATCGTGCGGGTCGCGGGGGTGAGTCTGGTCGCATTCGGGACCGCGACGATCGCCTCCCGTTTCGTGGCCACCATCATCAAGCAAGGAGCAGGAATGGGGACGTTCAAGGGGTCGGGCCACGTCCTGATCTGCGGCTGGAGCTCGAAGGGCCCGGAGATCATTCGCGAGCTGCGGGCACGCGAGGTCGAGGACGAGCGGGAGATCGTGATCCTCGCCGACCGCGAGACCGCGCCCTTCGAACAGAAGGGCGTCACGTTCGTGCGCGGGAACACCAGCGACGCAGGAGACTCGTCGCGCGCCGGCCTCGAACGCGTGTCGACCGTGATCGTGCTCGCCGACAACACCAACAGCAGCAACGAGCCCGACGACCTCGACGCGCGCTCACTGCTCACGACCCTGGCCGTCGAGTCGATCAACGGTGCCGCCTACTCGTGTGTCGAGGTGGTCAGGTCCGAGAACCGGCAGCACTTCGAGCGGACCCACGCCGACGAGCTCGTGGTGAGCGCCGAGGTCACCGGCGCGCTGTTGGCGGCGTCGGCCCGCACGCACGGCCTCACTGCCGTCATCACCGACCTCCTCACCCACCCCGAGGGTCAGGAGCTGTACCGGGTTCCGGTCCCACCCGAGCTGGTCGGCCAGAGCGCGCGGTACGCGCTCGAGGTCTTGAAGGACGTGCACGACTCGCTGCTCGTGGGTGTCTTCGTCGACGGCGGCTGCACCCTCAATCCTCCGAGCAACACGCTGCTCCCCGCCGAGGCCGAGCTGCTCGTGGTCCGCGACCGGCCCATCGCCGACACGTGATCCCCACACGCATCTCCGAGCATCTCGAGATCCTCGCCGGCGGTCTCCAACCGCGCGCCACGCGCCCGGCACGCGTCGCAGTCGTGGGCGCGGGCATGTCCGGCCTCGTGGCCGCCTCGGAGCTGTTGCGCGCCGGCCACGATCCGATCGTGCTCGAGGCGCAGCATCGTGTCGGCGGCCGCGTGCTCACGTTGCGCGAGCCGTTCGCGCACGGGTTGTGGGCGGAGGCGGGTGCCATGCGCATCCCGCGTTCGCATGCCATCACCCACGCGCTGATCGACCGCTACGGCCTTGCGACCAAACCGTTCACGATGGACAACGCGGAGGCCTACTGCTTCTTCGGCGGCCGGCGGGTCCGACACCGCGAGCTCGCCGGCGACCCGACGGCGCTGGGTTTCGAGGTTGGCCCGAACGAGCGCGTTCCCCCGTCGCAACTCTGGAACGCCGAGCTGGAGCCGTTCGCGGCGCGTCTCCGCGAGCACGGCGACGACGCGTGGGGCGAGATCGCCACCGACTACGACCAATACTGCGTGCGCGAGTTCCTCGAAGCACGCAACTGGTCGGAGGGCGCGATCGAGATGTTCGGCCTCGTGTTCAACCAAGAGGCGCTCATGAACTCGTCGTTCCTCGAGCTGCTGCGCGAGGAGCTCGGGGGGTACTACTCGGATCTGGTGTATCTAGACGGCGGCACCGACATGCTCCCGCGCGCGTTCCTCCCCGAGCTGTCGTCGCGAATCCGGTTCGGCACGAAGGTGGTCGCGATGGACCAGGCCGACACCGACGTCACGCTCTACTGCCGGAACGCCGGGAACCGCTGGGAGGTCGTCGCCGACTATGCCGTGCTCACCGTGCCATTCCCGGTGCTGCGACACGTCGAGGTGCTCACCCCGTTCTCGCGTCACAAGCAGCGCGCGATCCGCCAGCTCCACTACGACGCATCGGCGAAGGTGTTCCTCCAGTTTCGGCGACGGTTCTGGGAAGAAGACGACGGCATCGTCGGTGGCGGCACCGTCACCGACCTCGCGGTGCGCAACGTGTACTACCCCGACCATGGTCGCGACACCGGCCGCGGCGTCATGCTCGCGAGCTACACGTGGGGTGAGGACGCGCAGCGGTGGGGATCGCTGTCAGGGGAAGATCGCATTCTCCAGGCGCTCGAAGACGTGACGCGCATCCACCCGCAGGCCCTGGACGAGTTCGAGGTGGGCGCGTCGAAGATGTGGCACGACGACGAGTTCGCCGGTGGCGCGTTCGCGCTCTTCGACCCGGGACAACAGACGTTGCTCTACGACTCGATCATCGCGCCCGAGGGGCGCATCCATTTCGCCGGCGAGCACGCGTCGCTCGCACATGCGTGGATCCAGGGCGCTATCGAGTCGGGCGTGCGCGCCGCGGCGGAAGTCCACGAAAGAAGTCTGGAAATCTGACTACTCAGAGCACCTCCACGGAGACGACGTGGTGGAGGTGGGGCGTGAGCACCATGCGCACGGTCGCGTCGCGCGCCGGGAGTTGCCCGTCGTCGCCGAGGTGGCAGGCCTTCACCTCGTCGACCTCGCCGGGATCCACCGCGAACCACCGGGTGGCCTCGGTGTTGTGGTGCTTCACCACGCTTCCTTCGATGGTCGCCCGTGCCCGGAGATCGAGAAGCCCGCGGTAGGTCCGGATCAGGCCGTCGGCCAGCCGTACGAGCAGGTACACCCCCATACCGCCGAACACTGCAACGAACAACGCGACGATCCCGAGCGTGGCCGCGTCGTTCAGCGTGTCAAACGCGTCGGAGCCGACGGTCCACACCACGTCGGCCACGGTCGGCAGCACGACGAACGCGATTACACCCCAGAACAACGTGCGCAACGCGCCATTCAGGAACACCGACTGGGGCCGCTCCCCGTAGCCGAAATGTGTCGGGTACTCGACGTGCACTTGGTGCCAGTTGCCGCCCATACGGCTCCACGCCACCTCGGGATCTTCCTCTTCCAACGGGATCGCCGCGACCGCGCCGCGCGCGACACCGAGCCCCGCCCCGTACGCGAGGAGCCGGTTCCAGATCGCGACACCCGCCGCCGGCGTGTCGCCGAATTGCGGGTCGTGCTGGAGGAAGCGTTTGACGCCCAGCCAGCTCGCGGCGGCCGCTTCACCGTCTGGTGAATAACGGATCGATCGAAGCTTGCGGAGCAAGGCCATGATCAGCGGCCACGCGAAGATCGCGACGACGAACCAGGTCTCGCGGTCGAAACCGTCGTTGCTACCCTTCCCCTTGTCTTCCACCCGGGCGAGGAAGAGCCCGCCCGCAGTGGCCACGAGCACCGCGGCGGTGAGCACTCCGAAGACGACCCAGTCGATGCGCGTCCATCGCCCGCGCAACAGGCCGCGTGACTTCGCGTCGGCGACGACCAACTTGTCAAACCGGTCACGCCAGGACGCAGCCTGCGATTCGTCGAGTTGGATCGCCTCGAGGGGTGCGGAGCCGCCCGTTGCCTTCTCGCGCACGAGCGCCAAGACCTGTTCCTCGTAGTCGGTGAGCGGGTCGTCCGGCGCGCTCGGGAGTCGCACCGCGAAATGATCGGGGCCGACCTCGAAGAGCTCGAGGTGCCGACGGGCCGCCAGGTCGATCAGGGTGGCCGCCGCCGCAGAACTGGTGACGTTGCAGCGATTCACGAGCAGGTTGGCGATCGCGGGCGGCTCGGGTCCGAGCTCTGAGGTCTCCGGACCCGGTGCCGGTAGGTCCGGGAAGCTCGCCGCCCATCGGACGCCGAAGACAACTGCGAAGAGGAGGGCGAAGACGCCGCCGGCCACCAGCACCGCGATCGATGCGGGCGTGAAGTTCGCGGCGGCGAGCACCACACCGGTCGGCATCCGGGAGAGTCTGCCGGATGGTGAGCCCTTGTGCCGACGGTTGTTGGGCTGAGTACGATTGCCGAAACGAGCCGACCCCTGGGGGGAATCATGGACCGTCTCACCAAGACCTACTCGGTCTTCGACTGCGACGCACACATCAACGATCCCGTCGGCATCTGGGACCACGTGCCCGAGTCGAAGAAGGAACTCGTTCGCAACACGTACTGGCGCGGCGACGGCGAAGCCTGGCTCAACGGCGATACGCCGGTGATGGGTGGCGGCAACGCCCACTTCCCGGGCTACAACCCGATCTGCATCGCGGGCCCGCAGATGAACAAGAAGATCATGCGGAAGCTCAACTCGATGCCGCTCACCGCTGAGCAAAAGGCGTACGTCCACCACGACGGCGCCATCGACCCGGGCGCGCGCCTCGTCGAGATGGACCTCATGGGCATCGACCAGGTGCTCGTGATCCCGACGATGGTGATCATGCACGTACCGTTCGCGACCAACGCCGAAGGTGTCGACGCGTTCTGCCAGGCCTACAACGACTTCGTCGTCGAATGGTGCAGCGAAGAGAGCAGCCGCCTTTTCGCCGCTGCCTTCCTGCCTGCGCAAGACCCCGCGTACACCGTGAAAGAGATCGAGCGCGCCGCCGGGCTCGGGCTTCCGGTTGGTCTCATCCGTCCGATCGACGCGCAAGCCAAGTACCCCAACGCGGCTGCGCCGTCGATGATGGCGAACGGCGCGTTCGACGCGGTGTTCAAGGCATTCGAAGAGACCGGCATGGTGCTCGGAATGCACACGTTCCCCGCGCCCAACTACCCGCACCCCCTCGGGGTTGATTACCTCGCGTCACCAGGCGAGCTGTTCAACCGTGCGGGCGTCGACTCGCAGACGTTCTCGTTCGTACACGAGATGCAGGTGTGGCTGTCGCAGGTGCTCCTCACCGGACTGCTCGACCGGTACCCCAGGCTCAAGATGGCGGTGTTCGAGTCGAACGCGGAGTGGCTTCCCTACACGCTCAAGACGTGCGACCGCTTGTTCAAGCTCTACGCACGCGAGCGTGGCTCTTCGAGTGACCGCCTCCCGTCCGAGGCGTTCCACGAGCAGTGCGTGATCTCGTTCGAGTCCGACGAGGTCGGCGTGTTCCGCCAGTGGGAGCACTTCCAGAAGATCGGCATCTGGGCGTCCGACGCGTACCACCACGACGGCGCCGACTCATGGAGCGCGATGCGCAACATGTCGGAGTGCAACGTCCCCGAAGACGTCCAGGCTGACCTGCTCGGTGGCAACGCTCGGCGCTTCTACGGCATCGAAGGCAAGCTCGTCGTCACCGACGAAGCGGCCCCGATCGATCGTCCCGACTGGTTCCCACAGGGACCCGAGCTCGAAGAGTGGGCAGACATCGTCGCCCACCCGCGCGAGAACGCCGGCAAGATGCGCGAGATGGGCCTCGATCCGATGAGCCTGCTCGACGACAGCTCCGAGCTCGCAGCCGGAAAGGGCACCTACTAATGGCGTTCGTGATCGACGTCGACAGCCACGTCTACGAGCCACCGGAGATCTGGGACCGCTACGTCGCCGAGGAGTTCCGCGGCATGGCGCGGTCGGCCTTCTACCACGAGGTCGACGACGAAGGGAACCGCCTCACGATCGTGAACGGCACATCGGGCCGCGAGCTCAACCGCTCGCGGCTGGTGCGCCAGGCGATCTGGCGGCCGGGCATGACCGTCGACGACATCGGCGCGCTCGACCCCGACGTGTACGTTCCGATCAATCCCGGCGCGTACGACCCCGCGGCTCGGATCGCCGACATGGACGCGATGGGTGTCGATGTGTGTATTGCGTTCCCCACGTTGTTCAACGAGTACCTCCCGCTCGTGGAGAACCCGCAGGCGGCCGCCGCACTCGCGCAGGGATACAACGATTGGGTGTGGGACTTCGCCGCACAGACCGACGGGCGGGTGCATCCGGTCGCGATCCTGCCGCTCCACTCGTCGCTGCTGGCACGCCGCGAGCTCGATCGGATCGCCGAGAAGGGTTTCACGTCGGTGGTCATCCGTCCCGCGTTCTACGCGACGTCGGTCATCGAGGATCACTCGCAACAAGGCCAGATCGGGCGCGCCATGGCGAACGCGGTACGCCAAGGTCTCGGTGGTGCCGAGTGGTCTCCTCGGCACTTCGTCGAGAGCCAGCCGTTCCGGTCGCTCTGGAGTCACATCGACGAGCTCGGGATCGTGGCCTGCGTGCACCCGGCGCTCGGGATCACCGGTCCCGATGCGATCTCGAGTGGCGCGTTCGCCGAACGCGTGTCGCAGCGGCTCGGCGTCGCGCACACGATCGCGGAGCCGATCGCGCACATGCAAGACGCCGACCTGTTCGTCACGACCGCGTTCTTCCACGGACTGCTGGAGGATCTGCCCTCGTTGCGGCTGGCGATCCTGCACGCCGGCACGAGCTGGGTGCCGCTCGCGTTGGAGAAGTCGGAGACCTACCTCTGGCTCTCACCCCAGTTCGCGATGGCGTTCGTGTGTCTCGAGCCCGAAGAGGTGTGGGACCGTCACCCGCTGGTGGTGTCGTTCGACAGCTGGGAAGAGTCCGTCGCGATCATGCCCGACCGCCTCGCCGACAAGGCCGCGTGGGGTTCGAGGTATCCGAATCACGACGCGGCCGGGCCCGACGAAGCGATCGCGATGCTCGAAGCGCACGGCGTCGACGTGGCAACCATCGAGCGCTTGATGAGCGGCAACGCCGCCGACTTGTTCCGGCTCCAGGTGCCCGTGAGCCGGTGATCTACGAGCTCCGCATCTACACCGCGAATCCCGGCAAGATGGGCGCGCTGCAAGCGCGCTTCCGTGACCACACGTGCGCGCTGTTCGAGAAGCACGGCATCACGAACGTCGGCTACTGGACAAACTTGGTCGGCGGCCGCAACGACGAGCTCTGGTACATGGTCAGCTACCCGGACCTCGGCGCTCGGCAGGCTTCGTGGGCGGCATTCATCGCCGACCCCGAGCGGGTGCGGGTATTCGACGAGTCGGAGAAGGACGGCGTGCTCGTCCACCATCTCCGGAACCGGATGTTCTCGCCGACGGACTTCTCTCCGCTCGGTTAGTCGGCGTGGCGCTGGACGATCTCCACTTGGTAGTTGTCGGGATCCGCGACGAACGCGATCGTCGTGTTCCACCGCTCGAGGTGCACCGGCTCGGTGACTGACGCGTACCCGGCGTCGACCGCCTGCTGGAAGAGGCCCTTGCAGTCCTCGGTGTAGACGTACAGCTTCCACATCGCGGTCCCCATATCGATGGGACCCTCTTGCGACATCTGCTGCGCGAGTTGGACCTTGCCGCCTTTGGCGGTGTTCTCGAGGATCGCTTCCTTCGCGACCTGGATATCGGTCTGGCTCGTGCACTCCAGTCCGAGCGTCTCCCAGAACTTGATGGCAGCTTCGATGTCGCTCACGTTGATGCAGTACTGGCCGAGCCAGGCGTTGGTCGTGTCGTCGCCGTCGAGCCACGGGTGGCGCTGCACGAACTCGACCAGGTAGCCGTCGGGATCTTTCACGAACCCCACCGTGACCGGCCACCGGTCGGCGCGCTTGGGCTCCGACACCGACTCGCTCCCGAAGTCGAGTGCCGCACGGTACATGCGGTCGACGTCGTTCGTGTTCACGTAGAGCTTCCAGAAGGCGCTGCCCATGTCGATGGGACCCTCTTGCGACAGCTGCTGCGCGAGTTGGATCTTGCCGCCCTTGTTCGGGTTCTCGAGGATCGCTTCCTTCGCGACCTGGATGTCGGTGCGGCTCGTGCACTCGAGACCCAGGGTTTCGTAGAACGAGACGGTCCGGTCGAGATCACTCACGTTGATGCAGTACTGAGCCAGCCAAGATTCCATGGCGGGACTGTAACCCCTACCGAGTGCCGCTCGTAATTCCGCTCCGGTTCTGCGCCCGCGCGAAGTTCACGGGCTGACCGATTTCTCCCAGGGCTGCATCCACGGAGATGCCGGCCAACCTTCCGCCGCGGCCATGAGCGGAAATGCGGTGGCACCGTCGATCGACTCGCGCACGATGTCGGCGTGACCGGCGTGACGCGACGTCTCCACGATCAGGTGCAACAGCACCCACCGCACCGACCACGCCTCGAGGTCGTCGGGGTACCACGGAACCCCTTGTGGTACCGGCACCGGCTGGGCGAGGTCGGGGATAGCCGCGATCACGGCCTCGGTCTCGCGCGCCGCCTCTTCATACCGGCTGATCACGTCCGCGAGCGTCTCGTCGGGCATGAGGCGAAAGTTGGTCTCGTAGCCCTCTTGTGAGCCCGAGTCGCGCTGCAAGACCGTGTCCATCCAGCTTCGTTCGACGGCGGCCACGTGCTTGATCAGCCCGCCGACGCTCAAGGGGCTGGCGGCAGGCGACAGGCGCGCCTGCTCGTCGGTCAAGCCGTACGCCGTGAGCTTGATCACGTAGCGCTGCTGCTCGAGGTAGGCGAGCAGTCCGACCCGCTCGTCGGCGATCGGGGCAACCATTCCAGGCATGTCACGACTCCGTCTGTGGGTGGGCGTCCTTGTGCATCGTGCGATCTCATCATGCGCCAGAAACCGGTCATCCCATGGACGGACTTGTCGGAAACTCCGCGCCGGAGGTCGCGTAGCCTGCGTTCTCGTGCACGAGTACGAGCAGCTCTACATCGACGGTGCGTGGGTCGAGCCCTCCGGGAGCGGCGCGCTCGAAGTGATCGACTCCACCACCGAGGAGCTCTTCGCGACCATCCCCGCCGGCGACCCCGCCGACATCGACCGTGCGGTAGCGGCGGCGAAGGCCGCGTTCGGCGAGTGGTCCGAGCAGCCGGCAGCGGAGCGCGGCAAGCTCCTCCGTCGCGTTGCCGACGCGCTCGAAGCGCGGCGTGACGAGATCGCCGGGGTCATCAGCCACGAAGTCGGGATGCCGAAGCACCAGGCGATGACGGCCCAGGTGGGTGGCGGCATCGCCGGGTTCTCGGCCGCAGCGGAACTTGCGGCGACGTTCCCGTTCGAAGACACCCGCAACGGGCTCGTCGTACGCGAGCCGGTCGGCGTCGTCGGTTGCATCACGCCGTGGAACTACCCGCTGAACCAGATCGGCGCGAAGGTCGCGTACGCGCTCGCCGCCGGTTGCACCGTGGTGCTCAAACCGTCAGAGGTCGCGCCGGTCAACGCGTTCATCCTCGCCGAGATCATCGACGAGATCGGCTTCCCTGCCGGGGTGTTCAACCTCGTCAGCGGTCTCGGGCCGATCGTCGGAGAAGCCCTTGCCGCGCATCCCGACGTCGACATGGTGTCGTTCACCGGTTCCACCCGCGCCGGCAAACGCGTCGCCGAGCTAGCCGCGCGCTCCGTGAAAAAGATCTCGCTCGAGCTCGGGGGCAAGTCACCGTTCGTCATCCTCGACGACGCCGACTTCCCGAGCGCGGTGGCTACCGGCGTCGACGCGGCCTATGAGAACTCGGGACAGACGTGCGACGCGCTCACGCGCATGCTCGTCCCGAGATCACGGCTCGCCGAGGTGGAACAGATCGCCCGCGACACCGCCGAGTCGTACACCGTCGGCGATCCGTTCGACGACAGCACGCAACTCGGTCCGCTGATCTCTTCGGTCCAGCTCGATCGGGTGCGCGAATTCATCGAGGCGGGCATCGCCGAAGGCGCGAGCCTCGTCACTGGCGGAGCAGAGACACCCGACGGTCTCGAGACCGGTTACTTCGTCAAGCCGACCGTGTTCTCGAACGTCACGCGCGACATGACGATCGCGCGAGAAGAGATCTTCGGGCCGGTCTTGTCGATCATCCCGTACGACACCGAGGAAGAAGCGATCGAGATCGCGAACGACACGGTCTACGGGCTCTTCGGCGCGGTGTCCGGCGGCGACGAACGCGCGCGGCGGGTGGCCCGCAAGATCCGCGCCGGGCAGGTGCGCGTGAACGCCGGCCACGGTTTCCGCGGCGCGCCGTTCGGCGGCTACAAGCAATCGGGTCTCGGGCGAGAGAACGGCACGTACGGTCTCGAAGAGTTCCTGGAGGTGAAGGCGCTCTTCGTCTGACGAGCTCGATCAGTGGACTCCCGCGACCGCACCGCTCGCTCCGCAGCGACGAACCGCCGTCGTCTGCGCGAGACGATCTTCCCGTACTGGCTCGCCGTCAGCCGAGACAACGACCACGGCGGCTATCTCCTCGGCGACGACTTCAAGCGCTCGTGGGGACGTCGTCTCGCACGCCAGGTCCTCCGGAGCCGGGCGCCGCGCGCGCGCAACGAGAAGCAGCTCGTCGCTCACGCCCGGCTCGTGTGGGTCTTCTCGCTCGCGCACCGCAAGGGTTTCGGCAAGGGAGACGAATACCTCACCGCAGCCGGCGCCGGCTACGACTTCCTCCTCGAGCACTTCCTCGACCGCGCTCAGGGTGGCTTGTGTTGGAGTACCGACCGCGCCGGGAGCCCCGTCAACGACGCCAAAATCCTCTACGGCCAAGCGTTCGCGATCTCCGGCTTCGTGCAGTACGCGCGCGCCGGTGGCGACGCCGAAGCTCTGCAACATGCTCTCGACCTGCACCGAGCCGTGGAGCAGCACCTGCACGACGACGAGCACCGCGGCTGGCGCGAGCACGCCGACTCGGATTGGCGCCCGCTCGCGCCCGGCGATCCCCGGTTCGGGATCGACGTCATCGGGCGGAAGAGCGGCGACGCGAGCATCCACTGGATGGAGGCGCTCGGCGCGCTCTCTGCGGCGACCGGCGACGATCGAGTACGCCGATCACTCGCCGAGGTGATCGACATGAGCCGCCGCCATCTCTTCCCTCCCGATCCCGAACGTACGCAGGCATACTGCTTCCCCGACTGGACACCCGACGCCGAGATCGCGAACTCCTGGCCATACGGCCACAACGTGGAATTCGCGTGGCTGAAGGTCGAGGCTGAGCGCGCGCTCGGGGCAGATCCGTCGTGGGCACAGTTGTGCGCGTACCTCGATCACACGTTGCAGCACGGCTTCGACCACCGGCGCGGCGGTGTGTACCGCTCGGACCTCGTCGAACCGTCGGTGGTCAACACCGACAAGGTCTTCTGGGTCCAGGCCGAGATGGTGGCCGCCCTCACCGAGGCACTGGTCCAACGCGACGAGCCGCGCTACGCCAGCGCGCTCGCACGACACCTCACCTTCGTCGAACGACATCAGGTGGATCGCGCCGACGGTGTATGGCTGCACTCGGTGACGGAACGGGGCCGCCGCCGCGTACCGCAGAAGTCGAGCGTCTGGAAGGTCGGCTTCCACGAAGTGCGGGCACTGGTGAAGCTCGTCGACGCGTTCGCACCGTCGCCATCTGCATGACGCCGACCGATACGCTGTCGGCCTGACCCGGTACGTCGCCTTTCTCGGCGGGATCAACGTCGGCGGTCATCGCGTCACGATGGACCGTCTGCGGTCGGAGTTCGAGGCACTCGGCTTCGACGACGTGAGCACCTTCATTGCCAGCGGCAACGTGCTCTTCGACGCGACGGGTTCACGTGCGTCACTGGAGTCGAAGATCGAAGCTCGGCTGGCTGAGCAACTCGGCTACGACGTTCCCACCTTCGTACGCACCGCGAGCGCGGTCACGAAAGCCGCCGCGCTCGAACCGTACGGAGACGTCGCCGACGGCGACACGCACCTGGTGGTGTTCCTCCGCAAGGCTCCGACGCCGAGCGCGAAGCGCGCCACCGAGGCGCTCAGCAACGACCAGGACCGCTTCGAGGTCCACGGCAACGAACTGCACCGGCTCATCCACGGGGGCGTCACCGACTCGAGCGTCAAGAGCTCGGTGCTCACCAAGGCCCTCGGCCATTCGTCCACCGCCCGAAACTCGAAGTCCCTCCGGAAGCTCGCCGCCAAGCTCAACGGCTGAACCTGCCAAACTCACGTCATGAGCAACGTGATGGAGGGCATCCGCATCCTCGAGGTCGCCGAGCACACCTTTGTGCCGGCGGCGTCCGCGATCCTCGCGGACTGGGGAGCGGACGTGATCAAGATCGAGCACGTGGAACGCGGCGATGCGATGCGCGGGCTCATGAACACGGGACTGGCCGGATTGGGCGGGCCGGTGCACGTGCTGCTCGAACACTCGAACCGCGGCAAGAAGAGCCTCGGGCTCGACCTCGCCGATCCCGCCGGTCTCGACATCCTCTACCAGCTCGCGGCGCGTTGCGACGTGTTCCTCACGAACAAGATGCCCGGCGTGCGCGAGCGCTTGCACATCGATGTCGACGACATCCGTGCCCACAACCCGAACATCGTCTATGTGCGCGGCACGGGCTACGGCAGCCTTGGGCCGGAAGCGGACGCCGGCGGCTATGACTTCCTCGGCTTCTGGGCACGCGCCGGTTGTGCCGACGCGGCGACGCCGCCCAACATCGACGGGCTGATCGTCCAGCCCGCGCCTGGCTACGGCGATTCGATCGGCGCCATGACGATCGCGGGCGGGATCGCCGCGGCGCTGCTGCATCGCGAGCGCACCGGGGAGGCGCACGTCGTCGACGTGTCGTTGCTCGGCGCCGGAATGTGGGCGATGGGTGGCGCGATCGCGATCTCCCAGCTCGGCGGAACGCGCTGGGGAAGCCCGCCGACGAGCGGGAGGGGCGGCGCCCCAAGCAATCCGCTCATCGGTACCTACCGCACTTCCGACAACCGGTTCCTCGCCTTCTCGATGCTCCAGGGCTTCCACTACTGGCCCGAGTTCTGCACGCATATCGGGCGCGAAGACCTCATCGACGACTCGCGCTTCAACACGGTCGAGGGCCTCATGCAGAACACAGCCGCGGCCGCCGAGATCGTCGCCGCGGAACTCGGAGCGCACACGCTCGCAGAGTGGAGAGAGCGGTTCGACGGGATGAAGGGCCAGTGGGCGGTGGTGCAGAACACGCTCGAGCTGCGCGACGACCCGCAGGTGCAGGCGAACGGATACCTCCAAGCGCTGGAGTCGGCGGACGGCATCGCGTTCCAGCTCGTGGCGACGCCCGTTCAGTTCGACAATGCCCCGTCACCCACGCGGCGCGCACCCGACTTCAACGAGCAGGGCGACGAGATCCTCGCCGAGGAGCTCGGTCTCGACTGGGACACCATCGTCGACCTGAAAGTGAAAGGTGTCGTCGCCTGATGGCAGTGATGGTGGGTGCCGACCTCGTCGAGCCAGTCACGCGCGCGCTGTTGGGCGCGATCGATGTCGACGGCGGCGCGACCGACGAGCAGGTGGCGGTACTTCGTGCCGTGGTCACGCACTTGTGGGAGCGCTCCGACCTCGATCTGGCGACACTCGTTCCGCTCAATCCGCGAGAAGCAGCCGCGGCGGTCTCGGATCCCCAAGCGCGCCGGCGGCTCCGAGAGCTGATGGTCACCTTGGAGTTCTGCCGCCACCCCGAGTCGGTGGCGCAAGTCGAGCGCGTCGAGCAGTATGCGCGCGAACTGGGTTTCAACGGTCCCGAGCTCGAGATCGCGCGGCACTGGGTCGACGAAGGCGTCGAACGCGCCACGGCCGACTTCGACCGGTTCTACGGTGAGAGCCTCGAAATGCTGTCCGAGCCGTCACTGCGCGACGACTATCTCCGGATCGAGAATCCCGACCTCGATCTCGCGCAACGACTCGAAGCGCTGCACGAGCTCCCCGAGGGCAGTCTTGGCCACGCGTACATCGAGTTCTACCGGCGCAACAACATCACCGTTCCCGGCGCCGACGTGCACACGCCCGCGCACTACGTGAGCCACGACATGAACCACGTGATCAGTGGGTACGAGCCCACGGGCCCCGGCGAGATCGCACTCGGTGCGTTCACGCTCGCGATGAACGACAACGATGCGAACTGGATCCAGTTCATCGCCAACCTCGCGATCCACGAGGCCGGCCTCGTGCAGCACGGCGCGATCATGCCGAAGGACAGCACGCTCACCAGGTCGGGCGCGACCGACCTGCTCGGTGAAGCACTGTGGCGCGGCGCACAGTGCAGCGCCGACTTCAGCCAGGCCGATCATCTCGTGATGGCCGACTGGACGCTCGACGAAGTGCGCGCACACTTCGGCGTCCCCGGCGCTCCGATGCGGCCGGGTTAGTCATTGCTTCCGCCGCGAATCGACTGGACGGCGCTGTCGCTTCACACCCTCTCGAGCGGGTCCGAGGCTTTGCCGAGTCTCGGCTTCGTCACGCCGTCCGGCGCGTGAGTTTGGGATTGACGGAGAGGTCGGCCTGGTCGGCGAAACGGGTGCCGGCGTACCACCCCTCGCCGTCGGTGGCGGCGGGCGAGAAGCTACGAGTTTCGGGGAATGCGGCCTCCGCAGCGGCCGAGGTGGCGCCAGCGCGAGCCGCGAGGATGGGGACAAGCGCGGTTCCCGTTTCGACCCGGGCTGTTTCGACGGTGGCGGCGACGGTGTCGCGGAGCCGTTGCCCGATCCGGATCGCGAAGGCCACGAGGAACGAGCGACGGAAGCTCTTGGTGCGGCTCCGGCCGTATCCGTCGTGCTTCGATCCCGCCCGGCGTAGCGCGGCGGTGGCCTGGACGAGCAGCGACGTGAACAACTCGTCGACCGCGTCGAGCTCGTCGGCGAAGCCGAACACGGTGCTGAAGCCGAGGCCCTTGGACCACACCGCCCGGCAGCCGTTGGCGCCGGCGACGTTGCCGAGCAGAGTTGCCTTCGGACCCGCGTAGGGGTCGTCGATGCCGAATCGACGACCGACGGGTTCCTCTCCTCTGCCGAGCCCCCGCGCGTCGAGCACGGCCCGGTCGATCCGGTGACGAGCCATCAGCGCTTGGGCCTTGGCGGTGAACGCCTCCGCCTCGGCGTCGAAGTTCGTGGACTCGGCCTTGGCGAGGAGCGCACGAACCTTGTCGAGCAAACCCCCGGGAAGCGGCCCCCCATCGATGGTCAATCCCTCACGCCACTCCGACGGCGGCTCGGTGAGACACGGAAGCTTGGGGAGGCTGACGAACCGAGTGGTGAGCCGGACGGCGGCCCACAATACGTCGCGCCAGTCACCGCTCACCTGGAGGAGATACGGCACGCTCGGAGCCCACGTACGGTTCGCGTCGACGAGCTGGAGCTGTGCCATCCAGTCGGGAGCGACGCGCGCGCCGAGCTCTGCGTAGCTCGTAGCGTCGGACGCGATCGCCCAGCGCACCAGTGCGGACTCGACCTTGCCGAGCTCTCGGTCGACCAACCGCACGAGGTCCGCCGGTTGCCAACCGTTGTGCCAGAGGACGGGTATCTGCTGCTCGATCACCGAGCCGATCTCGGCCGCGACGCGCGGAGCCGGCTCTGCCGCGAGCACGTCGACCGCCTCGCGGACCCTCTCCCGATCACGTGATCGTTCGGCGTACACCGCGGCCGCGAAACGTTCGGTTGCGGTGACCGAGGCCTGCTCCGAGCGCGGGCGCTGAGTGGCCTGAGCTGCACGCCGACGCTTGTGGCTCTTTCCCATGCAGGTGTTCTAACCGAGGGGTACGACACCATCGTGGACGCACCTCCAGACTGGTGGATGGGCGCTTGCGGCAAGCCGCAACTCGGTCAGGAGGCGACGCAGCGGTCAAACGTCGAAGCGCCGGAACAGGACGGCGAAGTCGCAACCCGCGGCCATCCCGCCGAATCCGGCCATGTTCGTCAGAAAGTCTTCGGCGTCGAAGTCGTTCCCGAGGCCGTCGATGTACGCCCGGTGCTCCTCGAGCGATGCGACACCCTTCGCCAGCATGTCGCCGACGTCGACGTAATGCGAGGGCGGATTGCTCGCCGCCACGTACGCGGCGCCGATGCCCTGCCACGGCTCTCCCAGTTCGGGGAACAACCAACGATTCGCCGCGTCGCGACAGGCGTCGATTGCTGCCAGGCCGACGGCGCGATGGTCCGCGTGGTTGAATCCGCCGCCGTCGCCCCAGGTGAGATCGAAGTTCGTGGTGATCACGATGTCGGGGCGCAGCCTGCGGAACGCGGCGGCGAGATCACGGCGCAACGCCACGCCGTACTCAACGGCGCCGTCGGGATGGCCGAGGAACTCGACGTGTGACACTCCGACGACCTCCGCGCTCCGACGCTCCTCGTCCTCGCGGAGTGGCCCCACAACGTCTGGCGCCATGCCATCGATACCCGCTTCACCGCTCGTGGCGAGCACGTACATCACGTCCTTGCCCTGACTCGTCCATCGAGCCACGGCGCTCGCGACGCCGTACTCGAGGTCGTCGGGATGCGCGACCACAGCCACGGCCCGTTGCCAATCTTCCGGTATCGGTTGCAACTCCTGCTCCCTCTATTCGCTCAATGCGCGCGCGCTCTCCTCGGGATTGTGGTATTCGCGCCAGGCGACGATCTCGCCGTCGCGGAAGCGGAAGATCCCGACGTAGCGGTTGCGGTATGGCTTGCCGTTGTGCTTCACCGAGGATCGTTGCGTACAGATTGACAAGTGCCGCTCGCCCGCGCACCGGCATGTCCATGCCCTGCGGCGCGTACGCGAGCTCGAACTCCACGTCGTCGGCGGTCAGCAGGCCGGCGGCGTCCCACTCGTGAGCTGACAGACGGGCAAACAACTCGCCGATGACAGCTTCACGATCGGGTGAGCTCACCGAGCACCTCCAGGAGGTCGTCGAGATTGGCTTGGGGCCCCCGACCGCGTCTCGGGCCAGATGACGGAGAGCTTCACAGCGAGGAGTACAGCGCGTCGAAGATCGGCGACCAGCGTGGGTCGTCGCGCCGATCGGTCCACATCATGCGGTTCATGGCGTAACCGAACGCGATTCCGACGTCGGGGTCGACGGATCCCAGCGAGCCGCCCGACCCATTGTGGCCGAACGTGCACGCTCCGGGCCCGAAGGAAAAGTCGGCTTCGGGCAGCGTGATCTCGAAGCCGAGACCGAATCGCGTTGGTTGCTCCATCACGAGGTCGGGTCCGTCGACATGCGTGCGACCCGCCTCGGCGACGAGCTCGGGCGACAGGATCTTGCCAGCACCCAGCGCGGCGTAGACGCGCGCCAGCGCGCGCGCGTTCGCGTGCGCGTTCGCGGCCGGGATCTCGGCCGCTCGGAACACGCGCGAGTTCGTGTGCGCGGGGTCATTGCAGTCGGGAGGATTCCCGAACGACTTCGGCCCGAGCGAATCCGGGCCCCAGCGCGAGAAGAACGTCGGTCCCTCGATCGGCGCGAGCACCATCGTGGCGGTACGCGCATCTTCGGTCGCGGGCAGGCCGAGGAAGCAGTCGACCCCG
>CAAGKR010368317.1_pt1 | contig 38776 bp, 36 predicted proteins | sample 2556971 | NCBI WGS metagenome assembly CAAGKR01 (sample SAMEA5207829, study PRJEB30636) | soil metagenome | biome: forest; feature: boreal; material: soil | place: USA | collected 2011-09 | depth 1 m | reverse complement strand
GGCCAGCTCATCGCGTCGTCGAGCTTCGCCGCCGCCCAGCCGAACTCCAGGTAGCGCTCGCTGAGATGCCCCACCATCGCGTCGAGCGTGTTCGCCGCGCGGTAGGCCGCAACGCCGCCGGGGCCCGCGACCGCTCCCCACAGCAGCGCGCCCACGACCGCGTCGCCCGTGTTCTCCGCCACCGACTCGAGCGCCGCCCGACACAGCTCCGGGCCGTCGAGTGCGGCGGCGTCGCGCCCGCACAGCGCGCGCAGTGCGACGCGTGCCTCATCGAGCTCGTCGCGCTCCACCAGGTCAGACACGTTCAGTGCCTCGCGCGTCAGCGAGCGCCCACCAAGCGCCGCCCACGTCAGCGCCGCGAGCACCACGCCCCGTCCAAGGCCCCCGCGCGCGGCAATGCGCGCCAGGCGCTCGGCCGCGACAGCCGGAAGTGCCACCAGCGCTGCCGTGAAGACCGCGCCGCGCATGCGCCTGGGGGCATACACAGTCCGCTCGAGCGCGAGTGCCAGGCGCCCGAAGCCTGCAACAGGATGCCAGCGGTGCGGGTCGCCGAACGCGAGATCGGCGGCATAGCCCGCGAGCAACGCGGCCGCGCTCATAGTGCGTCCTCGCCCCGCCGCGCGCAGTTGACACGTGTCAGTGTCCACCGGCCATCGTGTGCGTGCAGCTCGGTGATCCCCAGGGGGGCGACCTCGATCTGCCAGAAGGCTCGGATCGGCGCTCCGAGTGCGTGAACGAGTGCCGACTTGACGACGCCGGCGTGTGTGATCGCCACCGTGCACCCCTCCCGATGCGCCTGCGCGTCAAGCCAACGAGTCACGCGCGCAGCGAACATGGTCAGGCTCTCGCCGCCGTGCGGTCGCGCGGACGGGTCGGTCATCCACTCGCGCGCCGCCTCCGGTTCTGCGCAGTGAACCGCCGCCAGCGAGCGTCCCGACCACAAACCGAAGTCGCACTCAGCCAGGGTGGGATCGACTTGCGCCTCGAGGCCTGCGGCGGTAGCGGTCTGCAGGCAGCGCAACGCCGGACTGGAGACCGCCTGGCAGGGCGCGGGCAACCGCGCTGCGAGTCCACTCGCCTGGCGCACCGCACAGTCGTCGAGCGGCTCGTCGCCGGGGAAGGCCGCGTCGCGCGTCGCGCTCGTCGGCGCGTGCCGCACGAGGAGTAGGCGCCTCACGCCCGTCGGGCGAGGTCTTGATCGGACGCTGTGCGCATCGAAACCTCCTCGGGATCGTGCGTCCCGTCATCGGAAGGATTCGCGGCGGCGAAGTTCCTGGCTCCCGAGATTCACGTCCCGGTGACAGTGGCGCGACCGCCCCGGACTCACACCGGGTTCCTCGCACCGCCACGCTAACAACGGGGATGGTATCCGCTGAGGGGTACATTGGGGGCCCGCCCACCGCCCGCTAACCCGCCCAGCGCGCCGCGCGGGGTAGCGGCTGCCTTTACTGTTGCTAGCGATGAGCAGCGAGCAGCACTTCACACGCCCTCCGACGCCACCGGGCTTCGATCCCTCGCGCGCCGCCGAGCGGGCCGCGGACCCTCGTGGCTGGGGCTACGAGGAGGCCGAGCGAGAGACGGTGCACCGCGTCATCGCAGAGCGCCGCGACGTGCGACGCTTCAGGCCAGACACGGTGCCCGACGATGTGCTGCGCCGCGTTCTGCAGGCCGCGCACCGGGCTCCGTCCGTCGGCCTGATGCAACCGTGGCGGCTGATCGTGATTCGCGACATCGCCACGCGGACCGCTGTGCGCCGGCTCGCGCAGCGCGAGCGCCTGCGCCAAGCCGACCGCTTCGACGAGCGCACCCGCCAGTTCCTCGACCAGAAGGTCGAGGGTGTCGTCGAGGCCCCGCTCGGCGTATGCGTCTGCTGCGACCACGGCGAGCCGGACATCGAGATCCTCGGCCGCGCCACGATCCCCGAGACCGACGTCTACAGCAGCGCGTGCGCGATCGAGAATCTGTGGCTGGCCGCGCGCGCCGAGGGGCTCGGTGTCGGCTGGGTCAGCTTCTACCGCCCCGAGGATCTGCGCGCGCTGCTCGGCATCCCTCCCCGCGTGGACCCGATCGCCTACCTGTGCCTCGGATGGCCCGACGAGCGCCCTGTCCGTCCGGGCCTGGAGGCGGCGGGATGGTCAGCACGCACCCCGCTCGAGGAGGTCGTCATGCACGAGCGCTGGCGCGAGCAGGAGCCGCAGCCCGCGCCGGCGATCCCAGAGAGACCGGCAGTGCCGGCCGATCTTCGATCGGTCGCGGGTCCCGACCGTGCCGCCGCGATCGCGGCTCGCGACCGACTCGACCAGCTCGTGAAGCCCACCGGGAGCCTAGGCGTGCTGGAGGGACTGATCGAACGCTGGGCGGGGATCGCCGGCTGTCCACCGCCGTCGAGCGTGCGAGCCGGGGTGCTCGTCTGCGCAGCCGATCACGGTCACGTTCGCCGCGGAACGAGCCTCTTCGACGGCGCCGTGTCGGCGCAGGTCGCAGCCGCGGCGGCCCGGGGAGAGACAGCGGTCGGAGTGCTCGCGCGACACGGCGGGCACGATTTGCTGGTCGCTGACGTCGGCCTCGCGGGCCCGACACCACCCGGTGTGCGCGACGCCAAGGTCGCCGCCGGCACCCTCGACATGACCACCGACTCGGCGCTCACTCCGGCTGAGCTCGACGCGGCGCTCGACACCGGAGCGGCGCTTGTCCGTGAGCTCGCCGGCCAACCATCGGCACCGCCGGCGGACCGATCGAAGATCGGCCAGCCGATCGGTCGCGACGTCGACTGCCTGGTTCTCGGCGAGATCGGGATCGGTAACACCACCACGACCGCGGCGCTCGTTTGTGCCCTCACGGGCGTCTCGCCTCGCCTCGCGGTCGGCCGCGGCACCGGCGTTGACACCGCTGGGGTTGACCGCAAGCGCGCGACGGTGGCCGCCGCACTCGAGCGTCACGGCATGCTGGCCGATCTCCGATCGGTCGCCCCACGCGAGGCGCTCCGAGCAGTCGGCGGCCTGGAGCTCGCGGCGCTCGCCGGCGCGGTCGGAGAGGCCGCGCGCCTGCGCCTACCCGTGCTCCTCGACGGCTACGCGGTCACCGCGGCCGCGCTCGCCGCCGTCCAGCTCGACCCGACCGTGGGGGAGGTGCTCATCGCCAGCCATCGCTCCGCCGAGCCGGGACACGAGCTGGTGCTCGCCGAGCTCGGGCTGGAGCCGCTTCTGGACCTGCGGCTCCGTCTCGGTGAGGCCTCCGGCGCCCTGCTCGCGCTACCGCTGATAGAGGCCGCCGGCGCTCTTTACTCCGGGATGGGGACCTTTGCGGAGTCAGGCATTGCACCCGCGCGCTAAGTCAGCGACTGTGGCGCGGCGATCGCGACGCCCATGGACTGGCCTTGCGGGCGCGATCGCCTTCCTAACGATCGCGCCGGTGCCCGCCACGGTCGACGCGGAGCCGGCCAGCTCCGCGGGTTGGTTTCCCGTGGTCGGGGCAGCGCTCGGCGCGCTCGCCGGCGGCGTGCGCGTGCTGTGCGAGCCACTGCTGGGGCGCACCGTCGGCACCGTGCTCGCCATGATCGTGCTCGTGGTCGCGACCGGCGCGCTGCACCAGGACGGCCTCGCCGACACCGCCGACGGCCTCGGGGTGCGCGGCGACCGCGCTAGGCGGCTCGAGGCGATGCGCGATCCGGCCACCGGCGTGAACGGAGCCCTCGCCCTCGTTGGATGGGCATTGCTTCTGCTTACCACCGTGGCGTCGCTGGACTCCGACCAGGCGCTTGCAGCCCTCATCGCCGCCTGTGCCCTCGCGCGGTGGGCCGCGCTGCTACACGCCGCCGCCCTGAGTCCGGCTCGCACCGATGGACTCGGAGCCGCGTTCCGCGTGAGCCGCCTCGGCGTCAGCGCGGCAACGGCAGTGTCCGTGACCGTCGCACTGGCGATCTGCGGCCTCGCTGCGGGCGCGGCAGCCCTGGGTACCACCATGCTGATCGCCGCCCTATGGGCTGCGTTCGCCCGGCGAACGATCGGCGGCCGCACCGGAGACACCCTTGGCGCCAGCGTCGCCATAACAGAGGTCGTCGTTTGCACCGTCCTGCTGGCAGCCTGGCACGGCTGACATCGCTCTGATGATGCTCGACCGCTCACACAAGCGCCCGCGCGACCTCGTAGTTCCTGAGAATAAATCGTCCCAGGAGCGGCACTGCAAACGAGTACTTGCCGAGCCGGTTCTTGTAGATCATTCCCCGCTCGGCCATGCTTGCGAGCATCTGATTCGCGTGGCTAGGTGAGAAGGTTTTGACAAGTAGTTGTTTGCCCTTCTCTACCAGTTCTTGAATCGTGAATTCTTCATCCGGGTGATTCAGATTTGCAATCACCCAGAGCAGTTCTCGCTGACGGTCGGTGATTCTCTCCCATCGCCCTGCGAAGAAATCGGCATCTAGCTTACGCTGGATCGCGTCAACAGGCACTGCTCCGAGCTCGTCTTTAGAGTGCTGCTGAATGAAGACATCAAAGACCTCGCGACAAATGAATTGGATGAAGTACGGATAGCCACCGGACTCGTGACAGATTGTCTCGACAGAATCTGGGTGAAATTTGATGGGACAGTTAGCGACTTCGATTGGCTTTAGGATTGCCTCACGGCTCTTGTCATCCTCGAGCTTAGTGAGGGTGACGACTCGAAACATGCGCTCTGCGTAGGTTCGTGCATCAACCACCCTGGGGAAAAGGGTAGGCAGACCCGTTAGGACCAGCATGAACGGTATGCCCTTCTTCTGGATCGATTGAAAGACATCTAGGAGCACGGATAGTGGGAACTGCTCCTTCTCTGCGTGATCCGACAGATTCTGGGCCTCGTCGTACGCAAATATGACGCGACATGGCTCCTGTTGGCTGAGATGCTGCCAGGCGAATTCGAGCGTAGTCTTGATCTTGTCCGAGATCAATCCTGGGGTCGAGTCGTATACAGACGCCAGAACGTCGTGCGACAGCGGTATTCGGCGTGGCTCGCTAGGAGCAGCGAAACCTGGGGGATTCTGCTGGCTCTCTTCTACGGTTAGCGATGACGTGATCAACGAGAGGTCGGCAAGAATGCGTTGCGCAAGCGCTGTCTCGCTGATGCTTGCCGACTCGGATAGGTCTGCTCCAGCCCAGAGCCAACCGTACTGCATGGCCCGGGGCTTAAAGGTCTCCAGGAGCACAGTCTTGCCCACGCCTCGGAGACCCGTGAGGATCAGGTTGTCGAGGATTTCGTCTTGCTTTAGGAGCTTTTCGAATTCCTCGTACTGGCGTTCGCGACCGGCGAGGTGAGGAGGCATATGTCCAGCGCCGGGTCTGTAGGGGTTCTTGAACTCGGTGGTCGGACTCATAGGTCATTAGCTCCTCTGCTAAATTTAGTGGCACAAGTAAATTTAGCAGACCATCTAAGTACTTGTCAACCCGCGTCACGGATCAGCACCAGCTATGTCGAGCGCCAGAACCTGACCATGCGGATGGGGATGCGCCGGTTCACGCGGCTCACCAACGGGTTCAGCAAGAAGATCGAGAACCACATCGCCGCCGTCGCGATCCACTTCATGCACTACAACTTCGCGCGCTCGCACACCACGCTCGCCAAACCTTATCCGCGTACGCCAGCAATGGCCGCAGGCGTCTCAGACCACGTGTGGAGCATGACCGAGATGGCGGGGCTGCTGGACTAGCGTTGCGCCAGACCCGTCGCCGGAGACAGCCACACAAGAGCGCAAGGGAAGAACCAACCCATCCGAGGGCATGCCCTAAACTCTACGCATGGCTAACAAGGTGCCCCCACAGCGGACGAATCAGTCGTTTCGATGGATTCGCAAACTCGACGCAACGGAAGTCTCACGTGGCCGCGACCTCGGGTCCAGCTTGGATGGCCTCGTGAGTCGATGGGCTTTGCAGGAGCCTCCTCAGCCATGGTCAACCTTGGCGCCCCGTGGCATCAGCTTGACTCCATGCTCGCCGTCGTACAGCGCCGCCAAGAGCGGTCGAATGATTGCGTTCGCATCGCCATGGCGAGGGACCTCGCAGCTCTCATCCCGCCGGACAGCGACAACTAGACGGACGGAACCCGATGGCGTCCGAGTCGACCAAGGGTCCAGACCCACACTGTTGATCGCACTCGGCGAGTCCATCGCGGGTCCCGTGACGTTGGTTGCCGAGCTTGCAATCCTTGCAGGCGTATTCCTTGGACGCCAGGCGATCGAGTCCAAATCTCCCGCTACGGCACAACTGCCGTCTAAGCCGGACGACGGCAGCTCGCCCGAGTAGTTTCAGCACACGCGTTGACTGGCGACTGTCAGTTAGCGGTCCGTCCCTCCAATCCAAACTGAGACGCCACCTTTTAACGCTCGATAATGTATGTTATGTAAACCTAGCAAGGAAACCGGGCCCGGAAATGCGGTCAAAGCTCTCGGATCGGGTAGTAGCATCGGAAAGAAGATGTCTCTGTGGCTTCTGCTCACGCTGATGGGGCTCGTCAAGCTCCTGGTGGCCTCGCTGATGCTGTGGCTGCCGTTTCGTTCGGACTCGGCGATGAGCGCGCTGAAAGACAAGGATCGCTCGGACTCCGACGATGAGGGCGGGAGCAAGACGCTCTGGCGCCCGCCGTCTGACCCACATCCGAGGCGTCCACTGTCCCACCTGCCCCATCGCGGTCCGCATGGCTCCCCGTCGCCCTCACCGGCGCGTGTGCGCACTCGGCCGAGGCGTGTTGTCGTACGGGGGCTCGTGCGACGGTAGCCGCTTGGCGCGAGCCATTTGCTTGAGAGCGCCCAACTCGGAAATCGATGGCTCAGCGGTTGCGCTTGCGCTGACGGCGGGCCGCCTTGGCCTGTGCGCGTCGCTTGCGCTGACGCACGGCGCGCTCTTGCGCGGAGGCTGCGCCGCCGAGGCCGTCTCCGGCCGGAGTCATGCTGCGGGCATCGCGGACGATGAAGAAGGCGATGCCGGCGAGCAGCACTCCGCCGACGATGAAGATGGGCAGCAGCACGCTCATCGAGATACTGCTTGACGCGCTCGCAGCAGAGGTCGTGGGTGTCGAGATGGTCGGTGTTTCTTCTTCTGAGCTCTTGGTCAGGTTCGAGAAGGATTCGGAGGAGCCGAGGCCTCCGCCCGCCGCGCCGGCCCCCGCGGCTCCAGCCGCGCCTGCTCCGGTGACACCCGCTCCCGCGGCGCCCGGAACCCCCGCGGCGCCGGCTCCCACCGCGCCTGTGCCCCCCTGTCCGGCCTGAGCTTTAGCCAGAGCTTCCTGCACTGCCTTGTTGAGGGCCGCCTTGTCGACGGTTGGGGTGCCGGCTGCGATCGCGGCCCCCGCGGCGACCGATTGCCCGGCCATGCACATCATGGCGAGCGCGGCGATCAGTGGGATGTACGAGGAAATTCGACGCATCGGGCTCGAGCGGTCGGGAGAAGCGAGAATAGCGCCTGGAGCGCGCCGCGATGCCTACGCGCCGAAGGCCGGCCGGCCTCGATATGGGAGACCCCCATAGAATGGGCGGGAGATGGCTCCTAAGCAACGACAGGTCCGCATCGAGCAGCGTGGCGCCCAACAGGCGATCCAGGCGCTTGAGCAGCGCTCCGACGAGGAGCTTGAAGCCGAGACGAAGTACAAGTCCGCCGCACTTGCGATCCTCGGCGCGCGCGCCTCGGAGCGCTTTGACGCCGAGGCGGCACGCGCATACTTTCAGCGCGCGATCGCCGCGGCTCGCCCGCAGGAACGAATGCAGCTCAGGCGAATGGCGGATGCATCGCTAGCGCTTGCCGAACGGCGAGCGGGCGATCTCAAGGAGGCGGTCGAGCGCCTCGGCCATGCGCCCCCGAGCGGCCGTCAGATGTTCGCTCTGAGGGCGATGGGCCTGCTGATCCCCCCGGCCAGCGCCGGAATGCTTGCGCGCATTCGCGGAATCCTTGTGATCGTGGCGCTGGTGCTTGCTCTGCTTGCACTCGGTCTCGGTGTCGTGGAGCTGATCGCGCTCCCCTTCGGCGGGCTCGGTCTCGCGCCGGGGATACTGCTCGGACTGTTTCTGGCGATCGCGGGGGTGGCGATCGCCGCGATGGTGGGACGCAGGCGGCGCGACCGCGCAACGGCGGCCTCGAACGCGCCGACGCCGAGTCCGCCCTCCAAGGGCCCTCGGCGTTCCAAGTAGCGCTCAGCCCGAGGACAGCGTCGCGTGGCTGATCACGACAGGCATCGTTGGAGCGCCGTCCTGCGATGGATCGGTGGGCAGCTTGGCGATCGCGTCCACGCCGTCGAGGCTACCCACGACGTTTCCGACTAGCGCGTACTGAGCAGGTAGCGGCGCCTCGCGGGCGGTGACGATGAAGAACTGGCTGCCCGACGCGCCTGCGGGCTCGCTGGCGGTCTTGGCCATAGCCACGCTCCCGCGCGTGTAGCGAGTATCGCTCGGGGGCGGCTCGACGATCGTGTAGCCCGGGCCGCCGGAGCCGTCGCCGTTGGGGTCCCCCCCCTGAATCACGAAGCCGGCAGCGATGCGATGGAAAGTGAGATCGTCATAGAAGCCGCGCTTGACGAGGTAGGCGACCGAGGCGGTCGTGTGGGGGGCGCTGCGCACGTCGAGCTGGATTTCGATCGTGCCGCAATTGGTGGCGAGGCTCACCACATACCGCTTCGCCGGGTCGAGTACGAGCGTCGGCTTGCGGATATTCTGGGCCCCCTTCGGAGCAGGCGCCTGCTCCGACGTGCATCTACCGGCGGTCTTGGCGGAGGCGGGCGTGGCAGGCTGCGAGGCCTGTCGATTGGACGGACGGTTCGTGCTTGACTTCGTACTGCCGCCCGCGGTGGATCCGCAGGCGCCCAGTGCCAGCCCGAGAGCTGCGGCTGTCAAGCAGCACAACAGGCGACGCGTGACACTCGAGCGGATCTGCATCGGCGCAGCATAGCCGCGCATCCCGTGGCATCGTGCCATGTTCTTGCACTCTTAAGCTTACCTTCGCGATTCCCAATAATCGTCATGCGATGCCGCACGCCGCACACTTGCCGGGCCAAATACGCTTGCTCCATGACCGTGCCTGTGTGCCTGATCGTGAACCCGTCCGCCGGCGGAGGCAAAGCCGGCCGGGTGCTCCCCGATGTGCTGGCGGCGCTCGAAGGCCACGGACTTCGGGTTCGCAGCGAGCTCACGCGCGACCTCGAGCATGCGCGCGAGCTCGCGCTCGCCGCCGCGCTCGCCGGGGAGGCCGTGGTGTGCCTGAGCGGCGACGGGATGGTGGGCGCCGTGGCGGACGCGCTGCGCGAGGTGCCGGACGCGACTCTTGGCGTGTTGCCCGGCGGGCGCGGCAACGACCTGGCGCGCGTTCTCGGCATTCCAACGGATCCCGTGCAAGCCTGTGCCATCGTCGCGGCAGGCTTCTCTCGCATACTCGACCTCGGTGAGGTCGGTGCACAGGCCTTCGTTGGGATCGCCAGCGTGGGCTTTGACAGCGAAGCCAACCGCATCGCAAATGAGGCTCCGGCATGGCTCGGTGGACTCGTGTACGCCTATGGAGCGCTGCGTGCCCTGTTCTCCTGGCGTCCCGCTCGCTTCGAGATCGAGCTCACCCAGTCGGATACACGCTCTGAGGCACATCCTGAGGGGCACACTCAAAAGGCACACGGCGGGCAGGCGGGCGAGCCGTCGTGGGAGCGTCACATCTTCACGGCCTACACGGTGGGGGCCTGCAACTCGAAGACATATGGCGGTGGGATGAGGGCGGCGCCGGACGCGCTGCTCGACGACGGGCTGCTCGACGTGGTGGTGCTCGAGAGCATCGGCAAGCTCAGATTCTTGACGAGGATCCTTCCGAAGGTGTTCAAGGGAACGCACGTGCTCGAGCCCAACGTGAAGGTGTTTCGCGCTCGCGAGATGTCAGTCAGTGCCGACCGCCCATTCACGATGTATGCCGATGGGGATCCGATCGGCGAGTTGCCTGTGCATGTGAGAGCCGTGCCCGGCGCGGTACGTGTGCTCGTGCCGGCCGACGGCGCTGGCGCGGACGCGTTCCTCGACGGCCCGGACGCAGCCATCTCTGAAGCATGAGCGCGATGCTCGGAGCGAAGCTCGCGCTGGCCCGTGCTGTCGGCGCCGTGTCGAGGCTGCGCGGTGGGGGTGGCACGAGCCTGCCGGGCAAGCTGCTCATGCGGATCGATCCCTCGGCGATCGGCGCCCTCGCCGCGCGCCTGCCTGAGGGAAGCGTGCTCGTGTCCGCCACTAACGGCAAGACCACCACCGCCGCGATGGCCTCGAGCATCCTCGAGCGTGCCGGCGTCTCGCTGGTGCACAACCAGGCGGGGGCCAACATGGCCGGCGGGATCGCCTCCACGCTGCTCGCCGCCGCGGGCCCGCACGGCGCGATCGCCGGGGAGCTCGGGCTGTTCGAGGTCGACGAGCTGTGGCTCGACCGGCTCGCGGTCGAGCTTCATCCGCGCGTGGTGGTGCTCGGTAACCTGTTTCGCGACCAGCTCGACCGCTACGGCGAGCTGGACACGATCGCCGATCGCTGGGCGGCCGCCGTGCATGGTGGGGCAGCCGCCGGCGCCCGCTTGGTGTGCAACGCGGACGATCCGCTCGTCGCCGATCTCGCGCGCGAGGCACCCGAGGTCATCTACTACGGGGTCGAGGACGACTCGCTCGCGCTCGAGGGGATCGCGCACGCCGCCGACGCCAAGCACTGCCGTAGGTGTGGGACCCCTTACACGTTCGACGCGGTATACCTCGGCCACCTCGGCCACTATCGCTGTTCCACCTGCGCCCAGCGACGACCCTCCCCCACTGTTATCGCGCGCGCCGTGGCGCTTGAAGGTGTGCGCTCGGCCCGCTTTCACCTTTCCACGCCCGGCGGCGACGCCGAGGTGAAGCTTGCGCTGCCAGGCCTCTACAACGTGTACAACGCGCTCGCCGCCGCCGCGCTTGCAGTGGCGCTCGAGGTTCCCTTCGATGACATCGTCGCGGGCTTGGAAAGCACGAAGGCCGCCTTCGGGCGCGCCGAGACATTGAGTGTGGACGGTCGCCAGACGCGCATCCTGCTCGTCAAGAATCCAGCGGGCGCCAACGAGGTGCTGCGCACGCTCGCGCTCGAGCCTGGCATGCATGACCTGTTGGGTGCGCTCAACGACAAGACGGCCGACGGCCACGACGTGTCGTGGATTTGGGATGCCGACTTCGAGTTGCTCGCCGGACGCATACGCCTCGCGACGTGCACGGGGACGCGCGCTGCTGAGCTCGCATTGCGGCTGAAGTACGCGGGAGTCGAGCCCGAGCGCATCCGCGTGATCGACGATCTCCCCCAGGCGCTCTCGAGCGCCGCGGCTGAGCGCCCGGACGGCGCCGGCCCAGCCGCCGATCGCTCCGGTCTCCCCGCCGCAAATCGTTCCAGCGTCGGCGAGGATGCGCCGCTGTATGTACTCCCGACATACACCGCGATGCTGGCCTTGCGCGAGTTGCTCGTGCGACGCGGGGAGGCGAGCAGCTCATGGCGATGAGCGAGATCGAGGGACGCACGCTGCGCGTGTGTGCGTTGTACCCCGACCTTATGAACATCTACGCCGATCGCGGCAACCTGCTTGTGCTCGAACGCCGCTGCTCCTGGCGTGGAATCGGCTTCCAACTCAGCGCTAGCGGCCTCGGCGAGTCACTCGACGGTGGCGCCCACGACATTTACTACATCGGTGGCGGCCAGGACCGCGACCAGCTGCTGTGCGCCGAGGATCTCGTGGCCGGCAAGCGCGAGGGGCTGCACCATGCAGCGGCGCGCGGCGCGGTCGTGCTCGGCGTGTGCGGTGGCTACCAGCTGCTTGGGGATTCCTACACGCTCGGAGAGCAGCGGCTACAGGGCGTTGGGCTGCTTGACGTGAGCACCGTTCGCGAGCCGGGACCGCGCTTGATCGGCAACGTGGCGATTGAGGTCCACTTGGACGGTTGCGCAGGCGCTCGCGAGAAGCGCGTCCTGGCGGGCTTTGAGAATCATGGTGGGCGCACCCACCTCGGTCGGGATGCGATCGCGTTCGGGCGCGTCATCAAGGGGCATGGAAACGACGGCCACAGCGGCTTCGAGGGCGCCCGCGCGGACAACGTGATCGGCACTTATCTACATGGCCCCCTGCTTCCGAAGAACGCCTGGTTCGCCGACTGGCTGATCGCGACGGCGCTCGGCGTTGATCTCGGTGCACTTCTGCCTCTTGATGACGCCCTTGAGAGCGAGGCTCACGTCAGCGCTCGTCGCGCTGCCGGACTCTGACGCCCAGATCCGTCCGTGCACTCGCGGTTAGCTCCCGCCACGGCCAAATGGTCGGGCCAGCGGATTGTCAGCCGTTCGGAGGTAGCTCCTCCTACACCCACACCCGACCCGCTCCGGCGGGTCGAGTTGTTTAAAGAGCTACGGCGAATCTCGCGTAGCGCTCCGCGAGCCGCGCCGGCACGAGCGCGCGCACGAGTACGCCCTCGGGCGTGTCCTGGCGCTGCAGATCGCCGACCGCGTCGTGCAACTCGGCAAGGCTCCCCCCGTGTGAGTAGGGCACCAGCAACTCCATCGGGCGCAGCGTGTGGCGCAACTCCCGCTCGATTCGCTCTTCGAGCTCCGGAAGTCCCGCGCCGCTCGTGCCACTGACGAGCACCGCGTCGGGATGGCTCAGGCGCAGATCCTCGCGCGCCTCCTCCTCGAGCAGGTCGACCTTGTTGAGCACCAGCACGCGCGGGCCCTCGCCGGCGCCGATCTCCTCGAGCACCTCCTCGACCGCCTTGCGCATCGCCGCCCGATCATGCTCCGGGGCCGAAGCGTCGAGCACGTGCAGAAGCACGTCGGCGAGGCGCGTCTCCTCGAGCGTCGCTCCAAAGGCATCCACCACTTGGTGGGGAAGCTTGCGTATGAACCCGACTGTATCGGTGAGCAAGTGTGGGCGCCCCCCGATTCGCAACATTCGCGTGCTCGGGTCGAGCGTATGAAACAGCCGGTCGCGCACTCCCACCTCAGCGCCGGTGAGGGCGTTCAGCAAGGTGCTCTTGCCGGCGTTGGTGTAACCGGCAAGCGCAATGCTCGGCAAGGCCGCGCGCTCGCGCTCGGCGCGCATCACCGAGCGGGTGCCCTTCACGTGCTCCAGGCGACGGCGCAGCGCCGAGATGCGGTTGCGCGCGAGGCGCCGGTCGGTCTCGATCTGGGTCTCCCCCGGTCCGCGCGTGCCGATCCCGCCGCCGAGGCGCTCGAGGTGCGTCCACAGGCCGCGCATGCGCGCCAGGTTGTACTCGAGCTGGGCGAGCTCCACCTGCAGCTTTCCCTCGGCGCTAGAGGCATGGGTGGCGAAGATGTCGAGGATCACTGTCGTGCGATCGACGACGGGCATGCCAACCGCCTCCTCGAGATTGCGCTCCTGGCGCGCGCTCAGCTCGTCGTCGCAGGCGATCACGTTCGCGTCGCATTCCTCGGCTGCCCGTTTTGCCTCCTTGACCTTGCCCGGCCCAAGATAGGTGTTCGGGTGGGGAGCGTCTCGATGCTGGATCATCTCCCCCACGACCGCACACCCCGCCGTGTCCAGCAACTCGCGCAACTCGCTGAGGTCGTCTCCCTCGGGCAAGGATGCGATGCAGAACGCGCGCTGAACCGCGCGCCGTGTGGGTTGGTTCATCTCCTTCGAGTGTAGTTCAGCTCCCCAGCGAGGCCAAACGCTCGACTGCCTCGGCCAGGCGGTCGTCAGGTGTGGTCAGCGAGATCCGAAACCAGCCCTCGCCGCTCGGTCCGTAGGCGCCGCCCGGGGAGACGACCACGCCTGCATGATCCAGCACATGCTCGCAGTAGGAGGCCGAGCTGGCGAAGCCCTCCGGGATTGGTGCCCACACGTAGATCGTCGCCTTCGGCGGGGTGACGTGCACGCCCGCCTTGGCGAGTGCCTCGCACACTAGGTCGCGGCGTCGACGATAGAGCTCGTTCATCGAGGCCACCTCCGCGTCCGCGTCGGGCGAAAGCGCCGCGACGCCTGCCAACTGAACAGCGTCGAACAGCCCCGAATCGATGTTCGTCTTCAAGCGCCAGTAGTGCTCGATCGCCTCCGCGTTGCCAAGCACTGCCGCGCAGCGCCAGCCGGTCATGTTGTAGCCCTTGGAGAGCGAGAACACCTCGATCCCGACCTCCTTCGCGCCCGGTGTAGCTAGAAACGAAGGCGCGCGATAGCCGTCGTATGTTGTCTCGCTGTAAGCGTTGTCGTGCACCACGAGGACTTCGTAAGTGCGGGCGAAGTCGATCACGCGCTCGAAGAAGCCCGGAGGCACGACCGCGCCTGTGGGGTTGTTGGGGTAGTTGAGGTACATCAGCTTCGCCCTGCTCGCCGTCGCTTCGTCGATCGCGTCGAGATCGGGCACGAAGCCAAGCTCGGGCACGAGCGCCATCACGACCGGCTTGGCTCCCACAAGCAGCGGGCCGCCCGTGTAGACGGGGTAGCCGGGGTCGGCGGCAAGCGCGACATCCCCGGGGTCGAGGAACGCGAGGTTGAGGTTGAAGATGGCCTCCTTGGCTCCTATCGCGGGCATGATCTCCGTGTCGGGGTCGAGCGTCACGTCGAAGCGGCGCATGTAGAAGTCGCTGAGGGCCTGGCGAAAGTCGGCGCGTCCACGGTTGGATGGGTAGCGGTGGGTCTCGGGCTCGGTGATCGCCTCCTGCATCGCCTCCACGATCAAGGCCGGCGTTGGCCGGTCGGGGTCGCCGATACCGAGGCTGATCACGTCGACGCCGGCCGCCTTCTTGGCGGCGATCTTGCGCTCGAGCTCGGCGAACAGGTATGGGGGGATGCGGCTCAGGCGCTCACTCGGTTTCATGCAGCCTCTCCAAACCCTCCACCCCTTTCGGGGTGGGTTCCCAGTGGGACACTATGGCGCTCACTCGGTTTCATGCAGCTCCTTTAGGAAGTCGTCGCTGAGGCGCCCCTCGTATACGGGGCGCGCCCATCCTGTCAGGTTCACCCGCAAGTCCTCTCCAATCTCGACGTCAAGCTCTCCGCCGTCGAGATGGACCTTGATGTGTGAACTTCCGCCCGCGAGACGGTAGGCGATCGCGGCGCCTGTGGCACCCGTGCCGGAGGACAGCGTCTCCCCCACACCCCGCTCGAAGATGCGCGCGCGGATCGTGGAGCGGCCGTCGGCTGTGGGCTCGTCTGCCTGCTTGCCGTGTGCCCTTTGGGTATGCCCTTTAGGGTGCTTGCCGGGTGCCTCATGGGCATGCTCTTTCGGGCGCCCCCCGGAGGGAGTCTTTGGAGGGGGCATCTCCGTGTACCACGACACGTTCGTGCGATTGGGGAACAGTTCATGCGCTTCGATCACTGGTCCTATCGCCGGCAGGTCCAGTGCTTCGAGCGTCGCTGGGTCCGCGACGTGGATCGCGCACTGAGGATTGCCGATCGACACGTGCTGGAAGCTCCACACTTGTCCGTCGGCGACCAGCTCTCCATGGCCGTCCTCGGGACCCTCGGGGAAGTCCTTGGAGGTGAGACCGGCGCACCCCATGTCCACGCGACACGTGTCGGGCCCCGTGATCGTTGGGCGGATCTCACCGGCGACCGTCTGAATCGAGAAGACATTCTCGTCGGTCCATCCGCGCCGGCGCAGGTACAGGATCGCCTCGCGTGCCCCATTGCCAGACAACTCGGCCTCCGAGCCATCCGGGTTGAAAATCCGCAGCTTGGCCACAAGGCGGGGGTCCTCTGAGGGCTCGAGTAGCAATACCCCGTCGGCGTCCGCGCCAAAGTGCCGTTTGCAGAGCAGTCGAGTACGCGCCGGCGTGAGCTCAAAGGAAAGTTCGGCTCGCTCCACGATCAAGTAGTCGTTACCAAGTGCCTGCCACTTCTCAAACCTCATGGGGCGCCGCAGTCTAGTGTCTGAGCGATCTCCTCCGCGACGTCCTTGGCGTCGCGGCCGGTGACGTCGATCGCGTGGATCCCCGCGAGCTTGCGCATCCATGTGAGCTGACGGCGTGCGTAGTTGCGCGTGCGGCGCTTCATGGCCTCGATATCGCCGGCAAGCAGCTCCTCGAAGCCGAGCGCCTTGCGGGCTGTCGCGCTTGCCCCGGCGGCATGCGCTCGGAGCACCTCCTCGCGCACCCCTTCGTCGAGCATCCGATCGACGCGAGCGTCGATTCCCCGATAGAGATCCTCACGCTCCATCGCGAGCCCCACGAGCAGCGTCGGGCGGCGCACCTCCTCCGTCCATAGTTGCGACGGTCCCTCTGGCGGCTCGAGCTCGCCCGCGTCGAGCAACTCCAGCGAGCGCACGATGCGCTGGCGGTCGTTGGGATCGATTCCCTGCGCGGCCCACGGCGCGCGCTGGGCCAGGCGTGCATGCAGTGCGGGCGCGCCATACAGTTCGAGCTCTGCGGTCAAGCGCTCGCGCACGCCCTCGGCGGGCGGGGGACGCAGTTCGAGCTCTGTGAGGGCCGCGCGCAGGTACAGGCCCGTGCCCCCGACGACGATCGGCCGACGAGCTTCGTCGAGCGCCGCGTCGATCTCGGCGTGTGCCAACTCGGCGTACTGCCCGGCACTGAAGCTGGCATCGATCGGAAGGAACGACACGAGGCGGTGTTCAAGCTCGGCTCGCTGCGCCGCTGCCGCGACGCCGGTGAGGGTCTCGAGGCCACGGTAGACCTGAAGCGCGTCGGCCGACACCGCGACGGGGCGCTCTCCACGGGCGCGCAATGCGCGTGCGAGCGACACCGCCACCGCGGTCTTGCCAACTCCGGTGGGCCCGAACAGAGCGATCGCGTGCGTTGGAGAGCCCATTCGCGTAGGCTTGCACCTCATGGAGATCTCTGGCTCCACCGTACTGCTCACGGGCGCCACCGGCGGCCTCGGACACGCTATCGCCAGGGCGTTGTCGGCGAAGGGTGGTCGCCTGATCCTCACGGGACGACGCATGGACGTGCTCGAGCCGCTCGCCTCGGAGCTCGGCGCGCGCGCTCTCGCGGTCGATCTAAGCGACGCCTCCGAGGTGGACCGCCTGCTCTCCGAGGCCGGCGAGCTCGACATTCTCGTTGCCAACGCCGCCCTGCCCGCGAGCGGTTCGCTCGATTCCTTCACGGTCGAGCAGATCGACCGTGCCATCGACGTGAACCTGCGCGCCCCGATCGCGATGACCCACGCGCTTGCCCCTGAGATGGTGAGGCGCGGACGCGGACACCTCTTGCTCATGTCCTCGCTGTCGGGCAAGGCGGCCACAGCGGGGAGCTCGATCTACAACGCCACCAAGTTTGGCCTGCGCGGCTTCGCCGGGGCGATGCGCGCAGAGTTGCACGGCACGGGCGTCGGCGTCTCGGCGGTCTTCCCGGGCTTCATCCGTGAAGCTGGCATGTTTGCCGAGGCGGACGTCGAGTTGCCGAGGGGTGTGGGCACGCGCAGCCCCCAGGACGTCGCCAAAGCCGTGGTGCACGCGATCGAGCAAAACCGCGGCGAGGTCGACGTGGCGCCGATCTCGCTGCGCGTCGGCTCCGCATTTGCCGGTCTCGCACCCGAGCTCTCGGCCGCGATCGCGCGCAAGTCTGGCGGCGACAAGCTCGCCGCCAATGTGGCCGACGGCCAACACATAAAGCGATAGGACGAGCCTCCATAAGGAGTCTTCCTACGTTGTCCTTCGGTATCGCTTAGGCCCGCGTTCTGCCCGGCTTAGGGTGTGGCCGCAGGATGGTTGGGGTAACCCCTCACCGACCACGGAGGTTCGCGTATGAACAGGGCAGGTATGATCCGAGTAGGGATCGTCGTCGGCGCTCTTGCCACCGGAGGAGCTGTAGCCGGTATCGCGGGAGCCGCGGCGGCACCCAACCCCACGACGTCCACGACGACAACACAGTCAACCCCCAACACGTCCTCGACGCCGTCGTCGACGACGACGACTCCCGCTCCGAAGGCCCAGACGCCGGCTCCCCAGCACGGCACAAGCGGACATCCGTGCCCGCACATGGGCCACAAGTCCGGCTCGGGCTCAGGCTCCGGTTCGGAATCGGGCTCGAACTCTGGCTCGGTCTATGAAGGCGGTCCCCCGCCGGGAGCGACGACCCAGTAGCTCGTAGTCAATCGGTGCAATGCGGGCATCTGAGCCTCCTGGGCGGCCGGATCACTGCCGCCCAGGAGGAGGCTCGTTCAGGCGGCGCGGGTGTCTGCCTCTGCCTCTGCCTCTGGGGCTACTACCGCCAGTGGGGTCTCGGTGCCTTGGATCGGCCTGACCTTGTCGGCCCCGATCCCGAGCGCGGCGTAGACCTTGCGCTCGATCTCGCCGGCGATCGCGGGGTTCTCCTCGAGGTAGGACTTGGCGTTGCCGCGACCCTGCCCCAGGCGCTCGTTGCCGTATGAGAAGAACGAGCCTGACTTCGTGACGATCCCGTGCTCGATGCCCAGGTCCACGAGGCACCCAGCCGTGGAGATGCCCTTGCCGAACTCGATGTCGAACTCGGCCTGGCGGAAGGGTGCGGCGAGCTTGTTCTTGACGACCTTCACGCGCACGCGGTTGCCGACGGCCTCGGTGCCATCCTTGAGCGTCTCGATGCGCCTGATGTCAAGGCGCTGGGAGGCGTAGAACTTCAGCGCGCGCCCGCCCGGCTGCACCTCCGGCGAGCCGAACATGACGCCGACCTTTTCACGGATCTGGTTGGTGAGGATGCAGAGCGTCTGCGTGCGGTTCAGGTTGCCGGCGATCTTGCGCATCGCCTGGGACATCATCCGCGCCTGCGCGCCCACCGTTTGGTCGCCCATCTGCCCCTCGAGCTCCACGCGCGGAGTGAGCGCCGCGACCGAGTCGATCGCGACCACGTCCACGGCGCCTGAGCGCACAAGCATGTCGGCGATCTCCAGCGCCTGCTCCCCGTAGTCGGGCTGGGAGACGAGCAGCTCGTCGATGTCCACGCCGATCTCCTTCGCGTACAAGGGGTCCATCGCGTGCTCGGCGTCGATGAACGCGCACACCCCGCCGAGCCGCTGGGCTTCGGCGAGCACGTGGTAGATCAGCGTCGTCTTGCCGGAGGACTCCGGCCCGAAGACCTCGACGATGCGGCCCTTGGGCACACCGCCGATGCCGAGCGCCAGATCGAGCGAGAGCGCTCCAGTGGGGATCGCGTCGACACGCACCTGCGCGCCCTCGTCGCCCATGCGCATGACCGAGCCCTTGCCGAACTCTCGCTCGATCTGGCCTAGCGCGCCTTGCAGGGCGGCGTCGCGCGCCTTTGCGGCCTTCTCCTCATCGGTCACGGGCATCGTCTTGTCCTCCTGTCGAAAAGTTGGAGATGAAAATGTATGGGGCCCTTCGGACGGAACCATGGGAACATGTGTTCGCCCTGTCGAGGCCGAGTCCTTCAACCTGCTCGATACGCCGATGACTCGAACTCGTCAGCCTGCCGCACGGGCGAGGAGGCTCTCCTCGCCGGAGAGGGTCTGGCTTGTGGCGGCGGTTATCTCGACTTGGGCGAGCTCGCCGGAGGCGGCAAGCCCTGAGAAGTTGACGACCTTATTGTGACGGGTACGCCCGCGCCGGCGCTCGGGGTCGGTGCGCGAGGGGCCTTCGACGAGCACCTCGACCGTGCGGCCCACGAAGCGCTGGGCGCGCTCAAGCGCCCGACGCTGGACCACCTCCAAGAGCCTCTCCATCCGCTGCACCTTGACGGGGTGAGGCACGATTCCCTCCGTTATCTCGGCGGCCTCCGTGCCGCGGCGTGGCGAGAAGAGGAACGTGAACGCGCTGTCGTAGCCCACCGCCTCGGCGACCTCGAGCGTCTGCTCGAAGTCCTCCTCGCTCTCTCCCGGGAAGCCGACGATGATGTCTGTGGTGAGCGCCACGTCGGGCACGTGCTCGCGGATCAGGGCGACCCGGTCGAGATAGCGCTCGCGGTCGTAGGTGCGGCGCATCGCCTTCAGGATGCGGCTCGAGCCCGATTGCAACGGCAGATGGATGTGCTCGCACACGCTCGCGAGCTCGGCATGCGCGCGGATCACGTCCTCGCGCATGTCCTTGGGGTGAGGGCTCGTGTAGCGGATCCGCTCGATCCCGTCGATCCCGTCGAGTACATGCAGCAGCTCGGCAAAAGTGCGGGTACGCGGACTGCCCTGCGATCGAGGCCCCCCCGCGCGCGCGGGGGGCAACCCGTTTTGAGCATCAAGGTCTACATCCGGAGGCACACGTAGGTCGCGCCCGTAGGAGTTGACGTTCTGGCCGAGCAGCGTCACCTCGCGTACCCCGTCGGTCGCCATCCTCTCGACCTCGGCGACCAACTCGTGGAGCGGCCTCGACACCTCGCGCCCACGCGTGCTCGGCACGATGCAGTAGGAGCAGCGGCAGTTGCACCCGACGCTGATCTGCAGCCACCCCTGGAACGGGCGCCCGCGCTTAGCGGGCAGGTGACCGGTGAAGCCCTCGAACTCGAAATAGCCCTGCGCCGTGAGCGAGTCGCTTGTGAGGAACTCGGCGAGCTTGTGCGTCTGGCCAGGACCGAACGCCACGTCGACGAACGGGAAGCGCTCGAACACCTCCTCCTTGACCGACTGCGCCCAGCAACCCCCGACCCCCACGACACGCTCGGGCTGTTCGCGCTTGAGGCGCTTGGCCTCGCCGAGATGAGCGACGAAGCGCGAGTCGGCGCTCTCGCGGATCGAGCATGTGTTGAACAGGATCAGGTCGGCCTCGCCGCGCTCGGGCGCCTCGCTGTAGCCGAGCGACTCGAGCATTCCCTTCATGCGCTCGGAGTCGTGCTCGTTCATCTGGCAGCCGAAGGTGGTGAGGTGGTAGCGCTTTGCCATGGCTTCACAGGGTAGCCGTGAAAGTCTCAATCTGACCGTCCGGATTAAATGTGATCAACGAGCACAAGATCGGTCTTGGCGAAGTCCTCTCCAAGGCAGAGCAGCGGCTCGTTGGCGAGTCGGGCGGTCGCGTAGGTGAGGCAGTCGCCGAAATTAAGGGCGGCTGGATGACGACCCTTGCCGAAGCGCAGGAAGGCCTGCACCGCGATCGTCCAGTGCTCAGCGTCGCATGAGAGGATCACAAGCTCGGCTGCCTGGGTGAAACGACCGAGCAGCGTCTGACCGCGCTCGCCTAGCCGCGCTGAGAGCACGATGCCAGTCTCGACCATCGTGGGTGCCCCGATGCCGGGCTCTGGGTTCTCGGCGAGGCATTCCAACAGCCGTTCGTGGCCCGGCTCCTTCAGCAGTATCGCGACGATCGCGGAGCTATCGAGGATCAAACGCCCTCCGGCCCGTAGCCGAGGATCGCTTCACGCTGCTCGCGGGAGATTTGCTTGCCCAGCACCTCCGGTGGGATCTGAGGCCAGATCTCCCCAGCGAGCAGGTCGGTCAGGCGTCGCGTGCGCTCGGCTGTCGAGACGCCGCGCGCAAGCCGTCGCGTGCGATCTTCCAGAGCGGTCTTCACGGCGTGTGTCTTCGTCTCGCCGGTAAGCGCCGCGAGCTCGTCCGCCAGACGGATCGTCTCGCTGTCCTTGATGTTCAGAGCCATGGTGGAAAGGTAGCAGAAATATAGCCTGGTACCTATCTATTGGAGTGAGGCTGTGCTGCCTGACAGTTCGACCCCTCTCTGTCAACGTCCGCCTGGAACGGCGAGGTGACCGTCTTTGTTGCACCGAGGTCGCTCGTGAGTGTGCTGCCGATGGCTAGTGGGTTGCACCGATCGGGTGCGAAGCGACCGCTTCGTAGCGTGCTCCCTCCGACGATAGCCACGAGCGATACAACACTAGCTCCTCGGGTACGAACGACAGTGCTGGCGTCGGCGGTAGCTTACGCTCGTAGCGGGTAACTGTACGGCCGATACGCGCGACGGTGACGTGTGGGTAAAAGCGCCGCCGCGCGGGGCTGGCGTCCCGGCGGCCCCTTTCGCCCGCGCCCGGCTGCCAGCCGCTGACCTGCTTCAGCGCGGCCACCACCTCCGCCTGCAGGCACGCGAGTGCGCCGCTCTCGTCGTGCAGCTCGATCGCCAGCGCCCGCGGATGGCGCGTGGGCAGCCACAGCGGCGCTCCCAGCGACAACTCCCCTGTGGCGCCTTCGCACGCGCTCAGCTGTCCCGCCAGCGCGTCCATCTCACCGACCGGGCGGTTGCCGAGAAAGCACAGCGTGACATGCAGCAACTCGGGCTCGAGAACGCGCAGCGCCGCGCTCGGGCGCGTGTGTCCCTCCGCGGCTCGCGCGGCGCTTCGGGCCCAAGAGGACAGCGCGCCGCGTACCGTCGCGGGCAAATCGACCGCCGCGAACAGCCGCGCTGTCGGACTACGAATCATCGACTCAGCGTAGGACCTGCTTCACGTGGCAGGACCGGAATGGGCCGAGCGCTCATCGCAGGAGTGGCCCCTTGGCCTTGACACCGGCCCCTCCGTCGCGCTCGCCCATCAGCAGACGGCGAATCAGGTGCATCGCGACTGTGACCGCTCGTTCGCGTATGTCCGGGCGGGCGCCGGGCAAGTTCATCGAACGCGTCAGGCTCGCGCCGTCGGGGCCGGCCACGCACGTCCACACGAGCCCGACGGGCTTCTCCTCGCTGCCGCCGTCCGGACCCGCGATCCCCGTGATGCCCACGCCGACATCCGCTCCCAGCCGCTCGCGTACGCCCACCGCCAGCGCTTGCGCGACCTGTGAGGAGACCGCCCCGTCGGTTTCGATCGTCTCGCGTGGCACCCCCACCTCGCCGGTCTTCACCTCGTTGGAGTACGCCACCACGCCTCCGATCACATACTCCGAGGCACCCGGAGGGTTCGTGAGGCGCGCCGCCAGCAGGCCGCCGGTGCACGACTCGGCAACCGCGATCGTTCGGCACGTGCTTCCCGCGCCGCCGGGCTCGGGCGTCTCACCGCGCAGCAGCGCGGCCACCTGGTCGTCGACCGTCGTGCCGTCCGTCGAGTAGAGCGTGTCGGCGTGGCGGGCCACGACGAGCGCCGCGAAAGCTTCATACGTGTCCTCGACGCGTGCTTCGTAGCGGGTGACGATCTCGATCTCCCCACCGCGCAGGCACGTGGTGATCTCGAGCGCAGCGAGATCCACGCCCTCGCGCTCGGCGTGGCGCAACGTCTCGGCGATCTCCGACTCTGGGATCCCGAACAGGCGCAGCATCCGCTGGCGGTAGACCCGCGCCCCGGCGATCGCCGTGCGCCACGCCTCGGTCGCGATCGCCCGCTCCCACATCGGCTGTAGCTCGCGCGGCGGCCCCGGCAGCACGACAATCGTCGGGCCATTGCGGCCCTCGGCGGGGGCAACCACCAGTCCCGGCGCCGTGCCGACCGGCTCGAGCACCGTTGCGCCACGCGGGACCGTCGCCTGCTTGCGAGTCCCGGCGGCCATCGCGTCGCGGTCGAGGCTCGGGTAGCGCGTGGCGAGCGGACGCACGATTTCCGCGATGCGCCGCTCGAGCGCTTGGTCAAGCACCAGCTCTCGTCCTTGGAAGCGGCCGATGACCTCAGCCGTGAGGTCATCCGCGGTTGGGCCGAGTCCGCCGCTTGTGAGCACCACGTCGAGTCCCATGCTCGTCATGGACCGGAGCGTCGCCGCCAAGTCCCCCGGCCGGTCGCCGACAATCGCGATCTGGGCCAGATCCACCCCCGTCTCAAAGAGCCGATCGGACAACCACGGACCGTTGCGATCGCGCACGCGGCCGGTCAACACCTCGGTACCGGTGATGAGAATCCCGGCGCGCGGCGCTGCGCTCATTTGCACGTGGGCAGCTGGCCGGCCGCAAGCGTGTGGCGCCCGGCGCTCGTCACCGAGTAGCCGATCGCGCGCGAGGAGGCCGGCACGCTCAGCGCTTTGCCGGCGACGTACATCGTGACCGCGTTGTTGCCGAGCGTCATCGTGAAATGCGCGGCGTGGTAGGTGACGGGCGTGTAGGGCGGCTGGATGATCACCCCAGGGATCGCCTTGCGACCATTGTCGCCGATCAGGCACACGTACACGGGTCCGGAGGGTTGCAGGGAGAGCGCGACCCTCCCGCCGGCGCTCGAGCTTTGAGAAGGGCTCGAGCGTGTGACCCTCGAGCCGCGATGGCGCGGATTGTGGGTCTTGCGGGTGTTCGTGCTGCTCGCCTGCTTCGGGGAGCCACCGCCTTTGCCGGACAGTAGGCTCACCAGCAGCAGCACGATCAACACGCCGAGCACTCCGACCGCGATCGCATAGCCTCGCGAGGGTCCGGCACGACTCGAGCGGGCACGCACGCGGCCCGCGGCGGACATCACCGGCTGATTGTCGAGCTCGCTCGGCTGCTCGTACTGCCGCCGGTATTCGTCGATGAGTGCCTTGTCGTCCAGCCCGAGCGCCTGCGCGTATGTGCGCAGGAAGCTGCGCACGAACGTCGGCCCGGGAAGCAGGTCCCACTCCTCGTTCTCGAGCGCCCGCAGGTACTTGGCCCGGATCTTCGTCTGGGCCTCGATCTCGGACACGTCGATGCGGGCACGCATGCGCGCCTCCCGCAGTGTCGCTCCGATCTCTGCCATATCAGCGAAACAGGCTAGTGACTGTCGCTTCCAAGAGTGTTACTCGCACGAAGGATTGCGCAATGGGCGATCGTGGCGATCTCCGGTCGGGGAGCGATTCGCGCGCGGGGTCAACTCGTGACCGGAGCCGATTCGCTCTCGGCCTCGGTGCCGTCAGGCCCACCAAGCATCGCGAGTACCCGAGGAACGTCCCCCTCTCCAATCAAGACCTGTCGCGGCTTTGAGCCCTCATAGCCTGAGATCACACCGCGGCGCTCGAGCATGTCGATCAGCCTGCCAGCACGCGTGTAGCCAAGGCGCAGGCGGCGCTGGAGCATCGAGGTGGAGGCCGTCTGCATTTCCGCTACGAGCCTGATCGCATCGTTCAGCAACGGATCCTCGTCGGGGTCGAACTCGTCATCGCCGCCTTTCTCGGGCTCGACGGGCTCGACCTGCTCGAGTAGCTCCTCGCGCAGCTCGGGCTCGCCCTGCTTGCGCCACATGTCGGTCAGTTTCGCGATCTGGGCCTCGTCGATGTATGCGCCCTGGATGCGCTGAAGGCGCGAGGAGCCCACTGGGCTGAACAGCATGTCGCCCTGACCGAGCAGCGACTCGGCGCCGTTCTGGTCGAGGATCACGCGCGAGTCTGTCTGAGAGGAAACAGAGAAGGCGATCCGCGAGGGCACGTTGGCCTTGATCATGCCGGTGATCACGTCTACGCGCGGGGACTGCGTGGCGAGCACCAGGTGGATGCCCACCGCGCGCGCCTTCTGGGCGAGGCGGATGATCGAGTCCTCGACATCGGCCGGCGCGACCATCATCAAGTCCGCGAGCTCGTCGATTACGCACAGGATGTAGGGCAGCGGCGCTTCGTCGCGCAACTCGCGCGCCTTGTTGAGCTCCACGAGGCTGCGCGTGCGCGCCAGGGACATGATCCCGTAGCGCTGCTCCATCTCGCGCACGAGGTTCTGAAGCGCGTTGGCCGCCATCCGCGGACTTGTGATCACAGGCGTGAGCAGGTGCGGGATCGACTCGTAGTGGTTGAGCTCCACCTGCTTGGGGTCCACCAGCACCAGCCGCAACTCGTGCGGGGTGGCGCGCAAGAGCACGCTGCACAGCATCGCGTTGATCGCGCCCGACTTGCCGGCGCCGGTCGTGCCGGCAACCAGCAGGTGGGGCATCTTCGCGAGATCGGCCCCGATCGCCTTGCCGGCCACATCCTTGCCGAGCCACACAGTCAGCGGGGACCAGTCCTTGGGAGGCTCCTGGTACACGTCGCCGAGGCGCACCATGCGCCGCTTGGCGTTGGGGACCTCGACTCCGACGGCCTGCTTGCCCGGGATCGGGGCCAGGATGCGAATGTCGGTGGCGGCGAGCGCGTAGGCCAGATCGTCCTTGAGCTGGGCGACCTTAGCGACCTTCGTGCCCGGCGCGAGCCGCAGCTCATAGCGGGTGATGTGGGGGCCCGCGACCGTCCCGATCACCTTCGCCTGTACGCCGAAGTGCCCAAGCGCCTCGACCAGGCTAGTCGCGGTGCGCTCTTGCCCGGCGGTGTCCGGGCGTGCCTGCTCGGCCGTGGAGCGCGTCAGTATCCGCTCGGCTCCCGGCAGCTCCCACACGAAGTCTGGGTCGTCGGTAACGACGTCGCGCAGGCGCCCCTGCGGGGTCAGCATCGACTCGTCGATGGGCTCTGAGGCGGGAGCCTGGCCCGAAGCGTCGTCCTCGTGCGAGCGCAGGTCCACCGCGTCAAACGAGCCATCCTCATCGATTTTGGATTCGTGATCGTTCTCGTTGTTTGAGTTGGCCTGCTCCGCCACCTCGTCGAGACCCGCATCCCACGGATCGATCGCGCCGATGGCGGGCGGCGCGCCGTCGACCGACGGGGCCTCCACGTGCGTGGCTCGCACGATCAGCTCATCGGGCTCGGGTTCGGGCGGCTGCACCGATCTCTCCTGCGCGCGCGTCGCCCTGCCGTGGGCGACCTGGCTCGCGCGCTCGTCCAGCAGCTCCCTCGATGCTTGCTCGAAGGCCACCGCGCGTGCACGAAGCACGCGACTTGTATCCGCCAAGCCGTTGCCGGTCGCGCGCAACACCGCCGCGAGAGACGCTCCGCTCAGCAGCACCGCTCCCACCAGTGTCAAGAACACGACGAGTATGTCCACCCCGACGGTCTGCACCATGCGGTGGGCTCCCCAGTAGAGCGCCTGGCCCATAATGCCGCCGTGCGTTTGCAGGAAGGCCGAGTGCCACTGCTCCGAGGAGGGCCCGTGCGCGGGTGTGCCGCCGCTCACGCCGAGCGTGCCGGCCGCAAGCGCGAGAGTCACCGCCGCGAACAGGCACACCCCGCCGGTCCGCAGAGGCTTGCGTGTCGGCATCAACTGGGCGAGTAGCAGCGCGCCTCCCGCGACGACGAGCGCCGGAGGGGCGAGCGTCCGGGCTTCGCCGACGCACCAGCCGAGGCCCACGGCCAGGCCGTGCCCAACGCGACCTCCGTCCCAATGGCCGTAGAGGACAAACGCCATGAACACGCCGACCGCGACGAGGCCGAGGCCGAGTACGTCACGTTGGTTCTGATTGAGCACCGGCAAGCGTGGCACGAGGCCGTCGAGCAGCCCGGTCGAACCGCGCCCGCGCCCGCGCCTCGAGCGCGACTTCGCGGTCGCGCGTGTGGGAGGGCGGGTCCTCCGATCACGGGCTTGGCGGCGGGCGGGCTGGCGCTTGGGGCTCTTGCGGGCTGTGGCCATCAGGCCCAGGCTTCGACATCCGCGACCGAGAACCTGCCTCGGACGCCCCGAAAGTCGCCTCCGCGTACCGGAGAACCGACTTCGGCGCGTTCAGACCCTACCATCGCTCATTCCCCCATTCGGTCGCCCCGACCCGCGTTAGCGGGATCGGGGCTTACCATGGCTTTAGTGCACCCCGATACATACATTGGCCTATGAACGACTTTGCCCGTGCCCCACGCGTGCTCGTGGTTGAGGACGACGAGGACATTGCCCAGGCGCTCCAACGCTCGCTGCGCATGGAGGGCTATGAGGTGCGCGCCGCCGCCGACGGCGCCGCCGCGCTCGAGCACGGCCGCTCGTTTGCCCCAGACCTTGTGATCCTCGACCTCGGCTTGCCCGGGATCGACGGGATCGAGGTTGCCCGCAAGCTGCGCTCCGACGACGACGTGCCGATCCTTATCCTCACGGCCCGCGACGCTCTGGAGTCGCGCGTCGAGGGACTCGATGCGGGCGCCGACGACTACCTCGTCAAGCCCTTCGAGCGCCAGGAGCTGCTCGCCCGCATGCGCGCGCTCTTGCGCCGCCGTCCTCCCCGCGGATCGGCTCCCCTGCGCGTCGGCGACCTGTCTCTGAATGTGGACACCCATGAGATTTCCCGCGGCGATCGTGACATCGAGCTTACCCAGCGCGAGTTCGAGTTGCTCGAGTATCTGATGCGTAACGAGCGCATCGTCATCTCACGCCAGCGATTGCTGGACGAGGTGTGGGGTTATGACCCGTTCTCCACCACTAACACGATCGAGGTGTTTGTCTCCAACCTGCGCCGCAAGCTGGAGGCAGACGGCGAGCCGCGACTGTTGCACACGATCCGGGGAGCCGGCTACGTTCTCCGCGCTTAGCGAGAGGTTCGACCGCCTGCCGATCCGTGTGCGCCTGGCGGGCGTGTCGGCGCTGTTGACATTCACGATCCTGTGCGCATTCGCCTTGGTCGTCGGATCGCTCACGGTGCATCGCATTCGCACCAACTTCAATCGCGAAGTCGCCGTCTCCGCCGGCAACCTGGCCGGCCTGCTCCAGGTGAACGTGACCGGCAGCTACATCGAAGGCTTCAGGTTGAAAGTCGTCAACCCGCCGAACCTCGACAAGTTCGCGGGCTCCGAAGATGCGGTTGTGCGAATTCTCAGCGAATCGGGTGGGGTTCTCGCGAGCTCGACCGGAGCGCCCAACCTAGGGTTGTTGAGCGAAGCCGACGTGCACGGCTACCGCGTGCACACGAGGCCGGTGGCGCTCAACGGACCGGTCGGGGGAGCGGTCATCGTCCAGTATGGCCGGCGCCTATCGGACCTCGACGCGACAATCGCGCGCGTCGAGCTACTGCTCGTGCTCGGCGTGCTCGCCGGCACCGCGTTCGCTCTGCTTGCGGGTGTGGCGATCGCACGCCGCGCGATGGCCCCGATCGCCGAGCTCACCACCACCGCCGAGGAGATCGCGCGCACGCGCGATCCGTCTCGCAAGATACCCGAGCCGCTCGCCGACGACGAGGTTTCAGAGCTCGCTCGCACGCTCGGCGGAATGTTGCGCGAGCTCGACGCCGCCCACGCCGAGACCGAGGCGACGCTCGCACGCCAGCGCCAGTTCGTAGCCGACGCGTCCCACGAGCTGCGCACGCCGCTCACGAGCGTGCTGTCCAACCTCGAGCTGCTGGCAGAGTCCCTCCACGGCGAGGAGGCCGACGCGGCCCGCTCTGCCCTGCGCTCCTCGAGGCGCATGAGACGGCTCGTCGCGGATCTGCTGCTGCTCGCCCGCACGGATGTGGGGCGCATCGTGCGACGCGAACCGTGCGATCTCGCACAAATCGTGGTCGAGGCGACCGCGGAGCTCGGCCCGGTCAGCGGCGGGCACGACATCTCGCTCGACGTTGGGCGAGCGGGACCGGTTCTTGTCGAGGCATCCCGTGACGAGCTCCACCGCCTCGCGATCAACCTGATCGAGAACGCCGTGCGCCACACGCCCCCCGGCACGGAGATTCGCGTGAGCACAGGCATGAGCGACGATGGCAGGGCCCGCCTGCCTGCCGGCGAGGCATACCTAATCGTCGAGGACGACGGCCCCGGCGTGTCCGAGCGCCTTGCCCCTACGCTGTTCGAGCGCTTTGTGCGCGGCGCCGGCGACCGCGGCGGCTCGTTCGGCCTCGGCCTCGCGATCGTGCGCGCGGTCGCCGAGTCCCACGGTGGCACGGTCTCGCTCGAGCCGGGTGGGTTTGGCAAAAAAGAGCTCACCGGTGCGCGCTTCGTCGTGACGCTGCCGGCGATCCCCGGAGGCCCGCCCGAGGCTCAGACTCCCGCGGCTGAGGTGGCGAGCCTGGAGGCCTGAGGGCGCAATTCCCGCTCAAATGGGAGCCCCACGCGCGTGGGGGCCCTCCTCAGACCTCTACAACGACCGGAAGCACCATCGGACGGCGCTTGAGGCGGTCATACACCAGTGCCGCCAGGTCGTCGTGGAGCAGCTGCTGGAGCAGGTCAATCTCGCGGATCTCCTCCTTGGCGGCGCGTGCCAGCGTGGAGTTGACGGTCCCCCGGATCTCCTCGATCAACTCGCCGGCCTCGTCCATGAACGGCACGCCCCTGAAGATCACCTCTGGGTCTGCGACCGAGCTGCCATCCTGCTCGGCGATCGTCACCACCACGATGAAGATCCCGTCGGCCGAGAGCATGCGGCGGTCGCGCAGCGCGACATCCGCCATGTCGCCGATCTCGACGCCGTCGACGAACACCATCCCCGACTGCTCGTGCTCTTTGAAGCGTGCGCCGCGCTCATCGATGTCGAGAGGCAGCCCATTCTCGCCCTGGAAGATGTCCTGCGCCTCGATCCCGACCGCTTCGGCCAGCTGCGCGTGCAATCGCAGACGCTTGAAGTCCCCGTGAAAGGGCATCGTGTAGCGCGGTTTGACGAGGTTGAGCATCAGCTTGACCTCCTCGGCGTACCCATGCCCGGAAGCGTGCACGGGCGCATCGCGCGCGGTCACCACGTCGCAGCCGATGTGGTAGAGGCGGTCGATCGTCTCGTTGACAGCGCGCTCGTTTCCGGGCACCGGCGTCGCCGAGAACACGACCGTGTCGCCGTGGCGGAGCTTCACCTGCGGATGGTCGCGGTAGGCCATCCGCCGCAGCGCGGACAGCGGCTCGCCCTGGGAGCCGGTCGAGATGATCACGATGCGCTCGTCGGGGAGGTTCTCGATCTCGCGAGTCCCGACGAGGATGCCCTCGGGCACGTCAACGTGGCCGAGCGTGCGCCCGATGCCGACGTTCTTTCTCATCGAGCGACCCACGAGCGAGACCTTGCGCCCGAGCGCGGCGGCAGCGTCGATCACCTGCTGCACCCTGTGGATGTTCGAGGCGAAGCTCGTCACGACGATGCGCCCCTCGCAGCGCGCGAACGCCTCCACCAGGTGCGGGCCGACGAGCGACTCCGACGGCGAGAAGCCGTCGCGATCGACGTTCGTGGAGTCCCCGCACAGCAGCAGAACTCCCTCGCGTCCCAGTTCGGCGAGCCTGGACACGTCAGCGGGAGCACCGTCGACCGGTGTTTGGTCGAACTTGTAGTCGCCGGTGATCAGGACCGTCCCCAGATCCGTGCCGAGCGCCACCGCGCTCGAGTCGGGAATCGAGTGGGTCATGTGGACTGTCTCGAGCGAGAACGGCCCAAGCTCCAGCATTTCGCCGGGTGCGATGTCGTTGAGCTCGATGTCGCGCAGCTTGTGCTCTTCGAGCTTGGAGCGCGCCATCGCGATCGTGAGCGGTCCGCCGTAGACCGGGGGCGGGTCCTCGAGTTCGCGCATCACCCACGGCAGCGCGCCGAGGTGATCCTCGTGGCCGTGGGTCACGACGATCGCCTCGATGTCGCGCGCGCGCTCGCGCAGGTAGGAGAAGTCGGGCAAGACCAGGTCGATGCCGACCATCTCGGGCGTCGGGAAGCGCAGGCCCACGTCGACCACCACGATGCGCCCGTCGTACTCGAGCACGGTCATGTTCTTGCCTATCTCCCCCAGCCCCCCGAGGGGCAGGACTCGCAGTGCGCTCATGTGTGTACGGGGGTTGGTGGATTCGCCACGAGGTCGTGGCGGAGCAGCATCCTCTGCACCGCCACGAGCTCCTGCTCGCTTGCCTCGATCAGCGGCAGGCGCAGACCGCCCACCTTGTGGCCGAGCATGTTGAGCGCCGCCTTCGTGCACGTCGGGCTCGCCGTCATGAACAACGTCTCATACACATCCTTGAGCGAGGCGTCGATCTCGCCGCGATTCTCGGGCTCGTCCACCATGCGGCGCATCTCATCGCCCACGATGTGGGTTGCCACAAGGATGCCGCCGGCGCCGCCGATGTCGAGCGTGCGCGCGAACGTGGAGTCGTCGCCCGAATACAGGTCGAGGCCGTCGATCGTCTGAAGCTCGGCTTCGTTTGCCTGCTTGACGCCGCTCACATGCTCGATCTGGGCAAGCCTCGCGAGCAGCTCGGGACCCATGTTGACAGCCGTGCGGCCCGGGATGTTGTAAAGCAGGATCGGCCGGTCGGTCGCCCTTGCGACCTCTTCGTAGTGGCGCACGATCCCGCGTTCGCTCGGCTTGTTGTAGTAGGGGGTCACGCTCAGCGTCGCGTCCACGCCAAGCTCGCTTGCCACCTCGGTCAGGTGCACCGCGTGGCGCGTGTCGTTGGAGCCCGTGCCGCCCACGATCGTGGCGCCGGGCGGGCGCTCGCGCACAGCGAGGCCGATCAGGGCTAGGTGTTCCTCGTCGGTGAGCGTCGCCGCCTCGCCCGTCGTGCCGCATACGACGAAGCCGTCCGAGCCGTGCTCGGCGAGATGATGCATGAGCGCGACGAACGACTCCTCGTCCACGTGCCCGCGCTCGTCGAAGGGGGTGACGATCGCCGTGAGGATCGTGCCGAGGGTGCTCATCGAATGGAGTATTCCATGCTCATCGGCAACAACCCGGTCCCCTATTCGCCCGTGAAGAGCAAGTGCTCGAGGCCCACCACCGGCGAGCTCTCAAGCATTCGGACACCGCGAATCGCGAGCAGCACCCCCGGCATGAACGACTCGCGCCCCGTGGTGTCGTGGCGGATCGTGAGCGTCTGGCCGACGTCGCCGAGGATGACCTCCTGGTTGGCGACGATGCCCGGCAGCCGCACCGAGTGGATCGGGGGCTCCTCGGCGCCGGACGCCTCAGCCATCAGCCGTGCCGTGCGCGCGGCCGTGCCGCTCGGGGCGTCCAGCTTGCGGTCGTGGTGTAGCTCGACGATCTCGGCCTTCGACATGTACATGGACGCCTCGGCGGCGAAGCGCATCATCAGGACAGCGCCGATCGCGAAGTTGGGCGCAACGAACACGTTCGCAGCGCCGCGCTCTGGGATCTCCGCGGCGATCGCGCGCGCCTGCTCGGCGAGCGAGTCGACGTCGAAGCCCGTCGTCCCGATCACAACGTGCGCTCCCGCGCGCACGCACTCCAGCGCGTTCTGTAGAGCTGTGTCGGGCCGCGTGAAGTCCACGACCACCTCCGGCTTGCCCTCTCTCAGAACCTGCTCCAGGGTCGTCTCGAGCAGCGGGTCGGCCCGACCCACGAGCTCCATATCCGTGGCGTCCTCCACGGCCACGCACACCGTCTTGCCCATGTTCCCGGCCGCGCCCGCGACGGCGACGCGGATCACGACGCCACCCCCGCGAGAGGGCTCAGCGCCGCGTCGAACGTGTCCCTGTCCGATCCAACCCCCGCCACCGACAATCGCTCGCCGGCGAACAACTCGCTTGCAAGCTCCTGCACGTGTGAGAGCTGAACGCCGTCGATACGCTCGACGATCTCGTCCACCGACAGGATCGGCAGCTCGCTGAGAACCGACGATCCGAGCCTGTTCATCCGGGCCGCGGTCGACTCGAGCGCGAGCACCACGCGTCCCTTCACGTTCTCGCGCGAGCGCGTCAGCTCCTCATCGGTAATTGAATCCCCACCCACCTCGACGAAGCGCTCGAGCTCGCCTGCGATCGTCGCGATCGCCTCGCCGAGATTCTCCGGCCGCGTGCCCACGTACAATCCGACCTCGCCGGTGCGTGCATGCAGGTTCGAGAAGCAGAACACCGAGTAGGCGAGTCCGCGCTTCTCGCGGACCTCCTGGAACAGGCGCGAGGAGGACGTCCCCCCAAGTATGCCTTCGAGCACGCGCAGCGCGAAGCGTCGCTCGTCGTCGCGGGCGATTCCGCGCCCTCCCAGACACACGTGGTACTGCTCGGTGTCCTTGCGCAGGAAGCGCACGCGCCGTTCAAACGACGGTGGGTCCCCGTCGCGCTGCGCGGGTGCCATGCCCCCGGCGCTCGGCGAGCACGCCGCCTGCACCATCCCCACGAGCTCGTCGTGGTCGACCGAGCCGGCGGCGGCCACCACGATGCTCCGCGGAAGGTAGCGCTCGGCGTGAAAGGCGCGCAAGCCCTCGAGCTCGACAGCCCGCACCACGTCCGCGCGACCGATCACGGCGCGTCCGAGCGGATGGCTCCCGAACACAGCTTCGCCGAGTAGGTCGAAGACTCGATCCTGGGGATCGTCTTCGTACATCGCGATCTCCTCCAGCACCACCTCGCGCTCGGCGGCGAGGTCTTCGAAGCCGGGCTTCCACAGCATCTCGCCCATCACGTGCAGGGCACGCTCCAGATGCCGGTCGAGCACACGCGTATACAACGAGGTCGTCTCTCTGTCGGTGCCGGCGTTTATCTCCGCGCCCATAGCGTCGAAGATCTGATCGATCTCCTCCGAGCGATAGCTGTCTGTCCCGCGGAAGACCATGTGCTCAAGCAAGTGCGACAGGCCGGCCTGATCTTCGGACTCCATCGCCGAGCCCGTGTCGATCCAGAAGCCGAGGGCCACCGAGCGCACGTTCTCCATGCGCTCGGTGACCACTCGCACGCCGTTGTCAAGCGTGGTTATACGATGCTGCGCCAACCTCAGGTGGGGGCTAGTCGCGGTCGCTGCCGCCGTGGCGCGGACGACCGGAGCCACGGTCTCCACCGGATCGGGCCCCACCCACCCGGCCCTCGCGGCCGTTGCGTCCGCCACCCTCGCGCGGGGGACGACCGCCGCCACCGCCACTGCCCACCGAGGCGAGCTCCTCGACGCTCTTGCCCGCGACCTCGGGGTCCTCGGCGAGGCGCAATCCGATGCGTCCGCGCTCGCGGTCGACCTCGACCACGCGCACATTGATCTCATCGCCCTTGTTGAGCACGTCCTCGACGGCGTCCACGCGCTGACCGGGCGACACATTTGAGATGTGGAGCAGCCCATCGGTGCCCTTGGAGAGCTCCACGAAGGCGCCGAAGGTCGTCGTCTTGACGACCTTGCCGGCGAACTCGTCTCCGACCTCGACCTCCTTCATCATCGTGCGGATGCGCTCCACGAGCGCGTCGCCGAGCTGGCCGTTGGCCGAGTACACGAGCACCTGACCCTCGTCGTTGACGTCGATCTGGGATTCGAACTCATCGGAGAGTCCCCTGATCGTTTCGCCGCCCTTGCCGATCAGCATGCCGATCTGGCTCGGGTCGATCTGGATCGTTTGGATGCGCGGTGCGTGCTCTGAGAGATGCTCGCGCGGCCCCTCGATCGTCTCGGCCATCTTTCCGAGGATGAACGTCCTCGCCTTGTGGGCTTGGGTGAGCGCGTCGCGCAGGATCTCAAACGTGACGCCCGAGATCTTGATGTCCATCTGCAGCGCCGTAATGCCGCGCTCGGTGCCTGCCACCTTGAAGTCCATGTCTCCGAGGTGGTCCTCCACGCCCGCGATGTCGGTCAGGACAACGTAATCGTCGCCCTCCTTGATGAGGCCCATCGCGATGCCCGCGACCGCGCGCTTGATCGGCACGCCCGCGTCCATGAGGGACAGCGAGGAGCCGCACACCGAGGCCATCGAGGACGAGCCGTTTGACTCGAAGATGTCCGAGACGACTCTGATCGTGTACGGGAACTCCTCGATCGAGGGCACCACTGGGACCAGCGCGCGCTCCGCGAGCGCGCCGTGGCCGATGTCGCGGCGCTTGGGGCCCAGGCGTCCCGCCTCCCCGACCGAGAACGGCGGGAAGTTGTAGTGGTGGAAGTAGTACTTCTTGGTTTGCAGTCCGAGCGTGTCCAGGCGCATCTCCTCCTTGAGCGTCCCGAGCGCGGCAGCGCTGAGCGCCTGCGTCTGCCCGCGCGTGAACAGCGCCGAGCCATGCGTGCGCGGGGTGACGCCCACTTCGATCGTAATGTCGCGGATCTCGTCCTCCGCGCGACCGTCGGGGCGCTTCTTGTGAACCGCGATGCGCTCGCGGATGATCGCCTTCTCGAGCTTGTCAAACGCAAGCTGCGCGGCCGCCTTGCGCTCCTTCGCGGCCTTGAGCTCTTGCTCGTCGGCACTCTCGGAAGCAGCGGCGCCGTACTGCTCGAGGATCGCGCTCTCGACGGCCTTGCAGGCGTCCTGGCGCTCGAGCTTGTCCTCGACCTGAGTCGCCTCATCCAGCGCGCCACCGTGAGATGCCTTCACTTTCGCGAGCAGCTCCGGATCGACGCTTGGCGCCGTGATCGGGGTCTTCTCCTTGCCGACCTTCTCGGCCAAGTCGCGCTGTAGCGCACAGATCTTCTTGATCGCGCCGTGGGCGATGTCGAGCGCGTCGAGGATCTCGGCCTCCGAGATCTCGTTTGCGCCCGCCTCCACCATCAGGATCGCGTCCTCGGAGCCGGCGACCACGAGGTCGAGGTCCGAGCTCTCGAGGAGCTCCTGCTCCGGAGGGTTCACGACGAAGTTGCCGTCGATCTTGCCGATCCTGACCGCGCCCACCGGCCCGGCGAACGGGACATTTGAGATCATCAGCGCCGCCGAGGCGCCGTTCATCGCGAGGATGTCATACGGGTGGACGTGGTCCACCGAGATCGGGATCGCGACGAGGTGCGTCTCGTAGCTCCACCCCTTGGTGAACAGGGGTCGCAGGGGCCGGTCGATCATGCGCGCCGTCAGCGTCGCCTTCTCTCCCGAGCGTCCCTCGCGCTTGAAGAACGAGCCGGGGATCTTCCCGGCGGAGTACATCCTCTCCTCCACATCCACGGTGAGTGGGAGGAAGTCCACATCGCGCTGGCCGCCTGCTGTGGCGGTCGCGAGAACCATCGTGTCGCCCTGACGGACGACCACTGCGCCGGAGGCCTGCTTGGCCATCCTGCCGGTCTCAAACGAGATCTCGCTACCTGCGATCTCCACGGAGACCCGCGTAACGGCGTTGCTACTCATATTGACTACCTTCCCTCTCCACCCGTCGGTCGGCGGAGCCGTTTTCTTTATCCTTGTATCCGAACGCTGTGGAGCTTAGCGGACGCTACGTGTTCTTCAGGCCGCCAAGGATCATGTGCACGGGAGGAAGGTCTGAGGGCGATGGGGCCTGGTAGCTCCAACGTACGACGCCGTCGCCATCGACGATCACGAGCGCGCGTTGGGGAAAGCCGCCGGGATGGAGCACACCGAACGCGTCGCATGCGGCGCCCTTGGGCTCGAAGTCCGACAGCTGGGGAATGCTCACACCCAGCTTCTCGCGAAACGCTTTCTGGGCCCAACCCGAATCGCAGGAGACCCCGTAGATCTCGGCTCCCTGCGCTGTGATCTCGGGGAGGGACTCCTCATACTCCTGAAGCTGGTCGGTGCACACCGGGCTGAACGCGAACGGGTAAAACACGAACACGGTGGTCTTGCCCTGCAAGTCCGCCCGCGTGAAGCTCTCGCCGCTTTCGGTCGTGAGCTTGAAGTCGGGGACCCTGGTCCCCGGGGCCAGCACAGTGGATGTTGCGTCTGTGGCGCTCATCGTGCGACCGCCTCCGGCCTACTTGCGTAGTCCGAGCTCCTTGATGAGGGCGCGGTAGCCCTCGAGGTCCTTGCGCCGTAGGTAGTCGAGGAACCGGCGGCGGCGGCCCACGAGCATCAGCAGGCCGCGGCGCGAATGATGGTCCTTGCCCTGCTCGCGCAGATGTCCGGTCAGATGGTTGATGCGCTCGGTGAGAAGCGCCACCTGGACCTTCGTGTTGCCGGTGTCCTCTACCCCCGAGCCGAACTTGGCGGCGATCTCTCGCTTGCGCTCTGTGGTCATCGTCATAGCGGTCGCACAGGCTAGCAGTCCTTGGGACAGCGACACGTACGAGGCGGTCCTCGCGCGCCGAGGCACCTCCCCGAGCATGGCGCTCAGGAGGCGTGCATCGCGACGATCTCGCGCGTACGCTCCACGTCGCGATGCATCTGCTCGACGAGCTCCTGCGCCGATTGGAAGCGCCGCTCTCCGCGCAATCGCTCCAGGAAGTCAAGGCGCAGCTGCTTGCCGTACAGATCGCCGTCGAAGTCGAGTATGTATGCCTCGACAAGCTCTCCCCGACCGGTTACGAATGTGGGCCGCACGCCGATGTTCACGGCGGCGGGCAGTCCGCCTGCCTGCCTGTGCCCTTTAGGGTGCCCCCCGCCTGCCCCCCGCGATGGGGGGTCATGGGGGGTGAGGGTATCGGCAAGGCACGCGTATACGCCGTGGCCCGGGCACACGAGCGCGTCGTCGGGGATCAGGTTGGCCGTGGGGAAGCCGAGCTCGCGCCCACGCCGATCGCCGGGCACGACCTCGCCGCGCATCTGAAACGGAGCGCCGAGAAAGCGTGTGGCCTGCTCGACCTCGCCGGCGAGCACGAGCCCGCGGATGTGGCTCGAGGAGACGATCTCCCCCTCGACCTCGAACAGCGGCGCGACGCGCGTGGAGAAGCGCTCGTCCTCGGCGAGCATCTGCGGATCGCCCTTGGCGCGGTTGCCGAAGCGGAAGTTTTCCCCGACCGAGACGTACGTCGCCCCAAGCGCTCCCACCAGGACGTCGTCGATGAACTCCTGGGGTCCGCGCTTGGCGAAATCGGCGTCGAATTCGATCACGATCAGCTCCTCGACGCCAAGCGCCTCCACGAGCTCCGCCTTGACCTCCAGCGCGGTGATGAGCTTCGGGGTGTGCTGGGGCGCCACGACCGCCGAGGGATGCGGGTCGAACGTCAACACGCTGTCCGAGCCGCGGATCACCTCGCGGTGGCCGAGGTGGACGCCGTCGAACGAGCCTACGGCCACGCGTCGCTCCCTGTGCTTCACGTCGGGCAGCCGAGTGATCCTCACGGTGGGAGAGCCTATGTCACGAGGGGCTCGGCCGCCCGCGCCGCCGGCGCGAGCTTGCCTGGAAGCTCTCGGCGTGAGCCAGCGCCTGCTCGACGGACTGTAGCGGCGGGTCTGCCCAACTGAGGCCGCGGGGCGGCGGGGGCGCCGCGTCGCCTACCTCGAACGGCCCGATCGCCGTGCGTCTGAGCTCTTCGCAGTAGGCGTCCCCGAGATCGGCGATCAGCGAGCGCACATAGGTCCCGGAGGAGCACTCGATCAGATAGGCGGCGCGTGCGAGCCCGCCCTGCGTTGCGGGCTGCTCGCTTGCCTGCTTGCCGTGTGCCCTTTGGGTATGCCCTTTAGGGTGCGCCCCAGAGGGTGTGCCCTGTGGGGTGCGCCAAAGCTGCTCGAAGCGCTTGACGGTCACGATTCGCTCGGGCATCTGAAAGTGCTCGCCGCGCCGGGCCTTGCGATAGGCGCGCTC
>CAAGKR010397768.1_pt1 | contig 38850 bp, 36 predicted proteins | sample 2556971 | NCBI WGS metagenome assembly CAAGKR01 (sample SAMEA5207829, study PRJEB30636) | soil metagenome | biome: forest; feature: boreal; material: soil | place: USA | collected 2011-09 | depth 1 m | reverse complement strand
GCCGAGTCGGTGAAGGAGGCGGCGTCGAAGTCGGTGGAGGTGGCGCAGGCGGGGACGACGCTGGGCCGGGAAGGGGTCGAGGCGATGGCGCAGATCAAGGAGCGGGTGGGGGACATCGCGCGGAAGACGCTCTTCCTGGGGGAGAAGTCGCACGAGATCGGGAAGGTGATGGAGATCATCAAGGAGATCGCGAGCGAGATCCACCTGCTGGCGCTGAATGCGGCGATCGAGTCGGCGGCGGCGGGGGAGCACGGCCGGCGGTTCGCGGTGGTGGCCTCGGAGGTTCGGCGTCTGGCGGAAAAGACGCGGGAGTCGACCGAGACAATCCGGGGGATCATCACGGAGATCCAGTCGGCGACGAACAGCTCGGTGGAGGCGACGGAGCAGGGGACGCGGGAAGTGGAGCGGTGGAAGGAGACGATCCGCCTGTCGTCGGAGGCGTTTTCGGAGATCATCGCGACGATCGAGCGGACGTCGGAGGCGAGCACGCAGATCTCGCTGGCGACGCACCAGCAGACGAGCGCGAACGAGCAGGTGGTGCAGGCGATGCGGCAGATCGAGGAGATGGTGCGGGTGACGGCGTCGAAGATGAAGGAGTCGTCGGCATCGGCGTCGCGGCTGCGGGAGATGGCCGGCACACTCCAGGAAAAGACCGCCGTCTTCCGGGTGTAGGGGCGTCATGGGCGAAGAGAAGAAAATCGACCTGTTGCAGTTCCGGGAAAAGTTCGCCCGGGAGGCGAAGGCCCGCCTCGGGCGGCTGAACGGGGGGCTCGTCTACCTCGGGAAAAACCCGAGGGACGTAAAACTCGAGGGCGACATCCTCCAGGAAGCGCACACGTTGAAGGGTGCCGCGGGGATGCTCGGTTTCTCGAAGATATCGGAGCTCTCGCAGCGGTTCGAGGAGGCGCTGACGCGCCGCAGGGACAAGGTGATCCTTGCCAATCAGGACCTGACCGATGCCCTGTTCGTCACTCTCGACACGCTTTCGAGGCTGGTGGACGCTCTTTCCCAGCCGTCCCGGGAGGCGATCGACGTCGAGTCGGTCCTCGACCGGCTGAAGCTGGCGCAGGTTTACGTGGAAGCACCCGTTGCGCGCGAAGAGCCGGCCCCGGCGATCGCCGTGCCCCCGGCGCCCGCCGCGATGACGGGTTCCCCCCCATCGGTCTCCCCCCACTCCGGGTACGCCGATCTCGGAACCGGGACACGGGTGGATCCGGCCCGGCTCGAGTCGATCTCGAATCTCCTGACGAACGCCGTCGCCCACCACCAGCGTGAATTGGACCTGCGGGAGAGGCTCAGCGAGCTCGGATTCTTCTACCGCCGGACGGCCGCTGCCCTGCTTGCCGCGGTCCAGGACGGCCTCGCCCAGGGGGAGTTCTCCCCGGCGTTTGCCCGGAGGGTGGCCCCCTTTGTCGAGGAGGGGGAGTCGGCGTTCCATGAGGTCGGGACCCAGCGGTTGGAACTGAAACGCCGCGAAAGCGTAGTGGCCACGACGCTGTCGCAGAACCTCGAGGAACTCCGGTCGGAGGTCATGGCCATCCGGACGGTCCCGCTTTTGCCGTTGTTCGACTCGTTCCATCCCATGGCGGGGGCGCTCGCGAGGGAGCTGGGGAAGGACGTGGAGGTGCTGGTGCGCGGCGGCAAGACCGAGATCGACCGAAAGGTGGCCGAGGCCCTCGCCGAACCGCTGACCCACATTCTGCGAAATGCGGTCGACCACGGGATCGAGGCCCCCGCGGAGCGGGAGCGGGCAGGGAAGCCACGGAAAGGGCGGATCGTGATCACCGCGACGCCGACGAAGGGGCGGGTCGTCCTCGAGGTGGAGGACGACGGCCGCGGGATCGACCCGAACGAGGTTCGCGAGGCGGCGATCCGCAAAGGGATGATCAGCGAGAAGGCCGCGTGGAGGCTGAACGATCGGGAACTGATCGACTTCGTGTTTCGCACCGGCTTCAGCACCGCGAAGACGATGACCGGGATCTCCGGTCTCGGGATCGGAATGGACGTGGTCCGCGCCACGGCCGAGCGGTTCAACGGGACCTCGGAGGTTCACTCCAATCCGGGCAAGGGGACCCGGGTGGTCATGGAGCTTCCGTTCAGCATGGCGGTCTCCCGGGTCCTTCTCTTCCTCTCCGGCGATCAATATTTTGCCCTCCCGATCATGCATGCCGACGGGGTCCACGCATTCGCGGGCCGCGACGTCGTCACGGTCGAGGGGCGGAAGTCCCTCCGCATGGGCGAGACCCCGGTTCCGCTCGTCTGGTTGAGCCGGCTCCTTGGTCTTCCCGATGCCCGCGGGCCCGGGGATCGGTACCTCGCGGTGATGGTCCGACAGTCCGGGAAGCGGATCGCCCTGGTGATCGACCGGGTCGAGGGGGAGAGCGAAGTCGTCGTCCGGGACCTCGGGAAGTATCTCGGGAAGGTTCCCCTGTTCATGGGATCGACCATCCTCGGAACCGGCGAGGTAGCGCTGCTGCTGGATGTCTACGATCTGGTGACCGCGGTGCGCCTGCACGCGGAGACGTCCCCCGAGGGAGTGGGAGAGGGGGTACGGCCCGGGATCGACGCCGACATCCTCGTCGTGGACGATTCCCTTCTCGTTCGCGAGATGCAGCAGCGGATCCTCTTCTCCTCCGGCTGCCGGGTGGAGACGGCGTCCGGCGGGAAGGCCGCGCTCGAGCGGCTTGCGCGCAAGCGGTACCACGTCGTCGTCGCCGGGGCCCGGATGGTGGGGATGGACGGCATGCAGCTGCTCGCGGAGGCGCGAAAGACCGACTACACGCGGGACCTTCCCTTCATCCTCGTCGCATCGAAGGAGCACCGGGAGGACCTGGTGCGGGCGAGGGCGGCGGGAGCGAAGGGGTGCGTGACACGGGAAGAGTTTACTCCCGACCGGATGGCCGCGATGATCGGGAGCATCCTCGGGCGGGGCGTCGGCGGATGACGTCCTCTCCGGCGCCGGGAGACCCTGTCCGCCTTCTGGTCGTCGATGACTCCCCTTCCATCCGCGCCGTCATCCGGGCGATGGTGGAGGGGGACGCGGGGATCCGGATCGTCGGCGAGGCGGGAACCGGCGGGGAAGCCGTGGAGATGGCGCGGACGCTTCGCCCCGGCGTGATCCTGATGGACGTCCAGATGCCGGAGATGGACGGGATCGAGGCGACCGGGAGGATCATGGCCTCGGAGGCCGTCCCCATCATCGCCTTTTCGGCGTTCACCTGGGGAGGGGAGGCGAAGGCCTCCATCGAGATGCTGGCCGCCGGGGCCCTCGACGTGATGGCAAAGTCGGACCTCGGCGGGGCGGGGGCGATGAGCGACTGCTCCCGCGTGCTGCGGAAGAAGATCCGGTCCGCTTCCCGCATTGCGGTGGTGCGGCACCTGCGAGAGGCCGTCGCGGTGTCCAGCAAGCGGGGTGTGCCGGCGGGCCCGTCCGACGGGACGCGCTTCGAGGTGTTGGGCGTCGGGGCCTCGACGGGCGGTCCGACGGCGCTGCGCGAACTGTTCTCCGGGCTGCCGGCCGACTTCCCGCTACCGATCCTCGTCGTCCAGCACATCACCGAGGGGTTCACCGCCGGGTTCGTCGAGTGGCTCCGGCAGCACACCCCTCTCGATGTCCGGGTCGCGAACGAGGAGGATCGTGCCGTGTCGGGGTCGATCCTGATCGCCCCGGAAGGACGGCAGCTCGAGGCGCTGCCCGGCGGCGCGGTCCGGGCGACCTCCCGTAAACCGCGCGGAGTGCACCTCCCGTCAGCGGATACGCTCCTGTCCTCCCTCGCCTCCGCCTACGGGCCGAAGTGCATCGGGGCTCTCCTCACCGGGATGGGATCGGACGGTGCCGAGGGGCTCCTCGACATCCGCCGTGCCGGAGGGTTCACGCTCGCGCAGGACAAGGAGACGTGCGTCGTCTTCGGGATGCCCCGCGAGGCCATTCGCCGCGGCGCCGTCGACCAGTCGATGGCCCCGGCGTCCATGGCGGAACTGCTGCGGCGGCTGGCCGAACGGTCCGCGCGCCGGGAGGGGGGCAGTCGTGCCTGACGCGTTCCGCGCGCGAGCCTCCATCGCACCGGAGCTGCTCAATATGTTGCGGAACCAGGTCGAAGCGGAGAGCGGTGCCGTGCTGAACGACGCGAAGCTTTCGCACCTGTCCGCCGTCGTCCGGGGCAGGATGGCGGCCCTCGGGATCCCCGACGCGCCGGCGTACATGGAGTTGCTCTTCGAAGGGGAGAGGGGGGCGGCGGAGCGGAGTGACCTGGTGTCGGAACTCCTCGTTGGGGAAACGAGCTTTTTCCGGACCCCGGTTCTCTTCCAGGCTTTCGAGAAGGCGATTCTACCGGGGCTGCTCGAGCAGGGGTTTGTATCCCCGATTCCGATCTGGTGCGCGGGGTGCGCCACGGGCGAGGAGGCATACTCCGTGGCCATCGCCGCCCTGGAGGGATCCCGTGGGCGGCACGCCGTCCCGGTGACCGTTCGCGCGACGGATCTCCACCCTCGATTCCTCGAGGCGGCGCGGGAGGGGATCTATGCGGGGCAATCGTTGCGGGATCTTCCCGGGCAGATCCGGGAGCGGTATTTCGAGCTGCTGGGGGACGGCCGGTACCGGGTGACGGATGCGGTGCGGCGGCTGGTCGACTTCGAGGAGCGGAACCTGATCGATTTCCTCTCCGATCCCCTCCCCTCCGCGCGGTATGCGGCGATCTTCTGCCGGAACGTGATGATCTACTTCCGGTCGGACACCACGCGCCGGCTCGTCGCGCGGTTTCACGAAAGTCTCTTCGACGGCGGGGGCCTCTTCCTCGGACACTCCGAAACGTTGTGGGGGATTTCGGATGCGTTCCGGCTGGAGCAGCAGGAAAAGATTTTCTACTACCGGAAGCCGCGCGCTTCGATCTGCCCGCCGCGTCCTGCCGCCGCGCCCCGTTCCTCCGGTTCGACCGCCCCGCGCCGGGCGGTCCCGCGCGCGGAGCCTCCTCCTCCCCCTCCCGTGGCCGATTCCTCACCCGCGATGAAACTGGTCCTTTCGGCGGAGCGGATGGCCGACGAGGGGCGCTTCGAGGAGGCCGTCGCGATGTGCCGCCAGGCGGCCGCCCTGGATCCGGGGTGCCCGGAGGTCGAATACCTGATGGCGTTCCTTCTTCGCGGCCATGGACGGTACGCGGAGGCGCTCTATCACGCCGAGCGCGCCCTCGAACGGGACCCGCGGTTCGTCTTCGCGGACATGGAGGCGGCGGAGTGCCTCTGCGGGATGGGGAGGGCCGGGGAGGCGGCGCTGCGGTGGAAGGGGATCCTGCGCGCCATCGAGGGGAACGTTCACCTCCCTCGTCTTTCGGTGGGGGCGGGGACCTCCCCGGAGATGCTGCGCCAATACGTGCTCTCCCGACTGCCCCGATGAATCCCGTTGCGGGGGTCCCTTCCCGCTGAGATAATCTCCGGATGGCGGGGGCCGATTACCATTGTCCCCACTGCGGCGCGGAGCTGCGGAGGGGGGGGCCGCGGAGGGGCGGTTCCGGCCCCGGCGGGACGCCGGAATGTCCCTACGACGGGCTTGCGTACGCGGCGTTGCGGGCCGGGCACGACGCGATCTACTTCGGGCCGTGGCGCCGCATCGACGCCCTCCCGACGGAGATCCGCCGGGGGTACCACCGGATCGGCCGGCATCTCGACGCGATCGGGGCCGAGCTCGCGGGTCAAAACCTCCCCGCCGCCGCGCGGGACATCGACGAGGCGCTCGAGGCGCTCCACGCCGCCGATCCGCGCGAGGATGCCCGGGACGCCCTCCGCTTCATGGACAACGCCCTCTCCTACGCCCACCGGGCGATCGACGACCTCCTCCGCGAAAAAGGGCTTACGCCTCACCAACCGATGGATTTCGCGGAGTGGTACGACGTTGTCGAAGTCCCGTTCCGGGAAGAGGAGTAGGGGCGGAACGGATGTATACTCACCTCCTCGGCCGGCCCCGAATTCCCTTTCCAGGAAGATGAAGACACCGATGGAAAACGATTCTCTGTACCGGCGGGTGAAGCGTGTCCTGTTCGGCGCTCCCCGGGACCTCTTCGACCCGAAGATCTTCCACAACATTTCCCTCATCGCCTTTTTCGCCTGGGTGGGGCTGGGCGCGGACGGGATCACCTCCTCGTGCTACGGTCCGGAGGAGGCGTACCTCGCACTCGGGCAGCACTCGGTGCTTGCCATCTTCGTCGCGATGATGACGGTGGCGACGATCCTGATCGTCTCCGGCAGCTACTCACAGATCATCGAGGCGTTCCCTTCCGGGGGAGGCGGGTACATCGTCGCCTCGAAGCTCCTCGGGGAAAAGGCGGGAGTCGTCTCCGGGTCGGCGCTGGTCATCGACTATATCCTGACGATCACCATGTCCGTCGCGGCGGGGACAGACGCCCTCTTCAGCATCCTCCCGCCCCGGTATCTGCACCTCAAGATCGGATTCGTCACCGCGGTGATCGTCATCCTCATCTGGATGAACCTGCGGGGGATCAAGGAGTCCGTCGCCGTCTTCACCCCCATCTTCATGGTGTTCATGCTCGGTCACATCCCGTTGCTCCTGTACGCGATGGGGCGCCACGCGGCGGACCTGCCGGTCGTCGCGTCCGCGGTGTCCAGGGATTTCCACACCACTCTGGGACAGGTCGGATGGGTGGGGCTGGCCGCCCTGCTGCTGCGCGCCTTCTCGATGGGCGGCGGGACCTTCACCGGGATCGAGGCGGTCTCCAACTCGGTGCAGACGTTGCGGGAGCCCCGCGTCCACACGGGGAAGAAGGCGATGCTCTATATGGCGGTCTCCCTGTCCTTCCTCGCGGGGGGGATCCTTCTGTGCTACCTGTTGTACAAGGTCGGGCACGTCCCGGGGAAGACGCTGAACGCCGTCCTCTTCGAGAAGGTGGTCGGGGACCTCTGGCAGGGGAGCGGCGGCAAGATCCTCCTGGCGGTCGTGCTCGGGTCGGAGACGGCCCTCCTGTTCGTGGCGGCCCAGACCGGCATCATCGACGGCCCGCAGGTCCTCTCCAACATGGCGCTGGACTACTACGTCCCCCGCCGCTTCGCGCACCTCTCCGAGCGGTTGGTCCGCAACTACGGAGTGGTGTTCATGGGCGGCATGGCGCTTCTGATGCTTTACATCTCCGGCGGGTCGGTCCAGTACCTCGTCATCATGTACTCCATCAACGTCTTCCTCACCTTCTCCCTCTCCCAGTTCGGCATGATCCTGCATTGGTGGAAGGATCGGAAGACGGAGAAGAGGTGGAGGTTCGGGCTGGGCATCAACGGCGTCGGGTTCCTGCTGACGGGGACGGTCCTCTGCGTCACCGTCTATTTCAAGTTCCGCGGCGGGGGTTGGGTGACCCTCCTCATCACCGGCCTGTTCGTCGCAGGGAGCCTTGGCATCCGGCGCCACTACCGGGGCGCCCAGGAGAGCATGCGGCGCCTGGACGACCTGCTCCTCGCGCTTCCCCCGGTGACGGTCCCTGCGGCGCAGGAGCCGATGGTGCGGCGGCAGGCCTCCACGGCGGTCATCATGGTCTCCGGGTACAACGGCCTGGGGATGCACGTCTTCTTCTCCGTCATCAAACAGTTTCCCGGGATGTTCCGGAACTTCGTCTTCATCTCCGCGGGGGTCGTCGACACGAGCGTGTTCAAGGGGGCGGCCGAGGTGGAGAACCTGGCGGCGGACCTGCGGGACCAGATGGGGAAATACGTCGAATTCGTGAAGGGGCACGGCTACTACGCGGAGGCCCGAACCCTGGTGGGGACCGATGCCATCGGGTCTATCACTCAGCTTGCCGAGGAGGTGGCAAAGGACTTCCCCAACCTCTGCGTCTTTGCCGGCAAACTCGTCTTCAAGGAGGAGAACCTGCTCTCCCGCCTCCTCCACAATCAGACCGCGTTCATGGCGCAGAAACGGCTTGTGTTCGCGGGCCTGCCGATGATCGTGATGCCGATCCGGGTCCTTTGACCCGCCGGGGCCATCGGAAATGATGCGGCGGATCCCGATCTACGAGCGCGTGAAGCGTGTTCTGCTCGGGGCTCCCCGGGACCTCTTCGACCCGAAGATCTTCCACAACGTCTCCCTCATCGCCTTCTTCGCCTGGGTGGGGCTGGGCGCGGACGGGATCTCCTCCTCCTCGTACGGCCCGGAGGAGGCGTACCTCGCCCTCGGGGGGCACACCGTTCTCGCCCTCTTCGTCGCGGCGGCCACGGTGCTCACCGTCTTCATCATCTCGGGCAGCTACGCGCAGATCATCGAGGCGTTCCCCTCGGGGGCGGCGGGTACATCGTCGCGTCGAAGCTCCTCGGGGAGAAGGCGGGGGTGGTCTCGGGCTCGGCGCTCGTCATCGACTACGTCCTGACGATCACCATCTCGGTCGCGCGGGGGCGGACGCCATCTTCAGCTTTCTCCCGCCGCCGTGGCTCGCCTACAAGTTCGAGTTCATCGTCTTCATCCTTTTCTTCCTCATCTGGATCAACCTGCGGGGGGGCAAGGAATCGGTCGTCGTCCTCACGCCGATCTTCATCGCCTTCCTGCTCACTCACATTCCGCTGATCCTCTACGCCGTGCTCCGGCACACCGGCGACCTTCCCGCCGTGGCCGCCCGCGTCTCCGGCGACCTCTCCGCCGCCTCTCGCGAGATCGGCTGGCTGGGGGTCGGGGCGCTGCTGCTTCGGGCCTACTCGATGGGCGCCGGCACGTACACCGGGATCGAGGCGGTCAGCAACTCGATGCAGACGCTGCGGGAGCCGCGCGTCCAGACGGGGAAGCGCGCGATGGCGTACCTGGCTTTTTCCCTCGCCTTCATGACGGGGGGGATCATCCTCGGCTACGTTCTGAACGGCGTCACGCCCGTCCACGGGAAGACGCTCAACGCCGTCCTCTTCGGGGGACTGGTGGACGGCCTCTGGCACGGGAGCGGCGCCCGGCTGCTGATCGCCTTTGTCCTCTTCACCGAGGCGGCGCTGCTGTTCGTCGCGGCGCAAACCGGTTTCCTCGACGGGCCGCAGGTCCTCTCCAACATGGCGGTCGATTCCTACATGCCCCACCGGTTCGCCCACCTCTCCGAGCAGCTCGTGAGGAATTACGGGGTCTACTTCATGGGGGGGATGGCGTTCCTGATGCTCTTCATCACCGGCGGCTCGGTCCGGTACCTCGTCATCATGTACTCGATCAACGTCTTCCTGACCTTCAGCCTGTCGCAGTTCGGGATGTGCCGGCACTGGTGGCAGGACCGCGCGTCGGCGGGAAAGTGGAAATCCGGGCTGGCGATCAACGGGGTCGGCTTCCTCCTCACGGCGTCGATCCTCTGCGTCACCATCTGGATGAAGTTCCCCGAGGGCGGCTGGATCACCCTGCTGATCACGGGGTCGTTCTGCGCGGCGGCGTTCATCGTCCGAAGTCACTACCGCAAGGCGGCCGGGCATCTTCGGCGCCTCGACGACCAGCTCCTCAATCTCCCCTCCCTGACGACGGCATCCGCCCAGGAGCCGATCGTCCGGCAGCAGGCCCCCACCGCCGCCATCCTCGTGTCCGGGTACAACGGCCTCGGGATACACGTCTTCTTCTCGATCATCCGGTCCTTCCCCGGGACGTTCCGGAACTTCGTCTTCCTGTCCGTGGGCGTGATCGACACCAGCCGGTTCAAGGGGGTGGCGGAGATCGAGAACCTCTCGGAAAACCTGCGGGGGCAGCTCGCGAACTACGTCGAGTTCGTGAAGGGGCACGGGTACTACGGGGAGGTCCACTACCGGGTGGGCACGGACGTCATCGAGGGCGTGCAGGGGATGGCGACGGAGGTGGCGGCCGATTTCCCCAACGTCGTCTTCTTCGCCGGGCAGCTCGTCTTCCAGGAGGAGAACTTCTTCAACAAGCTGCTCCACAACCAGACGGCGTTCATTTTGCAGAAAAAGCTCGTGTTTTCCGGCCACCCGATGATCGTGATGCCGATCCGCGTCCTCGAGTGAACGCGCTGTGGGGTTGACCGGGACGCGGGAGATCTGCCACAATGGCGGCAAAAGAGAATGGTGTTTCCTTGCAGGATAACGTGATGAGGGGGTGTGCGATGGCGATGGTGCGCAAGGCGGGCTGGTTCGTGGTGGTGGCCGTGATGATGGCCGGGTGGATGGGCGTTCTCGGGTCGGTCCGGGGGGTCGCCGAAGCGGGCGTGATCGCCTCCAGCATCGAAGACGCGGGGAGCCGGGTCGAGGACATGGCCAAGGTCCAGTCGTTCCTCGAGAACAAGGTCGTCGTCCAGAAGCTGGTCGACTACGGGGTGTCGCCCGCGGAGGCGATGACGAAGGTCAAGGCGATGAGCGCGCAGGATCTGCACCGGCTGGCGTCGCTGACCGACCGGGCGGCGGTGGGGACGGACAGTGCCCTCGGGTTCCTGATCGCGCTGGCGATCCTCGTCATCCTCATCATCGTGATCTTCAAGCTGATGAACAAGGAGGTCGTCATCCGCTGAGGACGGCGCAGGACCGTTCCCCGGGCGCCGCCCTGCGATTGGGCGGCGCCCTTTTCGTGTGACAGGGAAAGCGGGCGACCGCCACCCTATGTCGATTTCATGGCGGGGATTTCCTGCGGACGGTTTCGGGCGATAATTTTTTTTACGCTTGACATGACGGGGACCCCGCGCCGGATAATATGGGGCGCGGAAGCAACCGGCATCCAGGTCCATCATTTTTCCTGGAGACCGCCCGGGAGAAAAAAGGGGGAGGGGTATGTATACAAACATCCTATTGCCGACGGACGGGTTGGGGAAGTGCCTGTACGGTACCTGTCACGGGATCCTGCTCGCCAAAGAACTCGGCGCCAAAGTGACGGCGGTTTGCGTGACGGAGAAACTTTCCGGCCAGGAAATCCTGAAGATCTACAATCCCGAACTGCTGTTCGGGGCTTCCGCGGGAAAGGTCGCGAAAGAGTCCATGAAGCACGCGGAGGATCTGCACAAGGAACTTGCGGGAAAGGCGCTTGCCGTTGCGGAGAAGATGTGCGCGGATAACGGCGTGAAGTGCGAGAAGGTGCACCTCGCCGGGGAATCTCCCACGGACGGCATCCTGAGGGTGGCGAAGGAAAAGAACTGCGACCTCATCTTCATATCGACCCACGGCAACCCGGGGTTGATGGGCACGCTGTTCGGGACCGTGGTGTCGAAGATCCTCTCGCGTTCGAAGATCCCCGTCCTCGTGCATCACTGCGGGGGACCGAGCTGAGCGGTCGGTAGGCGTCCCCTGCGGATCCCTGATACCGCGGGGGCGGTTTGCTGGTTCGCGGGATATCGTGCCAGCGGCGGGGAGACGGCTCCCCGTCACCGGTCACGGATCTTCCGGAGCCTTTCCCTTGGGCTCCGGGCAGTTGTGTTGCGCCTTCCTCCGGAAACTCCCTCAAAGGAAGAAATCGCAGAACGGATCGTGAAATTCGTCCAGGAGAGCCGTCTCCCCGACTCGACGGGGCGCTCCACCTGGAGGGCCGCATCCCCATCCGATTCCATGCCGACAGCGGTAAGATCTCCGGCGTAGCGACGGCACGGATGGAGACCGGGTACGCCATGGGTTGGTAATTCCAAGGGATTTTTGCCGTCCATCTTTCTCCTTGACAGCAGCGCCCCCCTCCGCTATATTTTGGTCTGACAATCAGTCCGTGTACAGTATCCGGTCGGACCACCCAGCCTGTGCATCACGCACAACGGGGAGACATGAAAACACCGGTCACACGAACAGAGGAGCTCTCGCTTCGAGTCTCAAAGGCCTTCATCGAGGACGAAGGCAAGGGCCTCGCCCGTGTGGATGCCGATCAGCTGCAGGCCTTGGGTGCGGTGCCCGGCGATTGCCTGCGGATCACCGGCCGCCGGTCCACGGTGGCCCGCGCCGGCCATGTCACCCGGCATTACGAAGGCCAGGGCCTGGTGCAGATCGACAGCGTCACCCGGGACAACGCCCAGATTTCCGTGGACGAGATTTGCACCGTCCAGAAGGTCCCCTACAAGCTGGCCGACGCCATCATCCTCTCTCCCGTGGATGCGAGAAGCCAGACCCCCAACGAACAAGAGATCCCCCACATCCTTCAGCTGCTGTCTGGACTCCACGTGGTCATCGGCGACCGCGTCCAGGTCGTCATGTTCGGAACCCGGCCGCAGTTCTTCATCGTAGAGGGGGCAAGCCCGCGGGGGTCCCTTCGGATCACCGCCCACACGGCCATCACCTTCCGGGGCGCCGATTTCACCCACGAAAAGGCCGTCAGGACCTCCTACGAAGACATCGGCGGTCTGGAAAAAGAGTTGAGCCGCATCCGGGAGATGATCGAGCTTCCCCTGAAATTCCCCGATCTGTTCACCGAGCTCGGGATCGATCCGCCCAAGGGGGTTCTCCTCTCCGGGCCGCCGGGAACGGGAAAGACCCTCATCGCGCGCGCCATATCCAACGAGGTCCGGGCCCATTTCATCCACGTCAACGGCCCCGAGCTCATTCACAAGTTCTACGGGGAGAGCGAAGCCAAGCTGCGACAGGTCTTCGATGAGGCCCGGAAGAACTCCCCCAGCATCATCTTTTTCGACGAGCTGGACGCCCTCGCCCCGAAAAGGGCCAATGTCGTCGGAGACGTGGAAAAGCGCGTGGTGGCGCAGCTCCTGGCCCTGATGGACGGCCTCGTGTCCCGGGGGGAGGTCGTGATCATCGGCGCCACGAACATGCCGGAACTCGTCGATCCGGCCCTTCGCCGCCCGGGACGTTTCGACCGCGAAATCACGATCGGCGTGCCGAAGCGGGCGGATCGCCTCCAGATCCTGAAGATCCATTCCCGCAAGATGCCGCTCGCGGGAGATGTCGACCTGGAGCATCTGGCCGAGATCACCCACGGGTACGTCGGTGCGGATATCGCCGCCCTCTGCACCGAGGCGGGCATGGCGGCGCTGCGGCGCATCCTGCCCTCGGTCAAGTTCGAGGTGGATGCAAAGCCCAGCCTGGAAAACGGGGCGAAGATCAAGGTCACCGCCGAGGATTTCGTGACCGCCTTCAAGGAGGTCGAGCCCACCTCGACACGGGAGTTCATGTGCGAGCGGCCGAACATCTCCTTCAAGGATGTGGGGGGGTTGCGCAGGATCAAGGAGAACCTTCTGTCCACGATGCGGCTTCCCTTGCAGGGCTTCCCCCTCTTCGCCAATTCCCGCCTGAGCCCCCCCAGGGGCGTTCTCTTCTCCGGTCCGTCCGGGACGGGGAAAACCCTGATGGCCAAGGCGCTCGCGGGGGAGATGGGGATGACCCTTTTCATCGTCGACCCTCCCACCCTTCTTTCGAAGTGGGTCGGGGAGTCGGAAAAGGGCCTGAGGGAGGTCTTCAAGCGGGCGAAGCAGGCCTCTCCCTGCATCCTGTTCTTCGACGAGATCGAAGCCATGGCGCCGGCGCGGACCGCGGAAGATTCCGGCCAGACCTCCCAGCGGATCGTCAGCCAGCTGTTCCGGGAGCTCGACGGGCTACCGAGCTCGCTGGGGATCGCGGTCGTCGCCGCGACGAACCGGATCGACCTGATGGAGCCGGCGTTGCTTCGGGCGGGACGCTTCGATTCCATCATCGAATTCCCCCTCCCCGGAACGGAGGAGAGGGTCGAGATTCTGGAGTTGTATCTGCAATCGCTGCCGTTCCGAACCGAGGTCGACATCGAACCCCTCGCCGGCATGAGCGAGGGATGGACCGGGGCCGAACTCGAGGCCCTCTGCAAGAAGGCTGTCGTGCTGGTTCTGGAAGAGAGCCTTGCCAAGGGGGAGAAGCTCGATTATTCGCTCCTCACGATCACGACGAAGCATTTCGAGCAGGCGATCGAAAAGAACGGGGCCTCTTCAGTGATCCGGCTCCGCGAAATGAAGCACTGATCCCGGTCCTCGCCTGAAGGAGAAAAAGTGAAGCAGCATTTGAAGTTGTTCAAGCCGATCAAGAAGACCAAGGTATACGAGGAAATCGTTGCCAAGATCAAGGACATGATCGAGAAAGGCCGGTTCAAGTCGGGAGACCAGCTTCCCGTGGAACGGGAACTGGCCGAGGTCTTCCGGGTGAGCCGATCCTCCGTCCGGGAAGCTCTCCGCTCCCTGGAGAGCCAGGGATTCATCGAGAGCCGCCAGGGAAACGGCACGTACATCGCGAGCCAGCCCGTCGAGTCCCTGGTCAGCCCCCTTGCCTCCGTCATCTTCACGAAGAAAGACGATCAGATGGAGCTTTTCGAAATGCGCCGGATGATCGAGCCGCAGCTTGCCTACCTCGCGGCGGAACGGGCCACCGAGGAAGAGATCGCCATGATGGAGAAGGCCCTCGCCCTCCAGGAAGAGCAGATCGGCCGAGGGGAATCCGGAACGGACGTGGACAGGAATTTCCATTACATCATGGCGAGGGCGACGAAAAACAAGGCCCTCCTGCGCATCACCGACAACATCATGGACCTCCTCGCGGAGAGCCGCGAGCAGTATCTCCAAGTGGAGGGAAGACCCCAGAAATCCATTTTGCGCCACAGGGAAGTGCTCGAAGCGATCCGTGCCGGGGACCGGGAACGGGCCGAGGAAGGCATGCGCGAGCACTTGATGGATATCGAGACCTGTCTTTTCGGGGCATCCGGGAGACGGAGATCGAAGGGGGAAATCGTCAATAGTATCGAGGAAAGGAGGTGAACCGGAATTTGCTGGGCAGTTCGCACCAATTCGTATCGTAGACAAAAGAAGGAGGAAAAACACAATGGCAGAGGTATTTGAAGTCGTGATCTGGGCCCGCGGTGTGACCCAGGATATGGAAGGAAGACACCTGGCGCTCGTGATCGCAAACGCTGCGGCAAAAGACGGCAAGTTCACCCAGTCCTGGGATAACTACGCGGACCTTCCGGACCGCGTCCAGGTTCCGCTTCGCAAGTATGCCCGCATCAGCGACGAAGAGATCGAAATGCGCTACGACTATGAGAACCACAACCCGTCGCTCGTCCTCGTCATGGACGACACGATCGTCAAGGGGATCGACATCCTCAGCGGGATGAAAAAGGGTGGAACGCTCGTCGTCAACAGCAAGCGGTCGGCCGATCAGCTCCTCGCGCTGATCCCCAACAAGGACCTGCTGAAGACCTTCGTCACCGTGGACGCCACCGGGATCGCGGGCGGCAGCGGTCTGGAAAGCATCGACTTCATGGGTTCGGAAGGCGGCGTGGAAGCCGTCGCCGTTGCCGTCGGGTTGGCTGCACCGATGGTCGGCGCGGCGGCCAAGGTTTGCAACAAGTTCTCCCTGGAAAACGCCGTCGTATGCGCATCGAACAAGGCGGGCGTGAAAGAGGGCAACAAGACCGCTGTAGTGAAATCTTTATAAGGCCTGGAAGGAGAAGAACATGAGTCCACTGTACTGCGAAAAGTTCCGGATCCCCAAGCATCTCGAAATCGCCGACGGCGCTGTGATTCCTGCACCGGTCGGGGAGCAGCCGATGATGAAGACCGGGAACTGGCGGACCGAGCGCCCGGTCATCGATCATGAAAAGTGCACGACCTGCCTGAACTGCTTCACCTACTGCCCGGACGGCTGCTGGCACCTGGACGCGAAGTCCGAGAAGATGGTCTGGAACCCGATCTACTGCAAGGGATGCAGGATCTGCGTCGAGGTGTGCCCGGTCGACGCTCTCACGAACGAAAACGAACTGAATTTCAAAGGCGGCGTCGCCCGTCTTGACAAGCCTTACTAGATTCCGAGGAGGAGAAACACATGCCGAAAGAAACTGTCATGGCGGGTTGCGCCGCCGCTGCGAATGGCGCCAAATTAGCAAGAGTAGAGGTCATCAGTTCGTACCCGATCCGCCCGTACACCGGCATCATGATGGAACTTTCCAAGATGGTCGCCAACGGGGAACTCGATGCGGAATTCGTACACGGTGAAGGCGAACATGCCCAGCTCTCTATCGCTCAGGGCGCGTCCGCGTCCGGTGCAAGGGCGTACACGGGAAGCTCGGGCGTCGGCGTCGCCTACGCGATGGAGCTCTACTCCCCCATCTCGGGCGGCCGTTATCCGGTCCAGATGACCATCGCCGACCGGGCCTACGATCCCCCCGGCGACTTCGGTTCCGAGCACACGGACGTCATGAGCTGCTGCGACCAGGGATGGATCCTGGGCTGGGCCGAGACGCCGCAGGAAATCCTCGACAACACCATCATGTACTACCGGATCGGCGAAGACCCGAAAGTCATGCTGCCCCAGTGGGCGGTGCAGGACGGCTACTTCGTCTCCCACATCCCTGGCAAGGTCAGCCTTCCGGACCAGGCGGCGGTCGATGAATACCTTCCGCCGTACGCCTGCCCGTCCGCTCTGAATCCCAAGAATCCGACGAATCATGGTCCCCAGATCTTCCCGGACCAGGGCCCGGCGATCGACCTGCAGAGAGCGCAGGCGTTCCTGAACCTCCCCAAGGTCATCGAGACGGCCGTTGCCGACTACAACAAGCAGTTCGGCCGCAAGTACTCGGCGTTCCTCGAAGAGTACAAGACCGACGGCGCCGATTACGTCTTCTTCCTCCAGGGCGCGCACTGCCGTACGGCGCGGTTTGCGATCGACCATCTCCGGAAACAGGGAGCCAAGGTCGGTATGGTGAAGCTCCGCTTCGTCCGTCCCTGGCCGACCGAGAAGATCGTCGAAGTCCTTTCCAAGTTCAAGGCCGTCGGCGTCATCGAGACCAGCACCTCGTACGGCGGCGCCATGAAGGGCGGGAAGCTCCAGCACGAAGTCCGCGCCTCCCTGTACGATTCGCCGAAGCAGCCCGCCGTCACGTCGTTCATGGCCGGCTTGGGCGGCGAAGTCGTTACCCTCGAGGAGTTCTACAACATGGCGAAGATCCTCGATACGGCCGCGAAGAAGGGCAAGGTCGATCAGTACGTGTACTGGGTCGGGTTCGACAACGGAATCTAGTAAATAACTGCTGAGAAGCATAACAAGGAGTGAAATAATATGGCACAAATTCCGACGCAACAACTGGAAATGGTGAAGAATCTCCGGGGAGTGGACCAGAAGGAATACTACGTTCCCGGTCACCGGACGTGCGCGGGCTGCGGCCCGGCCCTCTGCTACAAGTTGGTTGCCAAGGCGACGGGACCCGACTCGATCTTCCTCGGCCCGACCGGTTGCATGTACGTGGCGAACACCAGCTACATGTGCACTCCCTTCGCCATGCCTTGGACGCACACTCAGATCACGAGCGCCGGGGCCGTCGCCTCCGGCGTCGAAGCGGCCTACAACGTGCTGATCCGCAAGGGAAAGTACAAGGGCAAACTGCCGAGCATCGTCGTCATGGCCGGCGACGGCGGCTCGATCGACATCGGGCTCCAGGCGATGTCCGCCATGATGTATCGTGGCCATGACGCCCTCTTCGTCATGTACGACAACGAGTCCTACGCCAACACGGGCATCCAGACTTCCCCGATGACCCCGTACGGCGGGAAAACCACCTTTACGCCTCCCGGGAAAGCCTGCCCCGAAGGCAAGAAGCTCTTCCCGAAAGATGCCCCGCAGCTGGTCATCGGCGGCCATCCGGCCGTGCATTATGTCGCGACGGCTTCGGTCGGCTACCCGGTCGACCTGATCAACAAGGTCCGCAAGGGCCTCAACTACCAGGGCCCGGCCTTCCTCCACATCCACTGCCCATGCCCGAAGGGCTGGCTGTATGACTGCAAGGACACCATTCGCGTCGCCAAGCAGGCCGTCGAGACCGGCATGTGGACGAACTACGAATGGGAGAACGGCGAGTACACGTACCAGCACATCCCGAAGACCTACAAGCCCGTCAAGGAGTACATGAAGGGCCAGGAGCGGTTCAACCACTTGACCGAAGAGCACATCGCCAAGATGCAGGCGTTCATCACGGCGAAGGTCAAGGCCCCCGGGAAGCCGATCGAGGTTCCCGTGCTGGGTCCGAGAGAGCAGGCGTAAGACGGAAAAATCGATTGGCAACAGGTAGGGAAGCATCCATACTTGCGTATGGGTTGATCGGGTACCGGCGGCGCTCCCGGGGGAAACCCCTTGGGGGCGTCGCCGTGCCCGGCGGCGAATGTGACGACCTTATCCAGGCGGGATCAGGAAAGGGACCTCTATGGGGAAAGTTTGGTCCATTCTGTGGAGAAAAGGAGGAGGGCTGTTGTATGTGCATTTGAGGTAGGCAGCACAAAAATTCCTTTTGGGAGGTACCACTCATGCGAAAGGGAGTTTCCGGGCTGAAGATCGGATGGGTCGTGGTTTGCTCTTTGGCGCTGGTTTTCGCCTCGATCGGCACGGCAAAAGCTTGGGTACCTGAGAAGCCCGTAGAGTTCATCATCCCGGCCGGGCCCGGCGGCGGCGCCGACATCATGGCAAGGTTCGTCTCCTCGATCGTCTCCAAGCACAACTTATCCCCAAAACCATGGATCGTCATTAACAAGTCCGCCGGCGCGGGGGCGGAAGGGTTCATGTATGTGAAATCGCAGAAGGGCAACCCGGGTGTCATCATCATCACCCTGGACAACCTTTTCACGACGCCTCTGGCGACGGGGGTTCCCTTCACCTGGAAGGACATGACGCCGGTAGCCCGGCTGGCTCTGGACTATTTCGTTCTCTGGGTGAACGCCGAGACTCCCTACAAGACGGCCACGGAGTATTTCGATGCGGTGAAGAAGGAGCCCAGGAAATTCGTCATGGGCGGAACCGGCGCGAAGCAGGAAGACCAGATCGTCACGGTCCTGATCGAGCAGGCGTTCGGCGTAAAGTTCAACTATGTTCCGTTCAAGGGCGGCGGGGAAGTGGCGGTGGAACTCGTCGGCAAGCACGTAAATTCGACGGTGAACAACCCTGCGGAGGCGGTTAGCCAGTGGAAGGCCGGCAGGCTGAAACCGCTTGCGGTGGTCGACCACGCGCGGATCAATTTGCCGGAGTGGAACAAGATTCCGACGATGAAAGAGGCGACCGGCAAGGATCTGAGCTACATGATGCTGCGCGGGATCTTCATGGCTCCCGGCGTCACGAAGGAGCAGCAGGAATTTTACGTCAACGTCATGAAGAAGGTGACGGAGACGGCGGAATGGAAGAAGTACATCACCGACAACGGGCTGAAGGCCACGTTCCTCTCGGGTCCCGATTACGTGAAATGGCTCCAGGAGAAATCCGACTTGATGCTTAGCCTCATGGAACAGGGCGGGATGATCAAGAAATAGCCGTTCGAGGCAAGGGGAAACGGGGGAAGCAGGGCACGCCCGCCTGCTTCCTCTCTTTCTGCCGCTTTCTCATATCGGTCGGTTGGGGAGGGAAGATGCGAAAGGCCAATCTTTGGCTGGCCCTGTTTTTGATGCTGATCGGATTCATCGTAATGTTCGACGCGGTACGGCTGGGGTTCCGATATGATCCGACGTCCGGTCCCGGAGCCGGCTATCTGCCGTTTTACCTGGCTTTGGGCATCATCATCTGCGCCGGCATCATCCTGATTCAAGGGTTCAGGAAACTGAAAAAGGAAGGGCCGGGTGGCCGGGTGATCCCGGAAGGGGGCCTGAAGCCGATCCTCTGGGTACTGCTCCCTTCAACCGCAATGGTCATCCTCGTGACATTTGTCGGAGTTCACCTCGCGGCCGCCCTCTACCTCGCGTTCTACATGCGGGCGGTCGGGAAGATCGGATGGCTCAAGGTGGCCATCGTGAGCATCCTTGTGCCGGTATCCATGTATGTCGTTTTCGACAGGCTGTTCCTGATTCCGTTGCCGGGCGGGATGCTGGGAAGCAAGATCACGCTTCCATTTTGAACCTGGAGGGAGAACAACGTGGTAGCGAATTTTCACAACCTAATAATGGGCATCAGCGTTGCGATGCAACCGTATCACTTCCTGATGGCCATGATCGGGCTGGTTCTCGGGATCATCGTGGGTGTCCTTCCCGGCCTCGGCGGCGCCAACGGGGTGGCCATCCTCATCCCCTTGACGGTCGCGATGGATCCAGTTTCGGGCATCATCCTGCTGTCGAGCATCTACTGGGGAGCGCTGTACGGCGGAAGCATCACTTCCATCCTGTTCAACATCCCCGGGGAACCGTGGTCGGTGGCAACCACCTTCGACGGATACCCCATGGCGAAAAAAGGACAAGCGGGGAAAGCCCTCGTCTTGTCCTTCATGTCTCACGGCGTGGGGGCGTTCCTTGGGGTCATCATGCTCAGCTTCTTTGCCCCGATCATCGCGGAGTTCGCGCTGAAGTTCGGCCCAGCCGAGGTCTTCTCTGTGATGGTTCTCACGTTTAGCGCATTTGTCGGGCTCGGCGGGAAAGACCCGTGGAAAACGTGCATCTCCATCTTTCTCGGGTTCATCCTGGCGGCGGTCGGGATGGACATCGTGACGGGGCAGCTCCGGTTGACCTTCGGCTCCATCGATCTGATGGGGGGGTTCAACTTCATCGTCGCGGTCATCGGTCTGTTCGGTCTGGGGGAGATCTTCCTCACGGTCGAGGAAGGCCTCAAGATGGAAGGGATCACGGCAAAGGTGAGGCTGAAGGATATCCGGGAAGGGTTCAAGGAAGTGGGCCGGAACTGGAAGGCGCTGATCCTGGGCGCGGTCATCGGATGCTGGATGGGCCTCAAGCCCGGCGGCGCAACGCCGGCCTCCTTCATGGCGTACGGTTTCGCAAAGCAAAGCGCAAAAAACAAAGAAGAGTTCGGGGAAGGGGCCGCGGCGGGAATCATCGCGCCCGAGGCCGCCGCCCACGGCGCCGGGACTTCCGCGACGCTCCCCATGATCACCTTGGGAATCCCCGGATCGCCGACCATGGCCGTCATCATGGGCGGCCTCATGATCTTCGGCCTCATCCCCGGGCCGATGCTCTTCAAGGAACACGCGGATTTCGTCTGGGGCCTCATCGGAAGCTGCTGGATCGGAAACATCATCGGCTTCTTCCTCGTGCTGGCGTTCGCGCCCCTGTTCGCCTCGATCCTCAAGATCCGCTTTTCCATCATCATGCCGATCATCGTTTACGTGTGCGCCATCGGCGCGTACGCGGTGAACAACCGGGTGATCGACATTTACTACATGATCGGGTTCGGCGTCGTCGGATACCTCTTCAAGAAACTCGACTATCCTCTTGCGCCGCTGGTTCTGGCTCTCGTCTTGGGAGACTTGGCGGAGTCCGCTTTGCGGCAGGCGCTCCTTATTTCCGGGGGCAATCCTATGGTCCTGCTCCGTCCCCCGATCGCGCTGCCGATCATGGTCGCGGCGATTATTATCTTCTTCTGGCCGACGATCTCGGGGTTCATCAGGAAGGCACGTACCCCCGTCGGACCCGGGTGAAGAAAGCAACCCGCAACCATGTTTTGCCGGAACTTGGCGGATATCGTTGGGAAATGCAGCTGTGACCGTCCGTCCGGTACTTGGGACTGGAAAGAAGCGGCCTAGGGCAATGACGCCGGCGAGAAAAATCCTCATCACCGGCGGCGCAGGGTCGTGCGGGAGGGTTCTGACTGCTTCGCTCCTGGGGCGGGGGTACGAGGTAAGGGTAATCGATAAGGACGTGGAACCCCTCCGGCCCGTCGGGGACAAGGGGCTTACGCTTTTCCGGGCGGGCTTGGAGGACAGGGAAGCCCTGAAGTCGGCGGTGGATGGGGTGGACGCCGTTCTCCACCTCGCCTGGTCTTTTTCCGAAGATCCCCTGGAAGTTCTGGAGCAGGACCTGAGAGGCCACATCTATCTGCTGGAGGAGATGGCCGCCCGAAAAGTACGGCACCTGATCTACGCGAGCACGGCGGTGGTGTACGGGAAGCCCCGGTATTCCCCCATCGACGAAGAGCACCCCCTTCTGGTGGAAGAGGCGAGAAAGCCCCTCTACGGGATCGCAAAGGCCGCCGCCGAGAAACTGTGCCTCATGTACGGGAAGACCAAGGGGCCGCCGGCCACCGTCGTCCGTTTCTGGTGGGCGTACGGGGACGATATCGGCGGCAAGCATTTGCGGGAGATGCTCAAAACCGCATCGGCGGGAAACCCCCTGGAGGTTCCCGGCGATTCCGGCGGAAGTTTCCTCCACATGGCGGACCTGGCGCAGGGAGTGGACCGGTGCCTCTTCAACCCGGAGGCGTACGGACGGACCTTCAATTTCGCCACCGTCTACGTCACTTGGGAAGAGGTAGCGGGAATGGTCCGCGATGTTACCGGCTCGTGCTCCGAGATCCGGTGCATCCCCAGGGAGGAATGGACGGGAGCCGCGTTTCTTTCCGATCCCTGGGAGTTGTCCGATTCCTTGGCCAGGGAGCTCCTCGGATACCGTCCCATGGAAGCTTCCGCAGCGAGGGAATCCCTTAAGAAAGCGATCTCCGGTTGCTGGAGGGCAATGAGCGGGAATGCGTAACCCGTCCGACGCGACGGGATCTGTTTCGCATGTGTGGGAAATAAGAACTCTGGGGGCATGAAATGTACGATTTCGGCTGGTTGGGGTACATCTCCTTCGATCTGAAGTTTGTTTCCGCGGTCTTGAGCATCGTCCTGATCGACCTGGTTCTGGCGGGCGACAACGCCGTCGTGATCGCCCTGGCCGTCCGGGCGCTTCCCAAGAAGCAAAGAACGTGGGGCATCATCCTGGGTGCGGGAGCCGCGGTAATGCTGCGGGTCGTCATCACCTTTTTTGCGTCGCAGTTGTTGAAAATCGCCTTACTGAAGTTTGCCGGAGGGGTGCTGATCACCTGGGTCGCGGTCAAGTTATTCGTGCAAGGCACGGGCGATGAAAAAGTCGAAGAGGCGGGAAATCTCTGGCAGGCGGTGCGGCTGATCGTCGTTGCCGATATCGTCATGAGCACCGACAACGTATTGGCGGTCGCCGGGGCGTCGCACGGGAACTTTTTTCTCCTGCTGTTCGGCCTGATCTTGAGCATCCCCTTCGTCGTTGGAACGAGCACCCTCCTTTCCATGCTGATGGACAGATACCCGATCATCGTTGTCATCGGCTCCGCCGTTCTGGGCAAGGTTGCGGGCGAGATGATCATCACGGATCCCTGGGTGTACAAGACGCTGAATCCACCGAAATGGGTGGAATATGCCGTGATGGCCCTGTTTGCCGTCGGGGTGATCGTAGTGGGGAAATACCTGTCGAAACGCAAAAGTGCAAAGGCTCGGGAATCCGCGGCGGCCGATGGGCGCCAGAGGGGTGAACTGGGGAAAGCCGCGGCAACGAGCGAGACGGAATCGAAAAAGGAGGAGGTGTAGCCATGGGCGTCGTGACCATCGCGAGAACGATCGGCAGCGGCGGGGAGGATATCGGCAAGGCCGTTGCCGACAAGCTGGGCTATGAGTACATCGGAAAGAACCGGATTCTCGGCGGAATCAAGGTCCACGGGGACAAGTGGCTGGAATGGGGGAGAGAGCTGGATGAGCACGGCCCTTCCCCCTGGGAGCGGTTCGACCGCTCCTTCACCGGATTCGTGGCGATGGTGGAAAGCAGCATTTACGCGTACGCTCTCGAGGACAACAAGGTCATCTCGGGGCGGGGAGGAAACTTTCTCCTGAAGGACGTCCCGTACGTCCTTCGTGCCCTGGTCACGGGCTCCCCGGAAGTAAGGAGCCAGCGGGTGAGCGACCGGGAGCACGTGAACCTGGAGACGGCCCGCCGGATGATCGAGTTCGGCGATCATGAACGGATGGAGTACCTGACGAACGTTTATCATCGGGACCCTCTCGATCCGGCGGAGTACGACACGGTGTTCGACACGGACCGGACGGGGCTCGACGATGTCGCCGGGCAGATCGTCGCCCAGATCCCTGAGCGAGGGAAAAAGGCGACGCCCGAAGCGCGGGAAAAACTGCGCCGGGTGGCGCTGGCCGCGAAAGTGAAGGCGGAGATCATCTCCGATTTTCGGATGTTCGTTCCGACGCTGGAAGTCGTTCACGACGGGAAAGAGATCGTCGTCCGCGGGATCGTCCACAGTCAGCAGGAGCGGGACCTGCTCATAGAGATCGCGAGCCGCGTCGCGGCGTCGACGCCGGTCCGGAGCGAGCTTCATTTCCGGGGGGCATAGGATGTCGCGCTCGTCAATCGGTAAATGACTGCTACGTCTGAAACCATGCCTCGTGGAGGGTGCTGATGGCCAGAAGCGCGAAAAAGTATGTTTATTTTTTCGGGAACGGGAAGGCGGACGGAACCGGGAAGATGAAGGACCTGTTGGGCGGAAAAGGGGCGGGGCTGGCCAACATGACGAGCCTGAAGATCCCGGTTCCCGCCGGGTTCACCATTACCACGGAGGCGTGCAACACGTATTTCGAGAACAGGAAAAAGTATCCTCCCGGCATGTGGGAACAGGTGCTTGCCAACCTGAAAAAGGTCGAGGAGGCGATGGGAACGAAGTTCGGGAGCGCGAAAACCCCGCTCCTCGTTTCCGTGCGTTCCGGTTCGAAATTTTCCATGCCCGGGATGATGGACACGGTTCTGAACCTTGGGCTGAACGACACGACCATGAAGGCCCTGGTCGAAAAAACGGGCAATGAACGGTTCGCTCTCGACACCTACCGAAGGCTGATCGCCATGTTCGGCGTCACCGTCATGGGGATCGAGCGGCAGATGTTCGAAAAGGCCCTGGAAGGGTTGAAGGAAAGAAAGGGCGTCCGTCTCGATACGGCGCTGACGACGGAAAATCTCCGGGAACTGGTCGGAATCTTCAAAGGCATCTACGAGAAAGAAACGGGGAAGAGTTTTCCGGCCGACCCGCTCCAGCAGCTCAAACTGGCCATCAACGCCGTGTTCGACTCCTGGTTCTCCGACCGGGCGGTCACCTACAGGAAGCTGAACCAGATCCCGCACGATCTCGGCACGGCGTGCAACGTCCAGGCGATGGTCTTCGGGAACATGGGCGAGAATTCGGGAACCGGCGTCGGTTTTACCAGGAATCCCTCCACCGGCCAGAAGAGGTTCTTCGCCGAGTACCTCACCAACGCGCAGGGCGAAGACGTCGTGGCGGGGATCCGGACGCCCCTCCATATCGACGAACTGAAAAAGAGGTTGCCCGAGGTCTACAACGAGCTCGAGAAGATCTACCGGAAGCTGGAAAGCCACTACAAGGACATGCTGGACATCGAGTTCACCGTCCAGGACGGCAAGCTCTACATGCTGCAGACCCGGATCGGGAAACGGGCCGCCGCCGCCTCCTTGAAGATTGCCATCGACATGGTCCAGGAAAAGCTGATCGACAAGAAAACGGCCATCATGAGGATCGACCCCGAACAGCTGGAGCGGCTCATGCACCCGTCCTTCGACCCGAAGGCCTCCGTCAAGGTCATCGGAAAGGGACTTCCCGCATCGCCCGGCGCCGCGGTCGGCAAGGTTGTTTTCTTCGCGGAAGACGCCGAGCGGTGGGCCTCCAAGGGGGAAAAAGTGGTCCTGGTTCGAACCGAGACCTCCCCGGAAGACATCGGGGGGATGCACGCTGCCCAGGGGATCCTCACGGCCCGGGGAGGGATGACATCCCACGCGGCCGTGGTGGCGAGGGGCATGGGGAAATGCTGCGTCGCCGGATGCACGGCGGTCCATATCGATGAGGACACGAAAACCTTGACCCTCGGATCGCATGTCCTGAGAGAGGGAGATTTCATCACCCTCAACGGCACGACGGGGGAGGTCATCTTAGGGCAGGTTCCTCTGATCGCCCCCGATCTCAGCGGCGATTTCTACACCATCATGAAATGGGCCGACGAGATCCGGGAACTCGGGATCAGAGCCAACGCCGATACGCCGGCCGATGCCCGCATGGCGTTGAAGTTCGGGGCGGAGGGGATCGGGCTCGTCCGCACCGAGCACATGTTCTTCGAGGGCGACCGGGTGCAGGCGGTACGCGAAATGATCCTTGCGGACGACACGGAAGGGAGGAAGAAGGCCCTCACGAAGATCCTTCCCATGCAGCGGGAGGATTTCATCGGAATCTTCAAGGTGATGAACGGCCTGCCGGTGACCATCCGGCTGCTCGACCCGCCGCTGCACGAGTTCCTGCCGAAGACCCATGAGGAACTCAAGGCGATCGCGCAGGACCTGGGCGTGCCCTTGCAGAAGCTGCAGGCGAGGAACAAGGCGTTGCACGAGTTCAACCCCATGCTGGGGCACAGGGGATGCCGGCTCGGCATCACCTATCCGGAAATCTACGAGATGCAGGTCCAGGCCATCATGGAAGCCGCCTGCCAGGTGGTCAGCGAGAAGGGCAAAGCCCATCCCGAGATCATGATCCCGCTCATCGCCGATGTGAAGGAGTTGAAGGTGATGCGCGAGATGACGGTGAGGATCGCCGAAGAGGTCCAGAAGCGGCTCAAAGTCCGCGTCCGGTACGAAGTGGGAACCATGATCGAGATCGCCAGAGCGGCGCTGCTGGCCCACGAGATCGCGCCGGAGGCCGATTTCTACTCCTTCGGCACCAACGACCTGACCCAGACGACGTACGGCCTGTCGCGGGACGATGCGGGAAGGTTCCTGCCCTACTACGTCGAGAAGGGAATCTTCGAGCACGACCCCTTCATCACCATCGACCAAAAGGGGGTCGGCCTGCTCATGAAGATGGCCATCGACAGCAGCAGGAAGATCAAGAAGGGGATGAAGATGGGGATCTGCGGGGAACAGGTGGATCCGTTGTCGGTCGAGTTCTGCTACGAGATCGGGCTCACCTATGTGAGCGGCTCGCCGTATCGGCTGCCGGTCGCGCGCCTTGCGGCGGCACAGGCGACGCTCAAGAGAAAGATGAAAAAGGGGCTCTCCAAGGCATCGGTGTAACGGCGTCGCAACCGAAGGGCTCCCTCCCGGCACGGGAGGGAGCCCTCTTCTGTATGCCGAGCATGTTCGACATGTCGATTACGGCGGGCGCGCCTCTGGTAAGATACCAGGATGCTTCTGGACCCGTTCGGCCGAACGATCGATTACCTGCGCGTGTCCGTCACCGACCGGTGCGACCTGCGGTGCGTCTACTGCATGCCGCCGGAGGGGATCCCCCTCAAGCCCGTTTCGGAAATCCTCACCTACGATGAACTGATCCGCACGGTGCGCGTGGCCGTATCCCTCGGCATCCGAAAGGTCCGGATCACGGGAGGGGAGCCGCTCGTTCGGCGCGGGGTCGTGCCGTTCGTTCGCCGGGTCGCGGGGATCCCCGGGGTGCGGGACCTCGGGATGACGACGAACGGGACGGCGCTCCCGGGGATGGCGGTCGCGTTGCGGGAGGCGGGTTTGCGTCGCGTCAACATCAGCCTCGACACGATCCGGCGTAACCGGTACGCCGAGATCACCCGCCGGGACGCGCTCCCGAAGGTCCTTGAAGGAATCGAGGCGGCGCTGCGCGCGGGGCTCTCCCCGGTGAAGATCAACGTGGTGCTTCTGCACGGCCTGCTCCGAAGCGAGGTGGACGACTTCTTCGCGATGGCCCGGGAGATGCCGGTCAAGGTGCGCTTCATCGAGCGGATGCCGATCGGCTGCTCCCCGTCGGAGGGGTACGTCTCGACCGAGGGGGTCCGCGAGCGGATCCTCGCCCTGCCGGGGGTGCGCGAGGCGCGCAACGGCTCGTCGTCCGCGGCGGTGACGTACGAGGTCCCGGGGTTCGCGGGAAAGCTCGGCATCATCTCCCCCATCTCCCGGAAGTTCTGCTCCGACTGCAACCGTCTCCGCGTGACGGCCGACGGGCGGCTGCGCAGCTGCCTCTTCGGACGGGAGACGCTCGATCTGCGCGGCGTACTTCGCGGCGGACGCGGAGACGACGCCGTCGCGGATCTGTTCCGCGAGGCGGTGCGCACCAAGCCGCAGGGGCACGAGCTGTGCGACGGCGGGGACGCCCCGTCCGCCGCCGAGCCGATGTCCCGCGTCGGAGGATAGGCGATTGCCCGACACGGAGCGGGAGTACCTGCCGCACTCCTCGGGATGTTTCCTCTGCGGGGAAGAGAACCGCTCCGGCGTCCGGGCTCGGTTCTTCGTGGAGGGGAACGAAGTCCTCGGAAGGGTGGTCCTCCCCCCCCACCTCAACGGGTACAGGAACGTCGCCCACGGCGGGGTCGTCTCCGCACTCCTCGACGAGACGATGGGATGGGCCGCCACCGTGTTCGGCAAGACGCACCCCATGTACGTCACGGGCGAGCTCACGGTGAAGTTCCTTTTCCCTGTGCCGGTCGGCGCGGAGATCGAGGTCCGCAGCCGGCTCGCCGAGGATGCGGGCAGGCTCGCCTACTGCGAGGGGGAGATCCATTGCGGCGGGAAGGTGTGCGCCCGCGCCAGAGGGAAGTTCGTCCCGATGAGCCCGGAGGGGACGGCCGAGGTGATCCCGTATCTCCGGTTCGACGGGTGCCGGAGGTTTCGGAAGATCTTCGACGCATACCGGCAGGGGGAATGACGGGACCCTTCCCCGGGACCGATTGCGGTCCCCTGCCGGTTAAGGTATTTTAGAGCAGGGTCGGGGTTCCCGATCCCACGGATTCGCACGGGAGGTAGCCCTTGGACGCGCAGACGGTCCTCTTCATCGCTCTCGCGGTCGCCGTGGTGGCGCTCGTGGTGGTCATGTCGTTCGCGCTCCTGTCGATCCGAAGGAACATGGATCGGATCACGCAGCGGATCGACGAGTCGCTCCGGCAGTTCGAGATGACCGCCGAGGACGTGCGCAAGACGAACGCGGCATTCCGGGAGATCCTTTCCGACGTGGAGCGAGGGGTTTCCAACGTGACGCACTTCACCGAGGGGGTCCGCGCGCTTCGCGGGTCGGTGGATGTGGTGACGAAGGTGTTCGACTACGCGGTGTCCCCCGCCCTGGTGAGCGCCGCTTCGGTCCTCGTGGGCCTCAAGGCGGCGACGTTCCACATTCTCGATCGGTTCGTTCGAAAGGAGGAGAGGAAATGAACGATGACAGGTGCTGTTCCAGTTCCGGCGGGATCCTGCTGGCGTTCCTTGCCGGCGGGCTGGTCGGCGGGGGGCTTGCCCTGCTGTACGCCCCCGTTTCCGGGCGCGAGGCCCGGGAGCGGATCGGCGGGCTGGCGGGGGATCTCAAGAAGAAGACCGAGGAGTGGACCGGCGACGTGAAGCAGAAGGTGGAGGGGTTCATCGACGAGGAGCGGTCGGTGATCAAGGCGGCGTACGACGCCGGTCGCGACGCGATGGCGCGGGAGAAGGCCCGCTTCGAGAAACCGAACCCGGAGTGAGTGGGGGGGCTCCCCCCAAAGGAATCAAGGGCGGCAACCCCGGCGCACCCGGGTTGCCGCCCTTTCCGTTGATCAGGAGTTCGCCTCGACGGGGGTGAACCACCCCTGCGGATGCCCGCAGGTGGCGCACCGCTCCGGCGCCTCGGTCCCCTCGTGGATCCGGCCGCATTTCGCGCACTTCCACCGGATCGGCTTCTCCCGCTTGTAGAGCGTGCCGTTCTTCACGTGGTCGAGGAGCCGCAGGTACCGCTTCTCGTGCTCCACCTCGACCTCGGCGACCCGGCGAAAGATCGCGGCGGGGGCGGCGAACCCTTCCTCCTCGGCGATCTTCCCGAACGTCGGGTAGAGGTTCGTCCACTCCTCGTGCTCGCCGGCGGCGGCGGCCTCGAGGTTCACGAGGGTCCCCCCGATCTTGCTCGGGTACCCGGCCGTGATCTCCACGTCCAGCCCCTCGAGGAGTTCGAAGTACCGCTTGGCGTGCATCTTCTCGTTCTCCGCCGTCTCGAGGAAGACCGAGGCGACCCCCTCGTGCCCCTCTTTGGAAGCGATCCCCGCGTAGAAGGTGTACCGGTTCCGCGCCTGCGACTCGCCGGCGAACGCGGCCATCAGGTTGTGCTCCGTGCGCGATCCGTTCAGCTTCTTCATGTATCCTCCGATCCGATTGGAATGTTAAAGAGAACGATTGTCGACAATTATAGAGAGATGAGGGGCGGCGGCGCAACGGAAAAGATCGGCGGCTGTTTATTCTCTCGGGCGGGTGACCCGGTACAGCGCGGTGACGGCGAAACAGACCGCGGCGACCAGGACGACGGTCGCGCCGGTGGCGGTGTCGAGATGCCAGGAGGCGACGATCCCGGCGAACCCCGACAGCACGGCGACTCCCACGGAGACCCAGAGGGCCGCGGCGGCCCCCCGCGCGACGTTGCGGGCGGCGGCGGCGGGGATGACGAGCAGGGCGGTGACCAGGAGGATCCCGACCGTGTGGATCGCCGCGGTCACCACGAGGGCGACGATCAGCGCGAAGGAGATCTCCACGGCCGGCACACGGACTCCCTTCGTTCGGGCGAACCCCTCGTGGATCCCGAGCAGCAGGATCCGGTTGTAGAGCAGGGCAAGGTACGCGGAAACGAGCAGGAACAGGACGGCCATCCACAGAAGCTCGGCGTCGGTCACGGCGAGCGGGTCGCCGTACAGGAACGCCTGCAGGTTCCGCGTCAGCCCCTTCTCCCGGCTGATGATCGCGATCCCGAGGGCGACGACGGTCGAGAAGAAGACGCCGATGACCGTGTCCGACGAGAGTTCGGTGCGTCCCTTGACCAGGGTGATGGCGACGGCGACGAGGACGCCGAACGCGGCCATCGTCCAGGAGGGGGAGACGCCGAGGAGGACCCCGAGGGCCACGCCGGTGAAGGCGGAATGACCGATCGCGTCGGAGAAGAAGGCCATCCGGTGCTGGACCAGCGGGACGCCGAGCGCGGCCGCGGCCGGGGCCGTGAGGAGGAGCGCGAGGAGCGCGCGCTTCATGAACGCCGGTTCCGCGAAGGCGAACGGGAGCAGCCGGTCCATCAGGGCGAACACGCCGGAGAGGATCGCTTCCACCGGACCTTACCTCTCCCCGTCGTCGTGCAGGTGGCCGTGCCCGTCCGCGTGGGTGTGGCGGAACAGGTGGGCGTCGGTCCCGTACATCGCGGCCAGGTTCTCCGGGGTGAGCACCTCCGTGGTCGCGCCGCTGCACACGAGGCGGCGGTTGAGGCAGATCACCCGGTCGGCGTGCCGTGTCACCACCGACAGGTCGTGGCTGACCAGCAGGAGGCTGAAGCGGGAGTCGCGCTGGACCTTGGACAGGAAGTCGCAGAACAGCTCCTCCCCCGCGACGTCGACGCCGGAGACCGGCTCGTCGAGCAGCAGGATGTCGGGGGCGTCCCGCAACGCGAGGGCGAACAGCACCCGCTGGAGCTCCCCGCCGGAGAGCCGGCCCAGGGGGCTTTGGAGCAGGTGGGCGACGCCGGCCCGGTCGAGACTCTCCCGGGCGGCCTCCCGTGTGCGGCGGGAGGCGCCGAGGAAGACGGGGCGCCGCTGGGCGGAGAGCGCGAAGAAGTCGAGCACCGTGATCGGCGCGTCCGGGTCCAGGGGAAGGCGCTGCGGCACGTACCCGACGCGGGGGGCCCCTTGGCCGTGCTCCGCCGCGCGGCAGAAACGGATCTCTCCCGTGTACGGCACCTGGCCCAGGATCGCGAGGAGCAGGGTGGTCTTTCCGGCGCCGTTGGGGCCGACCAAGGCGGTGACCTCCCCGCACCGGAGGTCGGCGTCGATCCCGGAAAGGATCTCGACCCCTCCCTTCCGGACGGTCAGGTTACGAATCTCGAGCGTGTGGAGATGTTCGCTCACGGTCATGGGGCCGACAGCGCCTCCTTGAGCGTGGAAAGGTTCCGTCGCATCGCGTCTTCGTAGGCCGTGAGGGTCGGGGAACCGGTGGCGACAGGGTCCAGCACCCGCACGGGAACCCCCGCCTCCCTCGCCAGCGCATCGGCGAGTTTGGGGGAGTATTGGGGCTCGGAGAAGACCGCCGGGACCTTCCTCTCCCGGATCGTGCGCGACAACTTCCGGATCTCTCCCGCCGACGGCTCCTGCCCCGGAGCCGTCTCGATCTCCCCGACCACGGTCAGGCCGAGGTCCCTTGCGAGATAGTCGAAAACGTTATGGAAGGTGACGATGTTCCTTCGACGGAACGTCTTCGCCGCCGCCTCGAACTCCGCCGCCAGCGCCGACAGGCGGGAAACGAACGCATCGGCGTTCCGCCGGAAGGCGCGCGCACTGACGGGCCTCGCCGCGGAGAGCGCCTTCTCGATCTCCCGCACCTGGAGGATCGCGTTCCGGGGGGAGACCCAGGTGTGCGGGTTGACGTCCCCGTGACCGTGCTCGCCATGGATGGGGAGGACGGCGCGGGCGGTTTCCACGATCCGGATCTTCGGGTTCGCCCGCCGGACCGGCTCCCCGAGGAACTCCTCCATGCCGAGCCCGTTCGCGACGAAGAGATCGGCGGAGGCGATCTTCTTCATGTCCCCGGGGGTCAAGGCGTAATCGTGGGGGCACCCCAGCGAGGCGGGGAGCATCGACATGACGGTGACGCCCGCTGTGTCCCCGACCACGTTCCGGGTGAAGACCTCCATCGGGAAGAACGAAGCGAGCACCCGCATCGGTTCCGCACGCCCGGATGACGGAGCCAACGCGAGCAACAAGGCGATGAAGAAGACGACGGCGGTCACAAAGTTCCCCTCTCCCGGCACGTTGGGCATTCGCCGAAAAACTCGAGGGAGTGGTCGGTCACCCGGAAGCCGAGCCGGCGGCGGATATCGTCCTCGATCCGCGACAGGTCGCACTTCCCCGCCGCGAACGCCTCGATCCGCCCGCAGGAACGGCACACCACCCGGTGTCTGTGCGTCCCCGCTTCGGTCGTCTCGTAGCGGCGGCTTCGCTCGTGAAGGGCGACGCTGCGCACCAGGCCGAGGGAGGCAAGCATCGCGAGATTGCGATAGACCGTCGCCGCGTCGGGCTTGGGATCGCTGAACCGGTCGCGGATGCCCCGGGAGGTAAGGGGAAGGGGGCTCTCTTCGAGGATCCGGAGGATCTCCTCCCTCCCGCGGGTCACGGGTCGGCCGAGGCGGTGCAACACGTCCGAAGGACTTTCCATCGGTTCCTCCCGATGCGAATATATTGCATTTGCAAAAGACTTGCAAGTTGCCCACGGCTGAATAGCGGACCGGGAAGACACATCCAATGAACGGGAAGGCACATCTAATGAAAAAGAGGAAGGAGGGACCGTCATGAGGTACGGAAAGTTCGGGGCCGCGATTGCGTCGGTGGCAGCGGCGTTGCTGTTCGCCGGAGATATGGCGTCGGGTGGCGGGAGAGGCGGGATGTTCCGGCAGGTGGGCGATACGAACGGCGGGGGGGACGGGAACAAGGATATTGCGGTTCGGCAGGTGACGGTTACTCCCGTCCGGGCCCACGTGGGGGATACGGTCCGCGTCGACGTCGTGATCGAAAACAAGGCCGAAGGATACGAAACCATTCCGTTGGAGATTATCGCGAACCGAAAAGTGGTCGCACGGAAGCTGTTCACCTTCGGCTGGTCCCCGGCCGAACGGATCTACCGGGAGACCTTCACGTGGAACACGCGCGGCGTTTCCCCGGGGGAGTACCGGATTCGGGCGGAGGCGTTCGTCTGGGGAGATTCCTCTCCGTTCGACAACTTCCTGGAAGTGAAGCAGGTGTTGCTCCTCTCCGCCCCGGGTACGCCGCTTCCCGACGGGGCGACGTCGGGCGGCAGCGCGACGGAGACGGATCCCCGGTTCGTGAACCGCATGCACCGGGATGGGGGCGAATCGACGGGAGAGGCCGGTCCGGCGGGGGGATACTGATTCCTTCCCGCAACCGAAAGGGGGCTCCATTGAAAACGATCCTTGCGACCGCGCTGATCCTGATGACGGGTCTTGCCGCGCTTTCGATGTGGGGGTCGATGCATGCCCGCCGCATGAGCGGTTCCAGCCGCCAGATCTTCATCCACGGGACGCCGGTGTGCGTCACCCAGCGCGGAGGGGAGATCGAAGCGGCGGTCGGGAAGTGCGGTCCCCTTCCCGGTGCGCCGGAAGGGGAGGGGAACACATCCGGGAGGTCGCCGCATCGGTTCGGGACTCCGGGGTTCGGGCTTCCCCCTGGACATCCCCCCGTCGGGAGCGACCCCGGGATGATCGGCGGGGAGGAAATCCGGCGGTTACCGATCTGACGGCACCTTGGCCGAAGTTGTCGCAAACGCCGTTTCTTTCCCGGCAACACCCGGCGTCGGGTTCGTATTTTGTTCGGGCGCGGGGTGTTTTTTTTCTTCACCAAGGATCCTTCCTGCTACAATGTAAACGGGAGGATTCTTGCCGTTCTATACGGATATCAGCCTGGTCTACGACGACCTGTTCCCGGTGTCGCCGGAGCAGCGGGGCCTGTTCGACTCCCTGTTGGATGGCGGGGGCACGCGCTCCGTCGTCGACTGCGGGTGCGGGACGGGATCGCAGCTCCAGCCGTTCGCCGTCGCGGGTCTTTCCTGCTTCGGGTTCGATCCCGATCCGTCGCTGGTCGCCATCGCCCGGCGGAAGCTCGCCGCGTACCCGAAAACCCGGGTCGAGACGGGATCGTTCGCGGACCTGCCGCGTCTTGTCTCGTTCCCCTCCGATCTCCTTATGTGCCTCGGCAACTCGCTGGTTCACGTTCCGCAGGGCGAGGCGTCGCGGTTTTTCGCGGACGTCGCGGGGGCGCTTTCCCCTTCCGGCACGCTGCTGCTCCAGATCCTGAACTACGAGCGGATCCTGCGCGAGGGGGTGACCGAGCTGCCGATGCTCCGCGCGTCCGAAGGGACGGTGGAGTTCCGGCGGAGGTACGAATGGGAGGGCGACCGCAGGGTGCTCTTCCGGACCTCCCTCCGATTCGCCGGCGCGGACGAGCCGCGCATTGTTTGGAACGAGATTCCCCTATACCCAATTTACCCGGAGGAGTTGTGGGAGATGCTGACGAACACAGGTTTCGGGGACACCCGTTTCTACGGGGATTTCGCACGATCCGAATTTTCCCCCGGGTCCGAGGCGCTGGTGTGCCTGGCGAGGAAATCATGACTCGGCGCGCGGGCGGGAAAAGGTTCCGCCGGGTCGTGGCGGCCTGTATCGCCCTGGTCGCCGGTTGGGCGCTGGCGACGGTGGTTGTGGCCGAGAACCGCCACCAGCTTTCCCCGCCCACGCGCTCTGCGCCCGATTCCGGCGGGAGCGCGTTCGATCACGGGTTCACCCCCGCGGATCTCCACACTCTCTTGCAGGCCGGGCGGCCGGACGGCATTCTTCCGAACGGGAACCGGGTGATGCTCTCCCTGAACGAGGAACTCCAGGCGCAGATCTTCGATCTGTTCCGGCGGTTCGACCCCTTGTACGGCGTGTTCGCGGCGATGGAGCCGGACACCGGGCGCGTGGTCGCCCTCGTCGGGTACCGCCGGGGAGGCGAGTCCGACCCGTTGCTGCCATTGAAGGCGATCTACCCCGCCGCCTCCCTGATCAAGGTGGTCACCGCTTCCGCCGCCATCGAGCGGGGGAAGGTTTCCCCCCAGGACGAGATCAGCTACCGCGGGGGGATCTACGGCATCACGCGCGGCGGGATCCACACCCGGGACGGGAGGGGGATCCCGAAGATGACCCTCGAGGAGGCGATCGCCCGCTCCGCCAACGCCGTGTTCGGGAAGGTGGCGGTCAACCACGTCGGCGGGCCGGTGCTCGAGGAGTACCTGGCCAAGTTCGGATTCGGCCAGAAGATCCCCTTCGACCTCCCGGTGGAGATAAGCCGGGGACAGGTGCCGAGGGAAGAATACGAGCTCGCCCGCACCGGCGCGGGGTTCGGCGAGGTGTACGTCTCCCCGCTCCATATGGCGATGATCATGTCCGCGATCGCATCGGGCGGCGCCATGCCCCGCCCCGTCCTGATCGACCGGGTCGAGGACCGCGACGGGAAGCTGTTGTACGAGTCTTCCCCGGTGAAATGGCGGGACACGGTCCTCCCCGAGACGGCCAACGCCGTCGTTCGGATGATGGTGAAGACGGTCGAGATGGGAACGTCGCACCGCACGTTCGGGAGCCCCGAGCGGACCCCGCTCCTGCAGGACATGGACGTCGCGGCGAAGACCGGGACGCTCTCCGGGTGGACGCCGCGCGTCCACTTCGAATGGTTCGCCGGGGTCGCGCCCGTCGGGTCGCCGCGGCTGGCGCTGTCGGCCCTCGTGGTCAACGACGACCGGTGGAAGATCAAGGGAAGCTACGTGGGGAAGGAGGCGTTCAACACCTACTTCGGGTACCCCTCGTCGATGCCGCCCGTTTACGCGAAGGCGCGCGCGACCCGGAAGTGGACCCGGCCGGCCCGCACAGCGGGGAAGGGGGAGCCGACGGTCAAGGTGAAGTCGAATAAGGGGAAAAAGGCGGTGAGGGCCCGGAAACGTTCCTCCGCCAAGACCGCGGGGAAGGGCACCGGGAAGCGTCTGGCTGTGAACTCTTCCAACGCAAGGGCCGGCGGGTAGCACCCCGGCATCGATGGAATTCCACCGCGTCATCGGCGCGCGGCGCAGCCTGCGCGCGTTCTCCCAACGTCCCGTCGAAATGGAAAAGATCGAGCGGATGCTCGACGCGGCGCGCTGGTCCCCCTCGTGCGCCAACCGCCAGCCGTGGCGGTTCATCGTGGTGGGGGCGGACGCTCCGTCCCGCGCGGCGGTCGAGGAGGCCCTCGACGCGGGCAACGCCTGGGCGAAGCGCGCTCCGGTGCTGATCGCGGCGGGAGCGCGGCGGGAGGACGCCGCCGTCGTCGAGTCCAGGGACTACTTTCTCCTCGACACGGGAATGGCGCTCATGTCCCTCCTCTATCGCGCGGTCGACCAGGGGTTGCTGGTCCACCCGATGGCGGGATGGAAGGAGGAACCGCTGCGGGCCGCCCTAGGGCTTCCGGAGGATTTCACCCCGGCGGCCGTCGTCGCTGTCGGCTACGCCGGAAAGAGCGGGGACCTCGACGAGGCGGCGCGGAAGAAGGACGAGAAGCCCCGGGCGCGCAAGTCCCTCGGGGAGGTCGCCTTCCGTTCGCGGTGGGGGGAGCCGTTCGAGGCGACGCTGCCTTCCCTGCCCAGGAAGATGTACGAGACCGAACTGCAGCTTCGCTTCGGCGACACCGACGCGATGGGGCACGTGAACAACGCGAAGGTCGTCACCTACCTCGAACTGGGCCGTATGCAATTCTTCGCGGACGTGATGGGGGCGGAGCGGGTGGAGGATATCCGGTTCATCCTCGCCGAGGTCTCCTGCCGCTACCGGATCCCCATCCTGCTTCACGATCGCGTCTTCGTGCGGATGCACATCACCGACGTCTGCCGAAGCTCCTTCCGGTTCCGCTGCGACCTGTACGATCCCCGGGACGGCCGGGTTTTCGTCGAGGCGGAGACGGTCCAGGTGATGTACGACTACACGACGGGGCGCCCTGTCCCCATGGACGCCGACTTCCTCGCCAGGGTCCGGGACTACATCGGAGGATAAGGGCCCCGCGCGCCGCGCAGGGACCGCGCGAACGGCCACTCCGGTCTCGTCCTGCCGCGGCGGGAAAGCAGCGCCGCGTACCGTTGCGCGAGGGACGGGTCGAGGAACGAGAGCACGGTGAGCTGCCGGGACGCCCCTTCCCGATCTTCCGGGCGGAGCAGGCACAGCCCCAGGTTGAAGTGCGCCGCCACGTACGACGGGAAGATGCGGGTCGCCTCCCGGAACTCCTTTGCCGCTTCCGCAATCCTCGACATCCGGAACAGGGCCACCCCGAGACTGTTGTGCGCCCTCGCGTACCCCGGCCGGGCCTGCGCCGCTCCCCGGAACGCCTCGGCCGCCTCCTCGTTTTTCCCCTGGCGAAGGTGGAGGATGCCGAGGGAGAAGAGGGACGCCGCGTGTTCCGGATCGTGGCGTGCCGCCTCCCGGAACGCCCCGGCCGCCTGTCGTTCGCGCCCGAGGGCGAGAAAAACGATCCCGAGATTGAAGTGGGTGCGCGCGTGTCCCGGCGCCCCCCGGACGACTTCGCGGAACGCGGCCACCGCTTCCTCGTGCCGTCCGGTCTCGAAGAGAGCGACACCGAGGTTGTACCACCCCTTCGCGTACGCGGGCCGGATGCGCAGCGCCTCCCGGAACGCCGCCGCCGCCGCGCCGTGCCGGTGCAGGCGGAAGAGGCAGACCCCGAGGTTATAGCGGCTCTCCGCATGTCCCGGGGAACGCTTCACCGACTCCGCGAGCCGTTCGACCGCCTCCTCGTGCCGCCCCAGCATGCCGAGGACGGTCCCGAGGTTGTAGAGGGGGTGCCGCTCGCCAGGGGAGGAGTCGGCCTCCTTTCGGAACGCCTCTGCCGCTTCCTTCAGATCTCCGATCTCCGCGCACGCCCAACCGAGCCCTCCGAACGCCTCCCGGCACCCGGGGTCCGCATGTAGGGCGTCGCGAAAGGCCCCTGCCGCCTCCCGGTGCTCCCCAAGGCGGCAGAGCGCCCACCCGAGCCTCGCGTGGGGCTCGGGACGCGCGGGATCGAGGCGGGCGACGTCTCGCCAGGCGTCCGCCGCCTCACGGTGGCGGCCGAGCAGGGCAAGCGTCACGGCGAGGTTGTAGTGGGACTCCACGAGGCCGGGGAACAGGGCCGCGGCTCGTCGGAAGGCGTCCGTCGCCTCGGCGTACCGGCGGCACAGCGCGAACGCCATCCCGAGGTTGAACCGGGGAAGGGCGAAATCCTCGCGCAGCCGGGCCGCAATGGAAAGCGCGTCGATCCCTTCGTCGTGCCGCCCCAGGCGGCAAAGGGTCGCGCCGAGGGCGTTGTGCGCCTCGGCCCAGTCGGGCCGCAGGAGCGCGGCCTCGCGGAACGCCGCTTCCGCCTCGTCCTCGCGGCCCGCCCGGACGAGGGCCACCCCCAGCGCATACCGCGCCGCCGCGCTTCCGGGGTGCTCATGCACCGCCTTCCGCCAACGCCCGGCGCCCTGCGCCGCATCCTCGATGGAAACGTCTTCCCGCATGACGGTCTCCCGTAGTGTACCCCGGCCGGGGCGAATGAAGCGACAATTTGCCCCGGGCGTTGCGGGTCCCCGGGTGCAATAATGTCGGGATGCGATCGCCGAACCGTTTCCGCAGGATCCTTGCCGCGCTCGCCGT
>CAAGKR010085979.1_pt1 | contig 38878 bp, 39 predicted proteins | sample 2556971 | NCBI WGS metagenome assembly CAAGKR01 (sample SAMEA5207829, study PRJEB30636) | soil metagenome | biome: forest; feature: boreal; material: soil | place: USA | collected 2011-09 | depth 1 m | reverse complement strand
GTAGGGGCAGGGCTTGTCCCTGCCCGCGTTGTCCTCCAGGAACAGAATTCCGATGTCAATCGATCACCGCACCAAGCAGTCCGGGCAGGGACAAGCCCTGCCCCTACAAACTCTGACAACGTCATCAAAGCGAGCATGGTTCAGAAATGTCGTTGCAGAAGCTGCCGGGTGCACACGCTGCCCGGCGATGTGTGAAAGGACGGCAGTTCTAAGTGCACGAAACGGCTCTATCTCGGCCCGGATTATGTTTATCGGCGAAGCTCCGGGACGAAAAGGCGCCGACCAAACGCGCGTGCCTTTCTCCGGAGATCAGTCGGGCAAAAACTTCGAACGCTTTCTCGCTTCGATTGGCTTGGGCCGCGAAGACATCTTCATCACCAGCGCCGCTCTCTGTAATCCCCGGTCTGATTCTGGAGCAAACCGGAAACCTACGAAAATGGAGCTGGCAAACTGTTCAGGCTTTCTGCGCCACACGATCGAGATTGTTAATCCTGCCGTTGTTGTAACACTGGGTTCAGTCGCACTCGACGCTCTTAAGTCAATTAGGCATCACGATCTAAGCCTAAGGAAATCAGCCGCGAAGATCCAACGATGGGATGGACGCGTGCTTGTGCCAATTTATCATCCCAGTCCGCAGGTTCTAGCTTCGCACCGGCGCGAGCCTGAACAGTTGCAGGATTACAAAGTGGTAGCACGAGCAATCGAACAGGCTAGCTTAGAATCAAATGCTGCGGCTTTGCCGCCTGATGTGCGGAAAGGCTTCGCCTTTCCGATTGTGTCCACTTAAGGTTTTAAGGGCTGCGCCCCAAATGAGGCGTAGCCTCCTTAACTTAAGAAATTCCCTAACGGAAAGGCATAGCCTTTCCGCACATCGAGCGGCGGAGCCGCGAATGAAATCCATGACCAAAGCAAACGAACAAATCGCTGTAATGGAATTGCCACTCAGCGAGACCCACAAGCGCCTCGGCGCCGAGATGCGTGTCGAAAATGGTTGGTTCGTACCTGTCTCCTACGGCGACCTGCTCTTTGAATATGCCGCGGTGCGTGAGGGCGGCGGAGTAGGACTCATCGATCTTTCTGCACGCGGTCGCATACTCGTGAGCGGAACTGAAGCCATTCAGTTTCTCAATGGCTTGATCACGAATGACATGAAAACGCTCTCCGAGAATTATTGGATGCCAGCGGCATTTCCAAATGTCCAGGGCCGGTTAATTGCCAGCGTGCGTGTCACACGCTTAAAAGACGATGCGACTGGAAAGAAGGCCTTTCCTGCATTTCTGATCGATACGGAGGCTGCCACGCATGAACGCGTCCTTAAGACTATTGAACGTTTTACGCTCGCTGGCGACTTCCGAGTTAACGACATCACAAATCAAACTGCCCAGTTAACGCTACAGGGTAAAAAGGCGGCCAACATAATTCGCTCGGTGGCGGGCGAAGAAGCGGCGGGATTACCAGCTAATGGCGCGATACAGATCACCTGGCAACAAAGCGACGTGACGGTCATGCATGCAACGCATACGACGGAAGACGGGTTTGATCTCATCGCGAATGCAGATCAGGCAAGCAGTTTGTGGGACGCTTTGCAGCGGGCAGGCGCTCGGCCAGTGGGCTACGAGGCCCTTGAGATCTTGAGGATGGAAGCAGGTTTGCCGCGATACGGCGTAGATATGGATGAAAGCAATGTAGTTACCGAAGCCGCACGCGACGACGCCGTCAGCTACACAAAGGGTTGCTATGTGGGCCAGGAGATTATTGCCCGCATTAAGTATCGCGGGCATGTGGCAAAGAAGTTATCTGGTGTCCTGTTCGAGCAACCAGCGAAACTCGAAGTCGGCGCACTTATCAAATCAGGGGACGACAAAGAAATTGGGCGGATAACTTCGGCAACCTATTCGCCTCATCTGGGCCGCACAATCGCCCTCGGCTATTTGAAATATGACTACGTTGCTTCCGGTACCGAAGTGAAGGTTATTGTCGGCGACGAAACGCTCCCGGCCGAGGTCACGGAACTTCCGTTTGTCCGCGGCTCGGCTCCGTAGAGGACAATGTTTATAGTTGCAGTCAAGTAAAATGGGAACATCATAATTATCGGTCGCTATAAACATTTCGTCCTACGGACCGTGGTAGAGCGACGTTCGCCTTTCTTATCCATGCCAGATCTCGACCCATCGACAAACGAGAGCGCCGCACACCATCTTGATTTCGAACAAGCACGCCTCGCCTACACGATTATCGAATCACTCCTCGAACATACGCGCGTCGTCAGCGATCTAATCGCTCTAATGGCGCAAACGCTCGACGAAGACACGACGAAAGCGCTCACCCAAACGCCGGTCTGGACAGCCTATCTAGACAGCCGCCGCGCCATGGAGCGCACTCGAGTTGACATTGATAAGTTTGCCGAGGTGCTGAAGAAACTCGATGAGCGGGGCTGAAAGGTTGTCATAAAGATTTTGCTGCGGACAGGCAGGAATGCCTGTCCTACTCAACGCGAAATTTACCGCACCATCATGATCACCTGACGCTCGCGGCCACCATCAAACTCGCAAAGAAAGATTCCCTGCCAGCGCCCCAGCAGCAACTTTCCATCTTTGAAGGGGATCGTCACAGATGAGCCAACCAACGTTGCTTTGATGTGGGCATCAGAATTCTCTTCGCCGTGGCGAAAACCCATCCCATGTTGCGGAATTAAAGTGCGTAAAGCGTGTAGCATATCGCGCGGGACATCCGGGTCGGCGTTTTCGTTGACCGTCAGTCCGGCAGTGGTGTGCTGCACATACAACAGGACGACGCCTTCCTTCGCGCCAGACTCTTTTAGCTTCTGTTGCACCTCGTCAGTGAACTCAACCAGCTCTTCGCGTTGCTGCGAACGGACCTTAAGAGTCTGAATCATGCTGGAACCAACGGACGATCAAACTAACGAGTTAGTGCGGACCCGCCAGCTTGAATGTTTTTGTCACGGGCGCGCTGTACCTTTCAGCCCCACGATTCTGAATGCTAATCAGGATCGGGCCACTATGAAAATTCTCGGGCAGACGCACGATTAATCTGTCGTTGCCGTAGAGGGAAAAGTCAGCATACGAAAGAGTGGCGCTATTGCCCTGTTGCTGCAAACGGATTCTGGCGAAATGTGGATTTGGATCCAGGCCGCTTGCATGAATCGCAAGATAACGCCGAGTTGGATCATACTCGCGAAACGGACGACCTGCGTTGCGCTGCGCCTCATACATCTGGCGTAATGAAACAAGATCGTCTGAAGTCGCTTCGTTGACGCTAATGATCTCCGGTGGCAAAACTTCGTCGACAATCTCGATGTCGATTGGCTGACTTGATCCCACTTGCTCGCCACGCAGTGAATTGAACACTCGAATCCGCGCGGGGCCAATGATTTGCCGGGTGGGACGAGCAGTCATGAATACAGGATCATCAGGCTTCCGCCATGGTGCGCGAGCGCTGTTCATCTCTGGCTGGACTATGTAGCGTGTACCTTGCTGCTCAAATATAACCACAGTCTTTGAAGGATCGGGCTCAAGCGTGCGAACATGATCGATGGATAGCATCAGAGCCTGCCCCGCTCCTACTCTGGGCGGCGTAACTGCGAGTAGCCTTGGCGCGTTCATCACGGGCGCTTCCGACGCGCGCGTCGAATCCGTGATATCAACGTTTACCAAAGCAGGTTCGCCGATCTGACCATTGGCACGTAATCGCACTTCAAGTTCTGCTGGACCCATTGCTAAAGCTGCCGGGATCTCAACTTCGAGATAATCGCGAGCGCCGAAGAAAGCTATCGCGCGCCCACCATTCTCGACCTTTGGCGGCTGATGCACTACACGTGCAACGGCATCGAAAACAACATCACCTTGCTTAAAACGGACCACGACGCCCGAGTTTGGATCCTCGGGGTCGACCAGCGGTTCAACGCGAAGCTGAGCTTTTGTGCCGCGCTCCAGTCTCCAAACCAATCTCGCCGGCGACGTTCCTCTTTCCGCGGGCAAAGGCAAGCTCGCCGGGTTGATCGTTTCCATTGCGACGCTGGCAATCAGCGGACGCAACGGATGATCAACTACGGTCAGCTTTACAGGAGGGCTGCTTTCCCCACGATAGGCGAGTGCCAGCTCAGCGTCACCTGGATGCAGTCCGGCAGGGACGACGAAGGCGACGCTCTGATAAAAGTGCACCTCAGGTGAGCCGTTCATCGGTGTGCCGTTGTGACTGGTAATACGGTGACTGACGGTCGTGGGCTTAACGGAACGCGGCGAGGCTTCCTGTTTTATTCCGTCCTGTAATATCGTGATCTGAAAATCCCCCGGCGAAAGTAGCACAGTAGGACTTGAACTCCCCAACCCTTCGACTCGCAGCTCCACGATTTGTCCGGGAACGACTCGGTCGTAGGGAAAGATCTTTGCGACGTTGAAGCTCTGCTTATCTTGAGCGGTCGTCTGAGTTATTAGCACAAGCAGCAGTGTCAGTGAGATCGACCAGCGATATTTCATTTCGTTATTCCTGTGTCGGAAGACGCTATCCATTTGCGCTCTTGTGAAATCGCCCCCGCTGCGAGGCAAGCGAGCGGTTTCCCGGGAACGAACGGATCACATTTATAGCAAGGCTATGGCGCACCGAAAGCCGTTAGGAGATTGCCGAAAAAGGCGTCGGTCTTGTAGGCGTTGCGATCCCATACTCCATCCTGATTTCCGATCGATAAATCGCCAGGGGCCATAGAGAGGCGGAAGACTATTCTAATCTTTTCCTGAGGCCTTGCGCTTAAGCAGTAGCCAACCGGTTGGAAGCACGGCAGCAGCGAGCAGGATCTTGATGATATCGCCGATGACGAAAGGCCGGACGCCGGCGTGAAATGCCACGGCGGGTCCCATAAACTGGGAAAGCCAGGCCCAACCAGCGAGAATAATAATTGCCGAACCGACAGCCATTGCTATCACTGCGCTGAAGAAGCGTCTGTCCCAACCGTTTTCGGCGAATGCTCCGGTGACGAAAGCTGCAGCGGGAAACGCGACAAGGTAACCACCTGTTGGCCCAAGAACGTGGGAAAGGCCACCATGTCCGCCGTAAAAAAAAGGCAGCCCACTTGCGCCTTCGACGAGATACATAATCATAGCCATCGCGCCGAGACGTGAACCCAGCAGTGCGCCAGTGAGCAACACTGCGAACGTTTGGGCCGTAATTGGCACAGGACCGATTGGAATTACGATTTGCGCCGCAAGCGCAGTCAGCAAACTAAACGCAACAGCGAGCGAAACAGACCGGGTCCAGTCCAGCGGCGCCAGTGCGGCGCCGATGAGCGTGTCGGCTTCCGTGTAAGGCTGGGCGTAAGAATTCATGGGTGGAGTGTAGAGTTTCGGGTTTAGAGTTTCAAGTCTTCATCCACAGAAACCGTGGCCGGCTGAGCCACCAGCGTGCCAATGCGCATGCGATGAAACGAGCGCCAAACGAAGAAAACTGAAACGAGGAAAAAGCCGAGCGCCAGCACATGAGTCAAGGTTGTATCGCCGTTATTTCGACGTGTTAAGCTGACAGCAAGTTCTACAGCCAGCAGTCCAAACAGCGTCGTAAACTTGATTACCGGATTCAGAGCTACAGAGGATGTGTCCTTGAATGGATCGCCAACTGTGTCGCCGACAATAGTCGCATCGTGCAGCGCTGTGCCCTTTTGTTTTAGATCCACTTCGACGACCTTCTTAGCATTGTCCCAGGCACTGCCGGTGTTTGATAGGAAGAGCGCCTGATACAGTCCGAATATTGCAATCGAGATCAGGTAACCGATGAAGAAGAAGGGCTCGACAAACGCAAAAGCCAGAGTAGAAAAGAACACGGTCAAGAAGATATTGAACATTCCCTTCTGCGCATATTGCGTGCAGATTTCTACGACCTTCTTACTATCTTCGACAGAAGCCCTCTCAACGCCTTCGAGCCGGATGTTTGCCTTGATGAACTGAACTGCTCGATAAGCTCCTGTCGTTACCGCCTGAATCGAAGCTCCGGTAAACCAGTAGATAACTGCGCCGCCGGTGATCAGACCGAGCACAAAAGGCGCGTGCAGCAATGACAGTCTGCTAAGAGCCGCTGAATCGTTAAGTTTGTCCGTCAGCACCATGATGATGGAGAAGATCAGGGTTGTGGCGCCGACCACTGCGGTGCCGATGAGTACGGGTTTTGCGGTGGCTTTGAAGGTATTGCCTGCGCCATCGTTCTCTTCCAGCAGGTGCTTCGCGCGAGCAAAACTGACGGTCTTGTTAAAGTCTCTCTGAATCTCTGCTTCGATGTTAGGCACCTCTTCAATCAACGACAACTCGTAAATAGATTGTGCGTTGTCAGTCACTGGTCCATACGAGTCGACCGCAATGGTGACTGGTCCCATCCCGAGAAACCCGAAAGCCACGAGTCCGAAGGCAAAAACGGGCGCCACTTGCACTAGCGAAGTAGAGACCATCAAGGAGTCGAGACCCATGGTGCTAAAGTAGTAACCTATCGACATTAGACCGACGATGCTGATGCCCAGCCAGTAGGCGGAGAAATTGCCGGCGACCAGGCCCGAGAGAATATTCAATGACGCGCCGCCTTCGCGCGATGATGTAACCACTTCGCTGACGTGTCGCGATTCGGTTGAGGTGAAAACCTTGACCAGCTCGGGAATAATGGCCCCCGCCAGGGTGCCGCACGAGATGATTGTCGCTAGTTTCCACCACTGGGTTGGATCGCCGCCCAGTGTGGGAATCGTGAGCTTGGAAACGACGAAGGTAATGGCGACGGAAACGATTGACGTTATCCAGACCAAGGACGTGAGCGGCGCCTCGAAATTCATCGTATCCGCGCTACCATAACGAGCTTTGGCAATGGCGTCGTTAACGAAGTAAGAGACGGCACTGGCGATAATCATCATGATGCGCATGACGAAGATCCACACCAGCAACTGCACTTGGACCCTTGGATTGGGCACGCCCAGCAGGATGAAAGTGATTAGCGCCACTCCTGTGACGCCGTAGGTTTCGAAGCCGTCGGCGCTTGGCCCCACGGAGTCTCCCGCGTTATCGCCCACGCAATCAGCAATGACGCCCGGGTTGCGGGCATCGTCTTCTTTAATTTTGAAGACGATCTTCATCAAGTCGGAGCCGATATCGGCGATTTTCGTGAAAATGCCGCCGGCGATGCGCAGCGCCGCTGCACCTAGCGACTCGCCGATTGCAAAACCGATGAAGCAAGGGCCGGCGTAATCGCCCGGAATGAAAAGAAGGATGCACAGCATGATTAACAGTTCCACGCTGATCAGCATCATGCCGATGCTCATGCCGGCCTTAAGCGGAATTGCATACAGAGGAAATGGCTTGCCTTCAAGACTGGCGAATGCTGTTCGTGAGTTGGCAAAAGTGTTTACGCGAATGCCAAACCAGGCGACGCTGTAGCTACCCGCGATGCCCACTAGACTGAAGGCGAGAATAATCGCCACACGCAACGGTTCCATCTGTGACAGCACGCCGAAATAGAGGATGATGATGACCGCGATGAAGACTTCGAGAATCAGGATGAACTTGCCCTGAGTGATCAGGTAAGTCTTGCAGGTTTCGTAAATCAGCTCCGACACTTCGCGCATTGCACGATGCACTGGCATTTTCTTCAGGTTCATATAAATAGCTAAACCAAAGCCAAGCCCGAGTAAGCAAACGACAATTCCCGCCAGCAATAATCTGTGGCCGTCAATGCCGCCGAAGAAAGTTACGTCAGCGAGGTCCGGCAATATCAGATTTGTTTCTCCGCCCTCGCGGGATTGGGCAAGCGTCGGCGATGCACCAACGGCAATACCCACCAGAGTGGCGGCAAGTGTCAAACCCCTTCGACGAACACGGCGTGCACTCGCGCTAAGCGATGACAGGCGTTGCGTCATGCTGTTATTGGTCTTCTTTCCCATAAGTAATGCTGCCAAGCAAACTGTTAGCAGGCTGATAAATGAGATCAGCGATAGTTCCACGATTGTGTGATTCCTTTCCGGTCGTTTAAATAAGCGGCGAGATTGACGCCCGCGAGCCCTGCTCGTATCCACAATTCGACACCTGAACTGCGTTCCAGCGCGTACGGTGTTGACGGATAGTCTTTCTAGAAGCGCGTATTATTGCCGATTTTCAGGCGGGCTGTCCAACGGGGTACGTGATGGGTGTCGAGCGCTGGTCACACAGTCTCTAGCACTTCGCCGCTGCGAGGGAAAAAACTGCTCAGCTTAGTTTGCGTTAATCCGCGGCAGATTCGAAGTCAGAGAGATATCCCAGCCTCAGCCAACTCGACAACGGGTTCCGGTCGCTTGCCCACGCCAAGCCAACGACGAATGGAATCGACAAGAATGATTACGGCCGCAGTCATGATGATGACGGTTAGAAAAGTGTTGATGTAGCCCTGCATAGCCGTCTCAGGTTTTTGTGAGAGTGGCCAGAAGATGTCGGTAATCGATTCCCAACCAGCAACAAGAGTGGTAGTGGCGACAAAGGTCAGGGGAATTAATGTAACCCAGCTATATTTTGCTTTGCCCGAATTGATGATAATGGTGGTGGCAACGCAAAGCGCCACGGAAGCCAGTAGTTGATTCGCAATTCCAAACATTGGCCAGATGGTTGAAATCGATCCAGACCAAATGAATGCCGCCCAGGCTGCAACGACAAGACCGCTGGTGACTACTGAGCCCGGTAACCAATTTGGTTCGTCTAGTTTGCGATAGAAGCGCCCGCCAAACTCTCCTACCAGAAAACGAGCCACGCGTGTACCTGTATCGATGGTCGTGAGAATGAAAAGAGCTTCAAACATAATCGCGAAGTGATACCAATACTTCATCAGTCCGCGCAAACCCGGAATGCCGTCGAAGATTTTGGCGATGCCGAGTGCCAACGTTACTGCTCCGCCAGTACGCCCGCGGAGGTTTTTCTCGCCCGACTCTTGTTCGAGTCGATCAATTTCTTGCGGCCGAAGGTTGAAACCTTGCGCGCTGTTTTCATCCACCATCCTCACGTAGGCGGCTTTTTGTGCGTCGGTCTTCTGCGCAGTGTTAATGGCAAAGTAATCGCCCGGAAAAAGGGATGTCGCTGCAATTAGTGCCACCACGCCGACAACGCCTTCCATTAACATCGAGCCGTAGCCGATCAGACGAGCATCAGTTTCTTTAGCGATCATCTTTGGGGTCGTGCCCGAAGATATCAGCGCGTGGAAACCTGAAATCGCGCCGCAAGCGATCGTAATGAAGACGAAAGGATAAAGTTTTCCCGGAATCACTGGCCCACCGCCCGCCGTAAAGGGAGTCAAGGCGGGCATGTTCAAGTTAGGATGAACAAGGATCACGCCGATTATTAGAAATGCGATTGTCCCGATCTTCAAATATGAAGACAAGTAATCGCGCGGACACAGCAGCATCCAAACGGGCAGCACCGACGCAATAAAGCCGTAGGCGGCCATTAAGATTGTTATCGTGTTGCGCGAAAGCGTGAACGCATTGGCCAGTGATGAGTCAGCCACGCGTCCGCCGAAATAAACTGCAGCTAGCAGCCCTATGACTCCGATGACGCTCGCTTCGGCGACCTTGCCTTTACGAAAGCGATACATGTAAACACCCATTACCAGCGCAAGTGGAATGGTGAAAGCAACCGTAAATGCTCCCCACGGAGATTCCGCGAGTGCGTTCACCACCACAAGGCCCAGGCCTGCCAGCGCAATAACAACGATAAATAAAATCGCAATGGCCGCAACGAACCCTGACAGCGGGCTAATCTCCGTGCGGGCCATCTCGGCCAGCGATTTTCCTTTGCGACGAATGCTGCCTGCCAGGATCATAAAGTCGTGCACTGCCCCGCCAAGGCACACGCCAATCACCAGCCATAAGAGTCCGGGCAGAAAACCAAACTGCGCTGCCAGCACCGGGCCGATTAAAGGGCCGGCGCCGGAAATAGCCGCGAAGTGATGACCGAAAAGCACCCACTTGTTTGTTGGGTAATAGTTGTGCCCATCGAACATTGTCTGCGAGGGCACGGGCCGTGAATCATCAAGCGCAAGCACTTTTGCCGCGATGAACGCCGAGTAGTAGCGATACGCGATCGCTATTACACAGAGCGAGCCGATTATTATTGGAAGAGCATTCATAGTTAAGCTGCCGAATTCTTCTTGTTAATTAGCTGCCAGAATCTTACTGATCCATTGTGAATATCAGGCTGATAGCCGGGTTTCTTATGGCGGACCAGCGGTAAATTTTCATTGAGTGAGACGCCTCCAAATTGTTCTACGCTCGCGTCACCGGCCGCCACCGTCTTTCAAGATATTCTGCCACACGCGTCAACGGGAAAGTCAGCAGGAGATAGAAGACGGCGACTACGGGCCAGATAGTGAGCGGCGCCGCGTAACGGCTTGCAAGTTCCTGCCCAGTACGCGCAAGCTCCGTTAAGCCAATAACCGAGACTAGCGAAGAGTCTTTAAGCAATGCGATAGCTTCATTTGTCAGAGGAGGAACAACGCGGCGGAAAGTTTGCGGCAGAATAATGCTGCGCATCGCCTGCGGATACGTCATGCCAAGAGCGCGTGCAGCCTCCATCTGACCGGCATCTATCGAGAGAATTCCGGCGCGGAAAATCTCGGAAATGTAAGCTGCGCTGTTCAATGTCAGCGCGATGACGCCGCTTGTGAACGCTGGCAGGTGCACGCCGAAAATGGGCAGCACGAAATATATGAACAAAATCTGCACGAGCAGCGGCGTACCACGCATCACTTCAACGTAGAGTGCCGCCGGCGCCGCAATTAAGCGAGATGATTGCACTCGCATCAACGCGAGGAGCAGACCGATAGGTAAACCCAGGGCCAGACTCAACAGTGCCAGGCGGGCCGTAAGCCAAACTCCCTTAAGGAAAAATTGCCAGGTGCGGCGGATAATACCGGTATCAAAGGTTTTCGGCTGCGCGTTGTTGGCCGCTTGATCGGCCGTTCTCTCCGCTGCCTGACCAAACCACTTTTCATGTATGCGGTCGTATTCTCCGCTGTCCTGAATTCGCCAGAGCGCCGCGTTAACGGCGCGCCGCAAATCTTCACTCGACCGGGCGAATGCGATACCGAACTTTTCGTCTGTGAATCTTCGGCCCACGGTCTGCAACTCACGAAAGCTCTGCCGAATCATGTAACGCAGGACGGGCGCATCCCCGACCACCGCTTCGATCCGCCCGTTCTTCAGATCGAGCATGGCCAAATCGATCGTGTTATACACAGCGACGGTGACCCCCTGACGTTTCTCGAGATCAAGCTGCGCGGTCGTATTAATCTGCACTCCAACCTTTTTCCCCACGAGATCTTCGGGCCGGGCGATCCCGGAAGTTCCCTGACGTACAGCGATCAACTGTCCTGAGTCGTAGTAAGGATCGGAGAAAAGCATCGAAGCACTCCGCTCGGGCGTGATAGTGACAGAGGAGAGCACCGCATCGAATGAGCCATTCTGTAGCGCCGGAAAGATCCCGTCGAAACTTGCATTAATGAACTGCGCTCGCACACCCAACTCGCGCGCGATCGCGTTGCCGAGATCAATCTCGAAGCCCGCAAATTGCCCAGCCTCAATGTATTCAAGCGGCGGATATGTTGCGTCGGTGCCAATACGCAGTTCACCGCTCTTTCGCACCTGCTCCAGCGCAGATTGTGCGAAAGTTGGCACTTGAAAAAGCAGCAGGAGAAGGAGAGTAGCGGCGAACTTCTGTGGGAGCTTCTGTAGAAGTTTGGGTGGGAGTCTGGGTGGAGGTTTAGTCATATCCCTTTTACTCTTCTTGCCCAAGATTTCCGCGGGTTCCTTTAGTTACATGAAGCTTTTGATCCTGCCCGTTGTTGGTCCCGGGAAGATCATTCGGATCCTGATCATGAAAACTCTGCATGAAGGCGCGCGTTTCAGGTTGTTGCGGATTTCTGAAAACTTCTTGCGCGGTGCCGGCTTCGACGGCGTGGCCGCCTTCGAAATAGATAACCTGATCAGAAATGCGCCGTGCAAAGTTCATGTCGTGGGAAACAGCGACCAGGGTTTTGCCCAGATCGTCGAGTGCGCGAAGCATACGCGCCACCCCCTGAATGAGTTGCGGATCCAGCGCCGAAGTCGGCTCGTCGAATAGCATCACTTCGGGCTCCATTGCCAGCGCGCGGGCGATCGCTACGCGCTGCTGTTGTCCGCCGGAGAGTTGGGCCGGATAAAAATCAACTTTGTCATTGAGTCCTACTTTGTCCAGATAGTGGCGGGCGATTTCTTCAGCAGCGGCGCGATCAACTCCCTTAACGATGGTAAGCGCCTGGGTGCAGTTGCCGAGTACAGTCAAGTGTGGGAACAAATTGAAGTTTTGAAAGACTATGCCTACATGCTCACGCAGTCGCCTTGTTAACTGTTTTTCTTCGGCCGCTGTCAGTTGTTTCTCTTCAGTCCCAACGACTTCGACGTCGCCAATGCGCAGACGCCCTCGATCAAAACGTTCGAGGCGGTTCATGCAACGCAACATGGTCGATTTGCCGCAACCCGATGGACCAAGAATAGTAGTCAGTTGCCCTTCCTGAATTTGAAACGTCGCCTTATTAAGGACCGTGTTCTGGCCGTACCGCTTGACGATGTCAGTTACTTCGATCATTTCCACCCCGTAAGACTTGTGACGAAAGAATAACCAGGCTATGCCATTGATTTGGGGCGGAGTTTGGCATGGAACGCGGAAAGAAATCCAGAGTTAAAATAACTTGGGGGAAAGTGAAGGGTAACAGGGAGACAGAAACTTCATCATTTTCCTTTGCCAGATACGTCCTACATGGCGCGTCGGCCCTATTCCCCGGTAAGTTGTTTCTTGTTAGACTTCGCGATGAAGCCCCATGGACGGCGCAATAAGACTCGAAAGCCTGAATACTGGTTACGTGAACCTGGGTGCGTTGATCCGTCATTTGCAGCAGCGCAGTTTTGTGGGCCGCGTGAAAGTGGCACTCGATGAGTACGAGGCAGACGTTTTCCTCTATGGCTCCGAAGAGCCAAGCGTATGGGAAACCGATCATTCAACCGGCCGTAGCGCGCACGGCAAGGAGGCAATGGACCGGTTGCTGGTGCGCGCGCAAGAACCCGGCGGGCTGATTACTATCTATCAAGCGGCGGAGGGAACCGATGACGTTGCGCAATTGCGTAGCGTTGAAGCGGAAACGCCTGGCGGCAGACAGACACGAGACTCCCTGGCATCAAGTCTGATCGGTGAGAACAGCGATGGCACAGAGGCGCCTTTCCCAGAGGAAGTCAACTGGGACGCTTTGCTGAGTGTGAGTGGCGGACTGATCGCCGCAGTTGAGCGGATTGTGCAAGATGCCGGGGAAGATTTTGCTAAACGTTTTCGCTCCGCACGAGTAGAAATTGGTGATGATTATCCATTTATGGATCCCACAAGGGGTGGCTTTCATTATGCCGATGCCACGGTCCAGCTTCGGGAGTTTCCGACCGCGAGCGTTACGTGTCGGGTTTAACTGAGAGCTTGCGGCGGGTAGTGAATAAAATTGCTTCACGAAAAGACGGCGCTGGTTTTCATGAACGTCTTGCAGTCGAGCTTGCTGTGGCGGCACGCGAAAGAGAGAATGCCTTCGCTGAGTTCACTCCTCAGCAAAATAGAATCGCGGGCACTAGAGTGTTGTGAACCAATGGTCAGTAGTCCGTTGTCCGTTGTCAGTAATAACCGATCAGCTTACTGACATGGGCAAAAAAGGGGACTCACCACTGACAACTGACAACTGACAACTGATTATTCCCAATGTATCCATTCAGAAACATTCTGTTACCGACGGATTTCACACCCCACGCCCGCGCGGCCCTCAAGTATGCGGCTGCCTTTGCCCGCAGCGGAGGCGGGCGCATTGTGCTGTTTAGCGTCCAGAGCGCGAGCGTTCCCGCCAATTTATTAACACTGCCTGCACGTGTCTTTGAAGAGCAAGAAAACAAATGGCTGCTGCAACTGAGGACTGAAGTTCGAAACCTGCTGGCCGACCCCTTGTTCGACGGCCTCGAGGTTGAACCCGTCATTGTTGAAGGCGAACCAGCTCCGCAGATCGCGAAAGCAGTGCGCGACTATGAGATCGATCTCGTAACCGTCGTGACCCACGGTCGGAAGGGACTGTCGCGCGCACTTTGGGGATCGACGGCTGAAGAGATCATAGCTGAAGCGCCTTGCCCTGTGCTGACAATTCGTCCGCCCCAGCATGATTTTGTAGAACACAAGAGTGGGCGCAGCGAAGTTCGCTTGAATCGAGTACTTCTAGCGACAAACTTTCGGCCTTCCTCGGTGGCTGCGACGCAGGTGGCGACACAATTGGCGAATCAAACCGGCGCTGAGCTTCACGCCATTTACGTGATAGGAGACTACTTAGAACAAATTTCGGTGATGTTTCCCGAAGGCGGTCTGAACGCCCTTTCTCGTCTGCGTACTTACGTAAACGAACGCATGGACCAGTTTTCTCACGGAGACCGCAGTCACGCAATTGCCCACATCGCTGAAGGGCGCCCTTACGCAGAGATCGTTCGCCTGGCCGCAGAGAAGGACGCAGATTTGATCGTGATCGGCACCAGCGTTCACGCTTCGCTTTTTGGGGGCGCCCCGGTTCTGGGCTCCGAGATCGAACGCGTTGTCAGAAACGCGCCTTGTCCGGTGCTTTGTGTGCCGTCAGCCCGAGTGGTCACGCCGCTTCCTGCCTTAATCACCCAACCAGTCAGTTGAATTGCAACGCCAATCCGCGCGTTGATCTAAACCAGTGAACATAATGAAAGCGAGGTAGAGAGTGTCTACCTCGCTTATTTCGTTCCTGCGGTTCGAGAGAAGTCTATTACTGTGTGATCAATTGCAAGCGGCCATCCGGAAGCTTTACTGCAAACACGCTGCGCTCATACATTGTCAGCGGTGTCGCTTCCTTGCGTTGATTGGCAGCAACCTGGTCACGTGTGTAGCTGTTTGCATTGCGGAACGCCATTGGATCGCGAATTAGGTCGTAGCGCCGGCTAATTCTTCGCACATATTCCTGCGTCTCACTATAGGGAGGAACGCGATAACCGTACTTCATCACCGCGCCTTCACCGGCGTTGTAGCCGGCCAATGCGAGTGAAACATCTCCCTCAAACTGGTCTAGCAAGAAACGCATGTAGCGAGCGCCACCTTCAATGTTCTGCCGCGGATCCCAGATGCTCGTGACGCCGAAGCGCAAAGCGGTTCCCGGCATCAACTGCATCAGACCACGTGCACCCTTGTTAGACATGGCCCGAGGTTTGAACGTGGATTCCTGATGCATGATGGCGTAAAGCAACAACGGATCGACTGAGTTGCGCCGCCCGGAGTCGAGTATGTAACTGTCGATACTCGCGTCGCCAGTTGTGAAGCCACTTAGCGTGCCAGTCCAATTTATGCTCGTAGTCCGAGTCAGGGGTGTGCTGGAAGCCGAATAGTTGAGGTTGGCGGAAGTCACCAATCGTCCCTTGCGGCGTTGTCTGGAATTAGCTGGCGGCGGAGGCGTGTGGACGCGCACAGCATTCGCAAGATCAAAGTTGTCCACGCGATAACCCGCTCCGCTTTGAGCCGAAACTGATAAGGCGGAGGCGACAAGTAAAGTAGCAGCCAGGGGGAATTTTTTCATGCGATTCTATTCTTTGAGTGCTTACGATCGATTAAAGGTGCGGGCCGAAAAGTGTTGCGCCCGACCTCGTATTTTGGCGCTAGGTGCTCAGGGGAAACGGTCTGTTTGCCCTAATAAGACCGACACGATAATAACATAAACGTTAAACTTTTGCCAACAATGTAAACCAAGCCGAATTAGGGCGCTTTTTGTCTATTTCCCCGATTCAGGGGTAGGGCTAAGCGGTGATGGCCGTTAACGCTTTTTTGGGCATGGGTATTTGAATGGGGAGGGTTCCGGTTTGAGCTGTCCTATTTGTTCCCGGGTCACTGTCTCGTTCCTGGAATGTTCACAGAGCTGGCACCGAGCACAGGAGCTAACGGAAAGAAAAACGAAATTGGTGGACCACCTGACTGCAAAATTGTTTGCATAGTGCGCGTTTCGCACGATCGGGTCATGAGCGATTGATTTATTGGTGGCGGTAGTATCATGCCGGCGCTTTCTCCAAATCACGATCGCGCCCATCTGTGCGCCACACAAAAAGAAGGAACCAATGAAGAAAATCCTTTCGACAATTTTGTCACTGCTTTTCGTCTTTGCGATAGCGACAGCAGCTCAGACTACAAACAGCTCCACCAACAACTCAACCACTACGAAGAAGACCCCAAGAAAACGAGGGCCTGTCTTTCGAGCCAACAAAGATCAGGTTAAGCAAGCCCAAAAGATTCTCAAGGACCGCGGTTTTTACGCTGGCGAGCAAACAGGAAAACTCGATCCAGACACGCGCGGTGGTCTAAAGAAGTATCAAGCCGCGGAGAATTTGAAAGGGACTGGCACGCTGAACAAAGTGACTCTTGAAAAGATGGGAATCACGTTAACGGACAAGCAGAAAGTTATGTAGACCTGTCGTAAAACCGAATGGCGGAGAGTCTGAGTAACTTTAGTGAACGAAAGCAGAAAAGCGCGAGGGTGTCTTTTCCATTGAGATGACCGCTCGCGCTTTTACAATAAAAGCTTCTTCCGTATCTTACGAGTTAGCCCAGGAGTCGTTCGACGATACCATAACTTGCCTCGAGAGCTTCGCTCAGCTTTTCCGGTTGATTGCCACCGCCTTCCGCCATGTCGGCTTTGCCGCCACCACGCCCACCAACAATCGGCGCCAATTCCTTGATCACCTGGCCAGCCGGAACCTTGCGGGTTAGATCTGCAGACGTGCGAACAATCAGCGAAACTTTGCCGTCGCTGCTGCGGCCCAAAACGACAATTCCCGATTTGATTCGCGCGAGCAACGTGTCGGAAAGCTGACGCATGCCCGCGGAGTCAAGCCCGCTTGCCTCACGTGCCAACACTCGCACGCCTGCAATTTCACGCGATTCATCCCCGTTGGAAAAGGAAATACCAATGGCCCCGGTCGCGATCTTCATGCGGAGTTCATCGGCTTCGCGGCGCGCCTTTTTCAATTCGTCCTGTAACTTGCCAATAACTGTGGGAAGCTCGGCGCGCGAAGTTCTCAGGCCACTTGTAGCCTGATCGATTAGAAGTTCATCTTCGCGGAAGCGTTCGTAAGCATCAACGCCGGTAACTGCTCGTATGCGACGCACTCCGGAAGCAATAGATTCCTCACTCGTAATCTTGAATACGCCAATGTCTCCGGTGGCCCGGACGTGCGTACCGCCGCAGAGTTCCTTGGAAAATCCCGGCACGGTGAGTACGCGCATCATCCCCGCATACTTCTCGCCAAACAGCGCCATGGCTCCCGAGCGAATCGCCTCTTCGACGGGCATCAGATCTGTACTAACAGTGACGTTCCGCAGTATTTGATTATTTACTATGCGCTCAATCTCGGCCGCCTCTTCTTGCGTCAGCGACTGATAATGGGCGAAGTCGAATCTCAAATAGGTTGGTGCTACGACCGAACCTGCCTGCTTAACGTGCCCGCCCAGCACTTCGCGCAACGCAGCATGCAACAGGTGCGTCGCAGTGTGATTGCGCCGCGTCGCATCACGCTTCTCGACATCAACCTGGGCGACAACCTTGTCCTCCACCTTGAGCGTTCCCTGATCGACTTTTACACGATGAATAATTAGTCCACTCACGGGCGAGACAGTATCCTTAACAGTGATGCGAGCACTGCCGCTCGCGAGTGTTCCCGTGTCGCCGACCTGCCCGCCAGACTCAGCGTAGAAAGGTGTACGATCCAAAATCACTTCGCCTTCGTCGCCTTCGGCTAGTTCCTTCACTTCGGCGTCGTCCTTAATTAGAGCGACTGTGCTAGCGCCTTCCAAACGAGTACCTTCGTAGCCAGTGAAGACGCTCGTCCCGGCGCGGCCAACGGCCTCACCATAAACAGGCTTGGCCCGAGATTGGCCGACGGAATGTTCTCGCGCACCAGCCTGCTGGATGTCTTTTAGTGCGATCTCAAACTCCCCCATAAACTCCTCTTCGTCAATCTGGAAGCCTCGCTGCTCAAGGCCAATTCGAATGAGGTCGCGTGGAGTGCCAAACGTGTCGTAAAGCCGCGCAATGTCGGCGTAGGAAGGCTGGTTCTCTTTACCGGATTTTGCGAAGACCTCTTCAAGCTTTTGCAGGCCTGCAATTAGGGTCGCGGCAAAACGTTCCTCTTCCAACTTCACCATTCGTTGGATGAAATCGCGTTGCGCTTCGAGTTCGGGATAAGCCTCGTGCATCTGATCGACGACCAAATTCGTAACTTTATGAAAAAACAGATCCTCAAATTGCAGCGTGTGACGTCCTTGATAAATCGCGCGTCGCATTATTTTGCGCAGGACATAATTGCGCCCCTCATTAGCGGGTAATATACCGTCCGCGATGGAGAAGGCAGTTGCGCGTGCATGGTCGGCGATCACGCGCATAGCAAAGCCTTGCTGTGACTCCGGCTCATAGCTACGACCAGCGAGTTTGGCGATAAACTCAATGATTGGCCTAATCAAATCAGTGTCGTAGTTTGACTTCACGCCTTGCAACGCAACAGCCAGACGTTCCAGTCCAGCCCCCGTATCAACTGAAGGAGCAGGCAGCGGATCAAGTTTGTATTCAAGACACTGGTTAGTTTCTTCGTTCTGCTTGACGCAACTCCGATCGAACTGCATGAAGACCAAATTCCAAATTTCCATCGTGTCGTCGCCCGTGCCATTCACTAGCTCAGGACGATTCTTTGCCGGATCTTCGGGATTGTCACCCAGGTAATAATGAATTTCGCTGCAAGGTCCGCAAGGCCCGGTGTCAGCCATTTGCCAGAAATTGTCTTTCCGTCCAAAGCGCAGAATTCTTTCGCGCGGCGCGCCAACCTTTTCCCAGAATTGCTCTGCATCTTTGTCGGCGGCGACGTCGTCATCACCACCGAAGACGGTGAACCATAGACGAGCGGGATCTAGCTTGAGTTCGTTGACCAGGAGGTCCCAGGCGAACTTGATTGCGTCTTCTTTGAAGTAATCACCAAATGAAAAATTGCCGAGCATCTCAAAAAACGTGTGGTGCCGTGCGGTCTTGCCAACCTCATCCAGATCGTTGTGCTTGCCACCAGCGCGCACGCACTTTTGCGATGAGCAAGCGCGCACATAGTTACGCTTCTCCAAACCCAGAAACACATCCTTAAACTGGTTCATGCCGGCGTTGGTGAAAAGCAACGTCGGATCGTTTGCCGGCAGCAGTGGGCTCGAACGCACACGTGTATGTCCGTGCCGCTCAAAGTACTTCAGAAAAATTTCGCGAATCTCGTTACCTGTCATAGTTAGTAGAAAGTGAGCAGTAAGCAGTTGAAATGCATTAGGCTACTGCTACAGCTCACTGCTCACGGCTGACTGGATCGAGTTTATCACGCAGCATTAGGCTGAATGAAACCACCTCAATTCGCGTTATTCATCCTCTCCCAGAGCCGTCTGCGAGGCAGCACGCACCTTCTCGTTGACCAGTTCAAAAGGAAAGCCCTGGCGCAGCAGGTGATCGAAGAGGCTTTTGGCTTCCGCACGTGTCTTCGGGCGTCCGCGAACGCGGATGCGCTTCTCAATCGCTCGTTCGATCAATTCTTCTTCTGAGGTTTCGGCAAAGACCTGATCCAGCGCTTCATCAGCCACCGAGCGATCCACTTTTTTCATCGATAGGCTCTGTTGCAGCCGTCGCCGGCCTATCGGTTGTTGCCGCACTTTCAGTGATGCGTAACTGACGGCAAAGCGCTCATCGTCGAGATAGCCGTACTCCCGCAGTCTGGCAATGACAGTTTCAACGACCGCTTTCCTGGAACACCTTTCCAACAATCGTTCCCGCAGCTCGGCAACCGAGCGAGGTTTGGCAGCGAGCAGCTTTACCGCACGCTGAAATGTACGCGCCCTAATCTGTTCCGGCGTAGGAGGAATCTTGCTCTCTCTTTGTTCGACAGGTTTCGAACGCCGTCTTTGCATGAGTAATATTTAACCACAGAGTTGTTCGTGGCAAAGAGCGGCGGTAAACCACCCTTCCCAACCCAGACCTGCCCTAAACTTCAAGAGTTAACGGCCGTTGAAGGCTTTCAACTTGGAGGAAGTTGCGACTGGGAAGTCTCAAAAGTCGAGAAAGGGCCTGCCCCCGCTCTTTGCCAGGGAGCAATACGGATCGCTAATTAGCAAGTGGCCATCTAGAATGTCGTCATGGATGGCGTTTTGATTATCGACAAACCTAAGGGACGAACATCCCATGATGTTGTTGACGATATCAGACGGGTCTTACGCGTACGTCGGGTTGGTCACACTGGAACGCTCGATCCGTTTGCGACGGGTGTGCTCGTTGTTCTTGTAGGGCGCGCAACGCGTCTGGCCCAGTTTTTCAGTGGAGTGGAAAAAGAATACGAGGCAGTCATTCGCCTGGGCTACGCTACTGATACTGGGGATATCACGGGAAAACCAACGCACAGTCACAGGGTGGATGCGAACCAAGCTGGGCTATGGAGCAAGGAGCAAATAGAAGCCGCGCTCGAAAGTCTTCGTGGTGAAATTGATCAGGTACCGCCTATGTATTCAGCGAAGAAACAAGGAGGTCGCAAGCTTTACGAACTGGCGCGCCGGGGAGAAGAAGTGGAACGAAAGCCCGTCCGGGTTTGTGTCCATAAGTTCGAGGCGATCAAACTAACTGGCACACCAAACGGTGAGTTGCTGAAAGATAATCTCGACGGCACTTTCGATTTTGAAGTGCGGGTCGCATGCTCTGCGGGCACATACGTCAGAACGCTGGCAGAAGATTTTGGCAAGCGTTTGGAGGTAGGAGCACACCTCGCCGAGCTACGCCGCACGCGTGTGGGAGATTTTCAGATTGAGCAGGCGAAAACGTTGGAACAGGTGAAGTTGAATGTTGCCGAGAAATCGGTTGGCTCGATTTTGTACAAACCCGATAAAGCGTTGTCCCGATTGCCTTTCGTGGATTTGTGCGCGGACGAGGTACGCAAGGCGCGACATGGTTTAGATGTTCAAGTCCCCGAAGCTTTCTGGAGTGACGGAGAGCCGGTAAGAATGCGTGATGAGGATGGTAATTTAATTGCAGTTGCAGAATTCGATACCGCCAGGAGGTCGTTGCATCCCAGCGTAGTTATCGCTCTGGAGAACTCATGAAAAAGCGTTACTGGATTGCCGGAGTATCTGCTTTGGCTGCTTCTTCAGTAGCAGCAAAGTTGCTGCTGCGCCCTGGCGATGTGGAATGGGACAAAAACCGCGAAATTGTTTTTCATGCTGAATACTCCCGCTTTATCGAAGTTGACGGTGTACGCGTGCATTATCAGGAAGCAGGTAAAAGCGACGCTCCGGGAATGGTTCTGATTCACGGCTTCGCTGCGTCCAATCTGGTTTGGAGCAAAGTGTTTTTGGAACTCGCTGAAGCGGGCTTCAGGGTAATTGCGCCCGATCTTTTGGGTTATGGCTACTCCGGTAAACCTCGGCAGCTTGATTACACGATCGCTTCGCAGGCCCGAATGGTTGTGAGCTTGCTGGAGCAGTTAGGAATTGATCGCGCCGTTTTAGTCGGCAGTTCCTATGGCGGAGCGATCGGCGCAACGATTGCCCTCGATCACGCCAATCTGGTGGAGAAGTTGATATTGGTTGGAGCGGTCACAAACAATAAGCCGACACGATATACGTTGATGCGCCTGTTTAGTTCACCAATTATCGGTGACATTCTTTCGCCGCTGGTCGTGGGGTCACGTAGATTATTGCGGCTGAGGATGAAGCGAGTTTATGACAGGCATTCGTGGGTGCTGGATGAGAGAAGAGTTGATGCGCGACATCTTCCTTTGCGAACGGCGGGTGCGCACCGTGCGATCATTCGAACTGTGCGCCGTTGGGACGCCGACCGTGTTTCGCGTGAAGCGCATCTGATCACGGCGCCTACCCTTCTTCTTTGGGGCGACACTGATCGCGAAGTGCCGCTGCAGGATGGCGAGCGCCTTCAACAGGAGATTTCTAATTCGCGTTTAATAGTTTTTCGCGAGTGTGGCCACCTTCCTCAGGAAGAATATCCGCAAGCTTTTACGAAAGTGGTTTCAAAATTTTGTTCCTAAACAGATTCGGAACGCTGTAGGGGCAGGGCTTGTGCCTGCCCGGTGGGAATATTTCGATTGGTGCGAGCAGGAACGAGCCCTGCCCCTACTAGATTGCTTCAACGTCTCACAGGCTTTGCTAATTCCTCAGCTCCACAAACAGAACTCAACTCATGTGCAGTGCTTTGCCGACAGCCGGGTCGCGACGGATACGCCAAATCCTGGAGTCGAGGTAGTAGTGTATGAAGGCGTAACCCCAGAGAAAGGAAATGCCTAGCTGCGTAACAAGCGAATGCCCAATGCCGCCGCCGTCGCCATTCTTCAAACTGTTATAACCCAGAAACTGTCTCGGTCCCTGGTAGATCAATCCGAATAGAATTCCGAAGGCGATGTAATAAGGAAGGCGGCGACTGATCAGCGCGGCCGCGCCGTATTTCGCACGCAGCGTGGCATCCGCATCCTGCGCATTGCCCACGGGCTGGACGCCCGTGCCACTGCCCACCCGGGCGCTACCACCACCCCAAGCGGGCTGCCCGCTTGGGGGCCCCGGTCCGCTCGCGGTTCTGACTGAGTATTTCTGGTTGTGAAACCAGATCAGCCGGTGATACTGCAAGTTGTGATAGATGGTCAGAATAGCCACGATCGCAATTGGCTTATGCGGCATCGGTGTGAGCAAAACGATCCAATGCATCGGAATCGCAGCAGCGAGTAGCAGATATTTCGGAACATTGAGTGGCTCGCCAGTGAACACGCGCTGTAATTGTCGCCCGAGCCAGGCGATTGCGAGAATAATTGTCCCGGCAAGAAGAATGGTTGCCAGACCATTCATAGCCGACTGCAGCGGCGCGGGAACGCGTGCCATCGCTTCGGGATCTCGCGCGACAAAGGCAACAAACGGATAATTAAAGGCGAAGAGCAATAACAAACGATCCAGCGCATTATCGACCGGCGCCAGATCGTTGTTCTTCTTTTTGTAGAGCACCATGAAGCCGTAATGCTGCTTCACCAGGTGGTAATAAGCCCAGAGCGCTGCGATGAAAAAGAAGATGAGACCTGCGCCGACGAGAACCATTATTGGACCAATCGCAAAAAAGAGCAGCGATCCCCAAAGCAGACGTCTGCGGTTCTGCCGCTCCGTGCGATCGAAATAGGTCCTTGAGAACGTGCCGAAGACGTGCGGCGCGTCGATCAAGATTGCCCAGAGCGCAACCATCGGTACAAGCGGAAGGAGTCCTGCGACGTAGAGAATGAGTAGCGCATAGCTGGAGAACACTGAGCCGATGAACCAAATGAGATCGTCGCGCGCGCTTATGATCCAACGCAGGCTGACCACGCTCGCTTCAGGCTTATCAATTACAGCCGCAGATGTCGCCATATGAATTCATCAGAAAGTTTAAAGCAAGGATCGCAGAGCGTGGCGCAATGGTCGCGAAGAATCGTTACGGCGTCTCGAATTCCTCTTGCTCTTCTGTGTCCGGTTATCTGTTGAAACGATCGTCCGAGAGGCTGGGATTCTAACACCGACGGAATTACACGCCGAAGCAAAGAAAGCTCACGCGCATGTCCCAGGAAGACGCTGCCTTCAATCTTTTCCGGCTGTTATTTCAGGCTCATCCCTGGCATGGAGTAGCTCCGGGCACGGCTGCTCCCCGGACGGTTAATGCTTATATAGAAATAGTGCCTACGGATGCCTTCAAGTATGAACTCGATAAACATCCGGGCCATCTGCGCGTCGACCGACCACAGCGATTTTCATCGATGTGCCCATCGCTATATGGCTTCATCCCTCAAACGTTTTGTGGTGAACAGGTAGCCAGGCTCTGCGCCGAACGAACGGGAACGACTGGTATTCAGGGCGATGCGGACCCGATGGATATCTGCGTTCTGACCGAGAAAACGTTCGCTCACGGCAGTTCCTTTCTTCGAGCCAAACCAATCGGCGGCCTGCGAATGATCGATGGCCAACAAGCCGACGACAAGATCATTGCCATACTCGACGCGGACCTGGCATACGGTCACATCAAAGACGTCAACCAGTGTCCGAAAGCTCTCGTCGATCGGCTCAAGCATTATTTTCTAAGTTATAAACAACTGCCGGGTGAGGCTCCCAGGCGCGTGGAGATCGTTGATGTGTATGATCGAATAGAAGCCCTGGACGTCATCACACGCAGCATGGGTGATTACCAAAAGCGGTTCGGTGATCCTGAAAGTCGAACCGGGCAGCTAAAAGAACTGGGTTCCTGGTAAGCCCGCGGATTACGCCTTCGTAATGGTCTCTTCAATTCCACAGCGCGGGCATGATAGAACCTGGCGCGTGGCATCTGTCCAACGTGCAAGCGCCAACCCAGACGCATTCGCTTCTTTCTGTTCAGGTTCGCTTTGCCTGAGAAAACCAGCGCGAACTTCCGGGGGCCGGTGTTTTCGTTCGGCATTCTCCGCACTGCAATGTTTGCAGAGCCAACCGTACCCAAGATCAAAAAAGTGGTTGGTCTGTTGCATGACCGACAGGTGCCGGGCCGGGATGGCCGGTATCAGACTACCCAAATGCCGGTTCGATTACTGACATACGACAACCTGACACTCGTCGACCCGCTCTGTTATCGCCTAAGAATTCCGCGTCGCGTACTGGGACTTTCCATCAGGCGCACAGGCACGCTTGTTCTGCGGCCGTTTCGCATGATTTGTAGTTGAATGGTATCTCCGACCTGGTGTTTATCGAGAATGCGGTAAAGGTCGTCAGAGTTATTAACCTTCTCACCATCGATCCCCACGATAATGTCTCCAATTTCCACGTCACCATCTTCGGTCTGAGTAAGTCCGCGCAGACCGGCGTTAGCGGCAGCTTCGCCGGGCGCAACCTGCCAGATGACCACGCCTTCGGATACGGACAGCTCAATCTGATTCTTGAGGACCTCAACATCGCGTGTGCTAATACCCAGTTTGGGCCGACGCACTTCGCCGGAGCGCACTAATTGCGGCACGATGCGCTTAGCGATGTTTACTGGGACCGCGAAGCCGACGCCCGCCGAAGCGCCTGATGGCGATAGAATCTGTGAGTTGATGCCGATCATGCGGCCGTGCGAGTCGAGTAATGGACCGCCGGAGTTTCCAGGATTAATAGACGCGTCCGTTTGAATCGCGCCTTCAATCGTTCTCCCATTCCGGGCTCGTATTGGACGCTGCAAACCGCTGATAACACCGGTGGTCAGTGTTCGGTCGAGCCCGAAAGGATTGCCGATAGCCAAAACCTTTTGCCCGACTTCAAGGTGATCGGAGTCGCCAAGAGGCACGATCGTTAGGCGCTCTTTTGGCGGTTCCAGCAATTTGATTACTGCCAGATCAGTGTCAGGATCGCCTCCCACAACTTTTGCTGCATAGTTCTTTTGTCCGCCAAAGCTGACAGCGAGTTTTTGCGCGCCTTCGATGACATGGTAATTGGTAAGAATGTTACCTTCCTGATCGATCACCGATCCCGATCCAGATCCTTCCTGAGGCTCAACGAATCCGAAGAAATCACGCGCGTAGGAAGTTGAATGAACGTTTACGACGCCGGGTGAAAGCATGCGGTAGATTTCGATATTGTTTTGTTCATCGCTCGCGACTGTGGGATCCGTCAGCCCGGCGGGAGCCTTCTCAGAAAACGCAGAAGTAGCCGGCTGAAACCGATTTGCGAAGCGATCTACAACCGCAATGCTGCCGGCTGCAAACAACCCGGAAACTAAAGCAACGAGTAAGATTTGACGTGCTGAAAGTCTGTACATGGCTTAATTCTCGACTTGGTTATTGGTTGTGTAAAGCTCGCTCAAGACGAGCGTTGTTATGATGCCGAGGTTGTCACGGCAGTTGCGCGCGTTTGGTCACGAGCACGTCCTGGCCAGCTCCTGACAAAGTCAAGAATCTGGGCGGCGTAATGAATTTAGGACTTCCCAAAGCCCAGTGCAAGCGCGATCAAACGGGCAAAGCAGACTCCGCCCAATATTTCTGAAACGTTTTGGGAGCCGTGTTCCCTTTTTCTGCGGCAGCGAGCAAAGCAGGGCCTGGCGAGATAGAAATCGAGGCAGAGAATCTTAGCAAAACGACGACAGTTTTTAAGATGATCAGGAGAAGAAGGCTAAGAAAGCTTTTGGCAGGCTAACAAAATACGTAAGAACGGCGGCCGGAGCATGCCACCCCAATGCCGAAAAACCTGTGCCCACGTGGACCAACATCAAGGCGAGATATATGCCCAACACGAGCTTCATTCCCCGTCGAGCAATGGGCATTTCTGCGCAGCGATAGAGGATGAAGGCGGCCAGCGCGCCGATGGTAAGTTTGACTGAAAGAAATGGCGCCTCACCGTGATTTAGCAGGCTGGCCATGATGCCGTTTCCCTCAGTGGCAACATTCAAACGCAGCCAAAGAATGGTTAGCTGCGCGTCCAGCCAATTCATTGCGAATAGTAAAATCGCTTTGGAAAGTGCGCCCACCATTCTCCTTAGCTAACGTTGTTAAACTTCGGACCCTATTTAACGCCAGAACCTCCAAAACCGAATGGCCTGGAGGTCCTGTCGTATACGGGAGGAACGAGACTCGTACCGTTGTACTAAAAGAAACTCACAATGAGATTCTCGTTCCCGAAATCGCCCCTGGGACTTCGAGCGTCATCAACTTCTTTGTGCTGACTAAGTGGCGCATATTATAAACATAACGCGGCGAAGACGAAAGAATGATGGTAGCGCAAGCTGTTAGGTCCGGAGCAATTACAGTTGCCGTTATAAAATTAATTATGCGGCACTCACGGTGCTGGTGAAGTTGGACAAGTGATGGCCACGTCAATAGCGGACGCAATATTGCAAGGAGCCCACACACTCCGACGGGCCGGTGTGACCGAAGCACGTCGCGAGGCCGGATCATTGATGGCGCACGTTCTGGGGCGAGACCGCTCTTTCATTCTCAGTCACGCAGACGATCATCTAAGTCAAGAACAAGTCGCATTTTTCGACGAGTATATCGGGCGGCGCGCACTGGGGGAGCCAGTTCAATACATCACTGGCCATCAGGAGTTCTTTGGTCTCGATTTTGAAGTGACAGGCGACGTGTTGATTCCGAGACCGGAGACCGAGTTGTTAGTCGAAACGGCATTGAAACTATCCGTCGCCAGCAATGCGGCGACTGTTATTTGCGATGTCGGTACGGGTTCGGGCTGCATCGCCGTCACAGTGCTTCATGAATTGCCGCGTGCGCGCGCTGTGGCGATTGATATTTCGCAAGCAGCGATTGATGTTGCGATCCGAAACGCCGTGCGCCACTCAGTGGCGGAGCGCATCAGTTTTGTAGTGTCGGATTGTTTCGCCGCACTGCATCAGAGGGATCCGCGCCAACCACTTTTTGATCTAATTGTTTCGAATCCTCCTTACGTCCCTGAGCCCTCGCTCGCAGGTCTGCAAAGAGAAGTGCGCGATTTTGAACCGCGAGTGGCACTGACGGCCGGCGCAGACGGCTTATTAATCATTCGTCGCTTGCTGTTCGAAGCTGGAAGGTTCCTGAAAACCGGTGGTCACTTGTTGTTTGAGATTGGATTCGACCAAAGCGCGGCGGTTGAGCAACTAATCGACCGACGCGACTGGAAACCTCTGGATATTCATAAGGATCTGCAGGGAATTCCTCGCACAGTTGTACTAGAGAAATCGGCCATTTAGGGAAAGCCGTACCATTCCGAAAATTCTTGCCACAACCGTCACAGCCACGGTGTTTAGTGTTCAGAACCGCAACAAAAATTTCGAAACTGCTGATCCCAACAATTTAGGAAAACGATATGAAAAAGTGGCTACGACGCACCGCGTTTATTCTGATGTTAACAGGCACGGCCAGCGTGCTCGCCGCTGCTCAGGGAGAAGACTCGAAAGATTCATTAGCGTGTCGCGACAACTGGCGCAGCGAAAGATTGGCGAATCATTGCGAGATAAAAGAACAAACATTGCCGGCATCGGGCAGTACAGTAACGGTCGATGCGCGGCAGAATGGAGGCGTATCGGTTAAAGGGTGGGACCGTAACGAAATTCTTGTGCGAGCGCGGATTCAGACTGCCGCCTCATCTCAGGGCGAGGCCGACGAGCTCGCAAAACAGATCAGGGTTGAAACGGCCGGGATGAAAATCTTTGCCCTGGGTCCCGAGAGTCGTCGTGACTACTATTGGAGCGTGAGTTATGAAATCTTTGTGCCGCGGCGTACGGATCTTTCGCTGGAATCGCACAACGGCGGCATCTCTATCGCCGACGTGCATGGAAAGCTCGAGTTTAGCGCAGTAAACGGCGGCGTTGCTTTGAAGCGTGTCGGAGGAAGCGTTCGGGGCGGCACGACAAATGGTGGCCTGATGGTTGAGCTGAACGGCGATCGTTGGGATGGAGAGGAATTGGACGTGAAAACTACGAATGGTGGAATCACGATGTTGGTGCCGGAGAACTATTCCGCGCTTTTGGAGACAGGTACGGTCAACGGAAATCTCAGTATAGATTTTCCTGTAACTGTGCAGGGAAAGATCAGTCGAGAACTCGCCGTAAATCTTGGCTCGGGCGGCGCTACCATACGTGCGATGACAACTAACGGAGGCGTAAGAATCAGGCGCAGCGGCCCAAACCTCTAGCGGCCCGTAACTAAGCTGCCAATGGACGCGGTGATCTTCCCGATTACCGCGTTCTTTCTTTGCCGGCAGGATCCAAGACGGATGACATGGTCGCTCCAATATCTCGCACACTTTAACCTTTCAGCTTTTTCCTCTAATCTGTTCTCGTCGTGGATAAATTTCGCATAACCGGTGGCCGGGCACTCAGCGGTCGCGTTTCGATAAGTGGCGCCAAGAATTCCGCGCTGCCATGTATGGCCGCCGCGCTGCTTAGCCCTGAAACCGTCACGCTGCACAATCTTCCTTACGTTCGCGACATTATCACGCAGCGTCGTCTGCTTGAGGACATCGGCGCTACTGTGCTAACTCCCGAACTGAGAACCCACAAAATAACCGCAAGCCACATAGAACTATTCGAAGCGCCTTATGAACTTGTAAGGACTATGCGCGCGTCGGTGCTTGCTTTGGGCCCGTTGCTAGCGCGTTTCGGCAAAGCCAAAGTTTCGATGCCCGGAGGATGCGCGATTGGCACGCGTCCGATTGATCTTCACCTCGCGGCATTCACGAAGCTTGGCGCCGAGGTGAAGCTCGAAGCTGGGAATGTTATCGCGCGCGCGCCCAAACCAGGCCGTTTGATAGGAAATGAGATCCATTTCGATAAGGTGACCGTAACAGGGACGGAAAATTTGATGATGGCGGCAACTCTTGCAAGCGGGTTAACAATCCTTCAGAACGCGGCCTGTGAACCTGAAATCAGCGACCTTGCGGAATTACTTAACAAGATGGGCGCGCGCGTGCGAGGGGCCGGGACGAGCAGGATCGAAATTGAAGGCGTCGATGCCCTCGGCGGAGCGGAGCACACAATCATTCCTGATCGAATCGAAACGGGAACTTTTATTGCCGCGGCGGCGATTACAAGAGGCGATCTCGAAATCAAAGACTGCCAGCCTCTACACCTTTCCAGCGTGATTGATAAGTTTCGCGAAGTGGGTGTCCAGATCGAAGAAATCAATCCGAGCACGGTTCACGTTTCCTGTGGCAAGGAGCTGACTGCCAAAGATGTAACCACCCAACCTTACCCGCAATTTCCCACGGACATGCAGGCACAGTACATGGCTCTGATGACGCAGGCCAAAGGACGCGCAGTTATTGAAGAGACAGTTTTCGAAAACCGCTTTATGCACGCATCGGAGCTTCAGCGAATGGGCGCACGTATTTCCATCGATGGACGTATCGCGGCAGTCACCGGGGCCACGCCATTAACTGGCGCGCCCATTTTAGCTTCCGATCTTCGCGCTTCAGCTTCGCTGGTTTTGGCAGGCCTGGTCGCAGACGGGGAAACAATTATCGATCGCGTCTATCACATTGATCGTGGGTACGAAAAAATAGAAGCAAAACTGCGTGCCGTTGGGGCGGACATCGAACGGATTCGGGAGTCGGTCACTGCGCCGCTCTCGCAAGTTTCTCAGCCGGAGATGTCCGCGGAGTTGGGATAGGCCTTGTAACGCAATCTGTTAGATTGCGGGCAAGCTAACCGTTTGCGTTGCTTAGACTGCGCACAACTAACAGTTTGCGTTACGAATCCTAAATGAGGACGCTATACGAATCAACATGTCAGAACCTAACTGCTTGTTTTGCCGAATGATCAGCCAGGAGATTCCAGTAGATCTCGTCCACCAGGATGATTGCTCGGTAGTTATCCGCGACATTAATCCCCAGGCTCCTACTCACCTGCTTGTAATTCCAGTCGAGCATATGGAATCCCTCGATGATGCTTCGCAAAAAGATGAGGAGTTATTGGGCCACCTTCTTCGCGTCGCGGCGCGCGTGGCAAACGATGAAGGCTTGGCCGAGAGTGGTTATCGCACCGTGATCAATACGGGAGCAGGTGCCGGTCAGTCAGTCTTTCATCTTCACCTACACGTTCTTGGCGGACGCCCAATGAACTGGCCTCCGGGATAAGACGGCAGGTGTTGCGAATTCCGCTTCAGAAAAAAACTCCCCAAATTTTTAGGGTCATCGACGCGGGAACACTATCATTCGCTTCGGTGAACCGAAACGTGACTGCGACCGATGCTCGCGCAGCAGGTTTAGGACCAACTCATTTGGTTGTGATACCCGTAGGTGGGGACCCCAAACACAATTTGCAGGCAAGTGTAGGCGTCCGCTTCCGTTTCTGAGAGTGGCAATCTAAAAAACCACGAGGCGATCCAGTCGGATCGCCTCGCTGGCTTTCTAACGAATCGTGGCGAAGCTTAAACCTTTGGCGCTACCACCCGCACTGCTTCCGGCACTCCGCTTTCATACTTCCTGAAGTTTTCATTGAAGCGATGCGCCAAATCGCGCGCCTGCGTGTCGTAGGCCTCTTTATCGCTCCAGGTGTTACGTGGTTGCAGAACTTCCGGCGGTACGTCCGGACAGGAGACAGGAACGTTGACGCCGAAGGTTGGATCCGGCCTGGTGGCAACGTTGGCTAGAGTGCCGTCAAGGATCGCTCGAATCATTGCCCTGGTGTAGCCAATCTTCATGCGTTTACCAACGCCGTATGGCCCGCCGCTCCAGCCAGTATTTATCAGCCAGCACGCAGCCTTATGATCCGAAATTTTCTTGCCCAGCAAGTCGGCATAGACACCGGGATGCAACACCATGAAGGGCGCACCAAAGCAGGTCGAGAACGTTGCTTCAGGTTCCTTGATTCCTTTTTCAGTGCCTGCGACTTTCGCGGTGTAACCGGACAGAAAGTGGTACATCGCCTGCTCAGGCGAAAGTTTGGCAACTGGTGGCAGCACGCCGAAAGCATCCGCCGTTAGCATGATGATGTTTTGCGGATGTCCGGCATGCCCGGACGGAACGATGTTGGAAATGCTTGTTAAGGGGTAAGACGCTCGAGTGTTTTCAGTCTTAGCTGCGTCATCAAGATCAATCTGCCGTGTGTTTGGATCAAACACAACATTCTCGAGAATCGTTCCAAACATGCGGGTGGTGCGATATATGTCTGGCTCAGCTTCCGCTGACAATTTGATTATCTTTGCATAGCAGCCGCCCTCGAAATTGAATACTCCATCGTCGGACCAGCCGTGTTCGTCATCGCCGATTAGCTGCCGTTCAGGATCGGCGGAAAGCGTAGTCTTGCCTGTTCCAGAGAGGCCGAAGAAGATCGCAACGTCGCCACCCGCGCCAACGTTTGCCGAGCAGTGCATACTCATCACGCCGCGCTGCGGCAAAAGGTAATTCAAAATCGTAAAAACGCTTTTCTTGGTTTCGCCGGCGTAGGATGTTCCTCCGATCAAAACCAAACGCTGACTAAAATCCATCAGGATAAACGTCGGCGAGCGCGTGCCATCGCGCTGAGGATCAGCCTGGAAATTGGGAAAGTTAATGATTGTGAATTCTGGGTGATGTGGCGCGGTACCTGCCGCATCGTTGATCAACATTGTTCGCGCAAATAACGAGTGCCAGGCTAATTCGGTGATAACGCGCACGGGCATACGATAAGCGAGATCGGCTCCGGCAAATGTATCCTGGACAAACAGCTCACGTCCGGAGGCGTGGGCCATCATTCGTTCTTTGAGGGAATTAAACTTATCCTGTGAAAAACCCTTGTTAACATCCCCCCAGAACACTTTGTCTTCACTTTCAGGCTCACGCACTATGGCTTTGTCTTTAGCCGCGCGGCCTGTATGTTCTCCTGTATCGACTATCAAAGCTCCATGATCCGAAAATAAGCCTTCGTTGCGGCGAGCAACCTCTTCGTACAGTTCGGGAGCGTTAAGATTCCAATAAACGCGCGCCGGTCCGCGAATGCCATAGTTATCAAGTTCGTAGTCAGTGTGTTTGCGGCCAACGTCCACAATCGCCCGTTCTGCGCGAAATGAAGTCATAAAGATCTCCAAAAACTAGTTTGAGAAACTTGAATCCAAGACCAGGCCGAAGCTAGTAGATCCCCTCGATGTGCCTCGGTTATTCAACCGCACTCTGAGCAATGCGGCGCTCGTGGGCCAACTCTCGCAGCGCAACCGACAGGTCGCGAGCGGCACGTTCGATGCGGTCGGCAACGGCCTCAAGTGTATCGACCTCCGCAGTCGATCGAATTGCAACAGCGCCGAGCGCTTCTTCGATATGCTCGATCAGCCGTGTTGCCTCAGTTTCTGTCTCTTTTTCGCCACGACTCATTTGGCGAACTGAAATATCTTGTTCCATGCTTGAATGTATGACCTTAATTACTAAACCTTGTGAAAATCTGTATGGGATGGGTGAACTAAATTTCAGCCGGGTCACTCATAAACCACAACCTCGAGTTCATAAGCTAGACTCTTACATCACCGAGGGTATTCAAAGCAAGAGCACAGACCCGGTCATAAATTGCATTGGTGCCCACTCAAACAAGACGACTCCGGTCGAGTATTTGGTTTTCGAGAGCCAAAGGCGCGAAATGCAATAGCCTCGAACATGGCCCCAGGATCCGCGACAGGGCAATGATTACTTGTAAAGCGGGGACGGCGCGAAATAAGAGACTAAGAACGGCATCGATAAGCTGCCGCCGCGTCAGTCACCGACTTCGGCGGTCGACTTAACTTCTCTATTCTTCTGATCCTGGGCCGTTGGCCCAGTGCGGTGTCCTCAGTCGAGCAACTCGGCTGGGGTGCGAGACTACTATTCCGCGCCCTTGCCGCTGAGTTCGAAAAGCGGTACGTGAGACGCCCGTGACTGACCTGTTCAGATCGCCGCCTTTTGCCTTTCCCAAACTCATCTGCTAATAGCTCTTGAGAAATGAGAGACCGACCCGGACCAGAATCTTTCACGAAACGGGAGTGGCGATTGATCCAATCGGTTCCCGGGCCGGCTCAGGTGCAGCGCTTTTTCAGCTCAATGCCCTATAACAGGGAGCGCAATGGCGGCACACTTCGCTCTTTCCGCGAAGTAGTGAAGCGGAATAAGGCCCACTGCCTGGAAGCGGCTGTCGGCGCTGCTGTGATCCTCGAGCAGCACGGCTATCCTCCCCTGCTACTGGATATCGAGTCGGAGGATCTGCTCGATCATGTGATCTTCGTTTTTCAGCAAGGTGGTTTGTGGGGCTCGATTGGCCGCTCGCGCGATATTGGGCTACACGGACGCCGGCCGTTGTTTCGATCGCTGAGGGATTTGACGTGGAGTTATTTCGATCCTTATGTGGACTTCTCCGGTCGGATAAAAGGTTACGGCCTCACGAATCTCTACGAACTCGGTAATTATGATTGGCGCTTCTCAACTAAGAACATGTCGAAGATTGAAAACCATCTTCGCGAGCTGCCACATCGGCCAATTCGCTCCTCAGACAAACGATACGAACAACTTCTCACCCGCTACAAGAAATACAAGAGGCGCTATCCCAAAAACTCGCCCGCCTATTATGACAATCGCCATCAGTGGATGTTGTAAGCGAGTTCGGAACCCCGTAGGTGTTCCATGAATATAGCCCAGGGTAAGCGCGTCTCGCGCGACACCCTGGGGAACAGTCAACCAAAAGAATTTTACGCGACCCGTCGAGGGTCGCGTAAAGATTTTCGTTTTGATGGGATCCCAGGGCGTTTGCCCTGGGCTATTATGTTTCACGCCTACAGCGTGAAGAAGCTAGGTTTAAAGTCCCAGGGAATAGGAATCTGACCAGTATGGAGGGCCGCCCTTGCTGACGCGCGGGCTTCTGCAAATGAGGTATAGAACCGCTCCGCGACTATATCTACAAATGGTCGAAAATCAGAAACTAAGACTCTGTAACAGTTAAACCCTCACGGGAAAACTTCCAGTCGAGGACTTCCGCGCCTTCTTCTGAGCGCAGTGCACGCTCGACATCAGCCTTTCTTCCATCGGCACAAAGAAACGCAATGCAACCTCCTCCCCCCGCTCCACAAACTTTTGCGGCTTCCGCACCATTAGCCAGCGCCTTTTCGACCAGTCTTTCCATTTGAGGAGTCGTCACTTCGGGAGCAAGTCGTTTCCGGTTTGGATAGGCGGCGCGCATCGTCTCGCTCACCTGATTCCAATCATCAGCTAATAAAGCTTCGCGCATGCGCAGCGCGGAATCACGAATGCCATCGAAGAGTTCAAAGAGTTCGGGGTCGCCGTCAATATGACGCTTAAAAATTTCCCAGTTGTTTGTTCCCGAAAGGCGCGGCTCACCGGTGTAGCAGATTGCAATGCGGTTTTCCAGTTTTGCTTCGTTAACCTTCAGCGCTTCGCGCTCTATACCTTCCGGCCGAAAATGAACGCAGGAGGCGGAGCCATAGAGGGCCGAATAATAATCCTGGAAACCCGCGGGCACTCGAATAACCATGGTTTCTATGTTGGCGGCAATGGTTATGAACTTTCGTCTGTCGTAGCGATTTCCCACCAGGCGATTGAGAGCGCCTATGCAGGCGATAGCCAGCGCTGAGGATCCGCCCATGCCGGCGCCCGCCGGGGCTACACTATTTGCGGTCAAATGAAACCCGGTGGTTGGTTTGAAAAAGTGGACCAACTTTGAGATTAGTTCGAGGCGCTCTTCGCGAATGAGATCTTCAATAGCGGCAAGTTCAGTTTCAAAAGCCACTTTGCGATCGCGCGATTCAAGCACGATACGACCGTCATCGCGCGTTTTGATTTGGCACTCGGCACGAAGCGAAGTAGCAAAATTTACCGTCGCAGCGCCCGGATGAAAAAGATACAAAGGCCAGATATCTATCGTGCCGCCGGCAAGATCAACGCGTGTTGGTGCAGAGGATTCAATAAGCATTGGTGATTGGTGATTTGCGATATGTTCGAACCAAGAATTGTGAACTTTGATCTGAGTGCTTTGAAACTTTGCACTTAGGCTATTAGCTTACTGGTTCAACTGAGATCGAGTAGCAAGAATAAGAAAGCCGGAACAAAGTACAAAAATCAAAGTAACCAGGTTCAAATCCAATCAGTCGCTGTCAGATTTTCCGCTCTTTGGCGTCAATGTCTTTTTTTGATTCCGCCCGCCGAGTAGGTTTGAACGGAATGTGTTCCTGAAATTCCTGCTTTAAGCCTTGCAGCTTTTCATGCGCAGCCTGCTCGATCTCCTGCAAACGTTCGGGGTCGGCTTCTTCGACTTTCCTGGACAGCCAAAAGCGTTCTGCAAAATAAAACCCCGCGATACCGACCACCACGATAACCAGCAGCACTTTGCCGAGTCGTTGAAAGTCACCAATGATTCCGATCACAGCCCCGCTAAAAAAATATCCTGCCCCGCTGAGAATTAATACCCACGCAAAACAGCTTCCCAATGACAGTAGCACAAAGCGCAGATAAGGCATGCGGCCAACGCCATAGAATATGCACGAGGCCCAGCGCAACCCGTAAATGTATTTGGAAAGGAAGATCGAGAGGCCGCCAAAGTTGTTCGTCAATCGTTCCATTCGTGGTTTCGCCGCACGATAGAATCGGATGTCGCGAACGCCTTTGCGAAACTGGCGACCGGTGAGGTAAGCAATATTGTCGCTCAGGGAGCCGCCAAGTGTCCCGGCGAGCAGTACCCAGGCAAAACTGTGTTCGCCGAAAAAGTAGCTGTGCGCCAGGACGCCGGCCAGCAGAAGCGTGATGTCTCCCTCAATCATCACGAGGAGAAAAACGGCATAGAGACCATAGCGTCCAATGAACTCGTAAAGGAAATCCAGATGCATGTTTGGCAAGTGAGCAGTGAACGATGAGCAATAAGCAGTGTGGATGGCGTCAACAGCAGCTCACCTCGGCCACTGCATACTGCTCACGGTGTATTGCTTGATGCTTACTGCTTACTAGGGGGCCCTTCCTGTTGCGACGGTTTCACCACCAGGACGGGGCATGAAGCATGGCGTACAACTGCCTCAGCCGTCGAGCCAAAAAGTATACGACCCCATCCTGTCCGCCCGTGCGACGAGACAACGATCAAATCGACATTGCGATCCTTTGCGACGCGCACAATCTCTGCCGCGGCTTCGCCATGAACAATCAATTCCTCTACTTCCAGCCCGGCGCACTCTTCGCATTCGGCGATTTTTGGCAGTTCACGTTCCGCGGAGTCTTCAAGCTGTTCGGTAATATCCGCCAACGGCAAAGGCTCCGTCATGCCCGAGTAACCAACGGTCGGCACCATCGGCTCGATGACATGAACGCAAATTATCGACGCGTCAAACGTCCGCGCCAGCGACGCGGCATAGGAAAGCGCGTAGTTGCCGCATTCGCTGAAATCCGTCGGCAGGAGTATGGAGCGGATCTGCATGGCAATTTGGTCTTTGAACTTTGGTCTTCGGTCTTTGAGGCTATAGCACTCGCTGTCAAAAATGAAGACCAAAAACCAAAGACCGCTTTTAGTTTGTCAATTCTACACGCAGAAACACCCGTTTGACAGCCCCAGTACGCTCGATTATGCTTCGGTAGTTCCGCATGTGCTAACTAATCAGAGGAAGGTTTTCAGATGGTGATGCCCCCAAAATCGGAGTCGAGTTTCATAGGAATCGAGCTTTCCGGGTCAAAACTCTGCGCCGCAACAGTGAACAATGAAGGTGTGATAGGCGAACGCCGCGAAGCGCAGGTGCAACCCGATGCTCTTGTCGGACAAGTAGCCCAGCTAGTCAGCGCCTTGCGCCAGAGCGCGAACAATATCGGCGGTGTCGGCATCGCCATACCGGGTTTAGTTAACAGGCAAACTGATCGGGTGATTGCTTCGAGAGACCTTCCGGCGACGGTTCGCGAAAACCTTCATGCTGAATTAATGGAAGCCACGGGCTTGCGATTTGAACTCGAAAACGATGCCAACGCCGCCGCTTATGGTGAATACAAGATTGGAGCCGGGCGCGGAAGCCGAGACCTTTTCTACATCACCATCGGCGAAGGAATAGGAGGGGCGATCATTCTCGACGGCAAGCTCTGGACTGGCGCATCCGGCTTCGCAGGAGAAGTGGGACATATCACGATCGATACGGAAGGCTCGGAATGCCAGTGTGGCAACACGGGCTGCCTGGAAACAGTTGCCTCGGCTCCAAACATTGTGCGGCGTGCGAATGAGCGACTGAATCGAGACTCAACCTCATCGCTTTCAAAGTTGGCCATGAACAAGGATTTTACCGCCGACGACCTGGCCCGCGAGGCGAAAGAGGGTGACGATTTTTCGCTGATGATGATTGAGCGCACCGGAAAATATATCGGGACAGGCGTAGCCAGCATCATCAACCTGTTGAATATCGAGCGAATAGTGCTGGGTGGTGGAGTGATGCAGGCAGGCGAATTAATCCTGCAACCGATTATTCAGGAAGCCAAACGGCGGGCCTTCCAACCTTGTTTTGAAGCAACCGAAATCCTTGCGGCAGCCCTTGGGACCGATGCTGCAACTATTGGTGCAGCAATGCTCGCCCGGGACGCCGCTATTACCTAAGATTCCAGATCTCAGATTTCAGATCTCACATCTCTACCTCGCCTGGCGGTGCCGGTCGGCCCACCAAGCCCACAAAATCAGCAACCACGTCAGTGGAATCGCTGCGATCACCATCATCTTTACGTTTGGTCGCGGTAGATTAAAGATGTTAGCGACGTATAACGCTGCCACAGCGAAGACGAAGGAGACCAAACCCCACCTTCCAATCCCGTCCTTTGCCCGGGTTACGCGCGGTAAATTCCGACACCCGCTGTGTACATCAATCCTTCAACCATTACAGTCGCTAGAACGGAGTTCCACAAACCCAAACCCAGACGCGGGCCGCCGGGATATAGCGGCATGTCAGGTCGATATGACACGAAATCCAGAACCCAGTGACCTAATTACTAACACCAAATTAAGACTGAACCACTTCTATAACGTGTAAAGGCGTAATAAAGGAGAGCGAAGAGCGTGGCCCACCCAATCGCGCCAACCAGACTATGAGAGATGGGATACGAAACAAAGTTGAGCGGAGTGAATGCTGTGTTGCCCGGTTCAATGCGCACCTGCTCCCAACCCAGCAAAACAAACACGGGCCATAGGAGGTCGAGCAATACTGCCGCCGCGATCAGCGTTCCTAGCGAAGTTTGCGGAGCGAGTCTTTTCGACGCGAAACCCACGGCAAAGTGTTTGAACTGCACCCTTGACTGACACAAAAAGTTAAGCACATATCCCTACGGGGAAGGAGGCTTAACGATGACCAAGAAGGGCGCAG
>CAAGKR010201599.1_pt1 | contig 38914 bp, 26 predicted proteins | sample 2556971 | NCBI WGS metagenome assembly CAAGKR01 (sample SAMEA5207829, study PRJEB30636) | soil metagenome | biome: forest; feature: boreal; material: soil | place: USA | collected 2011-09 | depth 1 m | reverse complement strand
TCTTTGACTTGGTGGTTGAAAAGCACGCTACGCTATCGCAGCTTGCTCTTAACCACTAATCTCAAAGTTGCACTTCATCTTGAATTCACCATTCGAGACTTCGCAGGCGATGGGAAATGGTGAATGATCATTGAGAAATGATAGATGGAAAATCTGCATATCTCGTCATGGTGCGAGAAAAATTAACAGACTTCGACAGCCGGCCACCTGTCGTCCTATTTACCATTCACTATTTACTATTTACTATTTACCAATAAATGCAGATTGAGATCATTCTGACTTTTCTGCTCCTCGTTGGGCTGTCCCTGCTCGCGACGGTCGACATGGCTTTTGGCCAGTTGAGCGACGTCGGCCTGCGCCGCTTGATCACCGAAGCCGAAGAACGCTCCAAATTACGCTCCTCTGCGTTCCTGAAGCAGGTACTTGAAAATCGACCGAGGTTTAGCTTCGCCATTTCAGCGACCATTCAGATTTTGCTCGTTCTTGTGGCTGTCCTCGTAACCTCGATCTCTCTGGCGTTGTTTCACGAGCGGCGCTTTATCCTGATTGGTCTGCTCGCTGGTCTAATACTGGCTGGGATCTTTCGCCAGCTCATCCCCTTATTCATTTCAACTCGCGATCCGGAAGGAACCCTGCTGTTTCTTTTGCCCGTGATCCGTCCGTTTTTACCGTTGACGGCTTTCGCCGCCGATCCCTTCCATAGGCTGTTTGACCGCTCGCGTCGGAAAGAGCAGGAACTGGAGAACGGCGACGAAGAGGAGGAGCAGGACGCGGGTGATGACATTCAGGCACTCATCGATGTAGGCGAAGCAGAAGGAATACTCGAAGAGGAAGAGGGCGATCTGATTCACTCCATACTCGAGTTTGGCGATACTCGTGTAAGCGAAGTGATGACGCCGCGACCTGACATCGTCGCTGTGCCTGTGGGCGCAACTGTTCGTGAAGCGCGAGACGTCATGATTGAATCAAAGTATTCGAGGCTGCCTGCGTATCGCGAACAAATTGACAACGTCGAAGGAATTATCTATGTGCGCGATCTGCTTCAGCGATGGGCGGAAGGGGATGAAGACGGGCCCATTTCGCCGCTGGTGCGCCCGGTTTACTTTGTTCCTGAAACAAAGGCTGTGGCTGAACTCCTCGAAGAAATGCAGAAGGCACATGTCCAACTTTCGATGGTGATAGATGAGTACGGCGGCGTTTCCGGCCTGGTAACGGTTGAAGACATACTCGAGGAGATTGTTGGCGAGATCGAAGATGAAGATATCGGTGGCGAGGAGCTGAAGGATATCGTAGAGGACGGTGCAGGGTGTTATGAAGTGCTGGGCTCCACGGAGATCGGGAAGATCGAGCGGCTCTTTGATATGGAGATAGAAGCGGATGACTTTACGACTATTGCCGGGCTCGTTATCAACGAATCGGGTAAAGTACCGCAGCCGGGGGAACAGCTAACTTTTCGCGGGCTCGAGGTTGAAGTGCTGGAAGCAGACGAGCGCCGGATTGGCCGGCTGCGACTAAGACGAGCCGCCGATCAGAAGTCAAACGGAATGAGTCAGACGAGATGAACAGAACCGCCAGCGGACGGGGTGCCGGCAGCCCCAGCGGCGTGGTGGTGGCAAACCGGTGCCAAACTCAACCTTGAATGAATTGTTGCAATCATCTCGCTGTGAAATTGAGCGCCAGCACCCGCTCGCTACTGCTCGAGGTTCTGTAATCTAAGTTTTTCACGGGAAATACCAGCTAATGGCAAAACGAACGAGCAAGTTTCTACAGGGGCGGCGAATTGATCCGGCGCCAATAACCCGGAATACAACACTAGCAGAGTTAGTTGATGAATCGTTCCTTGCTTACAACAGCGCCCGTTTGCGCGAGGCCTGTCAACTCTTCACGTTGAAGATGCTGGAGCCCGAAGTCACCGTTGGTCTTTCAATCACCGGCGCCTTGACGCCCGCTGGTTTAGGCACGTCCGCCCTGATTCCCTTAATCAAAGCAGGTTTCGTTGATTGGATTATTTCAACGGGCGCAAATCTCTATCACGACACCCATTTTGGCATCGGCCTCGCGATGCACCAGGGAAGCTCTCAAATCTCGGACATCGTCTTGCGCGAAGAGGAAGTGGTTCGCATCTATGACATTTTCTTTGATTACTCCGTGTTGCTCGACACTGACGCCTTCTTTCGCAAGATAATCGCCGGAAAAGAGTTTCAGAAAACAATGTCTACAGCGGAGTTTCACTATCTGGCCGGCCGTTACGTGTACGAACGGGAACGGAAGTTGGGTTTGAAAGACAAGTCGTTGCTCGCGGTTGCCTACGAATACGCCGTGCCTATCTACACTTCGTCTCCAGGCGATTCTTCTATTGGCATGAACGTGGCAGCGAAAGCTCTGCAAGGCAACAAACTGGCCTTTGATCCGTCTCTCGATGTAAATGAAACTGCGGCGATCGTATTGGCGGCCAAGCGTAACTCGGCCGCAGGAAAAGTTGCCCGCGGTAAGAAGATGTCAGGGCGGTCTGCATGCTTCATTCTTGGCGGCGGGTCACCCAAGAATTTTCTGCTGCAAACCGAGCCGCAAATCCAGGAGGTGCTCGGTATCGACGAACGCGGGCACGATTATTTCTTACAAGTGACTGACGCTCGTCCAGACACCGGCGGTCTCTCCGGGGCAACGCCGGGGGAAGCTGTTTCATGGGGCAAGGTGGATCCCGAACGCTTGCCGGATGCGGTTGTTTGTTATCTCGATTCTACAGTGGCGCTGCCGATCATTACGGCTTATGCTTTAGCGAAGCATGCGGACCGCGAGCCCAAGCGACTCTACGATTGCCGCGGTCAGTTTATGGATCTACTGCTCTCTGAATACAAGAAATCAAAAAGGCGTTGATTGTGAATTTGCCGCTGTGATTTCAGCGTTGTCGTCGATATAGCTTAAGAAGTCTTGGAACAGGAACAGAGGTACGAACCGAACTTGGGGCTCACACCAGTTACTGCCTACAAAGCATTGAAGTATGATTGCGATAAATGTGTCGCCTACTGCTGCTCGGTTTATGATCGCGTTCAGGTCACGCCCCGGGATATCAGGCGGCTGGCTGCACATTTCCATTTGCTACCCGAGGTTGCGAGCCAGCGTTTCACGAAGTTATTTGGGAAAGAAAGAATACTGAGACGCAAAGCGGATAGCTTATTTGGGCAGGCTTGCATGTTCCTGAACCAGGAAACGCGAAAGTGCACAATCTACCATGCAAGGCCGCTGGTGTGTCGCGAGTTTCCTGACACTTCGCGATGCGCCTACTATGACCTAATCGAGTTTGAACGCAAGCAACAAGACGACCCTGACGTGATCCCGCTGGTAAAGATTACGTTTAAGAACGGCACGGAAAAGCCATAACGCGTGTTCAGAGCCTAACCTTCAGGTTGACGATGTGGGATGGGCGACGAGCCATGGCTTGAACCCTAAACTTGAGGCAACGGAGCCATGCAACAATTCTTATCGAAGATGATAGGCAAGAAAATAGATGTCTACTGTGGGGGAGCATCGAGTCTGCGTGGCGAAGTTGTCAAGGTTGAAGAAGGAGTACTGCATCTGAAGGATGACGACAAAAAGATGTGTTTCGTGGCCATCGATAAGATTATGGTCGTCTGGGATGCAAAAGATGAAGATCATCGAGCCGGTTTCGTATCGTCACTGGGCGAAAAATAATAGACCAGCCGCAAATCAAAACGCCGGCGCTAAACAAGCGCCGGCGTTTTCGTGTGACACGAAAGTATTTTGACTAGTCGGCTGTCTGCTGCGCAGGCATGGGAACCTTACGGAAACCATCAACGCGCGAGAGCCAGTATTCATTGAAAGGCGAATAGACTACGCCATGATGACGCGAGGCATGATAGAAACCGTGCTCATCAGCCACGATTCCGATGTGCGCCAGATTGCTGAAGAACACCAGGTTGCCAAACGTATATTGTTCTCCCGGAGCAGGCGCGCTGAAACGGGCCCACAGAGTTCGAGCACTACTGCGTTCAAAGTCGATTCCTGCAGAACGGAAAGTGCTCCAAACAAAACCCGAACAATCAAAAGCTGAAGGTCCGGTAGCTCCCCACGCGTAGCGGGCGCGGAGTCGCTCGTCTATCGCTGCAGTGATCAACTGCTGGAATTGAAGATTAGCGTCCCTTTTGCCAATCGACGGTTTTGCCGCCTTGATGTCTTCTGCCGATGCGAGCGAAACAATAACCGGATCCTTATCCAGAGCAGAAAGATTATAGGTCCTGGTTATTTGGGCTACCTGCCGCTGGCGAGTCTCTAAAGTCTGCGCCGCAACTGATAGAGGAAATGTGGCAAGTGCGAAGCAGGCCGCTAACGCATAGGGGAACAATTTTTTCAAAAGCAAGGGTCTTTCTTCTCCTTATATTATTTCTTTGTGAGGAGGTAACGCTGGAGGCGAGAAGGATTCTATTAGTTGAACTACCTTAAGAACAAGAGGCAATGTGACTGTTTCGTGACGAAACACACATGATAGTAACAATGCGACCTGAAAAAGGTCAGAGAGATTTCAGACTAATTTCGAGAATCAATAGGGTATTCCTTCTCACACGTTCGATTAAAAAACAGAATCAGTCAAACTGAAGGAAGATCTCGTTGAAGTCGCCGGTGGAGATTGAGTGAAAATAGCAACACGAGCGCTAGCGTCAAAGCAGTATGCTCCCTCTAATTGGATGTAAGTGAGAAAAACACCGAATTCAGGAAAACTTCCGTGGCGAGCAAAAGTAAACAATCAGGAGCCCTGGTTGGCGGCATAATAATTCAGCCCGACGGTGATTATTTTCTGCAACAATTGGTCATAAGGCACACCCGTATGGGCGGCTGAATCAGCAAAGTCTTCGCGGTCAGCGATCTGGGGGTTCGGATTTGCCTCGAGCAGATAAAAGTGGCCTTCTTCAGTCAATCGATAGTCCAGCCGCGCATAACCACTGAGAAAAAGATAACGGTAGATTCGTTTGGAGAGGTGCTCGAGAACTTTGTGCTGTTCAGAGCTCAGTTCGGCAGCTCGTGTGGCAACTCCCACCTTTTCCTGGTATGCAGGGTCCCATTTGACCTTAAGCGTGGCAATGTTTTCGGACCCTTCTGGCAATTTTTCCATAACCAGCTCCCAGGGTGCGTAGGTCTGAATGTTCTGGTTACCGATTACGCCCACATAGATTTCACGACCCTTAATATATTGTTCGGCGATGGCTGCGGTCTTATTTTGGCGATGGATAAACTCCACACGCTGGGTAAGTTTGTCGTCGTCGTGAACTACGGAGGCCTGTGCGATTCCGACTGATCCTTCTTCGCTGATCGACTTCACGAGTAACGGAAACTTCAAACGCTTTGGGCGTCTCACCTTTCGATTCATGGGAAACACCGCAAAACCGGGTACCTGGAGCCGGTGATAGGCGAGGATCATTTTTGTCAGCGCCTTATCGTGGGCGAGCGTGAGGCCGCGCGGATTGCAGCCTGTGTAGGCCTGCTTCATCAGTTCGAGGTAACTGACGACGTGCTGGTCGTAAAGCGGGTAGCCGTGAAACTCCTCGAGCAGATTGAATGCGATATGGGGCTTGTGCTCCATCAGCGCATCTCCGATCACGTTTAACTGATTATAGAGCCCCACCGGGTATACGTCGTGACCCATCTTCTTAAGAGTTGAGATGACGTCGTATTCAGTTTTGATCTCGATTTTATCTTTGTCGCTCAGCCCGTTGAGTGATTCAGGAGGGACGAGGTCCTGGTGAACAAGAACGATTATGCGGAGCTTTTTTTTGGGCTCGAATTTCATAGGTCAGTCATACGGCGATGCGATGATAACCCGAATGCAGCACGTTCATTACCTGAACGGTCAAAACAATCATTACGCGACGTCGCGCTTCTCTCGCTGGCGTCGCCACACGCAGTTTCAAATCCTTGCAACGGTCTATCATATTCTGGAGCACGTGGTCGATTGTGTATTGGTGGACGCCGGTCCCTTCGGCGACGATTTGACGCACTTCCCGCCGCACGCTGCGGAGAAAACTCGCCGCGCTGGGCCGCGATTGATGCCGTGGATCGTCTGAAAAGATGCGGCGGAGATCGCGATCGTAAACCGTGGGCCAGTCAAAGTCGTATCGCTCTCGTTTACGCTGATAATGTTCGCGAAGAGTAGTCCGTATCGCCGACAGTGGTTCTACTTTGGTGCGTGTGCGATTTCGTGGTTTTGTTCCCGCCAGCTCGTTCATCAATTCGTCGATATATTCCAACTTGTGTAGCGCGGGCCAGCCTTTATAACGACGCCGCCAGCGCGAATTCGGTGTTAGCCAAACGGCAAACGTTTCAGCGAAGTCCTCTGCGGGGTGGGCTTGGGCATACCATGCGCGCAGATGCAACACGTAGTTGCGGCTCTTCGGTTTTGGTTTATAGAAATCCGGATAAGGCTGCGCAAAAGATCCGAAGAGCTCGCGCCACTGTCGTCTAAAGTGTAAACGGAACGCCGTATCAAGAGCATGGCCAGCTTCGTGGCGCAGGATCCGCATGCATTCGGTATCGGTGCCGCCTTCCACTTCAAGCATCTCTTTGCGCTCGAGTTTCATGAGGCGAGGATGGGCGAGATAAAAAGGGATGGCAATCCCCGGGACACCGTCAGGGGAGAACCACTCTTCGGAAAGCCAAACGTGCGGCTTAAAACGAATACCGCGATCATTCAATTCGCTGTAAAGTCGCTTAATGTGAGGCTCGAGAAACGATCCTTTAATCTTGAGCGCCAGATCGCAAATGCGCATCTCTAGCAAATGCTCGTCGCTCAGGCGATACCAGGGAAAACGGTAGCTCACGCCGTGGCCCTCTGCAACACTTGAGAGATGACGAAAGCTCTTAAGAACCTGGGGTTGGGCACAGCGAAATAACGGTAAATGACGACGGGCATCTGGGTGGGTCAGTGATTCAATTCAGAATTTGCGGAGCGGGGTCATTGTAGAGGCGTTTAGGGGGATGTGCTAGCAGCCTCGAGTTTTTACCGGGACCGCAGGAGTCTCGCCCGCAATGAGCGCGCAGCGTGAATCGAGCCCTTTCGACAAATGCTCCAGAGCTGCGCGCCTGCGGCCAGTTGCGGGCCAGACGTCCGCGCTCGCAGTGGGATCGTGCGCTCTCGAATCCGGCTTCAGAGTGGCGATATTGGTAGTCAACTTCCAGGCATCACACCCGTTTTCAGGTATGACGATGGACAAAGCTTCTCGACCACGCATTCGGCGCAGAGAGGATTCCGGGCTCTGCAAATTTTTCGGCCGTGGGCAATGAGCAGATGGGGGAAGATAACCCATTCCTTTTTTGGCACAATCGCAATCAGATCCTTCTCAATTTTTTCCGCCGGCTTTTGTTCGGTCAGCCCGAGCCGGCGCGAAAGTCTCGTAACATGTGTATCGACCACAACTCCAGCGCTAACTCCAAATGCGTTACCCAGCACAACGTTGGCCGTCTTCCGCGCCACGCCGGGCAGTTCCAATAGTTCTTCGATTGTGGCCGGCACTTCGCCGCCGTATTGCTCCGTCAAGACCTTTGCGGTCCCTTGGATCGACTTTGTCTTGTTTCGGAAAAAACCTGTTGTGCGAATGTCCTGCTGCAGTTCATGCGGCGAAACCTTGAGATAGTCTTCAGGCTTCCGGTACTTGCGAAAAAGATCCTGGGTCACAATATTCACGCGTGCATCGGTACACTGAGCCGATAAAATCGTCGCAATCAACAACTCAAAAGCATTTGAATGATTTAGCGAGCACTTCGCATCCGGAAAAGCGCGCTTCAACAAACGAATGATCTTACGAACTCGTTCTTTCAACTCAGGATCGCTGTTGTTCCTGACCATTAGCTTATCTTCGTCCCTGTGCAATCTTTGAGGCCTCCGGCAAGGCGCGCAATCGCAGCATTGCAATCACGCCAAGGAATGGCCCGGGCGCAAGGATCGCGAACGCATAGTTCCAACCGACCGTCCTGACAAAATACGGTATCAGCTCGATGGAGATAGTTGTAAGCAAAAACCCAAGACAGGTCTGCATCGTCAATGCTGTTCCCACATACTGCGGATCGCCAAGCTCGGTCACGCAAGCCGAGAATTGCGCGGAATCAGCCACCACACTTGCTCCCCAGATTGCGGCTACCAAAAGAAGTAAGAATGGGTTACCTCCAAACAGAAAACCAATCAGCAGACAGCAACTGCCGCTAATCCCCATCGCCCACGAGGTTACTACTGTGCGACCAATCTTATCGGCAATTAGCCCGGCAACCGCGCAGCCCATTGCGCCGCAGCCAATTACGAGAAACGATGCCACTTCGGGAAACACTGGAGAAACCTTTGACACCGCGAGACTTGCGCGAATCATAACTGGAACCCAGGTCCACATCGCGTAGAGTTCCCACATATGGCCCAGGTATCCGAAATTAGCCAGGCGCACGCCGGGATTGCTGAAGACCGCGATAGCCTGCTTCCAATTAAACCTGGCCACGGGCAGCGCATGCGGTCCATCTTCAGCAAAAAGCAGCACAATTAGACCACCAGCTAATGCGAGTAATGAAATGAAAAGAATATTGTGGCGCCAATTTGTGCTGCCCAACCCGTTAACAAGGTAGGGCGAGGCCTTCCCCAGAGTCAGTGCTCCCACTAGTACACCCAGCGCCATACCGCGCGATCGCTGAAACCATGTGGCCATGATTTTCATTCCTGGCGGATAGACCCCCGCGAGAAACAGGCCAGTCAGAAATCTTAAGACAATGGCAGTTTGAGCGTCATGCGCATAGACGCCGAAAGCGGCATTTACCAGTGCTCCAGCGAAAGCGGAGGTGGCGAAGAGATACCGAACACTGATGACATCAGGCAGATTTAGAAACGCGCTCAATAGCGTGCCGGAGACAAAGCCCAGTTGAACAGCAATTGTCAGCCAGCTCACACTCGAGTCGCTCAAATTCCATTCGGCGCGTAACGCTGGAACAACCGCCGAGGCGCTGAACCAAAGCGACATGCTGAGTAGTTCCGCAAATGACAGCAACACGAGTGCACGCCAGCGAGCAGAAGGTGCCGTAGGTTTTGTTCGTTCTTTAGTTACTTTTTCCAGGAGGCTCATCGATGAGCGCAGAGAATACTACAAAAGCAAAACGGCAGGTCTCAAAAAACCTGCCGCCTCGGATCTCGCAAGAACGTTTTGATCGCTTATGCTACAGCTATGGTTGAAAGTTCTACGTTAGGCTCCCACGACTGATTGCCATTTTTCTTACGGCGCTTGTTCTCATACATCGCCAGGTCCGCACTGGCCATTAAGTCTTCCATGGATTGCATGCCATCAAAACTAAGCGGTGACACACCGATGCTTATTGAGAGCGTGTAAGGAGCAATTTGCTGGGCATTGTAGTTTTCAAACTTTTGCTCCAAACGCGTGATGAGCTTTTCAATGCCACCGTCAGGATCCACCGACGCGAGCACTGTGAACTCGTCGCCACCCAGACGGCCGAGCACATCTGAAGAGCGAAATGTTTCTTTCAGCAACTCCGCCGTTTTTACTAACGCGCGGTCGCCTTCTTTGTGACCGAAGGAGTCGTTGATCTTTTTTAAGCCATCAAAATCGGCATAAACAATTACGATGCCTCTATTCGTCCTGTTAAGCGTACTGAATTGCTGCTTGCAAAACGCGAGGAAACCACGACGGTTATAAAGGCCGGTTAGTTCGTCGGCAAGCGAAAGGGTTTGAATCGCCGCTTCCGCGCGTTTACGTTCGGTGATGTCCTGAATCTGGAAAATAAAGTGAAGCGGACGGCTCTGCGTGTCACGAACAAGCGAGGCGCTGCTTAATACCCAAACATCATGGCCCAGTTTATGAATGTAACGTTTCTCCAACTGGCAGGTAAGAGTCTCACCCGCAAGCATCCGGTAAATCTCAGCCAGATCGCTGCCAAGATCTTCGCGATGCGTGATTGTTTGGAAATCTGAGACGAGCAATTCCGCTTCCGAGTAACCGACAATTTCGCACAATGATCGGTTGACGCGAAGCCAGTTACCCTCCGGGGACACCAGCGCCATGCCAATGGCGGCATAGTCAAATGCATTTCGAAAGTGTTCCTCGCTCTCCACTAGCGCTTTGCTGATCCGCTCCTGTTCCGCGATGTAACGGTTGAGCTCGTCGACGTGAAGCTTCGCCTGGTCAGCTTGAGCCGCCGACGTTTCCACGTTCGCCAGATAGGTTCTATAAGTGAAATAGACGATGACTAATATCGGTGCGGTAGCAATGAAGGAGTAGAATCCCAGGTGCTCGGTCAGACGGGCCACGACTCCGGCGCCGAAAGCACCGGCAAAATAGGTCAGGGAGGTCCATAGAAAATTTGTCCGCCAACTATGCCAAACAGTTTGATTAGCGCTCAGTGCCACGCCCACCGCGATCAGTCCGGAGTTTAGTACGTATTGCAATAATGCCATCACACATAACGCGACAATCAGGTTTGGTGAATCCCCTGCGCGCAGGCTGATGGATGGAAAGAGAAGGTGCAGAGCTGAGGCCGTAATGAAAGTCGATACTGCCATTACACCCGCGTTGAAAAATAGCACGTATGTTTTCTTGCTGAAGCGCACTGAAGAACAAAGCGCTTCAACAGCGGCGAGCACCACTGCTGCCTCCACTCCAAACAAAAGCATCGCAAGAAAGACGAACGTGTCCGAAACGGAAATTTGGCCCCGGGCTCCCGGGATCTTTATCGTGATCCGCGATCCTATTAACACGGTTATCACAGCAAGGACGGCATATTGTGAGGTTAGCTGGGCCGCGGGCAAACGATAGATACAAAGCGCGGTCACCGCTGCGCCAATAAGCGCAACCGCGAACATGTATCGACTTCTGATTGTTTGTTTATCCAATTTCTATACTCGGGATCCTTTTGACTGGATTTCGCATTGCTGGAACCGTTGGAATAGACTGGTGCCCGCCTACTAACAGGCGACTTAGCAAGCCGTGTTCCCGCGCGAGTTGCGGGAACCCATTCATTAGGCGGCCAAAAAGCAGATTCAGCTCACACTGACCGGAAGTCCGGTCAAGGCACTAGTCAATCTGAGTTGATGGCCTCTTCAATTTGACGTAGACGGTTTTCGTTTCACGAAATAGGCAAGGGAAGCGGGAATATTTGCAAATGCCACACCAATCCTAAAGGACGAATTCGAATCATGATATTCTGAACGGATTCAAACCCGCTGCTGGCGCATTCAGCTCTGAATTTCACTCGAAGGGAAAGGATGTAGAAAGCGGCAACATGTTTCAACGCTATGAGTGAGGTTTTCGGATTGCTATCGGCAAAATTTGGCAAAGCGTCAGGCTTTGCCGAAGAGCAGCCCGTCAGGGGCGAGATTTTCAGCGTCGAGCGTCTCGAGCAATACGCACAGGCTCTGGCCTCCCAGCACAAGACCATCACGAAAAAAGGCCGCGCCCAGCTGTTGCCGCGTCTCGAGGACAATGGCCGTAAACTCGTAGCAACTTACCGGATCCTTGTCGAAACTATTCGAAACGGCCGGACCATCTCACCAGCGGCCGAATGGCTAGTCGATAACTTCCATATTGTCGAGGAACAACTGCGGGAGATTCGCGAAGACCTGCCGAGGAGTTACTACCACGAGTTGCCGAAGCTCGCTGAAGGTGAACTCAAAGACTATCCGAGGATATACGCGGTCGCTCTGGCGCTTATCGCACATACCGATTGCCGGCATGATACAAATACGCTGCGACGATTCATAGCCGCCTATCAAACAGTTGCTCCGCTATCTATTGGTGAATTGTGGGCGGTCGCCATCACTCTGCGTCTGGCCCTGGTGGAAAACCTGCGCCGGCTTGCCACCATCATTGTAAGCGCACGCGAAGAACGTGAGCAGGCCGACAAGCTTGCTGACAAGCTGTTAGAACTCGCGTCGCGCCAGCCCACCGCGCTAGTCCCTCTGATTTCGGATCGTTTCGGAAAGCGCGACAAGATACCGCAATCTTTTGTAGTCCAACTTACACAACGCCTGCGTGAACAGGATCCGGCTGTGATGCCGGTAGCAGAATGGCTGGAAAAACAATTGGCTCGGCAGGGTACAAGCGTCGAACAGATAATTCATGCTGAGCATCAACGTCAGGCCGCGACGCAGGTCACCGTCGGCAACATCATCACCAGCATGCGCCTTCTCTCGACGCTCGACTGGCGCGATTTCTTCGAGAGCGTCAGTCTCATCGAGCCTTTGCTGGGAAAGGATCCGACGGGCGCTTATTCGAAGATGGAATTTGCGACGCGCGATCGCTATCGCCACGTCATTGAAAGAATCAGCAAACGCACACGCTCGAATGAGCTGGATATCGCACGTGCGGCGGTGAAACTAGCCGAAGAGGGAGCAAGGGAAAGTGGGCAAAGTGAAAACGCCGGGGTGGCCGGGCACGTTGGTTATTACCTTGTCGATAGTGGATTGGCGCAGTTGGAGACAAACTTTGCTTACCATCCAAGGCCGATCGAAAAATTCCGTCGTTTTCTCCTTCGCCATGCAACCGGCGCATATTTGAGCACACTCGGCTTTCTCACTTTCCTGATTATTGCCCTCCTGATCGTCGCAATGCACACAGCCGGCGGAAATTGGCCGCTCCTCATTGCTACAGCGCTGTTGGCATTGATCCCTGCCAGCGATCTGGCCTTGAGCGTGTTGAATTGGGACGTCACGCATTTGCTCGAGCCGCGGTTGCTGCCGCGGATGGAGACGGTGGCAGGCGTTCCCGAGGATGCCTGCACAATGGTTGTTGTGCCCACAATTTTTTCGAGCGAGTCACAGGTAAAGGAGCTGATCGAAAGAGTCGAAGTTCATTTTCTCGCCAACCAGGATAAGCATATCTATTTCGCCCTGCTTGGCGATTTCCCGGACGCTGATTCGCAGGAAACGCCGAGCGACCTGGTACGACTCGAAACTGCCGAAACGGGCATAGCGGAACTCAATCATCGTCACAGCAAGGATCAGCGCCGCTTTTATCTGTTTTATCGCCGCCGCCAATGGAATGCCGGCGAGAACAAATGGATGGGCTGGGAACGGAAACGAGGAAAGCTCGAAGAGTTCAATCGGCTTCTGCGCGGCGCACGCGACACCAGCTTCATAGGACAAACTGCTGACGACGCTGTCCTCAGGCAGATACGGTACGTAATAACGCTTGATTCGGATACGCAGCTTCCCCGCGACGTAGCACGCAAGCTCGTGGGCACTGCAATCCATCCTCTTAATCGACCGAGTTTGGATGATTCCGTCAAGCGAGTCATCCGCGGCTACGGCATTCTGCAACCGCGTGTCAGCATCTCGCTTGGCAGCGCTTCTCAGTCGAGGTTCGCGCGAATTTTTTCCGGTAATACCGGAATTGATCCTTATACGACCGCAGTTTCCGACGTGTCTCAGGATTTATTTGGCGAAGGAAACTTCACGGGCAAAGGTCTATACGATGTTGATGCTTTCGAAGCTGCACTTGCCGATCGCGTTCCGGAAAACTACCTGCTCAGCCACGATCTGTTTGAATCGTTGTTTGCACGCGCAGCTCTGGCGACTGATATCGAGCTGTTGGATGAATACCCTGCATCGTACGATGCGTATGCGAAACGACAGCATCGTTGGACCCGCGGTGACTGGCAGATTCTTCGTTGGCTTTTTCCCACAGTTCCCGATGCCGATCGCCGAAAGACGCACAATCCACTGCCTCTAATTTCTCGCTGGAAAATTCTCGATAACTTGCGGCGCAGTTTGGTGGCCCCCTCGATGTTCCTGTGGTTGCTTGCAACGTGGACCATTTTCCCAGGCTCACCGCTTCCCTGGAGTTTGTTTGTCGTCATAACGATTGCTTTCCCTGTCTATCTCCATGTCACGACGAGCCTCTTGATTCATCCCCGCGGAATTCCGTGGACCAGCCACTTCTGGAGTGTCTGGGGCGACGTTAGAACAAACACCGCACAAGTTGCTCTATCGCTCGTGCTTTTGCCGCATCAGGCTTACCTGATGACCGACGCGATCGTTCGTACTATCTACCGAAAACTGATTTCGCAGAAGAAGTTGCTTGAATGGATTACTGCCGCTGACACGGAAAAAGCTGCCCGTCACGATCTCTCCGCGTTTTTCTGGTTCATGTTGCCGGCGGAGGTGCTCGCGCTACTCGCTTTGGGGCTCACCCTGATCTTCAAGCCCGCTGCATTTGGCGTGGTGTGCGTTTTTGTGGCCGCATGGAGTGTTTCGCCGGTAGTCGCTTATTGGGTCAGCACCGTGCGGCCGCCTGAAGCCAAACTCGTAAGTGCCCAGGATATTCAGTTTGCGCGTCTGGTAGCTCGCCGGACGTGGCGCTTCTTTGAGGCGTTCGTCGGCGCGGAAGACAACTGGATTCCCCCGGATAATTTTCAGGAGGATCCAGTTCCGGTCGTTGCCCATCGAACTTCTCCGACGAACATCGGCTTGCTGTTGCTCACCACAGCCTCTGCCCACGACCTGGGCTACGTTAGCTCGCTGGAGTTTCTTGAGCGTCAGGAGTTGACGTTTGCGACCTTGGCGAAGTTAGGAAAGTTTCATGGACACTTCTTCAATTGGTATGACACTAAAACCCTCCAGCCTCTTTTGCCTCAATACATATCAACTGTGGACAGCGGCAATCTGGCTGGGCATCTCATAGCGCTGAAGCAGGCATGCATCGAGTTGCCGGATACGCGACTGTTTGATGAGCGGATCGTTGAAGGTCTTGCTGACACAATTAATGCCGTATCCATCGAAGCAGGAAGGCTCGGCAGCTTCCGACAGCGCACGGACATAGTCACCGTCAGCCAGTTGCGGAATGAGATTGAAGCTTGTCAGAAGCTCATCTCATTTGAAGCCAGGGACAGCCTGGCCTCATGGTTCCTGCTTTTTGAATCGCTGGGACAACGGATTCCTGAAATCGAAGACATCGTGAGTGCGCTTGCGCACGAACACGGAGAAATAAACTTCAAGGAACTGCGTTGGTGGGTCGGCGCCCTCGATCACCAGGTTAGCTCCTGCCGCCGTGATGCAGACACGCTCGTGCCCTGGGGCCGTTTGCTGTCACAAATTCAGGCGGAGACAACAGAGGGTAGCTTGGCTGAAGATCAACGGGATCACCTGATGAGTCTTCTTAACGTTGTGCCCACATTAGCCGAAGTGCCGCAGGTCTGCGACAGCGCATTGGTCCATCTCGCGGCCCTGCAAAGCGAGTGTGCAGCAGACCCGGATGAAAGCTTCGCCAGGTTGACGAAGGCGCTTGAGCAATCGGCAGGTGCCGCTGGAGATTTTTTATCGCGGCTCAGCCGTCTGGCCCAGACCTCCGAACAAATTATGGAGGAGATGGACTTTCAATTTCTCTTCGATCCGGAACGTAAGGTGTTTACCATTGGCTATAACGTCTCCGCCCTTCGTGCGGACAATTCCTACTACGATCTGCTGGCCTCAGAAGCGCGTCTCGCGAGCTTTGTCGCAATCGCCAAGAGCGATGTGTCCCAGGAACACTGGTTCCGGATGGGGCGGCAACTAACTTCGGTCGATGGCGGGCGGGCGCTGATCTCCTGGACCGGCACCATGTTTGAATATTTGATGCCCCTCCTGGTAATGCGAAATTACGGCGGCACGCTGCTCGACGAAACCTACCGCACGGTCGTAAAAAGACAAATCGAATATGGCCAGGAACGCGGCGTGCCGTGGGGAGTGTCCGAAGCTGCTTACAACGTTCGCGACATTCACTTGAATTATCAATATGGACCATTCGGCGTTCCCGGTCTCGGTTTGAAGCGCGGACTGATTGAGGATCTGGTAGTTGCTCCTTACGCGACGATGCTTGCGGCGGAGATTGCTCCTCGAGCGGCGATGGCCAACCTCCGCCGCCTGGAGAAGGAAGGAGCGCTCGGTGCCTATGGCTATTACGAGTCTATCGACTATACAGCCGAGCGACTACCGCAGGATCAGAAATATGTTTTGATTCGCGCCTTCATGACCCACCATCAGGGCATGAGTTTTGTTTCGCTTGCCAACGTCATCCACGACGATCGCATGGAAAAACGTTTCCACGCAGACCCGTCGGTGCAAGCAACCGAGTTGCTTCTGCAGGAGCGCATTCCCGTCGGCGTACGAGCTGCCCATCCGCGCGCTGAAGAGGTGTTGACGGGTCGCGCGACGCAAACCCTGCCGGGAACGATCACGCGCACGTATGACACCGCCAACCTGGAAACACCACGCACGCAGTTGCTTTGTAATGGAACGTACAACGTGATGGTCACAACAGCGGGCGCCGGTTATTCCAACTGCGGCGTGAATGCTGTTACTCGCTGGCGCGAAGACGTCACTCGTGATAACTGGGGTACCTTTATTTATTTAAGAGACGTGCGGAGCGGCGCGGTGTGGTCGGCGAGTTATCAACCCGTCCACAAGCGGCCGCAGTCGTATGAAGTCGCATTTTCAGAGGACAAAGCAGACTTCTGGCGCAGCGACGCGGGTATCGTGACTCACATGGAGGTCGTAGTCTCAGCCGAGGACAACGCGGAGGTGCGGCGCATTTCGTTAACGAACAATTCGTTGCGCACCCGCGAAATCGAATTGACGAGCTACGCCGAAGTAGTTCTGGCAACGCCACAGGCCGACGCAGCGCACCCGGCCTTCAGTAATCTCTTCATCGAGACTGAATTCTTCGCTGCCGAAAATGCAATCCTGGCCCATCGCCGCCAACGTTCAAGCGAAGACGCGCCCATCTGGGGAATTCACGTAGTGGTTGTCGAAGGCGACCTCGTGGGGGCCGTACAATACGAAACCGATCGCGGAAGATTCCTCGGCAGGGGGCACACGCCTGCCGATCCGGTTGCCGTCATGGAAGACCGGCCACTGTCGAATACAACCGGCGCCGTTCTGGATCCCGTATTTAGTTTGCGGCGACGGGTGCGAATTCGGCCCAATCAAACTGTTCGCTGCTCGTTTAGCACAATCGTCGCACGCTCCCGCGAAGAAGCGACGATGCTGGCGGATAAGTATCACGACCCAAATACATTCGAACGCGAGCTTCGACTTGCATGGACCAAAGCGCAGGTCGAAATGACTCATTTGAATATCGACGCGGAAGAAGCACATCTGTTCCAGCGTCTGGCGGCGCGGATTGTTTACTCGGATCCCTCTCTGCGTCCACGCCCACACGTGCTCGCGCTTAACAGCAAAGCGCAATCGAGCCTGTGGGCTTACGGAATTAGTGGCGACTTACCCATTCTTGTTGTCAGGATCGACAAGGCGCAAGACCTGCCTATTGTTCGCAAAATTGTGCGAGGGCATGAGTATCTCCATTACAAGGGCCTGAAGATCGATCTGGTCATTCTCAACGACAATCCCACCACTTATTTGCAACTGCTGCAAAAAGAGCTGGACACGATGATTCGCACGAGCGGCCTGGGAAGTTTGCAGGACAAACCCGGCGGTGTCTTTTTGCGGCGAGCTGACCAAATGCCGGAAGCCGATCGTATTCTGCTTCACTCCGTAGCCCGGGCTGTAATCGTCACCGAGCGCGGCTCACTCGAGGATCAGCTCGAGCGGCCCCAGGTGGAAGAACCCTTGCCGGCGGCTTTCGTTCCGCGGCTCCCTTCGCAAACTTATCCGGAGCCGACGGTGGCACCACCGGAATTAACTTTCTTCAACGGGCTCGGCGGATTTCATCAGGGTGGACGCGAATATGTGATTCTGCTTGGCGCTGAACAGTGGACGCCCGCGCCGTGGTCCAACATTATCGCCAACAAGAGCGAGTTTGGTTTTCAGGTCACAGAAACCGGCGCAGGCTACACCTGGTCAGTCAATAGCCGCGAGAATCGTTTGACGCCGTGGTCCAACGATGCGGTTAGCGATCCGCCCGGCGAGATTGTTTACCTGCGAGATGAAGACACAGGCACTGTCTGGTCGGCCACTCCTCTGCCTATCCGCGAGACGGAACCCTACATAATCCGGCACGGCCAGGGTTACAGCGTATTTGAACATACAAGCCACGGGATCTCCCAGGAATTGCTGCTGTTTGCTCCGCTTGACGCGCCGGTAAAAATCTCGCTGCTGCGCTTGCGCAACCGTACTGACCGAAAACGAAAACTAACCGTCACTTTGTATAACGAGCTGGTACTTGGAGTGCAGCGCACCACTTCCGCGCCTTACGTCATCACTGAGATTGACGAGCCGGCCGCCACAATCTTCGCGCGCAATCCTTTCAACAATGAATTCGCGGACCGCGTCGCTTTCTGCGCGACAAATGAAAAGATTTCCAGCGCCACTTGTGACCGCAAGGAATTTCTCGGTCGCAATGGAACGCTGTCGCGCCCAGCGGCGCTGCGCCGAGTAAGTCTTGCCGGACGTGACGGCGCCGGACTCGATCCTTGCGCCGCCCTACAAACGACCATCGATCTTGCGCCGCATGAAGGGCGCGAAATCATCTTTGTGCTTGGCGAAGCTGGTTCAAAAGAGGAGGCCCGGTCGCTAGTCAAAAAATTTACCCATCCCGGAAACGTTAACGACGCGTTTGAGAGCGTGCTCACCCACTGGGACGATCTCCTCGGTACGATAGAGGTCAGAACGCCTGACGCTGCTATGGATACGATGCTTAACCGCTGGTTGCTTTACCAAACCCTGTCATGTCGTATCTGGGCGCGTTCGGCTTTCTATCAGTCCGGTGGGGCGTTTGGTTTTCGCGATCAATTGCAAGACGTGATGGCGCTCGTCTACAGCAGCCCGGCTATTGCTCGCGAGCAGATTCTTCTTGCCGGCAGCCATCAGTTCAAGGAAGGCGACGTGCAACACTGGTGGCATCCGCCGTCTGGACGCGGTGTGCGCACGCGCTTTTCCGATGATCTTTTGTGGCTTCCGTTTGTTACCGCGTTTTACGCGAATGTTACCGGCGATTTGTCTGTGCTTGATGAAGTCGTGCCATTTCTTGAGCAGTCTCTGCTCAAACCTGAAGAACAGGAGTCGTATACGCAGCCCACAGTTTCCACTGAGTCGGCTTCTATTTTTGAACATTGCGCCCGCGCTCTCGATCGCAGCTTATCTGTCGGCGAACACGGTCTGCCTTTGATGGGTTCCGGCGATTGGAACGACGGCATGAATCGCGTGGGCCACCTGGGCAAAGGGGAAAGTGTTTGGGTCGGCTGGTTTCTCTACACGACGCTTGCAGCGTTTGCCCCGTTCTGCGACCGACGCCAGGAGAAGGCCCGCGGCAGTCGTTATCGCGAACATCTGGAGAATTTGAAGAAAGCCCTGGCGGAAAAAGGTTGGGACGGCGACTGGTATCGCCGCGCTTACTTTGATGATGGTACCCCACTGGGTTCCGTACAAAATGATGAGTGTCGCATCGACTCCATTGTGCAATCGTGGTCCGTCATCTCAGGCGCTGCGGAATCTTATCGGGCGCAACGGGCGATGGCCGCCGTTGAAGAGTATTTAATACGCCGCGGTGACGGATTGGTGATTCTCTTCACGCCCCCCTTCGACAAAGGCAAACTGGATCCCGGTTACATCAAGGGCTACGTGCCCGGCGTGCGCGAGAATGGCGGACAATACACTCACGCAGCGCTATGGACTTTGATTGCCTTCGCGATACTCGGCGATGGTGAACGCGCCGGCGAACTTTTTTCGTTACTGAATCCAGTGAACCACTCTTCCACGCGCGTCGGTCTTCACAAATACAAGGTTGAACCTTATGTTGCGGTGGGCGACGTATATGCTGTCCCTCCTCACACGGGCCGTGGTGGTTGGACCTGGTACACAGGTTCGGCTGGTTGGATGTATCGCGCAGGACTTGAATCGATTCTTGGATTTAAGTTGCAGGGAGACTTTTTGCAGATTGATCCATGTGTGCCGCGCTGGTGGCGCGACTTTGAGATTACTTACCGGCGCGGTCGCGCTACTTATAGCATTAAGGTGGAAAATCCTCTCGCCGTGAGCCGCGGCGTCGCTACAGTTGAGTTGGATGGCGCACTGCAAAGAGCAGACAAAATTCCACTAACTGATGACGGGCAGACTCACGTGGTACGCATTGTCCTGGGAGAAAAACCCGCGCAAGCAGAACGCGCGGAACAGACCGGGGAAACGACTCAAGAAGGACGCGCCCGCTAACTCCAGCCGACCCACCTGATTGAATAAGGCGGGGGCAGGGTCGAATGCGCCTGGACACTAACGCGTACTGCACAGACCCGTTTCGCCAGTTCCAAATACAACCCAAAAGGAGACGGTATGACGACTCGTGGAAGCGGAACATTTGAAGTAAAGGTTGCCCCTCAGGCTCCGGACAACAATGCCGAAGGTTCAGCGCTCGGCAGGCTGTTAATTGACAAGCAGTTCCGTGGCGATCTGGAAGCTACCAGCAAGGGCCAAATGTTGGCAGCAGGCACGAGCGTCGAGGGCTCGGCCGGTTACGTTGCGATGGAGCAGGTTAGCGGAACGCTGCATGGTCGCAGTGGCACTTTCGCGCTTCAGCACAATGGCACTATGACTCGCGGTAAACCGCAACTCACCGTTACTGTGGTGCCGGACTCCGGTACGGGTCAGCTTGTCGGTCTCTCCGGCCGGATGGCGATCGAGATTGCTGACGGAAAGCATTCATACCACTTTGACTACAGACTCGCCGAAACTCCGTGACTCGGTTTAGTTAGTTGTCTCCCGGCTGATGAATTTGGTCGTTCGATTCCTAGAGGATTCCATGATCTTGCCGACGTTCGGACTGTGGTAATCAATATAGGCGGTTAGCTAATCTTGTTGCAGTCGGCGATCCTCATAATGGGCTCCTGGCTCCCCGCATTGGCTTTTCTTACTTCTTTGCAGGGCTTGGCGGCCATAATATTCCTGGTTGTGTTAACTTTGATAGGGGGTGGTTCTCCATTCCGCAGTGCTATCAGGGTTAGGATTTTTCGCGGGCTATGTTTCGGCGGGCTGGATGCGGTTCTCTTTTGTCTCGAATGGCTCTATTGGCGTCCGCATCGAATAGATCGCAAAGGCAACGAGTAAATACCTTCGACGAATCCTTCGCTGCATGGCCAGCTCTATCGCTCAGCTCCTGCGAAATGGCAGCATCGGAACAGCTTGCAGCGAACTCGCAACGCCACGCCCGAGCACTTGCACATGCAATAAGGTATTCTTTTGAAGTCTGTCTTAATAGCTTGCCGGTGAAGCGCGGCGTTAGATTATTTTTTCTTGAGCGGAATATATAGTCATTTATCAGGGATGATCAAGGCGGTCTCAGCACGACTGCGGCCAATAGTGGCTGAACGCCGGCGCCTGCCCAGGTATAAGACACGGCGCTCAGCCCGCTTGTTCGATGCCACACTACCCGACCCCACGGGACACGGACCGCGTCCCTTGCTGCCGATGGTCGGATACACGCGCGATATTAGTGAGACCGGTCTGGCGATCGTGGTGACGTCCGACTCGCTGGGCGGGCACACTGACGAACTCATTGGCCGCGAACTGCGGATCGTGCTCGACCTCCCGGCCGGGCTGACACACCTACGCGGTACGGTCGTGCGGGGCCAACAAATCGAAGGGGAAGCGGGCGGAAGAGATCATTTGATTGGTATACGCATTACGAGAATGAATGATAAGGAGTGGGCCGATATGGTCAGATACATCCTCAACCTTCAGAAAAGGTCCTGAGCGGAGCGGCAATCTAATAGTGGCAGGCCGCGGACGCGCAGAGTGTGTGCCCTGTTATTTCTACGTTCTGTGTGCGTTGTGCGAACCCCGTCGAGCCCCGGTGGAAGTCGCCTGTTAAACTCCAGCCGGGTAGCGCGCCGCCGAAACGCATCCATTGATTTTTCCGGAGACGTAACACGAGGGAAATCATTCTAGCGAAGTTAATCGTGCTGTTGTTGTTGATGTCGCTGAAGCAGATGAAAGCCCTATCCTGGTGTAGACGGTCTTCCCCAGAGTTTCGTACTGCGTTCACAGAGCATTAGTTCTTCCAATCAGGCAAGCTAATGAGTTCGTGCAAATGATGGCGCGACATCATGCCGCTCAACATACTTGTTGGATCGAAGCCCTGGCCTTCCGTGATAGAGATGGAATTGGTCCGAGATACTGGCCCGCATCCCCAAAGTCTCAAACTAGAAGTCCTCACGGCGTGTTTTTCATGAGATACTGTGAGGCCTACACCGAGAGCATCACCCAAAGGAGATTAGATGGTAACGAGTACAAAGAAAAAACCTGCCCGGAAAGCTAACGCCGCCTTTATGAAACCGGTGACGCCCAGCGTAGCGCTGGCGGAAATCGTCGGCTCGAAACCGATCCCACGCACCGAGGTCACAAAACGGCTTTGGGCCTACATCAAGAAGAACGGGCTGCAGGATCCGAAGAAGAAGCGGATGATCAAAGCTGACGCAGCGCTGAAGGTTGTGTTCGGTGGCAAGTCTACAGTGGACATGTTCGAGATGACCACGCTGGTAGGAAAACACCTGAAGTAGTCGGGTGCTGCGCCTCTCGCCGATGGCCTACCGGTTGGTCCTGTCGGCTGAGCGATCTGCGCACTCTTCGAGTCTCTTAAACTCTCGAGCGTGGATAGCTCGCCCTGAAGCGCATCGTTACGCGCTTTACTTGCCCGACGATAGGTTCATGAAATCTCACGTTTGGTCCGTTTCCGAAATAAAGGAAACTCGCCGAACATGTCTGATTGTTCTTACTTAAGCTGAACAAGTTGATCTTCAGCTTGCCGAATATTTCATGCGATTACGCAGGTCGACTGAATGAATAGAATGATTGAATACCTGGGGAGGGTGAATGAGACGTAAAGCTTCAGCCGTCTGGAACGGCGGCCTCAAAGATGGAGAAGGGACGATTTCTACAGACAGCGGCGTCCTTTCAAATGCTCAATACTCCTTTAGCACGCGTTTTGAGGAGGGAATTGGCACTAACCCTGAGGAATTGATTGCCGCCGCACACGCGGGTTGCTTCTCGATGGCACTTTCCGGGCAATTAGGTCAGGCCGGTCTAACAGCAAAAAGCATCCGCACAACAGCGGCCGTCAGGTTGGAGAAGACCGATAATGGGTTTGCAATCACCTCGGTTCATCTGGAGGTGACAGCTCGAGTACCGGGCGCAAGCCAGCAAGCTTTTGAGACGGCGGCAAACAATGCAAAGGCCGGGTGCCCGGTATCCAAACTATTGAATGCGCAGATCACGATGGAAGCTAAGCTGGAAGCGTGAGAATGTGAAGTATGTCTGGGCGCTTGAGTGATACTCCCGGAGTTGCATTAAGGTAAATACACTCTATAGTTAATGCGGCATCTTGGAGAATAAGGTTGATTAATGTCTGAATCCATCGTCAAGAATATTCGCCCGCTCGATCGGGAAAAACTGGACTATTCCATCTGTGTTCAATTTCTCTTCATGCATCTCGCTTGCCTGCTTGTCCTCTGGACAGGCGTGAGCTTAGTGGCAGTAGCTGTTTGTCTGGCGCTTTACGTCGTGCGCATGTTCGCGATTACCGCCGGCTTTCACCGGCTCTTCGCCCACCGCACATACAAGTCTGGCAGAATTTTCCAGTTCCTGATGGCGTTTACTGCAACGGCGTCCTATCAGAAAGGGCCGCTCTGGTGGTCGGCTCACCACCGTCGCCATCATCTGCACGCCGACACTGAAGAAGATCTTCACTCGCCGCTCACTCGCACCTTGTGGCGCTCGCACGTTGGGTGGTTCCTGTCCCGCGATAGCCAGGAGACTGACTGGAAGTTAGTAACCAACCTTAGCAAGTATCACGACCTCCGTTTTCTTGATCGATATTACTCATTGCCTCCAGCTCTCCTGGCAGGTTCAGCATTTCTGCTGGGTTCATTGCTTCAGCGATACGTACCGGGTTTAGGTACGTCGGGATGGCAGATGCTCGTGTGGGGTTTCTTCATTAGCACGGTGCTCCTTTATCATGGCACTTTCACGGTTAATTCGCTCGCACATATCTTCGGGAAGCGCCGTTTCGCGACTGCGGACAATAGCCGAAACAACTTGTTCGTCGCGCTGATCACGCTCGGCGAAGGATGGCACAACAACCATCACTACTATCCTTCATCGGAGCGTCAGGGTTTCTACTGGTGGGAGCTGGACGTTTCTCATTACACTCTACGAGCACTCTGGTGGTTGGGAATAGTTTGGGACTTACGAACACCCCCGGCAAATTTTCGGGATTTCCAGGCGGGCAGTTCGAGTGGCTTGCTCGTTCTTCCGGTGCGGCGAAGCGCAACAGGGAACAAGTCATTCGAGCTCGGATGAAGATTTGCCGCCGCTGGTAGGGTCAGCGGTGCAGAGAATTCATCGGGCGGCCGGCTCCATTAAAGAACCGCCGTAGCAAAAAATTCACCAGCGCCGGAAGGCCAAAAACTAGCAGCTCGGCAGGCTGCCCGCCAGGAGCGCACTTCCGCACGGCAGACGGCGCAGCCGTCTAGACCTCTGCATTACTAATTTATTCATGAGGACAATAGACCGATGAGTACAAAGAGTATTCCCATATCGACCTTGCTCTCGCAGGCGTTCGTTATCCTGTTTTTGTTTGTCGCATCATCGGCGGCACAGACACCTGCCCCAAGCCCGACCTTGCCAAGCGAGACGCCGGTCAGGTTCGAGCCCACCAATGATGGTTTCGACTACATCAGGCGCGACGTGATGATTCCCATGCGCGACGGCGTGAAACTTCACACTGTCATACTGCTGCCAAAAGGAGCCAAAGGAGCGCCGATCCTCTTAACCCGCACGCCCTACAACGCTACCGAACTCACAACTCACGCCGAAAGCTCCCACCTCGGCCCCATCCTGAACGGTTACGACAATGCCACCGACGTGATCGTCGAGGGCGGTTACATCCGCGTGGTCCAGGACATACGCGGCAAGTATGGCTCCGAGGGCAATTACGTGATGAACCGTCCACTTCACGGGCCGCAGAACCCAACGATGGTCGATCACGCCACCGACACCTACGACACCATTGATTGGTTAGTAAAGAACCTTCCGGAAAGCAATGGCAAGGTTGGTATTCTCGGCATCTCCTACGACGGCTTTTTGCCCTTAATGGCTCTTGTCAACCCGCATCCGGCGCTCAAAGTCTCGGTGCCAATGAATCCCATGGTCGACGGCTGGAGAGGCGACGACTGGTTTCACAACGGCGCCTTCCGCCAGCAGGGCATGAGCTATATATATGATCAGGAGGCCACGCGCGCCAACGATGTAAAGTGGTGGACGAGCCACTTTGATGACTATGACATGTTTATGCAGGCTGGATCTGCCGGCGAACTTGGGCGTCGTCGTGGACTCGAACAGGTGGGCTTCTGGCGAAAGCTGCTCGAACATCCGAGCTATGACGCCTTCTGGCGCGACCAGGCAGTAGACAAGATACTCGCCGCACAACCCCTAAAAGTGCCGGTGATGCTGGTCCATAGCTTGTGGGACCAGGAGGACATATATGGCGACATCGCCGTATACAAGGCAATCAAGCCGAAGGACACAAACAACGATAAGGTGTTTCTGGTTCTCGGCCCCTGGCATCATGGTCAGGAGATTCGCGACGGCAGCGCGCTCGGGGCTCTGAAATTCAACAGCGAGACCGCGCTGACCTTCCGTCAGAAAATCCTGCGTCCGTTTCTCGACCAATATCTCAAGGACGGCACACCGAAGGCTGACATTGCACCGGTGATGGCGTTTGAAACTGGAACCAACACGTGGCGGCGACTGCCCGCGTGGCCAGCCGGCTGTGCCAGCGGTTGCACGGTCCAACCGACGCCGCTTTATCTGAAGGCGGGTCTGAGATTGGGCTTCGCTCCGCCAAGGGCTGGTGACGACGCGTTTGATGAATACATTTCCGATCCCGCCAAACCCGTGCCTTACCGCGCACGTCCTATCGACGGCACCAGCTGGTCTCGCTGGCTGGTGGACGATCAGCGGGAGGCTTCAGGTCGCCCGGATGTCGCCGCGTTTGTTTCAGATGTCTTGAGTGCGCCGGTGAAGATCAGCGGCGAACCAATCGCCAATCTCATCGCTTCAACGAGCGGGACCGACTCCGACTGGGTAGTCAAGGTGATCGATCTCTATCCCGATGAAGTCGCTGCCCAGCCAAACATGGGTGGCTATCAATTGATGGTTTCAGCAGACATCTTCCGCGGGCGCTATCGCGAAAGTCTGGAGACGCCGAAACCCATCGCGGCCAATGAGCCGCTGCTCTATCGCTTCGCTCTTCCTACTGCGAACCACGTCTTTTTGCCGGGCCATCGAATTATGGTGCAAGTGCAGTCGAGTTGGTTTCCGCTCTATGACCGCAATCCGCAGACTTTCGTGCCCAATATCTTCTGGGCCAAGCCCGATGATTACCGTAAAGCAACACAGCGCATTTATCATGCGCCAGGGGATGGCCTTAAGTTGGCGAGTTTTATCGAACTGCCTCTCGTCGCAACGCCCTGAACTTTTAGAGTACGGCGACGTGAGCACCCCACGCGGGTTGCCCGCGTGGGGACCCCGCCTGTCGCCGCTTTCATTCGCGGCGCCGCATCTCATCAACAAGCTTCTCAACGCGCTGCAACAAGTCGCAGCCGACCAAAGCGCTGACTGGTCAGCGCACTCCAAAAACGTTCACCCGGCCCGCGCCGAGCTATCGTCGGGATCTGCTTCCTGGGCTGTGCAGGCTATGGGCTTTGCCTTATCGATGAAAAGACATGCAGAGGATTGATTTCAGAACGATTTTTGAACCCAGGAATCGCGGGATTTTGCTCGACATTGTCGTATTTTTCATCAGTCTGATTCTGATGCGAATTGCCGTGACGCTGTCCATGAATCTCGTTCGCCAAGCCGAAGAAGACCTGATGGCAAGAACCGCAATTGGCCTATTTTTCGCCGGAGTCTTCTTTCTGCAACCTTTGGGGCCGATTCTTAAGCGTTGGTCCTTTCACCAAAGATTTAGATTCGATACCGACTCAAGTGCAGGTTGTTTGCTTTTCTGGTTCATGTGGTTTTACATACTGATGATGTTGCTGCTTTCGGGGACGGCTAGCATGATTCTTACCGAAGTGTTCTTTGAAAGAGGCTCACCAGAGTCGCAAATCGGACCGCTATTAATTCTTGGCGGATTTGTTTTATCTATTGTGAATGCTGTATTCATTTATCGTTTCTTCTTCCGACCCAAAAGAGAGCCACGTTGGAAATTCCTTACTACGCCACAGGCTGCGCTGCTCGGCGATGTTTTGATGTTTCTCAACGTGATTTGCCTTCAGATTTTATGGAACAGCTTGACGGCTTCTACCTCTTTCTGGGAACTATTGACTTCTACTCCCCTGGGAAAATCCGGCAGCTTCACGGATATTCTAGGCAGATTTATTGTCATCAGCTTTTTAGCCCTGCTTGTATATTTTCCTGGGCGGATCTTTTATTTAGTCGAAGACAAGAATCGTAAAATAACGTGGCTGACAATGCTGCTGGCAAATCTGCCCTTAATTATAAGGGCGGTCTTTGCCTCGCCTCATTGAAACATACCGGCAAACAACAGAGCTTTTGTTAGGCTCGAAGTCGTCCCGAAGTAGTCACGTACCGAACACAGAGCCAATTCTATTTATGAGAAATCATTAAGGGTAAGTCTGCGTGCGGTCAGCATTTAACCGGCTAACTCACAGACGAGCATTTCCAGTTGCAGGCGTGGCGTGGCTTGGGACGTCTTGATGGCCAGATCGGCGGCCGCAATCAGTTGGATCCCTCGAGCTATTTTTCCTGCGCCACTTCGCTTCAAAGTATTCATGAAAGCATCGCGCTTCGCCGGAGGGCCATAGACGAGTCGATACACTTCGTCTCTTGCTCCGCGTTTGAGTAATTCTTTGGCCAGCGCCAGCCTGTGGTAATTGCCTGCGATCAGACCAAGTAACATTACCGGCGGCACGCCGTCCTTCAGCAAGCGATGCAGCGTCTCGAGCGCTCGTTTACGATCACCGGCGACCAATTGATCTCCCAGGTCAAAATTTGAAAGCTCGCGCGAACGATCGATTAACTCGTCGACCAGCTCAATCGTAATCTGGTGTGTTTCAAGCGCCGCCGCTGCGAGTTTTTCTAATTCTGATGAAAGGGTTTGCAGGTTTGTCCCCACGAGCCTGACGATTTCAGACAGAACCCGGTCATCGGCCGTAGTTTTCAGTTCCTTCAAGCGCGTTCGAGCCCACGCCTTTGCCTCCGCGTCTTTGCAGGCGGGGAAGTCGACGACGGCACAATTAGAGAGCAAAGCCTTTGTCAGTTTCTTTCGCTTATCAAGATCCTCGGCGACAAAAATGACTACCGTTGAATCCGCCGGGCGCTGCAAATAGCGAATAATAGTTTCCTCGTCGGCGTCGCGTAGCTTCGCAAAATCTTTTATGCGTACGACGCGCCGCTCAGACATCATCGGGAGTTGCTCTGCCGCGGCTATAGCGGCCATGGGGGAGTCGGTCAGAAGACTGAAAGAGGATTCATTGAATTCGCGCAACAAAGTGCCGCTCAATGCCGCATCAGTGACGGCGCGTGCGGCAGCATCGCGGAGATAACCTTCACAGCCGACCAGTAAATAGAGAGGTTGTAGGCGGCCAGCGCCCAGGGAGCGATCGAGTTCAGCGCGCGAAAGCGTAGTCATTTCTGGATCTGAATCGCATTAGTCAAAGTGGAAACAATGCTTTCCGCGAAGTTGCGGGCCATGCGCTGCACTGCCGGATCTTCTTCGTTGAAGAAGTTGCGGGGATCATTCGCAAATTCATACTCGCCGCGAAATACGAAGTTCTGATTATCGTAGAGCACACGATTTTCGGTTTGATCGCGAACCGTGACGGCCGCTTCAATGGTCACCTCAAAAATTCTTGCCCGGCCTTTGTCATCTAATAGCACGCCTGAATAGCTGAAGCTCTTAATGACGCCTTCGATGACCGCGTCGGCTCCTTCGCGTTTGCCCTGAACGCGCAAGCCCCGACCGCGATGAATCAGTTCGTTGACTACCGCCTCAGTAAAACGCGATTCGATCTTGTAGCGGAGTGCGTTGTTTTGAAATGCCGGCACCGCCACCGTCTTGATGCGTGAAGGAAGCTGATTCTTTGTCACCGGCTTGTAGCATTCAGCGAAGCCGGAAACAAACAGCATCACCACCAAAAACCCCGATATCCGAAAAACTTTTCCCATCAAAGGTTCTCAATCCCGGAACGAATATTAATCTGAAAAAGCGCTCTGGATTCTCTCGCACCGTCGGCGCTTAAGCAAGTAACGGAAGTCGGACTCCGTTGAGGCGCGTTAGTGTGACGAAGATTGGCTCACGCCGCTTTTGCGGATCGCTTTTATCCCATCCGCGACACGGACAGTTTCTACCGCGGCTTTGACGTCGTGAACGCGGACAATATGCGCGCCGTGGAGAATGGCGACGGTGATCGTGACCATTGAGCCATGAAGGCGATTATCTGCAGGCGCGTCGACGCCGTCGGCGTTCTTTAGCATTCGTCCCAGGAAAGATTTTCTCGAAGTTCCGATTAGAAGCGGGAAATCGGGGAAGGCAGCCATAAGTTCATCCAACTTCGCGATCAATTCAATATTCTGCTCCTGGCTTTTGCCAAAGCCGATGCCGGGATCGATGACGATTGACTCGCGTTTCACACCGCCTCCCTCAGCAATCGAAATGCTGCTGAGAAGGCTACTCGTTACTTCGTCGATTATGTCGGTGACGGGCGGAAGGCCATGCATCGCGCCTGGCGTTCCACGCGAATGCATGAGCACCAGGCCCGCCCCTGAATTCGCCACCTCGACGGCAATGTAAGAATCAAAGCGCAGCGCGGAAACGTCGTTGACAATGGAAGCGCCGGCGTCCAATGCTGCCTGCGCGACCAAAGCTTTTGTAGTGTCAATAGAAATGGGGACGGTTGATCGCTTCGCTAGTTGCCGAATAACTGGCAGAACCCGCTTCAGTTCCTCTTCCGGTGATACGACGAAAGCGCCGCCCGGGCGAGTTGATTCACCGCCGACGTCGATGATGTCGGCGCCTTCGGCAATCATCTGTTCAGCGTGCGCGAGTGCTTTGTCGGGCGAAAGAAATAGATTGCCGTCGCTAAAACTATCCGGGGTCACGTTGAGAACACCCATGACCAGTGTCCGCGCTCCAATTGAAAGTGCGCGGCCCCCGGCGATCTGCCATTCTTTAATCACGTCGCCCATGATAAGGGAGATGGACGAAGATTTTCCATTGGTCATTGGAGAATTTTCATTTTTCATTTGAATCATTGTGAGCGGTTTTAGATGACAACCGGAAACTGAGGAATCATAAATGGAAAATGGGCCAACTTTCTGTTTCCACTTCAAGTGAGGGCGTAGCCCCAAAGCTGATCTAAAGCTAATCGGAAGGTCACAGACCTTCCGCACATCCGGCGGCACAGCCGCTGACAACATAAACAGCCCCCGAAAAACAAAAAGGGGAACGGGCTTTCACCCATTCCCCTCAATTCTTTGCGCCCTGCCTTACGGTCGGGCTACTGCCTGGTGGTTAAGCGGGTGCGGGATTGCCTCCAGTAATCGGCGGGAGGATCGGTTTTAGTGGCTTGGCTGTCGGTTCCTTCAGCTGCGGTCGAATTTCATCGCCGCCGAGGTCAGTAACCGGTTGCGCTTCGTCGAGCGGCAATCCGGCGACCACGCGGCGAATTTCGACGCCGTCGAGTGACTCGCGTTCAAGCAGGCACTCAGCCAGTCGCACCATCGTATCGCGATTGTCCTCGATGATGCTCTTGGCGCGCTCGAATTGAGCGGTGACGATCTTCTTCACTTGCTGATCGATCTTGATGGCCGTCTCTTCCGAGAAGTCGCGATGCTGCGCAATCTCGCGTCCGAGGAATATCTGCTCTTCCTTCTTACCAAAGGTCAAGGGCCCCATTTCTGACATGCCATATTCGCAAACCATGGCACGAGCGAGTTCGGTGGCGCGTTCAATATCGTTCGAAGCGCCGGTGGTGATACTGCCAAGGAAAGTATCTTCGGCAATGCGACCGCCCATTAGAATTGCAATCTGGCCCAGCAAATACTCTTCACTGTAGTTGTGGCGATCGCCTTCGGGCAGTTGCTGAGTTACACCAAGCGCCATGCCGCGCGGGATAATGGTGACCTTGTGAACAGGATCAGCATTTGGAACTTTCAGGCCCACTAGTGTATGGCCGGCTTCGTGATAAGCGGTGACGCGCTTCTCCTCGTTTGAAATCACCATACTCTTGCGCTCGGCGCCCATCAAAACCTTGTCCTTAGCTAATTCAAAGTCGCCCATCGCGACCATCTTCTTGTTATAACGTGCCGCATTCAGCGCGGCTTCGTTGACAAGATTGGCAAGGTCAGCGCCCGTGAAGCCTGGTGTGCCGCGGGCGATGATGCTGATGTCGACATCTTCACCAAGCGGGATTTTGCGCGTATGAACTTTAAGTATTCCTTCGCGCCCTCTTACGTCGGGGCGCGATACGACGACACGACGATCGAATCGACCAGGTCGGAGTAGCGCTGGATCCAACACGTCCGGACGGTTGGTCGAAGCAATCAGGATTACGCCGTCGTTTGACTCAAAGCCGTCCATCTCGACGAGCAACTGATTCAAGGTTTGTTCGCGCTCGTCGTGTCCCCCGCCAAGTCCTGCACCGCGATGTCGGCCGACGGCATCGATTTCGTCGATGAAGATGATGCAGGGCGCATTTTTCTTGCCCTGTTCAAAGAGGTCACGAACGCGCGAAGCGCCTACGCCCACAAACATCTCAACGAAATCGGAACCCGAAATGGAGAAGAAGGGAACATTCGCTTCGCCGGCGATTGCCCGCGCAAGCAAAGTCTTGCCGGTTCCCGGCGGGCCCATCATCAATATGCCCTTGGGAATGCGTCCGCCGAGTTTTTGAAACTTCTGCGGCTCCTTCAGAAACTCAATAATCTCCTGAAGCTCTTCCTTCGCCTCTTCAACTCCAGCAACATCCTTAAACGTCACTCGCTTCTGTTGATTATTAAGAAGCTTGGCGCGCGATTTGCCAAATGAGAGAGCTTTGTTTCCTCCTGACTGCATTTGCCGCAACATGAAAACCCAGATACCAATAATGAACAGCAGCGGTGCCCAGGTGATCAGCATCGGCCAGATGTAACCACTACTGCCCGAATCGTCTTCAAACTTTTCAACCTTCGGTTTGCCTGGCTCAAGTGGTTCATTGGCTTTCTTGAACAACTCATTCTTCATCTGCTCATTAGTAAGCTGGGCCCGATACTCCTGATTGCGAGAATCAATGGCTACAGTCTCGTTCTGTTTGACCGTTAACTGCTTTATTTCGCCCTTATCAATTTTCGCGTAAAGCGTGGTCAAATCGATTGCCTGCGTATTCCTGCCTGAGGGATTTACCAGCTTATAAAGCAGCAAGGCCCCAGCAATAATCAATAACCAAAAAATTATTTGTCTAGCCGTGGAACTCAAAGTCATTAACGCCTCCGACTCAGATCATACCTTATCCCGACATCCTTTGTCGCTTCGCTAAGAAGAGAAGGACTTTGCCGGCCGCCAGGAGCTATTAACACCAGCGAAATTCTTGGATGCCTCTCAACAACCGCCTGGTTGTGCCAGCTATTTGAGTTAGACCCCCGAGCAGCTCCGGAGTTCCTCAAAACCAGCCGCGTCGCTCAAAAAGCGAAAACCGCCGTCCAATGTCCAATTGTCCGGCGGCGTCAACCGCAGGGGAATTCTAGAGGTCACCGGTCGCTTTTTCAACCTTTTTGCGGGATAACTCAAGCATTCCTCGTTTCCTCGTGACCTTCATTCCCTCGGGCAACTCTGCAACCCGCCCGCCTCGGTCGCCCTTAAGGAGTCCCTCAACCGCAAGCAGATGAACCATTTCAATTCGACGCAGATTGCCCCGCGACCGCAGAATCCATTCACGCAATGCGCGCCGACGTACCGCAGCGGGCGCTTGCAACAGAACATTTACGCTTAGCGAGGGTAATTCGTTTTCACTGATCTTCCGGGAGTTCTGAACGGCGAACTCGAGCAACCGCTCCGCCTCATCTCCCAGCGCTGTCGCATCTTCGTTCAGCAAGGTGGCGGTGCGACTAAGCGCTTCAACAATTCGGTTATTGAACGACTTCATCAGGGGCAACAACTGTTTGCGAACTCTAACCCTGGAGAAAGTTTCATCGTCGTTCATCTCATCAACTCTGAAATCGATCTGCCTCAGCCGGCAGTAGCTTTCAGTGTCGGCGCGGCGCGCCCAGGAAAGCAGCGGACGCACGAGCTTCACCTTAGATCCTCGCTCAAGCTCTCTAACAGGCGACGTTCCACTTAATCCTTCCGCAGCGCTGCCACGCAAAAGGCGCATTAGAATTGTTTCTGCCTGATCGTCAAGAGTGTGCGCAGTCAAAACGAAGCTAGAATCATTCCTGGTGGCAGTCGTTTGCAAGAATCTGTAACGCGCTTTACGCGCTGCTTGTTCAAGGTTCGCGTCCCGTCTGGTCGCTCCTTTGATAAGCTTAACTCGACTGACTACGAAATTATGACCCAGCTCCTTAGCAAGCTGCCCCACCCATTTAGCATCTTTCCCACTCGTTTTCCGCAGGCCATGATCGAGATGAGCGACAATTAATTTCAGGCGAACCTTCTCCTTTGCGATTAATTCGTCAAGGCCCAGAAAAAGAGCAGAAGAATCGGCACCGCCCGAAACGGCCACCACAACGGTTGCTTCTGAAATGGGCAGATCTCGTCGTCGCCACTCCGCCAGCAGTTTTGTGGCGAAAGCAGAGAGTTTGAGTCTCGCCGGTTTTCTCTTTGTGGTGTTATTCGTCGTCATCTCAATCGATTGTTAATCTCATGCGCTACAGCGTCAACAATGAAAGCACCAAAGGCGCGTTATATGACATCCTGGGGCAACCGCCACAGGATCCTGGCGAAATTGCGACAACGAGCGCTGAAAGCGCGAAATAAGTTAGCAGACCTTGTTGGCCCTCCTTGTATGCGCGCCTTCAGCGCTTCTTTCGAGATCATACGTTCTCCCGCTCCCAGGGCGCTGCCCAGGCTTTGCATTTCGCGACTTTGGCGCTTCACGTTTGCCATTAGATTGCACGGTACGTGGGCAACGAAGAACCTAAACAAGCAGAGGGTTTGGAGCTTGACATTCGCTGGCCCAGACGCTACTAATTCAGGCACGCCAAGTGGACAGCAAGAACATCTAAATAGTTCTCCCGCAAAACAACTTTCGTGAGGTTCAACCGATGAAATCAAGAATGTTTCTGTGCGCGCTAATACTGGCGCTCTTTACCTTCCAATCAATGCCTGTCTCTGCGCTCGACGAAGGCATGTGGACGTTTAATAACGTACCCAGGGAAGAAATCAAACGAAAGTACGGATTTGAAATCACCGATGCGTGGATACGTAAAGTGCAGCTGGCTTCGGTTCGTTTTAATAATGGCGGTTCCGGCTCGTTCGTCTCGCCGAATGGCCTCGTGCTGACTAACTATCACATCGTCGAAGATATTGTTAACGAAGTTAGCACTCCGGAGAAGGACCTGGCGAAGGAAGGTTTCCTGGCACGCACTCGCGCCGAGGAGATTAAAGCGCCGAGCCTTGAATTGAACGTTCTCGCAAGTATCGAGGATGTCACTACGCGTGTTAACAGCTCCGTAAAGGCCGGCATGTCGGACGCCGAAGCATTTGCGGCACGGCGCGCTGAAATCTCCGCCATTGAAGGCGAGTCAACGAAAGCCACGGGCTTGCGCTCGGATGTGGTGCCGCTCTATCAAGGTGGTCAATACAATCTTTACCGCTACAAGAAGTATACCGACGTCCGTCTGGTCTTTGTGCCGGAGTTTCAAGCGGCGTTTTTCGGCGGCGATCCCGACAATTTTAACTTTCCAAGATTCAATATCGATATGTCGCTCGTTCGCGTTTATGAGAATGATCAGCCGGTGCATCCGGAGAGCTATTTGAAATGGTCGAAAACGGGTGTGAAAGACGGCGAACTGGTATTCGTCACCGGTAACCCGGGCTCAACTGCCCGCCTTGACACTGTCGCGCATCTGGAAGAATTGCGTGACACGAGCATTCCAATCGTTCTTCGTTTGTTGGAGCGGCGCGAAGCCATGTTGAAGAAATACATGGCCATGGGTGAAGAGCAGACACGGCAAGCGCAAAACGAATTGAATAGCGTGCAAAACAGTCTGAAAGTTTATCGTGGACAGATTGCGGGCTTAAAGGACAAGGCGCTCCTGGATCGCAAGTCTAAAGAGGAGGCCGCGCTGCACAAGTCTATCGCGGCAAGTCCCGAACGGCAGAAGATGTATGGCGAGGCTTGGAATGCAATTGCGAAAGCGCACCAGGGACTGCCCTCGTATATTCGAGAGAGAAGAATCTTCGATCAAGGCAGTGGCTTCAACAGCACGTTGTTCAACTACGCGCGTACGCTTGTTCGCCTGGCTGCCGAAAGTGAGAAACCAAACGCTGAACGCCTGCCAGAGTATACCGACGCTCGTCGCGCCTCGCTGGAGCTGGGTCTCTACTCGCCGGCGCCCATCCATGACGATTTCGAAAAACTGAAACTTGGCGACTCGCTCGGTTTCATGGTTGAGCTGCTGGGCGCCGATCATCCGCTAGTGAAGCAGATCCTAAACGGTAGGACGCCGGAAGAGCGCGCCAACGAATTAATTGACGGCACAAAGCTTAAAGACCCGGCCTACCGCAAAGAATTGGCAGCGGGTGGACGTCAGGCGATTGAGTCTTCAACTGATCCCATGATTGTGCTGGCACGCATCATTGACGCAAAGGCGCGCGAACTGCGGAAACGCTATGAAACTGAAGTCACCGGCGTAGAGCGGGCCAACTACTCCAAGATAGCGCGCGCCCGCTTTGATAACGAAGGAACCAAACTTTATCCCGACGCAACCTTCACGCTCCGTTTATCCTATGGCGTGATTAAGGGCTACAAGGAGAACGGCAAAAAGATTGCCCCGTTTACGACGCTCGGTGGTCTTTATAACCGTTCGGCGCAGTTCAAATCACAGTTTCCCTATAACCTGCCGCCGCGCTGGCTGGAGAAAAAGTCTTCGGTGGATCTGAGTACGCCATTTAATTTTGTTTCTACCAACGACATTATTGGCGGCAACTCCGGCTCGCCAACCATCAACAAGAACGCGGAGATGGTGGGCCTTATCTTTGATGGCAACATTCAATCGCTGGTGGGCGATTTCATTTACGATGAATCGGTCAACCGCGCCATTTCAGTCGACTCGCGCGCGATGTTGGAAGTCCTGCGAAAGGTTTTCGGCGCCAACGAGATCGTCAATGAACTGACCCGCGGGTGATTGACCTACGCGGACGATGAAGGCGTTTATCCTGGGAGCGCGGGCGTACCGCCCGCAACGCCTGGTCTTGTCAGTACCCGGAGCGTTAGCTTTCGGGGTAGTAGCCCGACCGTTAGGGAGGGCTCGCAACGCCGAAGGCGTTGAATAAAAATTCTGGAGCGCCGCGTGCCCTGTGAACAACGCCGAAGGCGTTGAATAAAATAGCCCAGGGTAAAGCGCGCTTCGCGCGACACCCTGGGATCAGAGTTAGAAAAATGTTCCTTAGCCCGCGAAGCGGGCGACAGATTGTTGTGAGGCAGAAGCCAGGGCGCAAACGGTCAGCGTCGAATGCCCGAACACCTTCTGACTAGGAGCGCGGGGTCCCCGGCGGAGCAGCTCCGCCGGGGTGCTCGTCTCGCCCGCAACGGTGCTCAACCCGCAATTGCAGAAGCGGAACTGCACGTTCAATGATTGCTTAACGCTGACTGTTGATTGCTGGCTAAATCTGCGTAATCCACGTAATCTGCGGATAGTCGCTCCTTCAACCACGTTTCGTGCTAATCTATGTCCATCCCCTAATCGCACCTGCCCTGTTATCTCACTAGCTTTTAACAGCCAACTCGGACTTCTGTGTCCGATTAGTGAGGTTAATCATGTCTTCAGCACCAGCATTAGCACCAGCACCAGCACGAACCGTTTCCAGTACATCAGCACCAACACCAGCCCCAGCCGTTTCCACTATCCTCGTTATTGAGGATTATTCGGATACTCGAGAGTTACTTTCTGGGATACTTCGATACCAGGGCTACAACGTAATCGAAGCGGAGGATGGCCTGGAAGGTTTGTTGAAAGCAATCGCGAACTATCCGGATCTCATCATCATGGATCTGGCTTTACCTGAAATGGATGGAATCCAGTTAGCGCGGCGCATTCACGGAGAGCCCAAACTCGCGCGCACTCCGATCTTTGTTGTCAGCGCTTACCTGACGGAGGAGGTCAAAGCCGATGCCCGCGCCGCCGGCTGCGTCGAAGTCTTCTCCAAACCCTTCGACGCCGACGAGTTGCTGGAAAGAATCAACGCCACTCTGGCGCGGTAACTCGTGACTGCTGACCCGCTGATAGCTGATGGCTGTTTGCTCCTCCTCACAGCACCCGAAGAAACGCCACCAGATCGCTCTTCTCCTGCGGGGCCAGGTTGAGCTCCAGCACTAGATTGAAAAATTCCACCGTGTCTTCGAGCGTGAGCAACCGTCCATCGTGCAAGTATGGCGGCGACTCTTTGATGCCTCGCAAGGGGAACGTCTTAATCGGGCCTTGCTTAGTGATCATCATGCCGCCTTCCATGCGCGGCGTGTAGAAACGCTCCACCATCAGGTCGTGCATCGTCCCGTCAGTGTAATAAGGCGGCGTGTGGCAAGCAGAGCAGTTTGCCTTGCCAAAAAACAGTTCCTCGCCGCGTATTTCCGCCGGCGTTGCTTTGTTGCGATCGAGACGGCCATAGACGTTCAGCTTGGGTGCAGGCGGAAAATCAAGCAGCTCCTGAAACTCCGCCATCGCGTGAATCTGCGAGCCACGTTCGAGAATGTTCATGCCCTTCTTCATTGCCAGCACCGGGTCGCCATCGAAGTATGCTGCGCGCTGCTCAAACTCGGTGAAGTCTTCGACGGTGCGCAGGGCGCGTTGTGAACCAAACAATCTTTGAATGTTTACGCCGCGCAACGAAGGAGTTTCAATGCGACGGCGATTCTCCTGCGGTCGTATGTCGCCCACCAGATGCGCGGCGCCGGAAGTGTGGCCGTTCACGTGACAGTCGAAGCAAGCGACACCTAGCATACCGTCTGGCCGTTCAGTCTTTCGATCGGCCGTCGCGTTGAATTGCTGTTGCGGAAACTGTGTAACGAGCAGTCGCAGCCCATCGAGCTGCTTCGGATTGAGAATGCCATTGAACAGGTCGTAGAAGTTGTTAATCGTGACGAGTTGCCCCTTCGAAACGTCGCCGAGATCGGGCCGCGTCGTCAAAAAGATCGCCGGCGGAAACTCCGGCAGGAATTGTTCAGGGATATCAAAGTCCATGTCGAAACGTTCGAGACGTGGTTGGACCTTGACGTGCATCTGCGGAAAGATCATGCCGCCCACGGGATGGTTTACATGAGGCAGCGGCAGATAGGGAAAAAGTCCTTTCGCCCGGATCTCCTCGGGCGACATGCGGCCCAGTTGCTCCCAGGTCACACTGTTTTTGAGTCGCGCCGTTGGACCAACAGAAATCGGCTTGCCGCGCGTCATCTTCACGTTGTTATCGACTCGGCGCGTTAGGTCATATCGCGCTTCGAGCAAGCGCATTGCCGCCGCCATGACGCGCGCTTTGTTTGCCTTGTCGCGCTTCATCACCACCTCAAACGGCTCTTCAATGACGGGACCAAAGGAAGACTGCTGCCCGGTTCTTTTGTCTTGATCGTTTCGGGATTGATTCTGGTGGTGCCGGGCTTGATCCTTAGCGTTGCGCTCTTCATCCTTGGCGCCCGCGTTAGTAGCGACGAGTAGCGAGGCGGCAAGCGCCAGCGCCAACGCAATTACGACCAACAATTTAATGCGAGCGATGGTTTTCATACGTGCTCCTTT
>CAAGKR010130388.1_pt1 | contig 39146 bp, 36 predicted proteins | sample 2556971 | NCBI WGS metagenome assembly CAAGKR01 (sample SAMEA5207829, study PRJEB30636) | soil metagenome | biome: forest; feature: boreal; material: soil | place: USA | collected 2011-09 | depth 1 m | reverse complement strand
TTCAAGACGGTCGCGTTCCGCGACGGCCCCGAGGGCAGACCGGTCAAGTCCCGCTTCGCCTTCGTGCGCGTGCGCTCTGCGCACCACTGGCGCCCACACGACGCACGCTGGGCGAAGGGCGGTGAGGTTCCACCGCGCGAGGAGTGGCTGATCGCCGAGTGGCCCAAGGACGCCTCCGAGCCCAGCGACTACTGGCTCTCGAACCTCCCCGCCAACACCAAGCGAGAACGCCTGGCGCGCCTGGCGCGCCTACGCCGGAAGATCGAGCTCGACTACAAGCAACTGAAGGGCGAGCTCGGCCTCGACCACTACGAGGGCCGCTCCTGGCTCGGCTGGTACCACCACACCGCCCTCGTGACCGCCGCCCACGGATTCCTCACCCTGGAGCGCCTACACCCAAAAGCCCAGCGGCCGGCCTGACACTCCCCCAGGCAGTCCTGCTGTTCCAGCCGCTCCTACGCTGCTGGACCGGCCGCTGCTCCACCTGCCACCAAAACATCGACCTCACCGACCTACACCTACCGCCCCCACAACACGAGTAAAGAGCTAACAGAGCACTATTAAGCGCCTCAAGGTGCTGTTCGAGCCGGATGGGCCGAAGCCACCTGATGCCGCGCCGGCAGAGAGTCGGGACGACATTCCGTTCTGAGTCAGCAGACCAGGCTGCCTCAAGCGCGGCCTCGTCGCTCAAAGTGCCGCCTGTGCGACGATCATGGTTCCCAACCTCATGGTAGAATTTTAGAATGAAGCTAAGACTAGATCGGCTCAAGGGGGCCACACTGCTGTGGATTCTACTCACAGTATTGGCCTTTGTGATCCTTTTCTTGCTAATGCTCTGGCTAACGTCAGCTAAGAATAACACGAGCCGTGAGAACGGTCTCTATCAGTTTATTTTTCTAGCTGTAGGAGTTGGCTTCTCATTCGTGATTGGACGTCAGTCAGCTCGTGCGGGCGCGGCTGATGTGCTTCGCCCCTACGCAAAGGCAGCGGTGCGCCGTCTTACTAACCTAGCGGCAGGTATACAGGCGTTGGGAGCTACCGTCGATGTCGAGAGTAATTATATTCAGACCCAGGCAGAGAAAGACAATGGTAAAGTTGCGATTGAGCACGTGACACATGCATACGAGTTGCTTTACATGCAAATAGAGGCACAAATTAGAACCACGACGGACGCTATGGAGGACTGGCGAGAATTTGTTCCAGATGCTGTTGAGGCGGTCGAGCGCCGAGGGCGGGTGGATAATGACTGAGGAGCCCAAAGCAATTTCTCAACGTCGGCCAGCTGAGGCGCGGGAGCCCATCGTGGGGGCAGTGGCAAAGATTCTGACCGCACGCGAGTTGGTAATCAACCGTGGGAGCAAGCATGGCGTCAAGGTTGGGATGAAGTTTCAGGTATTGGACCCAAAGGGCGAGAATATCTCCGATCCAGAGACTGGTAAGACACTAGGATCGATAGATCGTCCTAAGGTGTCTGTGGAGGTAACGACGGTAGAGGAGCAGCTGGCAGTTGCGCGCACCTTCCATTCGCGACGAGTTAATGTGGGGGGCACCGGGGGACTTGCGGGGCTTAGTGCTTTGGCGAGACAGTTTGAGCCACCAAGGTACCTCACGCGATATGACACGCTGAAGACGGAGGAGAGCACATGGGAAGACCTCGATGAGTCCGAGAGCTTTGTTAAGACCGGCGACCCAGTCCGCGAGATCATTGGTACAGAGGTGGGCGACGCACAAGATGCCGAGTGATCGCTGATCGGGATTCGACCTCAGAACCGTCGCGCTAGTGCCTGGCGCAAAGCCTCAACCCGCACCTCATGGTTATGTCTTGGTCGCCCAGTGTCCAGGCAAGCGGGCTCAAATCGCTATGCCGCGTTGCGTATCGCCTCAGCTGCCCGCCGCCGCGCGTCCCGCCCTACCGGCTCCATCAGCTACTCAAGCAGCCGCTCCAGAAGGGCGGCGGGGTTCGCAGGTTGTAGCATCGCTCCCGTTGATCGGGACTCGAACCCGGTCTTCGTTATGCGCTTTCAGCGCGACGCACGACGCGGTATCGCCCGTGCCCAACACGCTCAAACCGAGGCGCGTTGCCAACGCAGTCGGCGGCCAGGCAGTTCCTGACCGATGACCAAGACACCGACTCACCGGCCAACTTCTCGGCGGCTGCGTGTATTGCCCGAGCTTGCATCGGGCCGTCAGCAGCCTTCAAGACTTCTGTGACCGTCGCCACGAGCCACCCTCGCCGATAGGCGGGCTTGGTCGCCGGGGTGACCGCGCTCGATGGAGTGCCAGTCTTTCCGCCGGTGAGGCTTTGGACGGCACGTCTCCGCCGGTCCCGACCCGCTGGATCGAGCAGGTCATCAATGAACCCCTCGATCCAGGATCGTTTGGATAGCGTCTGCGCGGGCGCGTGGCTCGGAACCCGACCGCTCAAGCTCATCAAGCGGTATGTCCATCGCGACGATTGTCGCAGTGCTCCGCGATATCCTGAGACGACCATGGCAGCCCGCAAGATCACCGTCCCGCTGGATGAGGCGCTCGTACGCCGGGCACGGCTGGAGGATGTCAGTGGAGCGGGCAAGAGCGATGAGCAGGTAGTGGAGGACGCACTGATGGTGTTCCTCGGTCTGCGCGCTCTTGAGGACGCCCGAGCGCAGGGCGCCCTCAGCCCAAACGAGGCTGATCGTCTCGCTGTTAGTGAAGTCAAGGCCGTGCGCCGCTCGCGTCAACACGCGGCGTGATCCGTGCCGTCGTAGACACGAGCGTCCTCGTCTCGGCACTTATCGGCGATCCAGACGCCGGGTCTGGGCGACTGGTCGATGCTTGGCGTGAGCAGCGCTTCGTGCTCGTCGTCTCTCCGAACCTGCTTGCGGAGTTGAGCGAGGTGCTGGCTCGCCCGAAGCTTGAGCGGTGGGCTGGCGACGGCAGGGGGCAGGCATACGTGGAGGCATTTGCGGCGCGCAGCGAGGAGCACGTTGACCCGCCGCGATCATCTTCGGAAGGCGTACGCGACCCTGACGACGACTATCTCGTGGATCTGACGCGGGCGAGCGGGGCAGAGATCCTCGTGTCCCTCGACCGCGACCTGCTGGACGCTCAGCTCTCAGATGTCATGGTGCTAGATCCGGCCAAGTTCCTTGCTCGCTTGGTCGATGAGCAGCAGGCGCCCCAAACGGCGAACGACTGATGCCCAAAGTGCTAACAAAGTGCAAACAGACCCCACGCCATTCGGCTCTATAGCGATGAGCGCTTGGTAGAGCGATCCCCAGCAACAGAGCCAAATCACCCAACTCAACGACACCCCACACCACCCCCAAACTGGTCTACGGAACCGAAGGTCGGGAGTTCGAATCTCTCAGGGCGCGTGGAGCGATCGTACTGCTCCTGCGCGTGGCTGGAGGATCAGCGGTGCGTCAGCTCAGCGAGCGGCGCGGTCAGTTCTTCCGCTTCGCTCGTCTCGATGCCCTCGAGCCGGGTTGCGAGCAAGCTTGTCAGGATCCCGACCTTCGCGGCGAGCTTGGCGACCGGTTCCTCCATGACACCGCGGTAGAACTGGAGCTCGTGCTGGCTGGCGTTCGTGATCGAGAACGCGGTGATCAGCCCGACCGTCTCGAACAGGCGCCGGCTGCCCTTGCGCCAGTGCGCGATCAGCCCGTGGTCAGCCCAGTACCTGACCTGCCGCTCAGACATCCCCGTCAGCTGCGCGATCTCGCCGCTGCTCAGCGGGTAGCGATGACCGACCGCTGCGCTTGGGTCGAGGACGACCTGCTGCTGGCGGCGCTTCAGCCGTGGCCACAGCGCACGCACGCGCGGGTCGCGCAGCACGCGAGCCTGGTCCAGGCGCTCCCGACGCTCCGGCGAGACCTCTGCGGGGCGCATGCTCCCGCGGCGAGACGCCGGCTGCTTCACAACGCTGTTCTGCCCACCTCTGGCCATGTCATTCATCCTAGCAGAGAAACTTACAAGTGGTTGTCAGTCATCGTCGATGATCGACCAACGGCTGCCGGTGAACTGAAGGGTCGCGACGTAGATCCCCTCGATATGGACGAGCTCGAGCTTCCCCGTAGGCAGAACCCACTGATACGGGTCGTCGGTCTGCTCGAACTGCAGGTCGCCCGCTGAGCGCCGGACCGCGACCGCGTGGCTCACCTCGGCCGGCGTCGCCTCGCCCCGGAAGCAGTGGACGATGATGTCCTCGATCGTCTCTGCTCCCGATGGCGCGATGTCCGTCGCATAGATCCCGAACCCCCGCGCCACCCCCGGACCGGAGACGAAGCACCGCTCCTCAATGATCGCATCGGCCCGCGCCGCGTCCGTGTAATGGAAAAGAAACTCATCGCCGGCGCCCGCCTGAAGTTGCCCCAGTGTCACGGTCGGACCGTATAGAGGCCCTCAGATGTTCGGCTCTGCGACCTCGATCCTCGGCCGGGGAGGGGTGGGCAGAGTCCGGCTGATCGGCGAGAAGTCACTGCGTAGCGCTGGGGTCGGCCGTCAAGCGTCGAGATCGGCCGTGGGCTGGTTGTCAAGCTCAGGCGGAGGCGCCAGCAGGTACACGGCCGCGGCGATCCCGAGTACAGAACCGGCCTCCCAAAGCATGCCTGAGAGGCCCTCCGTCACGATGTCGGCCTTGATCGATCCGCTGGTGTCCCCCAGCGCGTGCGCGATGCCATAGATACGCAAACCGACGATCCCGAGGGCGGCACCCAGCAGGCAGCACACGACCAAGAATGCCGGACCGCCGACCGTCCCCTCACCCAGGTTGGGCAGCCGACGAGCTGATGTCACCACGCCTGCCGACACGCAGGTGAGGAAGACCAGGATGGGAACGAGCACCGGTGAATAATGATTGAGGCTTCGGAGGGTTAGAGAGGCCGCGACAGCTACGTGAGGAGCATCCGGGGGCGCCGGAGTTTTGAGGGATCGAGGCGGTGTCGGGACGCCCGTCGCATCCCGTGGGTACCACTGTCCCGCCGCCCCACGGCCAGTCAACGCTACGGTATTACTTGCTAGTCTTACGCTAATGAGAGTGACGCAGAAGGGGCAGGTAACGATCCCGCTCGATGTCCGTCGAGCACTCGGCATCCATCCCGGTAGCGATGTCGAGTTCGAGCTCGACGAGCGGGGCGCACGGATGCTCGTCGACCGCGAACGTGTCGCCGGCGAGATCGCGCGGATGCGTGGCGCCGGCGATGTCGAGCTGACGACAGACGAAATACTCGCCCTGACCCGCCGGTGAGCTCAGCCGCGGGGACGTTCATCGACAGCAGTGTTCTGCTCGACGTCTTCACCGAGGACCCACGCTGGGGGGCCTGGTCGGAAGCCCAGCTGACGAAGGCAGCACAGAGCGGTGCGATCGTCCTCAACGCCGTCGTGCTGGCCGAGATCGCGCCACGGTTCTCTCGCGTCGAGACGCTCCGCTCGGCGCTGCCGTCGATGGCGGTCATCGAGGAGATCCCTCCCGCCGCGGCGTTTCTCGCCGGTCACGCCCATGCCAACTACCGTCGCGCTGGAGGGACACGCGAGGCGATCCTCCCCGACTTCTTGATCGGCGCCCATGCCGCCGTCACCGGTCGTCCGCTCCTCACGCGCGACCCGCGCCGCGTCGCCACCCACATCCCCGGCGCCTCGCTTATCGCCCCCGACGAGTCGGCTTAGATCCAGGCCGTCTTACTTCATGCACACATCCGCTCCTGATTGGGAGCAGCGACGGACGAAGATACCGATGCCAAAGCGCACGCGGGCCCTGGCGCGGCGGTAGATGTGGGTATATGACGCGAAACCCTTCATATCCACTGGCTACAGCGGCGGGACCTGGTTGTTGACCTGTGTTCCGTGGTACAGGTGGTCGTGGTCCTTGCAGGAGGCCGGGAAGCTGAATTGGACGCTATCGCTGCGCACACCGTTGTAGCTCGCGAACAAGGTCGCGTGTCCGATGGTTCCGACTTTACATACCGGATCGTTGCTGGCTCGCACGCGGACCCTGATCTTCATGATGTTCCCGGGGAATCCCCACATCATCGCGTAGTGCGATTGGTAGACGAGGTGGTGTTCGACCGTCATAGCGATCGAACGAGTTGGCTGGTTTCGGACGTGGTCTTCCTGACAGAGGATCCCGGACACGGTGTGCGCTTCCAGATTGATTTCGCCGTGGCCGCGGGCGAAGCTGCCGCTCGCCGCCCTGACCGGTGCACCTGTGTGGAAGCCCCACGGCGGAATCCCGTAGACGATTGGGATCTCCCCGCAGCCGGGCGAATACCCGGCGGCCCGACCGACAATGCCGGTGAACGCAAGCAACGATGTGAGCACCACAAACACGAGTCCAATACGTCGCATGATCTCCTCGTTCAACATACCTGCCAATTGGAAGGATCCTAGTCAGGGTCTATCGGATCGCAAGCGGCTTGGGCTAAAGCGTCAAACGAGATAATCGGCGGAATGTGGAGTGGACGCGCTTTGGCGTCGACTCCGAGACTGCTGCGTTGGGCGACGACCGGACGACCTGTGGCTCGCGACACGCGTACTCGCCTGCGTGGCTGTTTGGCTTGCCGTGATCTTTACGTTGGTCGGCAACTCACAGCTTGCTCGCGCTTGTTGGGTGGGCGGCCGGGAATAGCTCGTTTTGTGAACGCCTCACGACTCTGGAAAGCTGGTGGGGTGCGTGTGCTGGTCATCGAGGATGAACTTGAGATGGGTTCGCTGTTGCAGCGGGGCCTTCGTGCGGAGGGAATGCTCGTCGATCTCGTCTCTACGGGGGAGGACGGGGTCTGGCGAGCTACCGCGATCGACTACGAGGCGATCGCTCTCGACGTGACGCTCCCGGGGATCGACGGCTTTGAGGCGTGCCGGCGGCTGCGGGCCGCGGGGACGGCTACGCCGGTGCTGATGTTGACCGCCCGTGACGCTGTCGGCGACCGAGTCCACGGGCTCAACGGCGGGGCGGATGACTACTTGGTCAAGCCTTTCGCGTTCGAGGAGCTCGTCGCCCGGTTGCGGGCGCTCGCCCGCAGGGGTCCGGTGACGCGCCCGACGCAGCTGGTGGTTGGTGACCTGCGGCTGGATCACGCGGCCCAGCGGGTTTGGCGTGGGGAGACCGAGCTTGATCTGTCGGCGCGTGAGTTCATGGTATTGGCGGCGTTTATGAGCCGGCCCGGCGAGGTGTTCTCGCGGTTGGAGCGCGGTCGCCGCTGTCCTTCCCCGCGCCAAGCTCGTACCGCCCAGTGTGTTCGCAGCGCCGGGGGCGGGCGTCACCCAGGTGCTCGACGGGCATGGCAGGCTACTGGCGAGTGACGCGGGCGATCGATCGCCGCTGCTCTCTGCGTCCGAGGCCACAGCAGCAGAGCACGGCATTGTGACGCTCAATCTGCGACTGCCAGGTTCCAGTGAGCATTCGCGGATTCTTGCCAGGGCAGCGTCGCTCGGAGGCCGTCGGGTGGTGATCGTCGTGGCCGGCTCCCTCAGAGATCGAGAGGCCGCGCTTGACTCCCTCAGGGCGCTGCTGAAGATCGGTGGTCCGATCGCGCTGTTGCTGGCGGCGGCGGCGGCGGGCTACCTGGTGGCCGGCGCGGCGCTGCGCCCGGTGGAGGCGATGCCGGCGCCAGGCGGCGGCGATCACCGATTCCGAGCCCGGACGTCGGCTGCCGATACCCGACGGTGGCGATGAGCTTGGCCGCCTTGGAGAGACGCTGAACGCGATGCTCGGACGACTCGAGGATGCCTTGGAGCGTGAGCGTGCGTTCGTCGCCGATGCCAGCCACGAGTTGCGAACCCCGTTGGCGTTGCTGCGCACGGAGCTGGAGCGCACCTGCGGCGTCCATTCGTATCGACCTGATTGATCCAGATGCGATGGAGCTCTGGCGCACAGTTGTCAAGATCGCCGAAGTCTTTGGGAGAGATCGTCGCTGGTGTCTCGTTGGCGGACTTATCCCCATAAAGCGGATCGGGATCGACTAGCTTTCTCAAGCGCTAAGCCGTTGCCCAGGGCGTTGATGAGCATTCCCACGAGTTCGCCGGCCGGCGAACTCGGTGAGTAGCCCTGCCGCTCCGCGCCCTCCACGGCGAGCCGGGCACTGGCCGAGCGAAGTGCCCCGAACCGTCCAGCCAAGCGCTCGCGAAGCGCCGGTTCGCGGATCGCATAAGCCCAGAACTCGATCAGCAGAGCGTGCATGTATCGTCGGTTGCGGTGCGTCTGAACCACGTCACGCTCGCGGCCAAGGATGTCGAGTCCTCGGCTCGCTTTTATGCTCGCTTGGGACTAACTCGGATCGTCGAGGACTACCCGAACTACGCGCGCTTGCTCGCTCCGCGGGGAGACACCACGCTGTCGCTCTACCCGGCGGCGAATCTGGCATCGGAGCCGAGCACGAGCATCCACTTCGAGGTTGACGATGTTGACCGTACGGTCGAGGATCTCAAGCGAGCGGGGTTCAGGTTCGAGTGCGATGCGGTCGATCAGCCGTATCTATGGCGTGAGGCGATTTTGCTCGATCCCGACGGACACCGCGTGTTCATCTACCACGCCGGCAAGAACCGCCTCGATCCGCCTTGGCGTGTACGTGCGAACGCGGTCGACGTGGGTGAGACGACAAGGCATCGTGCGACTGTCATCTGGCGGGGAGACCAGCAGGATCTGCGCGCGTATGAGGTCCAGTTGGCAGGTCAGACGCTCAAGGGCTCGTGTGCGCCGGCGCTGGGTGGCGATCCCGAGAAGGCCGATCCGGAGGAGCTGTTCGTCGCGGCGCTGTCGGCGTGTCACATGTTGTGGTTCCTGGATTTCGCTCGCCGCGAGCGTCTACGAGTCACCTCATATGAGGATCGGCCCGAGGGAACGATGGACGGTGAGAAGTTCGTCGAGGTGGTACTCCGTCCTCGCGCCAGATTCGTCACGGACGTCTCCCCGGAGGTGATGGAGCGGCTTCACGAGAGGGCACACAACGCTTGCTTTATCGCCAAGTCCGTCACTTGTCAGGTGAGAGCGATTGCCGAGTGACGCGCTCGGATCCATTGCACTCTGCACTCAGACGCTCGCCGGTGTAGCGTATGCCTATGTCCTCCGATTGGCGGGCGCTCAGCTACGAAGCGTGGCATGAGACGTGCGACACGCTCCACGCGCACACGCAGGTCCTCGGCAAGCTGGCGGTTGCGCTTGCCCCCCCCGAGCCGCAACTCCAGCACGCGGCGCTGCGGCTGAGCGCGCGAGGTTGGGAGACGCTTGCACTACCCGCCCCCGACGGCTCCGGGGCGCTCGTGGTCACACTCGACCTACATGTCCACGAGGTGGTTGTCGAGCACAGCGACGGGCGTGCGCTGCGTACGCCGCTTGCTCCCGACCGGCCCGTTGGCGAGGTCACGCGCGAGTTGTTGGCCGCGGTTCGCACGCTCGCCGGACCCGTCGAGATCGACCCGACGCCACAGGAGGTCTCCTGGAGCGTGCCCCTTGACGAGGATGACGAGCACACCCGCTATGACCCAGCTCAGGTGAGCGCCTACTTCGGGGCGGCGACCCAGGCCGCGCTCGTGCTCGCGGCCTTCCGCGCTCCCTATCGCGGCCGCTCGACGCCCGTCAACGCCTGGTGGGGCTCGTTCGACCTCGCGGTCAACCTCTTCTCGGGGCTGCCCGCCGATCCACCGTCGAAGGACTTCATCATGCGCAACGCCATGGATGCGCAGGAGGTTGCCGTGGGATGGTGGCCCGGAGACGCTCGCTACGAACGTCCAGCTTTCTATGCCTATGCGCACCCGGCGCCCGACGGGTTCGCATCGGCCACGCTCGCGCCTCCCGCCGCCCGCTGGGAGCAGGCGCTCGGCGAGTATGTGCTCGACTGGGACGACGCTCGCGCAAGCGCCGACCCGCACGCCTTCGCACTCGACTTCGCCCGCTCGGCCTTTCGCCACGCGTGTCTCGTATGCCAGTGGGACACGGCGCTCGGCGCGAGCGCCGAAGGCATGCCGCCGCCCGTGGCCTGATTACTCCGCTTCGATCTGTCCCCGAAACCACTCCGAGGGCTCGACGCTCGCTCCCTCAGCGTGCACGCGGTCCGATAGCCAGTGATCGGAGGTCACCACGCGCACGAGCCCCGGCTCGGCCTCGGCCTTCAGCAGCCGCACGATCTCGTCGTCAGCCGAGTCGCGCCGCGGCCTGGGGGCGTGCGTGACCGCGATCACGGTCGAGCGGATCGGCGGTCTTGGCGGCTGCTCGAACACGACCGTGACGTCCTCGCCGCCGTAGGCCGCCCAGCGCTCGAGCATGTGCACGAGCCGCACCATCGCCCCGTGGCGATCCTCCCACCAGCCGTCGGGCTTGGTCCCGATCACGTTCATGCCGTCCACCAGCCATCGCATCACGCGGCAGCCTATGACGCGGCGCCCTCAGCGTGCGCTGTGCGCTGCAAAAACTCACCTCTGCGCGCTCCACGGAGTTCATTGCGCCCCTCTACTCTCGCGTTCGAGTCGAGCGGCGCCGACAGAGCAGACCACGATGCTGAGCAGCGCGGCCACGACGATCGCCGCCGCCTGAGGCGGCGTGAGCACATGCGCGGGCAACCCAAGCGCGACCAGCGCCGCCGGCACGCCGAGTTGGGCCGAGGCCACCATGCCCGCCGCAGGCGGCTGGCGTACGATCCTCGCGGCAACCACGTGCACGATCAGGTTGAGCGCCACGATCGCCGCCGCCAGCCCGATCAGCGCCGGATCGGAGAACAGGCCGCGCATGTCGAGTCGTGCGCCGAGCACGACGAAGAACAGCGGGATGAAGAAGCCGCCGGCGATCCCGAGCACCTCGTTCGATAGGCGTTTCGGTCCTCCGATCGAGGCCACCATCAGCCCGGCTCCGAAGCCGGCGATCAGCAGGCTCGCGCCGCTGCGCTCGGTCAGCCACGCCAGCCCGAACAGCACGATCAGGGCCATGCGCAGATCCACCGCCCACCCGCGGCGCTTGCCGAGCGCTCTCAGCTCGTGCACCTCGTGGCGGTGGCGCAGCGCCCGTGCGGCGACCAACATCGCGATCACGCTGACCGCCACGATCGCGCTGCCCAGCACGATCCGTCCGGCGCGTGTCGGCGCGAGCACGAGCGGCACGGTCACCATCGCGCCGATGTCCGCCACCGTCACCTGCGCCATCACCGCGAGCGCGTCGGGCCCCTTCAACCCGCGTTCCTGGAGGATCGGCAGCACAACGGCGGCCGAACCGGAGGCGATCAGCACGGCGTACACGGCCGCGTGGCCAGCTCCTGCGATCTTCGAGAGCACGAGGCCTGCGCCGACCGCGATCGCGGCGACGATCAGCGCGGTCGTGGCACCCCTGCCCAGCGATGCCCGCAGGCCCTCTTGGCGCAGCGGGACGCTCATGCCCACCGCGAACATCAGCATCGCAAACCCGATTTCCGAGAGGAATGTGAGCGTCGGATCGCTCGGGTCGATCGCATGGATGCCCGTTTTCCCGAGCAGTATCCCCGCCAGCAGCTCCCCGACCACGACCGGCACGGCGCCCTTGCCGCCGGCCGCCAGCAGCGGCCCGGCCAGGCCGCACAGGCCGATCAGGGCAAGCGTTCCAAAGCTCATCGGCCGCATTCTCCCCGCTCCCCCGGACTGCGACCGCCACGGCTTGCGGGACTGAGACCGCATCGATCCGGGTAGATGGGAGTTGTCTACATAGACACTGCTTGCTACACAGGCGCTCGGCTTCGGGCCCGCATTACGAGGAGGACGGCATGATGTTGAGGTTTCGGGGTTGGCTTTTGGGGATGGTCGCTTGCGCGGCGGCGGTCGCCTGCGGGGCTGTTGTGCCGGCGGCTCAGGCGGCCGTGCCGTTCGGGGTCGAAAAGCTCGTGGCCGCCAATTGCAAGGCCGGTTATGAAACGTGCGTCGAACAAGCGATCGGGCCATACTCGGTGCCAAAGGAACCCACGCTGGCCGAAGCCAAGGCAGGCGGCTATACCCAGGCGGCCGGGCACCCGGCCTTTGGCGTCACGGCCTTCCAGGTCAACATCGAAGGCGCAATCCCGGAAGCCACGCCGGCGGGCATCACGACGGTCGGTCCGGTCACGCACGTTCGCACTGACGTAGCCCCCGGTGTGAGCACGAGCCCCGAGGCGATCAAGAAGTGCACCATGACAGAATTCGAAGGTCACGAAGTAGCCCCGGGCGTATTCACAAAACCGGAATGCAGTACGGAAACTGAAATAGGGGTCAACAAGGTGATCGTCTACCTTGGTCCCTCGATCAAACCGAAAGACGCGCCCTTGGAAGGCAAGGTCTACAACGTCGTACAGCCGAATGGCCTTTCGTCCCTGTTTGCGGTAGCGCTCGACCTGACAAATGTGGGGCATTCTGGCGTGTTCGCGCATACTTTGATCGAAGGCCATGTCGAATGGGGCACCAACTATCACGACTACTACGAAATTAAGGTCTCTCCAGCGATCCCGCTGATCGCCTCGCGGTTGAGCCTCATCGGCGATAAGGGCAACACCAGCAACGGCGGGTTCATCACGAACCCGAGCAACTGCGCCGGTCCGGGCCCCTTCACCACCAACACGGTCACGCTCGAATCGCAGGCGGGCCAGAAGGGCGCACGTGAATACACCACCCCGATCGGCGTCGAAGGGTGTCTCGGTGGAGGCGAATTCAAAATACCTCCGTTTGAACCGGGATTCAAATTGAGCACGGAAACGCTGCAGTCCGACCAACCGACCGGAGTCACGGCCGAAACTACGCTGGCCCACGATCCGAGTCCGACCGCGCTCGACAACTCGCAACTCAAGACGGCCACGATCAAGCTGCCGGAAGGCATGACGCTCAGCCCCTCGGCCGCCAAGGAACTCGCGGCGTGCAGCTTGGCGCAGTTCAACATCGCCACCAGAAACGCGGTCGGCTGCCCGGCCGGCTCGCAGATCGGCACGGCCACGCTCACCGTGCCCCAACTGCCTTCCAATGAACCGCTGCAGGGCGCGCTCTACCTGGGCGGCGGGCCGACGGTCACGGGACCGCCCTATGAAATGTACGTCGACGCCGAGTCGGCTCGCTACGGCGTGTCGGTGCGACTGCGCGGCATCGTCAAGCCCGATCCGGTGACGGGTCAACTGACGACCGAATTCACCGACAACCCCGAACAGCCGGTGCATACCCCGCATCTGCCCGAACAGCCGTTCACCAACCTGACGCTCAAATTCAACGGTGGGCCGACGGCGCCGCTCGCCAACCCGCTCGCGTGCGGACCCGCCACGATGACGGCGAGCTTCGTGCCGTACACCGGGACACCGACCGTCTCGCTGGTCTCGGCGTTCACGGTCGGAAGCGAAAAGGGTGGCGGGACGTGTCTGGCGCCGTTGCCGTTCTCGCTCGCCCAGAGCACTGAAAACGTGCCCACGGGCGGCGGGCAGGCGAGCAACTTCACCCTGCACCTCCAGCGCTCCGACGGCCAGCAGTACCTGTCGAGCGTCAGCGCCGCGCTGCCGCCCGGTCTCCTCGGCAAGATCCCGGTCGTTCCGCTGTGCCCCGAACCGGCCGCGAGCACGGGCGCTTGCCCGGCGGCGAGCCAGATCGGCAAGGTCGCGACCGTCGTCGGCTCCGGCGCGGCCGCGGTGTCCTTCACGGGCAACGTCTACCTGACAGGTCCCACCGGCAAAGCCCCGTACGGGATGACGATGGTGGTGAACGCCGCGATTGGATCGTTCAGCCTCGGCAATGTGATCGCCCGCGCCGGGATCGAAGTCGATCCGCGCACGGCGCGAGTGACGGTGGCCGGCAATGTGCCGACTATCTTTGCGGGCATCCCCCTGCGCCTGAAAACGCTGACGGTCGCCATCAACCGGCAGGGCTTCCTCGCGAACCCCACCAACTGTGGCGCGCTCGCGACCAATACGACGCTCGGCTCGACCTTGGGCGCTACGCAGGCGATCGCGACGGGCTTCCAGGCGACGAACTGCAGCGCTTTGGCATTCAAACCGAAATTCGGAGCGACCTCGAACGCGAAAACCTCGCGGGCCAACGGCGCCGCTCTGGTCACCCACATCAACTATCCGAGTGGGACCCAGGCGAACATCAGGTCGGTCTTGGTGCGCGTGCCCAAGCAGCTGCCCTCGCGCCTGACTACCTTGAAAAACGCTTGCCTGGCGGCGATCTTCAAGGCCAACCCGAGCTCGTGTCCGGCCAAGTCGCGTGTGGGCACGGCGAGAATCAAAACACCGGTCCTACCAGGTCAATTGATCGGGCCGGCCTACTTCGTCTCCCACGGCGGAGCGGCCTTCCCCGATCTCGACCTGGTGCTCAGCGGCGACGGCGTCACGGTGATCCTGGAAGGCAACACGAACATCAAAAATGGCTTCACCACGACCAACTTCCCCGCCGCGCCCGACGCGCCGTTCACGGGCTTCGAACTGAACCTGCCCTCCGGCCCGAACTCGGCGGTCGCCGCGGTCGGCAATCTGTGCAAGCAGTCCTTGATCATGCCCACCACGATCACCGCTCAGAACGGCAAGGTCATCAAACAGAACACGGTCGTGATGGTGCAGAATTGTCCGGTGACGGTCCTCGCCTCGCACGCGAAAGGCAACCACGCGGTCGTCACCGTCAAGGCGCCCGCCGCGGGCCGGGTCAGCGGCGGGGGATCGCATCTCAAAACGATCTACATGCATATCGGCAAAGCGCAAAAGGTCACGCTCGAAGTGCCGCTCACGAGCGGGCGCCGTCCGCTCACCGTGCGCGTGCGCATCGGCTTCGTGCCCAAGTCCAAAAAGGAAAAAGCCTCGGTTGCCTACGCGACCGTGCGATTCAGGTAGGCGGCCTATGAGTCTCATTGTGCGCAGCCTGATTGTCGGGGTGCTCGCGTGCGCGATGGCGGTGCTCTCGACGTCCTCCGCCTGGGCCGCGTTCGGCGTCGAAGAACACACTTCGAAGCGGACACCTGCATGAGCTCCTCGTGCACGTACTCGAGCCCTCATGGAGCCTTCTTCACACAGGCGGCCGGGCATCCGCCCGACGGGATCACATCATTTGAATTCAACTCCGAACCAAAGCCTCTCGGCAACGAGCCGATCGGCAATGTCAAGAACGTCCGAGTCGACATTGCCCCCGGCCTGGCGGCCAATCCCGAGGCGCTGCCGAAGTGTCTCGTAGGCAGGTTTGAAAAAGATGAATGCGAAGCGGTCACGCAGGTGGGAACTAACGAACTGATCGTCTTCGTCCCGCCACTCGGACCAGATGTTCCCATCACCGGTACGGTGTACAATCTCGAACAGCCCGCAGGGGTCCCTCTGGAGTTCGGTATCCACGTCGCGCCGGCGGGTCCACTCGTCGTGAACGAACACATCTACCTGGTAGGACACCTGGACTGGAGCGGCGACTACCACGAGTACTTCGAAATCAACAACATCTCGAAGGCGGTTTCCGTGTTGAAGTCAAAGTTGGTCTTCTTTGGCACCGCCGGAACCGGGTTCCTGACGCTGCCGAGCGAATGCTCAGCGACCAGCACCTCTCACCTGCGGGTCGAATCGTACAATGGCGAGGTATCTGAAACCAACACTCATACTCCTGTAGGGGTGGAAGGCTGCACGAGCGTCCCGTTCGCTCCGTTGGTCAAGGTTGTGCCTGGAACCAAGCAGTCGGATCAACCGGATGGCGCGACGGTCAAAGTCGAAGTTCCGCAGAGCAACACCGCTACGGAAATCAACTCCTCGGACCTCAGGACCGCGGTGGTCACACTGCCGGAAGGCATGACGCTCAATCCCTCCGCTGCCAACGGATTGACCGCATGCAGCAATGCCCAGATCGGGATCAAAACCACCAACGCGGTGGCATGTCCGCCCACGTCGAAGATCGGGACGGTGGCGGTCGAAACGCCCGACCTTCCTCGGCAGTCTCTCGTCGGGAATCTATATCTCGGTGAACCGCTGAGCTCCGACCCGGCCTCTGGACAGGAGTACCGGATCTTCATCGACGCCGAGTCCCCCCGCTACGGGATCTCGGTCCGGATCGAAGGCCACGTGAGCGCAGATCCCAGCACCGGGAGGCTGACAACGACATTCTCTAAAAACCCACAGCTACCGTTCAGCGATCTGGTCCTTACATTTGAAGGGGGAGCGAGGGCGCCACTTGCCAACCCGCTCGTGTGCGGTCCCGCGACGACCAATGCGAGCCTCACTCCCTACAGTGGCAACGCGGCCGCCAATCCGTTCATGGCGTTCACCGTGGACTTCGACGGCAAGGGTGGCGCCTGTCCATCGTCGCTTCCGTTCGCGCTCAGCCAGAGCGCCACGACAACGCCGGCGAGCGGCGGCGCCAACACCAGCCTCGCCTTCAATCTTGGGCGCAACGAAGGCGAGCAGTACCTGTCCAAGCTGACCACTGTTCTGCCCCCCGGCTTGGTCGGCAAGGTTCCGTCGGTCCCCCTCTGCGGGGAACCGCAGGCCGCAAGAGGGGAATGCACGTCTGCCAGCCAGATCGGCACCGGCACCGTCTCGCTGGGCTCAGGCGCCACGCCGCTGACGCTCAGCGGGAGCGCATACCTCACCGGACCCTACGGGGGCGCCCCCTACGGGCTGTCGGTGGTGGTCCCGGCTGAAAAAGTCGGGCCGTTCAACTACGGCAGGATCGTTACGCGAGCGAGCATCGACGTCGACCCACTCACCGCCCGAATCGTCGTCACGAGCCGGCTGCCCACGATCGTCGGCGGAGCTCCGTTGCGCTTGCGGACGCTCAGCGTGAACGTAAATCGCCCCAACTTCACGATCAACCCCACCAACTGCGCCGCGCTCACGACCAATACCACGCTGACCTCGACCTTCGGGACGACGCAGGCTCTGGCGAGCCCATTCCAAGCCACGGGTTGCAGCGGGCTCGCCTTCGCTCCGAAGTTCGCGGCTTCCTCCAATGCGAGGACCTCGCGAGCCAACGGGGCGATCCTAGTGGTCAAGGTCGCCTACCCGGCCGGCTCTCAGGCGAACATCAAGTCGGTGCTCGTCGCCCTTCCCAAGCAACTCCCTTCGCGTCTCAGCACGCTCAAAAACGCATGTCCTGAGGCTACCTTCACCGCCAGCCCCTCGGCTTGCCCAGCGTTGTCGAGCGTCGGGACCGTCACCGTCTCGACACCGGTGCTGCCGGACAAGCTCACCGGCCAAGCGGTTTTCGTGTCTCACGGCGGCGCCGCCTTCCCGGACCTCGACCTCGTCCTCAAAGGCGACGGCGTAACCATAATCCTCGTGGGCAACACGAACATCGGCAAAGGGATAACCACTTCCAGCTATGCGTCTCTGCCGGACGTCCCGATCTCGAAGTTTGAAGTGAGGCTGCCGACAAGCAAGAACTCGGTTCTCAGTGCGGTCGGGAGCCTGTGCAAGAAGCCACTGGCGATGCCCACCACGATCACGGCCCAGAACGGCAAGGCGATCAAGCAGAACACGAAGATCTCCGTGGGCGACTGCCCGATCGCGGTTCTCTCACACAGTGTGCGCGGACATAGGGCGGTCATCACTGTCAAGGTCCCCGCGGCCGGACGTGTCAGCGCCGGCGGCAAGGATCTGCAAGTGCGCTACAGGCACCCCCGTAAAGGCCAGACCGTGAGGATCGAAGTACCGTTGTCGAGCGCCGGCCTCAGAGCGCTTGCCGGGCATCGCCACGGGCTTGAGGTGCGCGTGCATCTCGGCTTCTTGCCGAAGGCGAAGAAAAGTGCGAGGTCGGCGGCCTCTGTGACGGTCAGATTCGGGTGAGGCCGAGACTCTTCGGTTCTTTTCGCGCAAATCGTCGCGCCGGCTCGCTAAATTGAGTGGATGGGCATCGCCTCCGCCATCGGCAGCGCGCACGAGGTCGACCTCGCCCCCGTGCTTGCGGGCGTGCGGCGACTCACGCTGCTGGCCGACTCCGCCGAGGACAGCGAGGCTGTCTACGCGGGGCTTGCCCGTGAGCTGATCGCCGTGATGGGCGCCGAGGAGGTCCACATACACCGCCTCGGGCCGCCCAACGAGGAGGAGCGGGTGGTCGTATACCTGCTGGAGGGCGACGGCCGTATCGGTTATCTACAGCCCTTCGAGGAGCGTCCCCCCGGCGTCAGTTGGGTGGCTGCCACAGGTCGCAGCTTCCTCGCGGTCGGCCCCCGCGAGCTCATCGCAAGCGTTCCGCGTCTGTCGATCACAGCGCCTGTCTCTGGCGGCACTGACGGCTGTGCGCTGCTCACCCCCGTGTCCCTCGCCGGTCAGGTCGAGGCGGTCGCGGTGCTCGTGCGGCGCGAGTCCGAGCCCTACGATGAGCGCTCGATCGAGGAGGCGAGCACGCTCGTCGACCAGGCCGCCACAGTGCTCGCGCTCGTGCTCGCGCGCGCCGAGGCGGGCACCGACCCCGTTGCCGGCTGCCTCAACCACCGTGCCATGCGTCGACGGCTGCGCGAGGAGATCGGTCGCGCGGAGCGCTCGGGCGGCAGGCTCTCGTGTGCGATCGTCGACCTAGACGACTTCAAGCTCGTCAACGACCGCTACGGCCACCAGGCGGGCGACTCGATCCTGCGCCAGGTCGCTCAGTCCCTGACCGGAGAGTTCCGAGGGTTCGATCGCGTGGCGCGCTACGGCGGAGACGAGTTCGTCGTGATCCTCCCCAACGCCGACATCGAGAGCGCGGTCGCCGCCGCCGGACGAGCGCTCGAGCGCATGCGCGGGGTTCTGCTCCCGGATGGCTCGAGCGGCGTGTTTGCGTCGATGGGCGTCGCTGAGTGGCGGGCTCCGATGACCGAGCAGGAACTGTTGGAGGTCTGCGACGCGGCGCTCCTACAGGGTAAGCGCGACGGCAAGGGCAGCGTCACCGGAGCCGTCTCCATGCAGCCCGAACAACCGCACACCTCCCTCCGTTGAGTCGCCTGCGGCTCGCGGCCCGCTCTGCGAGACTGGAAGCACCGCCGCAAACCCCCTGAGACTGCCTGGAGAAGCCTATGTCGGAGAACAGTTTTGGCGCACAACGCACGCTCGAGGTGGGGGGGCGCGAGTACGAGATGTTCAGGCTCGACGCGCTCCAGGAGCGCTTCGATGTGGCACGACTCCCCTTCTCGTTGAAGGTCTTGCTCGAGAACCTGTTGCGCACCGAGGGCAACGGATCGGTGTCGGGCGCGGACATCGAGGCGCTCGCGAGTTGGGATGCCCATGCGCAGCCGAGCAAGGAGATCGCCTTCACTCCGGCCCGGGTTCTGATGCAGGACTTCACGGGGGTCCCTGCCGTGGTCGACCTCGCGGCGATGCGCGACGCGATGGCCGCGCTCGGCGGCGATCCCCTTGCGATCGAGCCGCTCGTGCCCGCCGAGCTCGTGATCGACCACTCCGTCCAGGTCGACGCATTCGCCTCGCGTGACGCCTTCAAGATCAACGCCGAGCGCGAGTTCGAGCGCAACCAGGAGCGCTACCGCTTCCTGCGCTGGGGCCAGGAGGCGTTCGACGCGTTCAAGGTCGTGCCGCCCGACACAGGGATTGTGCATCAGGTCAACCTCGAGTACCTCGCGCGCGTCGTGTTCTCGACCGAGGCGGGGGCCCCCGGCTCGGCCCAGAGGGCTCCCGTCTCCGCCCAGAGGCCCTCCGGCTCCGCCTCGAGGCCCCCCGGCTCCGCGCAGGGCGCCGGCGGCTCCACGCGCGTGGGAGGCGAACATCCTCTTCTGGCCTACCCGGACACGCTCGTGGGCACCGACTCGCACACAACGATGGTCAACGGGCTCGGCGTGCTCGGCTGGGGCGTCGGAGGAATCGAGGCCGAGGCGGCGATGCTGGGCCAGCCGATGTCGATGCTGATCCCGCGCGTGCTCGGCTTCAGGCTGCACGGAGAGCTGCCAGAGGGCGCCACCGCCACCGACCTCGTCCTGACCGTGACCGAGATGCTGCGCGAGCGTGGCGTTGTGGGCATGTTCGTCGAGTTCTACGGCGCAGGTCTTGCGGGCCTGCCGCTCGCCGACCGCGCCACTATCGGCAACATGTCACCCGAGTTCGGCTCGACCTGCGCGATCTTTCCGGTCGACGCGGAGACGCTGCGCTATCTCGAATTCTCGGGTCGCTCCCGTGAGCAGATCGAGCTCGTGGAGGCCTACTGTCGCGAGCAGGGCATGTGGCACGACGAGCACTCCGAGGAGCCCACGTTCTCCGATCTCATCGAGCTTGACCTGGGCGAGATCGTGCCGAGCATCGCTGGGCCCAAGCGCCCGCAGGACAGAGTCGCCCTCAGTCGCTCGCGGGAGGCGTTCCGGGAAGTGTTGGGTGGGTACGTGCCCGACTCGAACGGCGATGACGACGCCCTCGGGGAGACCTTCCCCGCGAGCGACCCCACCGCCTCGCAGGCGCCCTCCAACGGCGAAGGGGCACGCGACGCGCATGCCGGCCCGCACGGAGGCGCGGGCGGGGGGGGCGAGCAGGCCGGCGCTGGTATCGCCGAGGAGGTTGCCCCCCACGCAGGCGTGGGGCACGCCGTCGGGGGCGAGCAGGCCGGCGCTGTGGGTGGTGTCGTCGAGGAGGCGGCCCCCCACGCGCGCGTGGGGCACACCGTTTTGCAAGACCCCGCACCGAGCCCTCACCTTGGGCTGACCCACGGCGACGTGGTGATCGCGGCGATCACCAGCTGCACCAACACGTCCAACCCGTCAGTGATGATCGGGGCGGGGATTCTTGCCCGTAACGCCCTGGCCCGCGGGCTACAGAGCAAGCCATGGGTGAAGACCTCGCTCGCACCTGGCTCGAAGGTGGTAACCGAATACCTCGAGGAGGCCGGTCTCACCGAGTCGCTGGAGCAACTCGGGTTCAACCTTGTCGGCTATGGGTGCACGACTTGCATCGGCAACTCGGGGCCGCTATCGGAGGAGATCTCCGAGGAGATTCAGCGCAACGACATCGCTGCCGTGTCGGTGCTCTCTGGCAACCGCAACTTCGAGGGACGCATCAACCCGGACGTGAAGATGAACTATCTCGCCTCGCCGCCGTTGGTCGTCGCCTACGCACTGGCCGGCACGATGGACATCGACCTGATCGGCGACCCGCTCGGCCGGGACGAATCCGGCGGCGATGTCTACCTGCGCGACATCTGGCCGTCCGCACGCGAGATCGCCGAGACGATCGAGCACGCGGTCCAGTCGGACATGTTCCGCAAGAGCTACGCCGAGGTGTTCGACGGCGACGAGCGCTGGCGCTCGCTCGAGGTGCCCACCGGAGAGCGCTTCGCTTGGGAGACGGACTCCACCTATGTGCGTCTGCCTCCCTACTTCGAGGGGATGCCGCCACAGCCTGAGCCGGTGTGCGACATCGAGGGCGCGCGTGTGCTGGCATTGCTTGGGGACAGCGTCACCACAGACCACATCTCGCCGGCCGGTGCGATCAAGCGCGACAGCCCGGCTGGGGCCTATCTCCAAGAGCACGGTGTATCGCCGCGCGACTTCAACTCGTATGGCTCCAGGCGCGGCAACCACGAGGTGATGATCAGGGGCACGTTTGCCAACATCCGCTTGCGCAACCAGCTCGCGCCAGGAACCGAAGGTGGGATGACCGTCAAGGACGGCGAGCAGATGTCGATCTACGACGCCTCCATGAGCTACCAAGGAGAAGGTGTGCCGCTGGTTGTGCTCGGCGGCAAGGAGTATGGGTCGGGCTCCTCGCGCGACTGGGCCGCCAAGGGCACGAGCCTGCTCGGCGTGAAGGCTGTGATCGCCGAGAGCTTCGAGCGCATCCACCGCTCCAACCTCGTCGGCATGGGGGTGCTGCCGCTGCAATTCCCCTCGGGTGAGTCGGCCGCGTCGCTCGGTATCGACGGGCACGAGCAATTCGACATCGGCGGAATCGCCGAGCCGATGAATGCCGGCGAGCTGCCGAAGACGTGCACTGTGAAGGCCGGCGAGGTGGAGTTCGAGGCGGTCGTGAGGATCGACACGCCCAAGGAGGCGCAGTACTTCCGCCACGGCGGCATCTTGCGCTATGTCCTACGAGCACTGCTCGCATCGTGAGCGACACCGAGCGGGCCGCGCCCACGGAGGATGGTCCGATGAGCGAGTTCACCCAGACGCTGCGCGACCTGCTCGCCGCACGGGGTCCCTCGGGCTATGAGACCGCGCCGGCGTCGGTCTGGTCGCAGGCCGCCGAGGCAGCCGGGATGCAGGTGCAGACAGACCTGGTGGGCACACCCTCCGCACGGGTCGCCCCACGCGCGCGTGGGGGGGAGCCCGTCGTGGAGCACACAAGCGGCAGTCGCGAGGGCGACGGTGGGAGAAAGCGCGAGCGCGAGATAGGGGACCAGCGCGCCACACGACGCTTGATCGTGATGGGCCACATCGACGAGATCGGGTTGATCGTGACCCACATCGACGACGAGGGCTACCTGTGGTTCAGGGAGGTGGGCGGCTGGGACGCGCAGATCCTCGTGGGCCAGCGCGTCGTGCTCGGCACCCGCGAGGGCGAGGTGGCCGGTGCGATCGGCAAGAAGCCGATCCACCTATTGCGCGAGGAGGAGCGCAAGAAGGTGGCCGAGGTGCGCGACCTGCACATAGACATCGGCGCCAAGAACGGCGAGCAGGCGCGCAAGCTCGTGCGCGTTGGCGACGTCGCGGTGATTGACGGCGACCCGCTCGAGCTTCCCAATGCACGGATCGCCTCGCGCGCCCTCGACAACCGCCTCGGTTCGTTCGTCGCGCTCGAGGCCGCTCGACTGGTTGCAGAGGCGGGGGGAGCAAGCGAGTGGGAGGTCGTGGCAGTGGCCGCCGCCCAGGAGGAGACCACCTTTGGCGGCTCGCGCACGAGCGCCTTCTCGCTCGAGCCCGATGCGGCGATCGTCGTGGACGTCACCCACGCCACAGACGCCCCCGGGATCGAGGTCAAGGAGGCCGGCAAGCACGAGCTCGGCTCGGGACCGGTCTTGAGCCGTGGCTCGACACTCAACCCGCGCCTGTCAGAGCTCCTGTACGACACGGCCGAGGCGCGGAAAATCGCCTTCACTGTGGAGGCGATCGGCCGCAACACGGGGACCGACGCCGACGCCGTGCACCTCAGCCGCGGCGGGGTGCCCACAGCGCTCGTGTCGATCCCGCTGCGCTATATGCACTCGCCGGTGGAGCTGGTGCAGCTGGACGACGTGCACGCGGCCGCCGCGCTAATCGCCGCGGCCGCACTGGCGCTTGACGCCGATACCTCGTTCGCGCGCTGACGACTGACGCAATACGCCCAGCCTCGGAGGAGGCTGGGCGTATGATCGTCCCTACGGCAAAACCGATTCTCCCGCGTTAGGCGCTCGCGCCCTCCAGCTCGGTCATCGCGACGATCTCATAGGGCACTCCGGGAGCGGCGCCGAGCGCGAGCACACGCAAGCCCTCCGGGCCCGAGAAGATCTTGCGCTTGGGCGCCGGCCCGACGCGCACGAACAGGTCTGGCTCGAGGTCCACGCGCTCGTCCTCGATCTCGATCCAGCCGGAGCCGGTGAGCGCTAGGAAAACCTCCTCCTGGCCACTCTCGGCGTGATCGTGGAGGGGATAATCGCTGTAGTCCGGCGGGAGTTGGATCACCTGCATGCCAAACGAGGTGACGCCGAGCTCGGCCCGGGCCTTGACGAAACCGCCGCCGTATGCGGCCTCCATATCGCCGATCTTCTTCGCTGTGTAGTCGCTCATGGGTTGCTCCTGTCTTGATGTTGGTTGGTGTTGGGGGGGTCGTTCGGATTTGGGGACGCTTGGGACGGTCGGATGAAGCGGAAGTTGGTGAGGCCGGATTGGGGCGGGTTGGTGAGGTCGGATTGAAGGATGGGGGGTCGCTTCTTGCCCGGCTCAGTCGGCGTCCTGGTCGCTACCGAGCATGGCCGGCTGTAGCACGGGCTTGTCGGTGGGCATGATGATCCCGAGTTGGCGCGATTGGGCCAGGACGGTGCCGTCGGGTGCCCAGATGACGCCGTCCTCCTCGAACAGGCCGTCGTGCAGCAGGCGCGTGTCGAACACGCTGAGGCACAGATCCGCGGGGTCGCAGTCGCACTCGGAGATCGACTGGCGAAAGTGAATCGTGAGGTCGACCGTTGGGCTGATCGCGGGCGCGTCGAGCGCGATGAACGATGGCGGGAACCATGCGTCGCAGAACAGCGCAAGAGAGAATGCGTCGACGGGACGCGGCTCGGGCAGGCCGATCCAGCCGCCGATCCGCATCGGCGCGCCGCTGCCGGCAAACGGGACGGCGCCGACGCGTGGTTGCATGACCAGTTGACGGGTAAACTCGGGGGCGCCCGTGAACAGCTTTGGCGTAGAGCGACGCTCGGCGTCCGGGCCGGCCAGTTCGGGCATCGGGAGTTCGTTGGCGCCGGGCGCCTCCCACGGCGCCGAGAAGGCGGCGAGCGCTAGCGCCGTGACACGCCCGGCCTGCTCCATACGCGCCGAGAGCGTGCTCAGCGAGCGGCCCTGGCGCTCCATGGTCGTGCGAATCTCGACCGGCCCCGTCTCCGGGGCGGAGGCATAGTGGATCGTTAGCGACCGCGGCGCGCGCGCGGGGTCGTCCACCGCGGCGGTCAGCGCGCGCAGCAGGATCGCCGCGAGGTAGCCCCCGTGCGGGCCGCGCCCTGCGCGCCAGCCGGGCGCGATGTCGGCGCTGAACAGCGCATCCCGGGGGTCCTGCGCGCCGTCATTTGCGCCGCCTTCGACGCGCTTGACGGCGGTGTGTCGGTCGAACACCGTGTCCATGCAGCCACGAGCATATCGGACTGGCTGACCGGCCAGTCAGTCTCCAGTCAGCCGCGCACGAGCCGCTTGTAGGTGATGCGATGAGGTCGGTCGGCGGCGGCGCCGAGGCGCTCGTGGCGGGCCTCCTCGTAGGCCTCGAAGTTGCCCTCGAACCACGTCACCTGGGAGTCGCCTTCGAAGGCGAGCACATGTGTGGCGATGCGGTCGAGGAACCAGCGATCGTGGGAGATCACCACAGCGCAGCCGGGGAACGCGAGCAGCGCTTCCTCGAGCGCCCGCAGCGTGTCGATGTCGAGATCGTTGGTGGGCTCGTCGAGCAGCAGCACGTTGCCGCCGGAGCGCAGGAGCTTGGCGAGGTGCACGCGGTTGCGCTCGCCGCCTGAGAGCTTGCCGATGCGCTTCTGCTGGTCTGAGCCCTTGAAGTTGAAGCCGGCCGTGTACTGGCGCGAGTTGACCACTCGATCTCCCACCTTGAGGTGGTCGAGGCCCTCGGATATCTCATCCCACACCGTCTTATCGGGGTCGAGTGCGTCGCGAGACTGGTCGACGTATGCGAGCTTGACGGTGTCGCCGAGCTGTAGCGTGCCCTCGTCGGGGGACTCCTCGCCGACGATCATCCGAAACAGAGTGGTCTTGCCGGCGCCGTTGGGGCCGATCACGCCGACGATGCCGGCGCGCGGGAGGTCGAAGGAGAGCTCGTCGATGAGCAATCGCTCGCCAAAGCCCTTGCGCACGCCATCGGCCACGAGCACCTTCGCGCCGAGGCGCGGCCCGGGGGGGATGTGGATCTGAACCTCGTCGAGCTTCACGTTGCGCTCCTCGGCGACGAGCTCCTCGTAGCGGGCGAGGCGCGCCTTTGACTTGGTGCGCCTGCCCTTGGGGTTGGTGCGCACCCAGTCGAGCTCGGCCGCGATCGTGCGCTCGCGCCCCTTTTCGCTGCGCTCTTCCTGGGCCAGGCGCTTCTGCTTCTGCTCGAGCCAGCTCGAGTAGTTGCCCTCATAGGGGATGCCCTTGCCGCGGTCGAGCTCGAGGATCCATCCCGCGACGTTGTCGAGGAAGTAGCGGTCGTGGGTGACCGCCACGATCGCGCCCTTGTAGTCGGCGAGGTGGCGCTCCAGCCAATCGACCGACTCGGCGTCGAGGTGGTTGGTGGGCTCGTCGAGCAGCAGCAGGTCGGGTGCGCTGAGCAGCAGCCGGCAGAGCGCCACACGGCGGCGCTCGCCGCCTGAGAGCGTCGAGACCTCGGCGTCGGGCGGAGGCAGGCGCAGCGCGTCCATCGCGTACTCGAGCTGCGTGTCGAGGTTCCACGCGTCGGCGGCTTCGATCTGTGCTTGGACGCGGCCGAACTCCTCGGCGGTCTCGTCGGAGTAGTTGGCGGCCAGCTCGTTGAAGCGGTCGAGTAGCGCGCGTGTGGGGGCGACCGCCTCTTCTACGTTGCCCTTGACGTCCTTGGACTCGTCGAGGTGGGGCTCCTGCTCGAGCATCCCGACCGTGGCGCCCGGCGCGAGCATCGCCTCGCCGCGATACTCCTGGTCGAGGCCGGCCATGATCCGCAGCAAGGTGGACTTGCCCGCGCCGTTGTAGCCCAGCACGCCGATCTTGGCGCCTGGGTAGAAGGCGAGCGTGATGTCGTTTAGGACCGTCTTGTCGGGAGGATGCAGCTTCGACAGGCGGTGCATCGTGAAGATGTACTGGGAGGACACGAGCACGCAGGATATGAGGTTCCCGCTCGCCGACTCTTGCGCCCGCCGCCGGGGCAGCGACGTGGGTGGGTTTTTGGGGGATTTTGGGTGGGTTTTCGCGAGCGGCGCCTCGACGCCGGTGACCCGGCACGCCCTGTAGCGCGCCGGGACGGCGGCCGTGGCGCGCGGGACTGGGGTTGTGGCGCCCGGGACTGGGAGCCTGTGGGCTCGGGACCGGGCGGTGGCGCTCGGAACCGGGGGCGGTATGGCTCGGTAACGTGTTGTGGTCATGCCCGGGGCGATCCTCGACATCGAGCAGCACCTGCTCCTGCTGGAGATCGAGCCGCCGTTCGACAAGCGCGACGTGCAGCTCGCGCGCCGCCGGATGGCTAAGCGCTGGCACCCGGACATAGCGCCGGCAGGCAAGCAGTTCGAGCACGAGCGCCACTTGAAGGCGATCAACGAGGCGGCCGACCAGCTCGAGCGCCTTGCGGAAGGTTCGCGGGGTGGGAAGGTGTCGCGCAACGCGGTGAAGGTGAGCGCCGCGGCGGCACGTCAGGCTCGCGAAGAGGCGGGCAGGCGCGCCTACGAAGCCGAGCAGCGCGCGCGCGAGCATGCGGCCGATCGCCGGCGTAACGACCCGTTCGGCAGCAGGGTGCCCGACCACTCGGTCGTGCACCGCTACGCACGCTGCCAGTCCTACCCCGAGTGGGGTGTGGGCACGGTCGAAGGGATCTACTTCACCGGCGACAGCGAGGAGGACCAGGACGTGCAGCAGTGGGCGCGCGTGAAGTTCAGCCATGGTGTGAGAACGGTGCCGGCGGGCAGCATGAAGTTCGTGGACTTCTCACGCCCGGACCCGGCCGAGGAGCGCGTTGAGCGCTTCATGACGGCTGCGCAGCGGGCGATGGCCGAAGGCGAGTACGTGCTCGCCGCTCAGCGGCTCGTGTACGCGCGCGACGCCGAACCGCGCAACGTGGGGGTGTTGCGGCTGATGACGCTCGCGTTCTGGCAGGCGGGCAACCTCGATGCCGCGGCGCGCTCGGTGCGCGACTGGGCGCGCGTGGACGGCGCTCGTCCGGCCCCACACCGCTTCGCCGCGCGCATATACGAGGACATCGGCGCGATCGACCTCGCCGAGGAGGCCGCACAGCGGGCGGCCGAGCGGGGACCGACAGACGCGGGCGCGTGGGAGCGACTCGGCCGCTTGAGGCTGAGCCTGATGGACCGCGAGGGCTCGCTACAGGCGTTGGACCGGGCGCTCAGGCTGGGGGCACGCGGCGAGGTGCACAACCTCGTGGCGCAAGCGTTGGCAATCGAGCCTCGCATGACGCAGACGGCGTAGATAGCTGGCGTGAACGATCTCAGCATCCCTACCAATTTGCTACCGTTATGGTATGAGCAAGCAGATCGCCGTGCGCCTTCCCGAGGAGCTTGTCGCCTTCGTCGATGACATCGTGGACTCGGGTAAAGAGCGCAGCCGGGCGGCAGTCGTGACCATGGCGCTCGAGCGTGAGCGCCGGCGGACAGTTGCCGCCCGCGATGCCGAGATCCTTGCCCGCACCGGCTCGGATCCGGAGCTTGTCAAGCTGGCCGAGCACGCCGTCGGCCTGCCCTCGCAGCTGGCTTGATGAGGCCGATCCACATTGCACGGCTCGACAAGGCTCGGCCAGTGCTGATCCTCACACGCGATCTCGTTCGTCCCCACCTTGCGACCGTGACCGTCGCGCCGATCACAACGACGATCCGCGGGCTCTCCACGGAGGTGGGCGTCGGCACGGCCAACGGTCTCGCGGGACCCTCAGTGGTGAGCTGCGACAACCTCACGACCATCCCCAGCGATGCCCTGGGAGCACAGATCGGCGGACTGCTTGACCATCAAGAGCCGGCTCTCGGTGAGGCGATCCGAGCCGCGTTCGACCTCGACTGAGCGTTCGCATGTCGCGGCGACGAGGGCGGCCCAATGCCTTGGCCTCGAGCGTCACGGACCCCGGTGTCGAGCGCCAGGCTCAAGCTACCGCGCGCAGGTGCTTGTAGGGCTCGCCCGCCAGCTCGCGGACGAGTGCGTCGACGATCCCCTCGTCCTCTTCGTGGCGCCCGTCGGTGACGGCGCCGATCACAGCGCGCTTGCGCTCGAGCAGCCGTGCCATTGTCTCGTCGATCGTGCCTGCGGCGAGCAGGTACCAGGCGTTGACGGCGTCCTGCTGGCCGATGCGGTGGCACCGATCCTCCGCTTGGTCGTGCTTGGCGGGAGTCCAGTCGAGCTCGAGGAACACCACGTTCGAGGCCTGCGTGAGCGTGAGTCCCTGGCCGGCGACCTCGAGCGAGCACACGATCAGCTGATTATCGGAGCTGTCGGCAGCCTGAAAGGCGTTCACCGACGCGTCCCGGGCGACGTGAGTGTCCTCGCCGAGGATGTGAAGCGCATGCGGGAAGCGGTCGACCACGGCGCGCTGGATCTCGCGATGGCGGGCGAACACGACAAGCCGCTCTCCCGATGAGCAGAAGTCGTGAATCCAGGCCAGCGCGGCGTGCAGCTTGCCGCGTGCGGCGAGCATCTTGAGCGTGTTCAGACGCACGAGCCGCTCCGCGCGAAGCGCCGCCGCCACCTTGGCGTCGAGCTCGCCGAGGTCCAGTGGGCGCGAGCGCAACCACGCGATCACGTCGGTCTCGGCGAGCCGGTACTCGGGCTCGTTGTCGAGCTCCACCGGCACCACCGTGCGCGTCTTGGCGGGCAGCTGAGGCAGCACGTCAACCTTCAGGCGGCGCACGAAGCAGCGCGAGCGCAGGTGCCAGTGCAGGCGCACATGGGCATCGGCGCCCTTGAATCGCCGCCCGAACTGAGCGCCCGAGCCGAAGTCGGCGAGCCTTCCGATAATGCGCAGCTGGGCGATCAGCTCCGGCGGCCGGTTCATCACAGGGGTGCCGGTCAAGGCCAGCACGAGGCCATCGCTCGGCACAGTGGCGGCCAGCCGCGCGACGGCCTGCGTACGCTTGGCGGCCGCGTTCTTGCAGTAGTGGGACTCGTCTAGCACGAGTGCCCTTATCCTCATCGCCGCAAGCGCGGGGGCGCGCGCGGCGAGGATGTCGTAGTTCACGACGGTGATGTCGGCGGGGGGGATCGGCGCGCCGTCGGTCCCCATACCGCTCAGCGCCTGGGTGCTGCGCCCGGGCAGCCACCGCTCGAGCTCGCGCATCCAGTTGAGCTTGAGACTCGCGGGACACACGACAACGGCCGGATATGCGTCGTCGGCCTCGAGCGTGGCGAGCGCCTCGATCGTCTTGCCGAGGCCCTGCTCGTCGGCGAGAAACGCCCTGCGCTGGGCCAGCAGGTAGGCGACTCCGGCGCGCTGAAACGGCTTGAGCTCGCCGCCCAGACCGGACACCTCGAGCGTCGCGTCGGTCGCGCTCGAGAGCGCCACCAGGCCGGCGGCGTGGGCGTGCTGCTCGCGGATCTGTTGCAGCACCGCGAGCGCATCCGGGTCGATCCAGATGTCGCGCTCGGCCAGGAACCGGTCGAGCTCCTCCACGCAGAACGGGTCGGCGCGGATCGCGGGTAGCTGGCCGTGGTCGCGGGTGCGCGAGTAGGGGCTGCGGCTCGCCTGCCTGCTTGTGCCCTTCAGGGTGCGCCCCAGATGGTGTGCCCTTGCGGGTGCGCCTTCCGGGCGGTGCGGGGAGGCGCCCGCGAGCGTGCCGAACGCGTCGAGCTGCGACACGTCGTGACCTGCTGCGAGCACGAACGTGGGGTCGTCGTGGATGGACGACAGCTCGAGCACCGCTGGAGGGGCGGGCCTGCCCTCCTTCAGAGCCGCGACGCAGCGTCGCGCGGCGGCGCTCGTATGGCCGCGCATGCGCTCCTCGATCGCGCTCCACGAGTCGAGCGTGAGCGGCACGGTCACGCCTCCTGGGGCGCTCGCTGCCCGCTCGCGTATGTCCGGTGGCAGGCGGGTGGGATCGCCGAGCAGCAGGAACACGGGCTCCGAGGGCGGCCCCTCGACCTCGATCGTGCCGTGCCAGGTGGTGGCGCGCGCGAGCCAGCGCTGTGCGCGCGGGTCCACGCCGGCCGTCTCCAGATGGTCGAGCAGCTCCGCGATCAGGTGGGCGTCGCGCTCGACCGCGGCAAGCGCATACGTCCCCTCCGGTCCCTCGAGCGCGCGCAAGCCCGAGCGCCCGGCGAGCGCGCGCGCGAGCGGGGCATGCTCGTCGGCGATCAACAGCCAGTGCTCCTTGCGCCGGTCGCGGCGCAACTCCACGTCATAGGTCATCGCACCGGTGCGGGCACGTGTCCCTCTCACTACGCCGGAGCCGCTTGCCACGCCCTGGGAGACCTCGGTGAGCGCGTGAGCGGCGTCTTCGCTCAGTCGCAGCTTGCCTGCCTGCGCGGGCAGGCTGTCCACGAGTTGCGCGGCATGCTCGTCGAGCGGAATCTGGGCGCGCCCGATCGTGGGCAGCTCGTGGGCGTCTGGATGTGAGAGCAGCGCCTCCACGACCGCGGGCGCGCGGTCGGTCGCGAACGTCAGCCACCAGCTCTCGTCGGGCCGCGCGACGTCGAGCACGCACTCGTCATGGCTGCGCAGCGCGCGACGGCGCTCGAGGGCGCGTGCGAGCGTGTCGCTGACCACGGGCGGAGTGGGCAGGCTGGCGAGCAGCAGCGCGACCGCCTCGGCGCGCTCGGGATCGAGCGGCACTATCCAAGCTCGCTCGGCCGGATCCCAGCGGCGGCCCGGCAGCGCGCGCAGCAAGCGCCGCAGGATGTCGTCATAGGGGAAGCGCAGCACCGCCTCGCCGTCGGCGAGGGTGGCGTGGAGCGTCGAGTCCATTACCTATGGACGATAGGCCGCGGCGGGGATGGCTGCCGATCAGGCGAGAATGTTTACCGCGCGTGAGACGATCAGGCCGATCGTCACGAGCGAGACGAGCGACTGCACCCCCATCGTGCCCTTCGCCGCGGGGCTCAGCGGCATGGTGTCCGTCGGGGAGAAGGCCGTGGCGTTTGTGAGCGACACGTACAGATAGTCGATGAACCGCGGCCGCCACTCGCGCGGCTCGATGCGATCGTCGGACATCTGCGGGAACAGGAAGTCGGGAGCCTCGTCGTGGCCGGCCGCCCGCTTGCCGGGGCCGCCACGGTCCATCTCCCAGTACCACAGCCCGAAGATCAGGAAGTTGGTGAGCCAAATGAGCGTGCCCGCGACGATCAGTAGGCGTCCCTCGCCGCCGGAGAGTTTGCTGTGCAACAAGTAGTGAGTGAGCGCGCCGAGCGAATAGATGTTGGCGGCGGTCACAAACGCAGTCAGCCCGAGAGCTGCACGTCTGCGTCGCGGGTGCTCGTGCTCGAGCTGCTTGGGCGTGGCCAGGAACATGCCCACGAGCAGGGCGCCCTCGAGCGTTGGGATCAGCCACGAAGGGCCGGCAGTGAGCCGCGGGGGCAGCGCCACCTGCAAGCCGATCGCGGCAAGGATGGTCGCCTGCGCCGGCCAGAACGGCTCGGGGGTCGGCGGCGGCGGGTAGGGACGACCGGGCTGGGACGATGTCTCCTGTGCCACGCGCCAGAGAGTACGAGCCCTGTCGGCGGCGTCAGCCCGCGCACGCCACAACTGGCGCTCTCGCGGTCGCGCGCCGACATTCAGCTCCAATCGGCCTCCTGTCCGTCGCGCTGGCCGACTCAGCCCCAAAAAAAGACCTCGAGTCGCTCCGGCGCAGGACGGCCATGCACGACGGGTCTGGGTCTGCGCGCTAGCCTGATCGGAAGTGGGAATCGAGAGTCCTGTTCACCTGCTGTTCCTCGGGGCCGTCGCCCTGCTGGTGCTCGGCCCCAAGCGCCTGCCCGAGCTCGCGCGGGCGCTCGGCAAGGGCATCCGCGAGTTCCGCGAGTCGATCGACGTGGGCTCCCACGACGAGGACAAGTAGATCCGGCGGAGCGGATACCGTCCGGCGGTGCGCTTGATCGTCGCCCGCTGTCAGGTCTCCTACATTGGCCGCACCACGACCGTCTTGCCCGAGGCGGTGCGCTTGTTGATGTGCAAGGGGGACGGCACGTTCATGGTGTGGGCCGACGGCGGCTCGCCGGCCGTGAAGCCGCTCAATTGGATGACCCCGCCGACGGTTTTCACCGAGGAGCGCGACGCGGGGGGCGCGCTAACGCGGGTGGTCGTGCGCAAGCAACGCGACGACGAGCGCCTCGAGATCGCGGTGGCCGAGGTCATGGCGGACGTCGATCATGAGATCGACGTGCTCGCCTCGCTCGAGAAGGAGGGCCTCGAGCGCGAACTGCAGGAACTGCTCGCCGACGCGCCCCACTGGTGTGGTGAGGGCTTTCGGCTCGTACGCCGCGAGTGGCCCACCGACATCGGGCCGGTCGACCTCATGTGTCGCGACACGGGGGACGAGTGGATCGCGGTCGAGATCAAGCGGATCGCCACAATGGAGGCGGTCGAGCAACTCACGCGCTACCTTGAGCGCATCCGCCTGGACCCGGCGATGTCGGCGTGCCGAGGGGTGCTCGTGGCGAAGTGGATCAAGCCGCAGGCGCGCGTGCTCGCCGCATCGCGCTTGATCGACTGCGTGGAGATCGATGTGGAAGTGCTGCGCGGCAACCGCGAGCCCGACTTGCGCCTGTTTGCGGCATAGTCCCTTTCATGAGCGCCGAGGTCGTTCTTACCGACAGACGCGACGGCGTGCTCTTGATCACGCTCAACCGCCCCGAGGCTCGCAACGCGATCGACCTGCGGGTGGCCGAAGGCATCGCCGCCGCCCTGGACGAATTGGACGGCGAGGACTCGCTCGGCGTGGGGGTGCTCACCGGCGCCGGCAAGGGCTTCTGTGCAGGCATGGATCTCAAGGCGTTCGTGACGGGCGAGCGCCCCTGGGTTGGAGACCGCGGCTTCGCGGGGATCGTCAGGCGCGGTTCCATAAAGCCGCTGATCGCGGCCGTCGAGGGCTTCGCCGTGGCGGGCGGTCTCGAGGTCGCGCTTGCGTGCGACCTCGTCGTCGCCGCGCGCGGCGCGAAGCTGGGCGTCCCGGAGGTCAAGCGCTCGCTTGTGGCCGCGGGTGGCGCGCTATTGCGCCTGCCGCGGCGCATCCCCTATCACGTGGCGATGGAGCTGGCGCTGACCGGCAACCCGATCACTGCTGAGCGCGCGACCGAGCTGGGCCTTGTCAACCGCCTTGCCGAGCCGGGCGCCGCCGTAGAGGTGGCGATGGGCCTGGCCGCCGAAGTCGGTGCCAACGCGCCGCTAGCGCTCGTTGCCTCTAAGCGCATCTTGCAGGACCAGTGGGACTGGTCGGCCGCCGAGATGTGGGGTGCCCAGAGCGCGATCTCAGACCCCGTGTTCTCTTCTGAGGATGCCCGCGAGGGCGCCACGGCGTTCGCCGAGAAGCGCCCGCCGGTCTGGCGCGGCAGGTAGCGCTCAGCCGCGAGCTTTGCGCTTGCGGCGGCGCTGGCGCCAGATCATCATGAATCGTCGCCACATCGGCTAACGCTCCCCTGGGGTCTTTTTCGGGTACTGGGACACCGGCATGCCGAGGTCGAGGGCTGTCCTCAGGATGCGGCTCTGCTCCTTGATGTGGGCCGCCGGGTAGCCCTCGCCGGGGCTGGCCCGCTCGGGGCGCCCGATGAACCCGAAGTGGATCTCCTCCGGCATGATCTGCATCAGGCGCGGGAACATGTGTGCGCGCGCGCCCACGTTGCGCGGCTCCTCCTGCACCCACACCATCTCTTTGAGCTTCGGGTAGCGGCCCATCAACTGCTTGATGTTCTGCTCGGGGAACGGATACAACAACTCGACCCGACCGACCGCCACCCGATCGTTGCCCTGGCGCTCCGAGTGGCCGACAAGGTCGTAGTAGATCTTGCCGGTGCACAGCACCAGCCGCGTCACCGACTCATCGACGGCGTCGGGCTCGGCGAGAACCGGCTCAAAGCGCGAGCCCTCGGCCAGGTCCTCCACGGCGTTGGTCGCCTGCCCCAGGCGCAGCAGCGACTTCGGGGTCATGATCACAAGCGGGCGCTGCTTGGCGATCAAGGCTTGGCGGCGCAACAGGTGGAAGTACTGGGCGGGCGTCGTGAGGTTCGCCACGCGCATGTTTCCCTCCGCCGCGAGCGCCAGGAAGCGCTCGAGTCGCGCCGAGGAGTGCTCGGGCCCCGAGCCCTCATACCCATGGGGGAGCAGCAGCGTCAGGCGCGAGGTCTGCCCCCACTTGGCGAGCCCGGAGGCGATGAACTGGTCGACGATCACCTGCGCCGAGTTGACGAAGTCGCCGAACTGAGCCTCCCACAGCACGAGCGTCTCCGGCGCCTCCTGGCTGTACCCATACTCGAAGCCCATGCACGCAAGCTCCGACAGCGGGCTGTTGTGAAGCTCCATCGGGGCGAGCGCCTTCCCCAGGTTCTGGATTGGGCAGAAGGCTTGGCCCGTCTTCGCGTCGTGGAGCACGAGGTGGCGCTGGCTGAAGGTGCCGCGCTCGGTGTCCTGTCCGGTGAGTCTCACCGGAGTGCCCTCGGTGAGCAGCGAGGCGAAGGCAAGCGCCTCGGCGTGAGCCCAGTCGATCCGCGCCTCCGTGCTGCCTTCCTGGAGCGCCTCGCGGCGTCGCTCGAGCTGCTTGACGAGCTTGGGGTGCACCGTGAAGCCCTCGGGCGCTCGCAGCAACTCGAGCCCCAGCTCGCGCACCCGCGTGGCGGGCACCGCGGTGTCCACGTCGGGGCTGGGAGTGCGGTCGAGCTGATACTCGCCGGTGCTCTGCTCAACCGCTCCGTGCTCGGCCGCCGCGGCGATTCTCGCCTTCAACCGCTGGTGGAGGATCGTGAGGTTGTCCCACACCTCCTGGCCGGTCCGCTCGACGTCCTCGCGGCTCACCACACCGTCGGCCACCAGCTGCTCGGCCCACAGCTCATACACGCGCTTCTTCGTCTTGATCTTCGCGTACATCTCCGGCTGGGTATAGACGGGCTCGTCTGACTCGTTGTGGCCAAAGCGGCGATACCCGATCAGGTCGATCAACACGTCGTGGCCGAACTCCTGGCGGAACGCGAACGCGAGCCGCACGGCGCTCATGCACGCCCCCACGTCGTCGGCGTTGACGTGGATGATCGGCACGTCGAAGCCCTTCGCCAGATCCGAGGCCCAGCGTGTCGAGCGTGCGTCGTCGGGGTCTGTGGTGAAGCCGATCTGGTTGTTCATCATCAGGTGCACCGTGCCCCCCACCTGATAGCCGTCGAGCGCCTGCAGGTTGAGCGTCTCGGCCACGACGCCCTGTGCCGGGAACGAGGCGTCGCCGTGGATCACGATCGGCACGGCCGCGTTGGTGTCCTGGTGAGCGCGTGGGCCGCTGCGCGAGGTCTGGGCGGCACGGGTGGCGCCCTCCACGACCGGCGAGACATGCTCGAGGTGACTCGGATTTGACTCGAGGTTCACCGTGATCGTGTCGCCGTCGGGCAACTCGTATGAGCCCTGTGTGCCGTGGTGGTACTTGACATCGCCCGTCCCCCCCTGGGGGATCGTCGTGACCGCCTCGAGCGTCGAGGCGCCCTCGAACTCGGCGAAGATCGTGTCGTAGGAGCGGCCGAGGTTGTGCGCGAGCACGTTCAGCCGGCCTCTGTGGGCCATCCCGATCACGACCTCCTTCCCACCGTTACCGGCCGCGATCTGGATCATCTCATCGAGCATCGGCACCGTCATGTCCAGGCCCTCGATCGAGAACTGGTGCTGGCCGAGGTAGGCCTTGTGCATGAAGCGCTCGAGCGCATCGACCTCGATCAATCGCTTGAGCAGTGCCCTGCGCTGCTCGGCGCCGAGCGGCTGCCTGAACGTCCCCGACTCGATCTGCTCGCGCAGCCACACGCGCTGGCGATGCGAGGAGATGTGCTCGACCTCATATGCGATCGTCCCGCAGTAGGTCTGGCGCAGCTGGGGCAATGCCTCCGCGAGCGTCTCGCCCGGCACGTACATGCGCAGGATGCGGGCTGGGATCTGCGCCATCACCTGCGGCGTGAGCCCGGCCGTCTCCGGGTCGAGCTGCGGCTCGCCCTCGGGCTCGGAGTCCAGCGGGTCAAGGCGTGCCGCCAGGTGCCCGTGGCTTCGGAAGCGGTGCACGAGCGTGCTCGCGGCTTGTACGGCTTGCAGCATCTGCTCGTCGGGCGGCGCGGCCTGGGCGGGCGTCGCCGCCTGCGCTGCCACAGTCGGGGCCGGCACAATCGGTGCTGGACCGAGTTCGACACCGAGCGATGCGAACACGCTCTCGTAGAAGTCGTGCTCGCCCTGGAGGCGACCCTCGACCAGCGCAAGGAAGCGACCCGACTCGGCGCCCTGGATCACGCGGTGGTCGTAGGTCGAGGTCATCGTCATGACCTTCTCGGCGCCGATCCGCTCTCCCACGCCCGCGAGGCCCACGGGGTATGCGATCGAGCCGCTCGCCACGATCGTGCCCTGGCCGCTCATGAGACGTGGCACCGACGCGACCGTGCCGATCCCGCCTGGGTTTGTGAGCGTGACGTTCGCCCCCACGAGATCGTCCGCGGTGAGCGAGTTCGTACGGGCCTTCTCCACGAGCGCGTCATAAGCGGCGAGGAAGCCGTCGAACGTGAGCGTCCCGGCGTCGCGAATCACCGGCACCATGAGCGTGCGCGATCCGTCCTTCTTCTCTACGTCTACGGCTAGGCCCAGGTTCACCTGGCCGTCCTCGACGCGATATGGCTTGCCATCGACCTCGGCGAAGTGATGGGTCATGCTCGACATCTCGGTTGCCGCCTGCGCGATCGCGTAGGCGATCAAGTGCGTGAAAGACACCCTGCGCCCGGCTGCCTTCAACTCACGCCGGCGTCCATCGAGCACGGTCACCGTCAGCGTGCGAAAGCTCGTAGCGGTCGGAATCTTTAGCGACTCCTCCATGTACCGGGCGAGCATCGCCGCGCCGCCCTTGAGCAGATGTCGCCCGCCGGACTCGCCGGCCGCGCCGTTCCCGTCGACCTGCGTCGCGACGCCGTTGGTCGCGGCGCCGAGCACGTCCGCCTTGACGATCCGCCCGCCGGCGCCGCTCCCGGCCACGCTCGCCAGGTTCACGCCCTCGGCCGCGGCCACCCGCGCCGCGACCGGAGACACGCTGGTCCCGTCCGAGGCTTGGAGCGTCTCGCTGACCGCTTGTTGGGGCGTCGAAGCAACGGATGTCGCGACTCCGCTGCCGTCGTCGCTCGAGGGCCCATCCTCACGCTCGGCAGGCTGAGTCGCCCCACCTTCGTCTGTCGCGAGGCGCGCTATTACCTGTCCCACGCTGACGATGTCGCCCTCCTCCACCAGGATCTCGGCGACTGTCCCGCTTGCGGGCGAAGGCAACTCAACGTCCACCTTGTCGGTGGATATCTCAACTATCGTGTCGTCGACCTTGATGAAGTCGCCGAGCTTGACATGCCATTCGAGGATCGTTCCCTCGGTGACCGACTCGCCGGCGGCAGGGGTCACGACGTCGATCATTTGATTGATCGTAGTGCCGGACGCCATCCAGTGTCACTCTAGCGGGCCCACCCGTCGGAACTGAGTCAGGTCGGCCCGCTTGTGCCACTCTTCACACTGTCTAACAGTGGGCGCGCGGGCGCCTGTTCGCTTGCCCTGTGCCCTTCGGGCATGCCCGAAGGGCACGCACGAACTCCCAGCTGCCAAAGAACGGCCCGATCCCGCCCAGCACCGCCACCGCCACCGCCAATCGCAACGAGACGATTCTCAGGCGCGCGGCGGCAATGCAAGCGAGCGACATCCCGATCCAGAGAATCCCGTGCGTCCATCCCAGAACGAGGGTCGCCGGCTGTGGCTTGCCGAGCGCGAACGCGCAAAGCAACAGCGAGGTGTACACGCACGAGTGGAAGAACGAGGTCCACTTCAGGGGGGTGAATGCCGCCGATGCGCGAATCGTCGTCGACGGCCCAGCTTGGTTGGGGATGTCCGTGGGGCTTGGGACCCCCACGGGTTTGCGGACGCTCGGGGGGTCGGAGATGCCCGCTCGTCTCACTCCGAAAGCCAGCGCGCCATCCGGCGCAAGCTCTCCTCGGCCTCCGGTGGCCACTCGTCGATCTCGCTCGGCCACCACGCATATCGGTCGTGCTCGTGGTCTGGGGTCACATCGGCGTCCTCGGGCAGCCACGCCTGCCCGACGAACATCACGAGCCTGTGGGGAAGCCTCACGAGCGCCTCCCCGCGCACGCGCTCGGGGGACACCGACCACTCCTCGTGAAGCTCCCTCACAAGCGTGTCCGCCGGGTTCTCCCCGAGGTCGACGGCGCCCCCCGCCCCGAGCGCCCAGCGCCCAGCCCATGAGGACAGCCAAGCCGCGCGTCTGCCCGCCAGCCAGCGCCCGTCGGCCGCGCGCGTCACGCACAGCGCCGCAACGCTCGAGGAGGCGTCGCCGGCCACCAGGCGCAGCGCCCAACGCAACGGCTGCAACTCGAGCTCAATGCCCTGATTGCCGTCCTTGAAGTCCACGAGCCTGCCCGCCAGCCCGTCGTGGCTCGGCGAGCCGCGCTCGCGCAATCCGGCGATCTCGGCGTCGGCCGCTTCGGTCTGGCCGGCCGACGGCTCGAAGTGCTCGGAGCGCCAGCGCGCGGTCACCTGGCTCAGGTCCCATGGCCCACGCGCCAGGATCTCGGGCATCTCGTTCGTCGTGGGCTCGGCTCGCGTGGCCATCCCTACAGGCTAGTCAACGGAGGGGCCGGGTTGGTAAAGATGCCGCGTCAGATCGCCACGGTCGAGCCTCGGAGGGTGTTGGGGTGGGCATAGCCTCGGAGGGTGTGAGGTAGGCATAGCCTCGGAGGGTGTGAGGTAGGCATAGCCTCGGAGGGTGTGAGGTAG